>WNFI01370065.1_pt1 | contig 13717 bp, 11 predicted proteins | sample 5400471 | NCBI WGS metagenome assembly WNFI01 (sample SAMN13153348, study PRJNA577476) | soil metagenome | isolation source: 100 cm saprolite on Douglas fir-dominated hillslope | place: USA:California | collected 2013-09-17 | reverse complement strand
CGCGTCGGCAGCCCGGAGATCGCCTGGGCGAAGCTCGAGGCGCTCGCGCAAGGCGCGCGCCTCGCGAGCAAGCGCCTGTGGATGCGGCCGGCGAAATCCTCGAAGAAGCGCGCGCCGGCGCGAAAGAAGAAGGCGAAGGGCTAGTCGGCCTTGATGTTCGCGGCCTTGGCCACCGCGGCCCACTTGGCGATGTCCCGCGCGATGATGGCGCGGAATTCCTCGGGCGTATTCCCCGACGGGACGATGGACATCTGGTCGAGGCGCTCCCGGATTTCGGGGAGCTTCACCACGCGCGCCACTTCCTGCTGGATGCGATTCACGATCGCCGCCGGTGTTCCCGCCGGCGCGTGGAACCCGGTGAAGAGGCGGATCTCGATGTCCGGGCCTCCCGCCTCGGCGAGCGTCGGCAGATCGGGCCAGGCCGGGTCGCGCTTCGCCGACGTCACCGCGAGGCCCCTGACCTTGCCGCCCTTCAGAGGGCCGATCGCCGGCGGCGGGTCCGTGATGGTGATCGTCACCTGCCCTGCCATGACCGCGCCCACCGAGTCGCCGCTGCTCTTGTAGGGGATGTGCGCGAAGCGGGTCCCGGTCTTCTGGTTGAAGAGCTCGGCGGCGAGCTGAAACGGCGCCGCGCTCGCGGAATAGTTGACGTCGCCCGGCCTCGCTTTCGCGTAGTCGATCAGATCCTTCACGGAGTTCACCGGCAGAGAGGCGTTGACGACGAGGATCAGCGGGAAGTCTCCGATCATCGAGATCTGCGCGAAATCCCTGAGCGGCGAGTAGGGAAGTTTCGAGTAGATCGCCGGATTCATGGTCATCGCTCCGCTCGGGCCCATGAACAGCGTGTAGCCGTCGGGGGCGGACTTGGCGACGTATTCGGCGGCGATGATGCTCTGCGCGCCGGGCTTGTTCTCGACGATGATCGGCTGGCCCAGTCCCTCGGACATCTTGGGGGCGACGACGCGAACGATGATGTCGTTGCCGCCGCCGGCCGCGAAGCCGACGACGATGTGAATCGGCTTGCTGGGGAAGCTGCCCTGCGCCTGCGCCGTTGCCGCGACCAGCGCCGGTACTGCGAGCCAGGCGAGCCGCGTGACAAGTTTCAGTCTCATGAGTCCCTCCTGTGAACGCGTAGAGTGCCACGCGCTCACCTCCGCCTCGATCGCGCTTTCCGCGGATCTCTTCCGCATGGCGGGACTCTCGCTGTATGCCGAGCAGGCTCTGGCAGGCCTGCTCGCGATCGCCACGCCTCTGGTGTTCCTGCACGTGTCGGCCCGCGGCGAGCGGGGGCGGACCGGCAAGGTGCCCTGGTACGACCTCGCTGCGGCCTTCGCCGGCGCCGCCGCGGCGGCTTACCTCGCGCTTCGCTATGCGAGGCTCTCCGAGCTCACCTCGAAGCAGCCGTGGGACGGACTTCTTGCCGCGGGAGCGCTGATCGTGCTTTTCCTCGAAGGGCTGCGCCGCACTTCGGGCGGGGCGCTTTTCTACACCACCCTCGCGTTCATCGCGCTTGCCATGTTCGGCGGGTCTCTGCCCGGGGAGTTCGCCGCGCGCTCGATCCCGCTGCCGCGCCTGGCTTATTACCTGGTGTGGGATTCGAGCGCGATTCTCGGCATCGCGATCAAGATCATCGCGACAGTCGTGGTGGTATACGTTTTTTTCGGACAGGTGCTTCTCAAGGCGGGCGGCTCGACCTTTTTCACCGGCATCGCGATGGCGCTGATGGGGAGGTACCGCGGCGGTCCGGCCAAGATCGCCATCGTGGGCTCGTCCCTGTTCGGATCGATCTCCGGCAACATCGTCTCGAACGTCATGACGGTGGGCACGGTGACGATTCCGCTGATGAAGCGCGCGGGGTTCCGGCCCCATCTCGCCGCCGCGATCGAAGCCTGCGCCTCGACGGGGGGCCAGATCACCCCGCCCGTCATGGGGATCGCGGCCTTCATCATGGCCGAGTTCCTCCAGGTGCCTTTCTACGAAGTCGCTCTCGCGGCGGTCGTACCGGCGCTCCTCTTTTACGTCGCCCTCTTCATCCAGGTGGACCTCGAGGCGGCGCGCAGCAAGATCCTGCCGATGCCCAGGGAGGAGATCCCGCGGCTCGGGCGGGTCCTCAGGGAGGGCTGGTATTTCCTGCTGCCGCTCGCGGCGCTGGTCTACGCTCTGTTCGGACTGAACTACGAACCGGAGATGGCGGGGCTGGTGGCGACCGCGATCGTGCTCGTTCTCGGGGTCGTCTTTCCCTTCCAGGGCAAGCGCATCGGCTTGCGCGACCTCTACGCGATGCTGCGCGACGCGGGAACCTCGGTGCTCGATCTTTTCATGCTCGGCGCGGCGGCCGGGATCATGATCGGCGCGCTCAACTACTCGGGAGTGGGATTCACGCTGACCCTCGTGCTGATTCTCCTCGCGGGCGGAAGCCTCGCCGCCCTGCTCGTGCTCTCGGCGATCGCCAACATCATCCTGGGACTGGGGCTGCCGACCGTGGGCGTCTACATCGTGCTCGCGACGCTGGTGGCGCCGGCGCTCGTCAAGATGGGCATAGCGCCGATGGCCGCGCACATGTTCATCATGTACTACGGGTGCCTGTCGATGATCTCGCCTCCCGTCGCGATCGCCGCCTTCGTCGCGGCGAATCTCGCGGGCGCGGATCCGAACCGGACCGGCTGGGTGGCGATGGCCTTCGGCTGGACCTTGTTCGTGATCCCGTTCCTGTTCGTGTTTTCGGGCACCCTCCTCCTGAAGGGCGATCCAGTGGCGATCGCCGTGGACATTGCGCTGGCGATCGCGGGAATCTGGTTCATCGCCGCGGCGATGATGGGCTATTCCGCACGCCCGCTCGGGTGGACGGCGCGCGTTTATCACGGCGTCACCGGGGTGGGCATCTTCATGCCCGCGGACGCCTTCGGGGCGGGGCGGTGGATCAACGCGGCCGGGATAGGTCTTGCCGTGGCGCTTTTTTGCTGGGAGAAAATCACCCGCCGGCGCGCCGTCGCGGCCGGGGGATGAAGCGAGTCGATCAATCGTGCATAAATCCGCAATGGTCAAGATCGTCCGTCTGGTGAAGCGGCGGGCGGACCTGACGCTCGCCCAATTCAAGGAGTACTGGCTCGATCGCCACGCCCTGCACGAGCGCCGCGCAATCGAAACGACTCCGCTGCAAAAAGTCGTGGCGAGCATCGCCACCGGCGAGGTCGCCCTGGGCGGGACGCAACCGCCGTTCGACGGCATGGTGGCGCTTTATTTCAGGAGCCTCGAGGACGCTCGCGCGACCTTGTCGGGGCCGGGGACCGCGGCGATGCGCGAGGACGCGAAGAACTTCGCCGATCCAAGGTCTTCGCCCCAGATCTTCGCCGATGAGTATCTCGTGTCCGAAAAGGAGGACGTGGCGATGCGGAGATCGGGGCAGCTGAAAACCATCCGGACCATCAGCAGGCGCCGCGACTTGACTCACGCGCAGTTCAAGGATTACTGGCTGAACCAGCACTCGAAGCTCGAGCGCGAGGTGATCGAGACCACAAGCATGCAGCGCATCATCGCGAGCTTCGCGCTGCCCGAGAACCCGACGGTTCCGGAATTCGACGGCCTTGCGGAGCTCTACTTCGCGAGGGTCGAGGACATCCGCGCGATGTTCGCGGGACCCGTTCCCGCGATGATGCGCAAGGACGAGGAGAATTTCGTGCAGATGAACGCCCCCGCGGTGCGGCTGGTGGCGGAGGAATACGTGATCGGCGAGAAGACATGACAGGAACCGAAAAATGATCCAGGAAAAAGACGTGCAAGTCCCGGTGCGGGACGGCGTGAAGATCGGCGTGCGCATCTACCGGCCGGAGGGCAGCGGGCCGTTTCCCGCGCTCTTCGCGGCTTCGCCCTACCGCTACGACAACAACGAGCTGCCGCCGCGGCCGATGTTCCTGTGGCGCGAGACCGGTCCGATCGAATGGTACGTCGAGCAGGGCTACGCCTACGTACACGCGGACGTGCGCGGCACCGGCATCTCGGGCGGCGAGTACGGCTTCCTCTCCCGCGCGGAGCAGCAGGACCTCTACGACGTCATCGAATGGATCGCAGGACAGAAATGGTCGAACGGCAAGGTCGCCGGAATCGGGCAGTCGTATTACTGCATGTCGCAGTGGTTCATGGGCATACAGAACCCGCCGCACCTGGCGTGCCTCGCCCCGTATGACGGGATGAACGATCCCTACCGCTACCTCGCGTTCCGCGGCGGGATCGAGAGCAACTTCCCCTTGTACTGGTTCAACGCGAGCGTGCGCGTGCCGAACCTGTACCCCGCGAACGGCGACCACCCGCGCATCCTGGAGAAGGACTTCTACCTCGACGTGCAGCACCATCCGAATTACGACGAGTATTGGAAGGAGCGCACCGCCGCCGAGGGCCTGGAGAAGATCAAGGTGCCGATTTTTTCCATCGGCGTGTGGGCCAAGATGGAGCTGCACCTGGCCGGGAATATCCTCGGCTACCACAAGGCGTCGGGGCCGAAGAAGCTCTTCATCACCGGCACGGCGACTGCGGTCACTTCGCAGGTGGACTTCAACAGCGTCGAGTTCCACAGGAAATACCTGCTGCCCTTCTACGACAAGCACCTGAAGAGCGGGAAGACGAGCTACGACCAGCGTCCCAGCGTCGAATACGTGGTGAAGAACACGGGCGTCGCGCGTTCCTTCGATTCCTGGCCTCCGGCGGGGACGCGAAAGGCGAGCTTCCATCTCGGCAAAGGACCGACGGGAAGCGTCACATCGCTCAACGACGGATCGTTGCAGAGCGCTCCGCCCGCGGCGGACGGGGGGAGCACGACGTACACCTATCCGCATGCGCGCTGGGTTCAAGCTCTCCGAGCAGTTTCCCCAGGCGCCCGAGGAGCGCACGAAGGGAGGGCAGCCGCGCTACGCGATCGTCACGAAAGGCTGGCTGCGGGCCTCGCACGCGATGGACCGCGATCCGTCGCGCAGCACCGAGGACATCCCGCATTACACGCATGCGAGCCCCAAGCCGCTCACCCCCGGCAAGGTCTATGCGCTCGAGATTCCGCTGATGGCGATCGCGTGGCGCTTCCAGAAAGGCAGCCGCATCCGCGTCGAGATCGCGTGCGGAGATTCACCGATCACCGATGGCCTATTCTTCCATGTCTATCGCCCGGACAAGATCGGCAGCGACACGATACACCACGACGCCGCCCATCCGTCGCACCTCGTTTTGCCGGTGCTGGACGTAAACTAGCGCGCTGCCAGGCCGATTTCCTTGTAGTACTTCATCGCCCCGGGGTGGAGCGGCACGCCTTCCAGGACCTTCGCCATGTTCCGCGGCTGGAACAAACCGAACGGAGGGAAGGTCGCGACCAGATCCTCCTTGCCGTCGTGCAGGGCCTTCGCCACCTTGTAGACGACGTCATCGGATACCTTGGCGTTGGTGATCAGCACCATGTCGAACGCGATCAGGTTGGTCGGCCTGGTGATTCCGTCGAGCGCGGGACTCGGCGCGACCTGCATCACGTAGGCGCCCGGCAGCAGCGCCTGCGTGCGCTTGAGCGCGTCGGACGAGGTGCCGACTTCGAGGACGCGCAGTCCTCCGACGCTCGCGTTCGCCTGCTTGATCGCCGCCGAGCCCAGGGCGAAGAACAGCACGTCGACTTTGCCGCTCATGAAATCCTCCGCCTGCCGAACCACGTTCGGCGCCGGAACTTTCACCACGTCGCCGTAGCCGAGCCCCATGTTCGCGAGGTGCGCCTCGATGATCCGTGCGATCGTCTTCTGCGCGTTGAACTCGCTCGAGACCCGCTTGCCCTTGAGGTCGGTAATCGAATTGATCCTGGAGTCGGCGCGCACGTGCATGGCGACCCGGTAAGGAATGAGCGAGCCGACGTAGCGCATCGCCGGTTGCCTGCCCCGGCCCTCGTATTCGCCGGTGCCGGTCGAATAGAAAGTGGCGTCGAACGAGTTCGACACGTTGAAATCCGCCGAGCCGCTTTCCACTTCCTCGAAACCCGTGCTCGCCTGCGCCTGGACGACGGCCCGGAGCCCCGCCTTCTCGACGAGCACCTTGGCGATCGCCTGCCCTGCGGAGTTGGAGAAGGACCCGGCCGGGGTGGTGACGATGCCGATCGTCTGGGCGCCTGCGGCGCCCGTCAGCAACGGCGCGCATAGCGCGACGACACGCAGCGATTTCATGGTCGATCCCTCTTCGTGTGTCGGCGGGCTAGGCTGCCATTTCTTTTGCGGCGTGTTTCTCTTGCTCGGCGGGGAACAGCAATGCCGCCGTAAAAGTGACGAACGCCAGCGTTCCCAGCACGTAGTACAAGAGCTTGAAGTCCCCGCTCGACTTGTACACCCAGGCGACGAGCGGCACGGCGAGCGCGCTCGCCCCGAACGAGACCACGTAGCGCACCGCATAGGCGCGCGCGCGCCATTCTTCTGCGGTGTAGCGCGCGATCATGGCGTCGTTGATCGGGATCTGCCCGAACACGAAGAACATCATCGCGACAGCGGTCGCAAGCATCAGATAGCTTTCGGTCGTTCCGGCGAGGGCAAGGAGCGGTACCTGTAGCGCGACCACCGGAACGAACACCGATTTGAGCGAGCGGCGGTCGAGCCACCAGCCGACGCAGAGCTGCGCCACTGCAGCGATCAGATAGACGCCGCACACCAGCATGCCGATGCCGAAGGTCGAGTGGGTCAGAGCCGCGAGGCGCTCGTCGAATACCTTGGGCATGGAAATGGTCGTGGCGTTGAAGATCACGCCGCCGCAGGCGGTGGCGACGGTGAGGACCGCGAACACGCGGGCGAGGTCTGCGCGCGAGGCCTTGTAGAACCCGCTCCGGCGCGTCGGTGCTTCGCCTTGCGCTTCGCGCGCGAACACCACGAATGCCGCGCCCACGCCAAGAGCGATCGCGCCTGGAACGATGAATGCCGCGCGCCAGCCGACCGAGTCGGCGAGGGCGCCCGCGATCAGCGCGGAGAACGCGACGCCGACGTTGCCGAAGACTCCGTTCACTCCCAGGACCCGGCCCACGTTCTCCCGATTCGCGACTAGCATCGCGATGCCGACCGGGTGGTAGATCGCGGCGAACACGCCGACGAGCGTGAGACCCAGGGCGATCTGCACCGATCCGGTGGCGAAGCCCGTGAGGATGCTCGCGGTGCCGATGCCGAAGAAGAACACCACCATCATGCGCTGCCGGCTCCAGCGGTCGGCCAGCCAGCCCGCGGGGATCGAAAACGCGCCAAAGGCGATGAAGCCACCGAGCGAGAGCGGCAGGAGATCCGCGTAGCCGCGGCCGAGCTCGGCACTCATCGCGAGCACCACGGTGGGGAAAATGAGCATGAGGAGATGATCGAGCGTGTGCCCGAGATTGAGGAACAGGCTCATGCTGCGCGAGGCGCTCATGGGGAAATGATAACCGGGCGGGCCGGACGCCGCTGGAGCCGGAAGGAAATTTGGTGTTGCCACAGTGGAAATGAGCGCCGTTTAGTATCACAATTTGATAAAGCGAGCCCGAGGGGCAGCACGATGACTACAAGACGCATCCTTTCCGCGCTGACGGCCTTCCTGCTGGGATTTGGGGGCGCCGTCGCCCAGGAGCCGAAGGAAAGGCCGCAGGTACAGAAATCCCAACCGAGCGAGGCGGAGCTAGAAAGAGAAGCGGAGGAGATGCTCGCCGCCGTGGTGCGGGTCAGGATGAAAGCCATCCCCAACGCCCGCAGCAATACGACCCTGGGTCCGAGCCGTGAGGGAACCGGCGTCGTAATCGACGAGCGCGGGCACATCGTCACGATCGGCTATATCGTGATCGAGGCCGATTCGATCGAGATCACCACGCGAGACGAGAGGACCGTTCCCGCCACCTTGATCGGCTACGACCACGCGAGCGGGTTCGGATTGCTGCGCTCGGGCGCGCCGCTGGGGGTGAAGCCCATGCCCATGGGGCAGGCGGCCGATCTCGCCATGCGCGAGCCGGTCATGGTCCTGCCCGCGGGCGGACGCGACGCGGCGAGTCTTGCGTACGTCGTTTCCAGGCGCAAGTTCGCAGCCAGCTGGGAATATCTGCTCGAGACCGCGATCTTCACGGCGCCGCCGACGTTGCAGTGGGCGGGCGCGGCGCTGGTGAGCCGCGAGGGGAAACTGGTCGGCATCGGCTCGCTTTACGTGCGCGAAACGCAAGAGGGCGGATCGGAGGTCCCGGGAAATATGTTCGTGCCGATCGACCTGCTCAAACCGATCCTCGCCGACCTCATCGAAAAGGGACGCAGGAGCGGGCCCGCGCGTCCGTGGCTGGGTCTCGCGACCGAGGAGCTGCACGGGCACCTTCTCGTCACGCGGGTTTCGCCGGAGGGCCCCGCGGACAAGGCCGGGGTCAGGAACGGAGATATCGTCGTAGGCGTCGGCGCGGACGCGGTCAAGAGCCACGAGGAGCTCTACCGCAGGGTGTGGGGCCTGGGCGCGGCCGGGGTCGAAGTTCCGCTCAAGATCCTTCAGGGCGCGGACGTGCGCGAGTTGAGGGTGCGCTCGATCGACCGTTTCCAGTATTTCAGGGAAAAGCCGGTCTACTAGACTTTCTGCACCGGATGCTTGCCGCAATGGAGCATGAGCCCGGCCTCGTGGTGGTCGGCGATGGGGGGTTCCTCGCCGAGGGCGCGATAGGCCCCGTTCAGCGCCCGGCCCGCGGCCGTCCAGTTCCAGGCGCGCGTCTGCGCGTGGCTCACCCTGCACATGTCGGCGGCGAGCGCGTATCCGCGCAGGCGAATTTCGATTTCCTGTCCGGTGCAATGCGGGTTGTCGAGGCGCAACTGCCGCTGTATGTCCTCGACGCTTGTTTGACGGTGGTACAGATCAGCGACAGTAGGCTTGATCGCGATCGTCGTTCTGGTTCCTTCCCTGTTTTCGGGCGCCACGGAAACCTCCAACAAAAAAATCGGCGTAGCCGTAAGACACGGGTACGCCGAAAGGTGCTACGGAGGAGATCGTTCTTACCGGCGGTTGCGCACGAGGCGGCGGTAGCCGGTTTCGAAATCGTTGGCGACTGCGTAGCTGAAACGGTCTGTCACCTTGCAGCGTTGCATCAGCTGGTACATGGACAGGGCGGTGCCCAGAACGAGGCCTGCAGCGCACAGGGTCTGAAGCACGATGATCACGGTTTCCATGGTTTTGCTCCTCTTTCTGATTGACAGTTCGCTTCCTTGTCATAACCAAAGCAGGAAGCGGGCCAAAGTCCGATTCGAGGGTCAGATGGTGGGATTGTCTCATTAACATGATGATTAGTATGAGTTATTGTGTATATCTCCCGAGCATAGAACTGGCTGTGAGTGCACACTCACGGCGATGCTCGGCTGACAGCGACGTCATAGCCCTCGCAGCGGCAAGACCCGGGCGGCCGCTTTGTTAGCATGGGGTAGCCGCCGGGATTCACGGGGAAGGGACCACTTCGCTTGAGCGGGCAGTTCACCGGCACGATGCCGATCCAGGAGCACCAGCGTTTCGACTTGGGAGCGCTGGAGGGCTATCTCCGCAACCATGGATTTTCCGGGCCGGTCAGCGTGCGGCAGTTCAAAGGCGGCCAGTCGAACCCGACGTATCTGATCGACGCCGCGGGAAAACACCACGTGCTGCGCGCCAAGCCCGGTCCGGCGGCTAAGCTCCTTCCCTCGGCGCACGCGGTGGAGCGCGAGTTCCGCGTGATCACGGCGCTCGGGCGAGCGGGCATTCCCGTGCCGCGCACCTATTGCCTGTGCGAGGACGAGAGCGTCATCGGGCGCGCGTTCTACATCATGGAGTACGTCGAGGGCCGCGTCCTTTGGGACCAATCCCTTCCTGACATGACGGCGCCCGAGCGCGCCGCGATCTACGACGAGATGAACCGCGTGATCGCGGCGCTGCACCGGGTCGATTACGCGGCCGCCGGGCTGTCGGACTACGGAAAACCGGGCAACTATTTCGCGCGGCAGATCGGACGCTGGAGCAGGCAGTACCGGGCTTCGGAGACCGAACGAATCGACTCGATGGACGCTCTCATCGCGTGGCTGCCGGAAAACATTCCGGCGGGCGACGAGACCACGGTCGTGCACGGCGACTACCGCATGGACAACCTGATTTTCCATCCGCGCGAACCGAGAATTCTCGCCATCCTCGACTGGGAGCTTTCAACGCTCGGCCACCCGCTCGCGGATTTTTCCTATCACTGCATGAGCTGGCATATTCCGCCCGGACAGTTTCGCGGCATCGCCGGGCTCGACCTCGGCCCGCTCGGCATTCCGGGCGAATCGCAATACATTGCGTCATACTGCCGGCGCACCGGCCGCGGGGAGATGGAGCATTGGGATTTCTATCTCGCCTACAATCTCTTCCGGATCGCCGCGATCCTGCAGGGCGTGATGAAACGCGCACTGGAGGGCACTGCGGCGAGCGCGCAGGCGCTCGAGGCGGGCCAGCGCGCCCGCCCTCTTGCGGACCTGGGGTGGAAATACGCCGAAAAGGCGATGCGGACTGCGTAGCACGAGGGTCGAAATGGATTTTGCCTACTCCGACAAGGTGAAAGCGCTGCAGGGGAAGCTTGCGCGCTTCATGGACGAGCAAGTCTATCCGAACGAGCGCCGCTTCCGGGACGAGGTCGAAGCGAACCGCGCGAAGGGCGATCCCTGGGTGCCCACGAAGCTCATCGATGAGCTGAAGCCGAAGGCGCGCGCCGAAGGACTCTGGAATCTTTTCCTGCCGCGCTCGCCGCGGGCACCCGAAGGACTCTCCAACCTCGAATACGCGCCGCTGTGCGAAATCATGGGGCGGGTGCACTGGGCGCCGGAGGTGTTCAACTGCTCCGCGCCGGATACCGGAAACATGGAGACGCTGGAGCGCTACGGCTCCGAGGAGCAGAAAAAGCAATGGCTCGATCCGCTGCTTCGCGGAGAGATCCGCTCGGCTTTTCTCATGACCGAGCCGGACGTGGCCTCCTCCGATGCCGCCAACATTCAATGCCGCATCGAGCGGAACGGAAAGGACTACGTCGTCAACGGGCGCAAATGGTGGTCATCGGGCGCGGGCGATCCGCGCTGCAAGCTCTTCATCGTGATGGGCAAGACTGATCCCGGCGCGGCGAAATACGCGCAGCAGTCGATGATCCTCGTACCGCGCGGGGCGCCCGGCGTGAAAATCCTGCGTCCCTTGAGCCTCTTCGGCTACGACGACGCCCCCCACGGCCACATGGACATCGCGCTGGAGAACGTGCGCGTGCCGGCTTCAAACATCCTGCTTGGAGAAGGCCGAGGGTTCGAGATCGCGCAGGGTCGGCTCGGACCCGGACGCATCCACCACTGCATGCGCCTGGTCGGCGTCGCTGAGCGCTCGCTCGAGCTCATGTGCAAGCGGAGCCTAGCGCGTGTCACCTTCGGCAAGCCCGTCGCCGAGCGCACGGTGACCGCGCCCAACGTCGCGTGCAAGGTGCTCGACTGGGCGATCCAGGCGCACGGCGGCGGCGGCATGTCGGAGGATTTCCCCCTCGCCTACATGTATGCGCATTCGCGCACCCTCCGCTTCGCCGACGGACCCGACGAAGTACACCGCAACGCGATCGCCAAGCTCGAGCTCTCGAAGCACATCGCGGCGCCGAAGCGCTGACCCTCGCGTCACGCGGCGGCTCCGTCACCCCTTCCTGTCGGGAAGCGGCGGAACGGGGCGCGGCCTGCGGTCCGGGCCGATGGCGACGTAAGTAAGCGTCGCCTCGGTCACCTTGACGGTCTCGACGTCGGTGGGGTTGCGCTGGGCGTAGACCTCGGCGTTGATCGTGATCGAAGTGGTGCCCACGCGCACGATTTCGCAGTAGAAGGAAAGCACGTCGCCGACGAACACGGCCTGCTTGAACTGGAACGCGTTGACCGCGACGGTGGCGACGCGGCCGCGCGCGTGGCGCGCCGCGAGCACGCCGCCCGCGATATCGACCTGCGCCATGATCCAGCCGCCGAAGATGTCGCCGTGCTGGTTGGCGTCGGCTGGCATCGGCACCATGCGCAGCACGGGTTCCTTGCCTTGGGGGAGGGTAATCTTCTCGCCGTCGTTCATCGCTCGCAGGCTAGCGGAATTTCCAAGACACCGCAAACCGTTAGGGTTCTTCGATGCCGAACGACCGCGGCGGCTCTCCCGACTCGTAGACGCGCCACATTTCGAGGTAAGCGCGCTCGAGATTCCGGACATAACGCGAGACGTCGAACAGCGGATACGTATCACGATTTACTCGCAGGCGCTCTTTCAATTCTCGAAGTCTGTCTGGGTCGCTGGCGAGATCGATCGCGAGGGTTTCGTATTCCGCCGCGTCTTTCGCGATCAGCTCATCGAGCCCGAGTGCGTGCAAGAGGCTCGCGCTCAGCCGCGAAACGAGGTGTTCTCCCGGAAAAGTGACGAGGGGAACTCCATGCCACAGGGCATCGGCGCCGGTCGTGTGCGCGTTCCAGCAGCGAGTATCCAGGAACAGGTCGGCCAGGCGCTGCCGCGCCAAATGTTCGGCATGTTCCCGATGCCGGGCAAAAACGAGCCGCGCCGGATCGATTCCGGCATCGCGGGCGTGCCGCCGCAGATTCCTCTCTCCCGCACCTCGCTGTAGCCACAGCACGCTGTCCGGCACGGCGCGAAGGATGCGCATCCACGATCGGAATGCGGCTGGATCGATCTTCTCGTGCCGATGAAACGCGCAAAAAATGAATTTGCCATGGGGCAAGCTCTCTTCGCTATGAGCAGGTATCGGCGCGATCGGAAAGCTCCGGTGCGAAGCGGGCAGGTAGGAGTGAGGGAGTCGAGCAATCTTTTCCGCAAAGAAGACTTCCGTCGACGCGGGCACGGCGGTGCTATCCGCAATGAAATAATCGGCAAGAGTACCGCCCAGCGTGGCCGGGTAGCCTACGGACAGCACTTGAATCGGCGCCGGCCGCAATGCGAGGACATGCGTCCGTCCGCCGCGGGTATAGCCATTCAGGTCCACTAGAACGTCGATCGAATCGGCGGCGATGCGAGCGGCGAGTTGCTCGAGCGACAAGGGTCGCGCATCGATCATGTGGTCGCATCCCGAAGCGATCGCCCGGAAATTGGCGCTACCGTCGTCGCCGGCGAGCGCATAGCCAAAAACCTCGAAGCGCTTGCGATCATGCAGGTCGTACATCGATCGGGTCAGATAGCCGACCGGGTGCGAACCGAAGTCGGCTGAGAGGTATCCGACGCGCAGCCTGTGCCGGTGCGCGCGCGGGCGTCGGACCGGTTTCGCGAGCGGCGAGGCGAGGCGCTCCATCCCTGCCGCCGCGCGGTCGGCGTAGGTTTTATGCAACGAAGCGGGCACAGGCAAGTGCAACAGCTTGAATGCTAGCGCCCTCGACTGTAGGCAGTCCTCCCGCGCCCCGCGGATCGTCTCGACGCAACGATCCGCGAAGGCGTCCAACCCAGCCCAGTCGCACGAGTCCAGGCGCTCGCAGCCCATGATGAGGAACACGTCCTCGGGCTGAAGCAGCGTAGCAGCGTCGAACGGGTCCGTGGCGCCCGATGCCGCGGCCCATGCCTCGATGCGGTGGCGGACTGCCGGATCGTCGCGCGACATCACATGTTGCAATTCGTTGCGCGCTTCTTCCAATCGCCCGCTCGCGGCCAATGCCAGGCCCAGATCGAGCCGCGACAGCGGGTGCCCCGGGTCGAGCGCGAGCGCCCGCCGGGCGGCAGAAACGGCGTCCTCGTAGCGGCG
>WNFI01344621.1_pt1 | contig 13717 bp, 8 predicted proteins | sample 5400471 | NCBI WGS metagenome assembly WNFI01 (sample SAMN13153348, study PRJNA577476) | soil metagenome | isolation source: 100 cm saprolite on Douglas fir-dominated hillslope | place: USA:California | collected 2013-09-17 | reverse complement strand
GTTCCAATTGTTGGCCAGGGCGTTGGCATCAACTGAACCGACGCCGGTCACCGCGTCATAGCCGGTGCCGCAGTTGAAGCCGGTCACGCCGGGGACGCTGTTATTGCCGGAAGTGATGTCGTGGAAGATCGTCGGGCCGCTGCCGGTGTACTGAGCATTGGCCAGCGAGTAGAACTTCGTGTTTGCGTTGCCCTGACGCGCGCCTGTCTTCTGGACGATGAGAGCCATCAGGCCGGCGAAGGAGGGGGAAGAGGCCGACGTGCCGCCAACGGCGCCGAGGCCGGAAACGGTGGACGTGTGGCCCTGGACGACGAGATATCCGTCATGGCCGGCCGCGGTGAGGGAGACATCAGGGATATCGCGCTTCCCATCCGCCGGGACACCGACGCACGACTGCCACGACGGTTTTGCGTAGATGGTCGAGACGCCGCCGCTCGATGCCCACAGGCCCGAGCCGCCGCTCACGTTTCCGCTCTCGTTCCACGCCATCTCGGGGATGTAGCCTTTGGCCGAGCTCTGGTTGGCCGCGTTCGTCGAGTTCCAGTACGTGGAAGGGCTGGCTGTGTCATTGAACTGCGTGCCGCCGACGGCGATGTTGTAAGGGGTCGAAGCCAAACCAGAGATTGCCGCGCCGCTGCCGGTGGTGTCGCTGCCGCCGTTGCAACCGGCCGCGCCGGCGTCGCCGGAGGAGACGAAGGCGCTGATTCCCTGCGTCGCTGCCTGCGACCAGAGGTTGTTATAGAAGGTGTTCTCGGTGGAGCCCATCGACGACTCGCACTGGCCGAAGCTGAGGCTCATGACCGGGGCCAGGTTGTTGTTGACGATGTACTGGGCCGAAAGGTCGACGCCATCGGTCGTGGTGGTGGACTTGGAGATGACGAACTTGATCGTGGCGTTCTGGGCCACGGCTCCCGACCACTCGACGTCGAGGTCTGCTTCGCCTTCTTCGCCGCTGCCGAGGTTGCCCGGATCGGTGCCGTTGTGGACGAACACCGGATCGTTGGCCGGCAGTCCGAAGAAGCTGCGGAAATACTGGACGTCGGCCAGTGCGATGTCGGTGCGGCCGACGATGGCGACCGTCTGGCCGGTGCCGTTGATGCCGGCCGAGTAAAGGGTGTTGACGTTATAGATCGTGGCGAAATCCGCCGGCGCGACGTAGTGGCTCGTGCCGCTGGTGTAATCGGGTGAGATCCGCTTCTTGATCTCCTCGGCGTTGACCTTCTGGAAACCGAGGTTCATGGGAGTCTTGGGGAAGTTGTGCAAGGTGACGATGCCGCTCACCAGGTCGGCCAGCGCCCTCGGAACCTCGGGGTTCTTCGTGTTGGCGTGATAGACCTTGTCCCCAACCTTGAAGTCGTGGATCTGGGTCTTGAGCGCGCGCTCGACGTCGCCTACAGTGGCGGTGACGTTGATCCATTGACGCCCTGGCGCGACCTCCTCGATCGTGAAGCCGCGGCGGTTCAGCCAATCCGTGACGTCGCTCAGATCGTCATCGCTGATCCCGAATCGCTTGCCGAACTGTGCCGGCGTCAGCCACTGATGATAGAGCGGCGACTTGGGATCATGGAGCTGGGTGAGAAGACGGTCGACCGTGTCCTTCGACCCGGCGCGCGGGGGAAGAACGAGGATCATCCGCTCGTAGGTCAGTTTGGTATCGGTCGGTCCCTGATCGAACTCGGGACGCGCATTCGGGTGCACATTCCAGCCCGGAACCGGGACCGTGTCGTTGTCATCGACGTTGCGCTTGTGAGCATTCGAGGAGCTCGCGAAGGCTGCCGTCACCGACAGAAGCAGGACAAGAGAGAGCAAGAGGCGTCGGAGCTGATTCATCCATTCCATCCTTATTTTGGTTTCGGATGGCTATGGGCAATGACGCTGCCAAGTTGTTGCAAATCTGTAACTCGCTGAATGACGGTGAGTTACGGCGAAAGGGCTGGAAGAAGCCATGGGTCAGATGGTGGGCACGTATCAGATGTTGACCCGCGTCCATCTACGTAATGGGTCAAGTCTTGGGCCAGTTGTGCACGCGCTCGCTTGGACAACTGGTAGTCTGTTGCTGAAGGTTGTCCGTGTCTCTGTCATGCAGACTCTCCGCGAGAGTGATGGGACTCTCGGCGAGAGTGATCGGACTCTCGGCGAGAGTGATCGGAGTCTCCGCGCGGGGTGGATACTGACCACAAAAGAGGACACTTTCCTCCAGATTCGCGTCTCTGACCTCAAAAGTGGACGCCCGACGAAATGAACGCGGAGGGTTGGTGACCGAACGATGACATCACCACTGCGATTCCGCAGTCATCCGCCGCGTCAGAAGGGCCGAGCGGCTGCGAATGGCTGCCATGCTCGAGGCAAGAGAAGTCCGTCTCGTGAAGCCGTCGACAAATTCCGTCCCCACCGCGCTAAGGCGCGGTGCTCTGCTCAGCGACCGGAGCCTGGACAGCTAACGCTCCAACTGAGAATCCGATGCACGCTGATCTCGCTAATTGTCCGCAGAACCGAACACCACCCCGCCAATTTACGGAGCTTTGTCCATGCAACGGTAAGATTGTCGAGTTGATGCGGACCTCCGGTCGAACAAACCGGAGGCACCATGAGGAAGAAGGCTACTGCTCTCTGCATCGTCCTGTTCATCGCCGCCTCACCAGTCCTTGCCGCCATTCGCGACAAAGCTCCCGCTCCCCGTGAGCCGGTCTTCTCGAAGATCATCAGGAAGGTCGTGAAGCATGTCATCAGTTCGCTCGACGATGGCCTTGGCTGACTCTCGCCTGTACTTCGCGCCGCAGGAAGTCAAGTGCCTCTGCGGAGAAAGCGCTCACAGGCGATACCCCCGACGACGAAAGCCGGCCACGCTGCTTGCGGTCGAGTTTCGTGGATCTCTCGACGATGTGGCCGAGGTAAACCGACACGTCAATTTCCGGATCCTGTTCCTTGAGCATCTCGACGTAGTCGAGCCAGATGCGCAACGCCGTGTCGTCGAGGCCGACCTCCTCCATGCTCTCGGCCGCGGTTTTCAAGAGATCGAGCGCCCCTTCGCAATCGCCTTCGGCGGCTCGCACCTTTCCGAGGATCCAGCGGTCGAGCGCCAGTTGGTAGCCGAGCTCGTCGCCCTTGGAGTCTTCGACGAGTGCAGCGAGGACCGTCTCCGACGCCCTCGAGAGGAATCCGAGGCGCCGATAGCACTCCGCGGCAAGCCGCGAGAGCTCGCCGCGGTCTGTGGAAGGAATGGCTTCCTTGGCGGCAAGGAGCTCTTCGAGAACGGGAAGGGCGTCGGCATCCCGTCCGAGCCGCATCAGGACGACCGCGCGGTTCTGCTCCACCGACCGCACCCGTGCGGCCGAGGCGTACCGCCGAAAGACCGGCAGGCGGGAGTCGAGGAGCCTCAGCGCTTCGTCCAACCGATGGACGTCGGGTTTGGAATAGAGCCACGCTCGGGTATGGTCGAGCACCGCCTGCTCGTATCCACTGGGTTTCGTTTCGCCGAACGCCTCCTCGGCTTTTGCAAGCGAGCGCAACGCATCATCGGGCAAGCCGCAGACCGCGTAGAGCGCGCAGCATTCGCGCCAAGCCGACGAGAGGAGCGAGGGGCTGATCTGACGCTTCCGGGAGAGGGCGACGGCCAAGTCGGCAGCGATCAAAGCCAACTGGAGCGACTGGTGCGGTGCCACGCGATACTCGTGATCGCAGCTGGCGAGCAGTGCGCGCACCGAGGCCGGATGCTGCAAGCGCGGATCTGTTTGAGCAGCGCTGCGCCAGCGCGACCACGGCTCCGCGCGCAAGTCGTTCACGGCTTCCGCCGCCTCGTTTTCCTCACCGAGAATCCTGGCAATAACGGCACTCTGTTCACTCTGGGAGAACTTCGCTCCGATGAGGGCGAGCCGGACCAGGCGGTTGCACCGCCCACACTCGTATGCGTGCGCGGCGGCTTCTTCCGATAAACTTCCCGGAGCACCTTCGCGTCATCAAGAGAGAGTGATAGATAGCCTTCGATGAACTCGCGCTGTTCGGGCGTCAGCGAATTGGTAAGCGGGATCTTAGCCGCTGGATCGATGTCGTGAAGCGTAACGCCCAACGCGGCGGCGATACGCTGCTTTGTGCTCAAGCGGCAATTCGCCGCCGAACCGGATTCGAGCTTCGAGATCTGCCGGACAGAAATACCTGTGCTGCTGGAAACCGCTTCCTGCGTAAGGCCGGACTTGTGGCGGAGGGCCCGAATCCGTTCCCCGAGACCAGCTGCTGGCACCGAGATTTCGCGCGAGGGCATGACTCTAGAGGATTGTATGCGGTGAACTACTCTACGGTGGAATTCTTCATCGAATTAGGGCAGAGACTTTTCTCCTGCAACATAGAACTTGCATAGCGTAAGTTCTAGTTGCTATCATGCCGACCGTCCTTCGGATTCTGGGCGTGCGCTAACCAAAGTGAGGACGTTTGCGATTCCGTAACCGTATCAAGTTTCGTGAAGGCATAGGTCCGTCTCTAACAGTCAGGTCCGAGCGCTGGACCCAAGGGAGATCGTCCGCGATGCATCGTTCGCCATCGTTCCCATTCCGGTTGGCCGGCCCTCTCCTGCTGATCCTCGCTTCCCTGACCGCCTCGCGTGCCACCGCGTCCACGCTCAGCAACATCGACGACTCGTCGCTACTAGCGCTTGGGCGTCCGTTGGCGCGAGGCGGACTCGATGGTCTTCCTCACCCTCGGCAAAGGAGTCACCGGGTTCGTCATCACCGGGGATCGAAAGTTTGTCCTCTCTTCACGCCCACGGCCACACCTGGTCAGCCGCCGCGCGGTCGTCGACGCCGATGTGGCCATCGAGGAGGTCCCTCCGCCGGACGAGGTCGTCACCGCTGAGGGCGGATTCACATGCGACCTCGAACAGCATTCGTTCGGAAGCGTTCCTGCCGGGATGCATGCTGCTCTCGAATCAGTACGCGAGCCTCGAACGAACGGCTTGGCCAGCGGCACGGCCACCTACACCCTGAACCTAGCCATCGACAGTGACCCGTCGCTCTATGCAGCATTCAGTAGCAGCGCCTCGAATGTCACCACGTGGATTACCCAGCTCGTGGCCGCGACCTCGATCATCTACCAGCGCGACCTCAAGACGAACCTCGTCATCGCTTACACCGGCATCAACAACCCCGCCTATACCGTGATCCCCGGCGCCACGGGCACCTGGAACAATGCCAGCACCACGTTCACCACCGCGCACGCGCTGGCCCAGCTCGGCGATGTGTGGCATCTCACGCCACCATCGAGCATCGCTCATTCCGCGGTCGTGCTCCTGAGCGGCAAGTCGAAGACCTCGGGCAATGCCTGGGTCCAGGAGGCCTGCAGCCTCGACTTCCTCTGCGCCTCCGGCCTCTGCGGCGATCCGCTCTTCGATGGCCACTATGGCGGGGCCTACGCTTACTGTGGCGGGGTCGGGAAGGTTGTCGAGAACGGCACGATCCCCGATCCGAATGCTACGAGTGGCGGCGTGCAATACGAGCTGCCCGCGTCGAACTTCTGGTCGCTCCTGGAGATGGCCCACGAGCTCGGCCACGTGGCCGGCTCGGTCCACACCCATTGCATCCCGATCGTGGCGGCGGCGGATCAGGCCCTCGCTCCGGGGCGCGCCTACGTCGACCAATGTTTCAGCGGCGAGTGCTACGAGGGCCCGACCTCGGTGCCGGCCGAGAAGGGCACGATCATGAGCTACTGTCACCTTATCGCGCCGGTGGGTCCGAACAACCGGTACACATTCGGCCAGAGCGGAGAGGTGAGCCACCTGGTCACCGACGCCATGGTGGCCTTCCTCGACGGCCTCACTCCGCACCCGTCCGCTATCAGCGCCCCCACCAGCATCAGCGGATCGAACTCGGGGACGGCGTCGATCGCCAACCTCGGCGCTGGCTTCACCTACGCCTGGACGGTCGCGAACGGAGCAGTCGCGGCCGGCCAGGGAACGAGCTCACTCACGTTCACCGGCAGCGCGGACCCGATCAAGCTAAGCCTCGTGGTGACCAATGCCCAAGGCTGCTCGGTGTCGGATTCAGTCAGCGTCGGCTACATCAACTCCAACCTTCCGGCACCCACGGCAGTGATGGCCACGGCGACGAGCGCGACCGCCGTGTCGATCTCCTGGACCGCCAGCGCCGGGGCGGCGAGCTACGAGGTGGCCCGAAGCGGGGACGGCATGACCTACACGATCGTCGGCACGCCGGCCGCCTCGCCCTACTCCGACACGGCCATAGCCAACACCGCCTACCTCTACAAAGTGCGCGCCGTGGACGGCTCGAGCAACCGCTCGGCCTCCAGCAACATCGACCTGGCCACGACCGTGATCTTCACCGACGACCCGCTCGTGGCCGGATCGACGATCGTGAAGGCCGTCCACCTGACCGAGGACGGTATCTGGCGGCAGCTTCTATTCATTCACAGACCCGACAGTCAACTCGTCACTGTCGATCAAAGCCACGCACGTGACCGAGCTGCGCGCGGTTCTCGACGCCGCCCGCTCGGCGCTCGGCCTCTCGGCTCTTTCCTACACCGACCCGACGCTCATCGCCACGGTGACGTCGATCAAAGCCGCGCACCTTCAGGAACTGCGCAATGGGGTGAAGTGATCATGACGATTCCTGCGCACACGCATCGTTGGGAACCCAATCCGGCCGATCGAAGAGTGCTCACTCTCTCGTACCTCTTGATCGCTGCGTTACTCATTGTGACGACTTCGGTCTCTTCGGCCGCGGCAAGCGAAACCAGGGCTCGGGCGTCGGTCTCGCCCATGCCGTCGGACAAGACGGTTGCCCCAATCAACATCACCTTTTCGAACGCGTCTGTGACCGCGAGCGGGATCACGCCCGGCGGAACGGCGTTGGTCTTTGGTCTCTCACGCCAGCAAGAGGACGGCTGGGTCGACAATGCCCGGATCCAGCGCGTCCTCACCGATACCGAGCGAACAGGGACAGTCACCGTCAACCTCGATCATGATCTCGTGCAATCGGCGGTGTGGGTCGCGATGGACCTGGCCGATGGCCGAATGGAGATCTCCACGCCGAACGGATCGCACTTCCGGGCCGTGACCTTCCCCGGCGGACTCGAGGACGGCACGAGCGGTAAGAACGAGCGTCTGGTGAGCGGCCGGTCGTTCATCGATGTCATCTGGGTCCGTCCGGGCACCGGCGCCTGGTACTACAGCGGTGGCGGCGCCATCCTCGGCGCCCGCTCCAATGGCGGGAAGATCACGGTCGAGGCGGACCAGATGCAGCCGATTGGCGAGAGTCCCAACCCTCCGAAACGGTTCGGCCCTCACGACATCCTGCTGTTGTTCGATCCTCGCAGGATGGAGTACTGCTCGACCGAGGTGACGGAATGAGAGGCGCTGGCCGCATCCTTGGCGCGCTTCTGCTGCTGGCTGCAACAACCGCTTCGCCCCTCCTCGCGGACGGCGCCGCGCAGAACCTCGGTAAGGGGTTTCAGGCCGACAAGGTCTACGAATTCGGCGATCTCGATCACGTCAACCTCTTCAATGGCGTCCTGAACATCGTGCTGCCCATCGGACAGTCGTATCGGGTCAGCTCGACGCTTTCGTACCGATTGGTTCTCACGTATTCCGGAAACAACTGGGATACGGAGACGAACGACTACGACAGCACCGATCCCCTTGGCCGTCCGATCACCATCACCAAGGGCTACGCGATGCCGGTCGACAGCGCTACGACACAGGAGCCCTGGACGGGCGGTCTCGGCTGGCGACTCTCCTTCGGCCAGCTCGAGCCGCCGACGCTCTGTACGGATTGTTGGGCCTACCACGGCCCCGATGGCTCGAGGCACCAATTCACCAGCCAGTTGCATGGCGGCACGAGCGAGGCCACGAGTGACCATGTCTGGTACACCAACGACGGCACGTACCTGCGCATGGTCTGGGTGACCACGACCGTCATGAACCCGGACGGGTCGACGACGGTCTCTGACACGGACTTCCACGATGTCGAGTTCCCGGACGGGACGGTCCATCGGTTCAGCCGCACGACCGGCAACCTCCTGGAGATGCGCGACCGGTTCGGCAACAAGGTCTCGCTCTCGTACGGGACGATGGGCGACGGCTCGCCGAAGTGGACGATCACCGATGGAATCCGCACCCATACTGTTGAATTCGAACGGATCGTGACGACGGCCGACCCAAGCACGCTCGAGCCATCGTTCTACGATGTGGTCAAGAGCGTGAAGCTCGCGGCCTTCGGCGGCACAACGGCGCTTTACACCTTCCACTACGGTGGCCAGACCGGTAACGCGGCCGACGTGAAATCGACCATCTCGCGGCGCTTCACACTGTCACAGGATTGCTCGGTGCCGCCCACGGTCGATGTCGCTCTCCTCACCTCCGTCGATCGCCCCGACGGCTCGAGCTTCACGATGACCTACGATCAGGGCGACAACGCCAACTACACCGACACGCTGACCGATCCCCAGAACCCGGTCACCAACGTCTGTACGCGGCAAACGTGGGAGAAGATCTTCGGCTACAGCGGCAATCTCACTGCGCTCGGCCTGCCCACACGCGGCTCGATCGAGTGGTCGTACAGCAACTTCATCTTCCCGCCCGAGTCGATCACGAGCGGCGCGGGAGTCAATCCCACCGGGCGTCTCATCGGCCAGAACGTGGGAACGCATTCGGCCGGCGTTGGGGAGCGTCGCGAGAAAGACGCGAGCGGCTGCATCGTCACCAAGCGTACCTACCAGCAGCAGTACTACAAGATCACGACGACCGCCACCGCACACACGTCGGTCACGACCGTCAGCGCACTCACGGGATTCGCATGTGATGGATCGGGCGCGACCGTCGATTCGAAAACGCTCCACTACTTCTCGGTGGCTCCCGTCTCGAATGCGACGTCATGTGCCCTCGCCGGCGAGTACGGAATGGCCTTCACCCGCGACTGCATCACGACGGACGGCGTTGTGCCCTCGGGTCTCTCGAACCCGGACCCGAATGACGCGACCCGCTTCCTCGCCGAGGTCACGTTCGATAGCGGCAACGCGGTCCAGCGCTACCAGTACGCCGGCTATGAGTGCGACGCCTCCCAATGCCTCGAGGACGGCAATCGGCGTCAACGCTCCCAGCGGATGGTGTTCGAGGACGGGAAATCGCGATGGAGCAATTCCTCGGACTTCGACGGGCTCGGCCATTATCGGACGGTCGTCGCGGACGGTGACTTCGCCGACGGCGGCGTCTCTCGTACGACGATCACCGCGTACAACAAGACCGACACCGCGGTCGGAGGCAATAGTCTCAACGTCGGCACCTATGATCCGGCCAACCCTGGGACCGGCTTTACCATGCCGTCGTTCACAACAACCTGGGTGCTGGGCACCTACACATCGCAGTCAGTGACCGAGAACAGTGTGACGGCCAAGGCCCTGACCTGTTTCGACCAGACCACCGGGTTCCTTCAAAGGAAACGTGTGCTGACAGGAGCGAGTGCCGGTTCGACCGATCTCCTTTCCCGCTTCACGTCGGAGAACGTCGCCGGCGCCGATTCCGGCAATGTCGCGCGGGAGGACTCGTTCGGCGGCGACGGCTCGGATCAGGTCCTGGGGACGACGGCGCTCTGCACGATGGGCGTGCCGGCCAGCCCCGGCTACCGCGTCGATCACACCTACCAGAACGGCGCGCTGGCGACCTCTCGCTACTTCGACCCCGGCGCGAACCAGGCGCTCTCGTTCTACTCGACGGATCAGACCATCGATGCCAGCACCGGCCTTGCGAGCTCGTCGCAAGGTCCACATCTCCCGCGTGGACGCGCTCAATACTGACGGCTCCATCCAGGACGCGGTCGAAGCCGAGTTCCAGTTCGACGGTCTTGGACGGCCCACGAGCGAGTTGCGCAAGATGCCCGACGGCACCTGGGCCACACGCACGACGCTCTACGACGCCCTCGGCCGAAAGAGCCGGGTCTCCGAGATGGAGGCTACGCCGACTCACTACACGAGCTTCGTCTACGACCTTTTCGGTCGAGCGACGAGGGTGACCGCTCCGGACAACCACCAAACGACTTTCAGCTACGCGGGTCTTTCGTCGATGATGCGCAACGTCACCGTGCGGACCTCGGCTCAGGGCGAGTCCTCGGAAGCCACGACCGAGACGTACGACCGGCACGGTCGCCTGGTGAGCGTGGCCGAGTACTCGAACCCCGACCCGAACGCCGGCGCGGTGACGACAAGCTACACCTACGACGTCGGCAATCGCCTCTCGGGCGTGTCGACCTCCGGCGGCACAACCACGCAGACTCGTTCGTTCACCTACGACAACCGCGGTTTTCTGACTTCCGAGACCAGCCCGGAGAAGAGCGGCGCGGTCACGTACACCTTCGATGCCCGCGGCCATGCCACGCGCGCCGTCGACGGACCGTTCGACCTCAGCTACGGCTATGACCCGGCAGAGCGACTGACCAGCGTCCAAGAGACCGGCGGCGCCCAGCGCGCCCTCAAGAGCTTCACGTTTGCCACGGCGAACGTTCCCGCCAACTGCATCACGGGCACCTGTAACGCCGCGAACGGCAAGCTGTCGACGGCCACGCGCAACCATTACGACGATGCCGTGACCGGTGGGGTGAGTGTCGCCGAGGCGTACCAATACTCCGAGGTGGGAGGACGAGTCTCGCAGCGTGACACAACAGTCTCCACGACCTCTGCGTTCGCGGGAGCTACCTTCAACACGACCCAGCACTACAACACCCTGGGGCTGGTCAGCTCGGTCGGTTACCCGGTCTGCAGCGTGCCATCCCAATGCACCGCGTTCGGGGGACGCAACTCCAATTACGGATACACCAACGGCTGGATGACCTCCGTCACGAGCGGCACCTCCACCTACGCCTCGATGACCTATCAGCCGAGCGGTCTCATCGACACGATCACGCACGGGAACAACGTCAGCGAGCAATGGATCGGCGACCCGAACGGCATGGCCCGTCCTTGCGCCATCTTCGCCACGGGCGGGGGCACGACGCTGCAGAACGCCACGCCCGGCAACGGTACGTGCGGCAAGGTGATCAGCTCCGGAGCCGGGATCGCCTGGACCACAGGGCAATACGCCTACGACGGCGCTGGGAACGTCACACAAGTGGGAACCAAGAAGTACCTCTACGACGCGGTCAGCCGCCTCACCGCCGAGAGCGACGGCTACTCGAACACCTCCGGATCGTTTTCGCTCCTCAACACGTACAGTTATGATGCCTTCGGCAACATGACCAACCGGACCAACGGCCAGAGCTTCCTCTGCTCCGCCGATTTCTGCGACGGATCGTCGCAGTACAGCACGACGGCCATCAACGTCGACCCGCGGACGAACCGGCTCTTCAGCCCGAACACGTATGACGGAGCCGGCAACCTGACCAGCCACCCCACGAAGCGCGTGACGCAGTCGTACGCCTGGGATCCGGTCGGCACCATGCGCAGCCTCTCGGACACCTCTGGTCGGAACGTTCACTACCTCTACACGGCCGATGACGAGCGCATCGCCGTCGTCACCCCAACCGGCTCGCACAACCAGACCTCGTGGGCATTGCGCGGCTTCAGCAACCAGCTCCTGCGCAAGTTCTCGGACGACTCCTTCACGGGCACTCGAGTCTGGACCTGGACCGAGGATGAGATCTGGCGCGGCTCGTCCCTCGTCGCGAACGAAAGCCCCAATGGCGGCACCAAACACTACGTCCTCGACCACCTCGGCTCGCCACGCCTCGTGACAGGCGCGAATGCCACGTGGCTTGGCACGAACGAGTTCTCCGCGTTCGGCATGGGAGGCACGGGAGGCTCGGGCGCGCTTCAGTTTACATCGCATGAGCGGGATTGGGGGCCGGATTCTGAGCAAACTATCGATTACATGCACGCAAGGTTTTACGGCGCACAGGGGCGGTTCCTATCAGTGGACCGACACGGCGGAAGTCTAACCGTACCGCAATCCTGGAATCGGTACGCTTATACCATGGACAATCCGCTTAAGCGCGTTGATGCCGACGGCAATGTAGCTGTTACGGTGACCGGCGGCTCGAACCCCGACGGAGAAGGTTCACCGATGTACAATCTTGCTGGACGCCTGAATGGTCGTGGCGCCCTTGGCGCCGTGCGAGGTTTTGGTAATAACAACATTCCCGCCGCCGTGTCTTTTATTTCTTCTGAATTCAAGAAGAATCCGAGTCAACCCGTCGTGCTTATCGGTCACAGCTGGGGAGGCGCGGCCGCCATCGCAATTGCTCAAGACTTACAGAAACTGAAAATTCCCGTGACGCAATTAATTACACTTGACGTCGCTCCAAGCGGAAATCCATTTGGTGGGGGACACAATTTGACAATTCCGACCAATGTGGCCTCAGCAGTTAATTTTTTCCAGACAAACGGTCCACTAGGAAATAATCGCTTAGTCGCCGAATCTAGCGTATCATCTGTACAAAACATCCTGGTGCCCAACACGACACACACTGACATTGATGATCTCCTGTGGACAGCTCTTGCTCATGCACTCCTTCAGATCTACGCAGGCGCTCCAGGCATACGGCAGCCTCATCTGGGTATAACGATGAACCCGCCCGCTAGCTCCGACCCAACAGGAACTTGGCAAGTATATCGAGATGGCATACCGGTTAACTGATCCTATGCGGTCGCATCAGACTTCGATGTTGGCATCAGTCACGACGGGTGTCAGCGCTTTCTTGATTCTTGAAGCGAGTCTACGGGTCGGCATGCTTGACAGCACATTGACGCCGATCCTTTTTTGGCTCGCTTTTTCGCAATACGTGATCGTCGAGCATTTCAGCCCTTCGTCGTCTTGGTTGGTCAACAACATACTCCTCGCCTTCGGATACGTTGGCGTCGCGAGCCTCATTGGAGTCCTTCTGTTTGGCATAAGAGCCTTTCGTAGGAGGCCGTGGATATGGTCAATAGTACTCTGGACCTCAATCGAAGTCGCTGCGTGGCTCACGGCACGGCTGTTAATTAGTAGGGGTATCATCGCGGTCGAATAGAGGCGCGATCGGCCGAGAATCAACCGAGCTGGGAACCGTGGGCTACGGCAGCGCGACGCACTCGGAGTATGACGCGCGTGGTCACGCGCACCGGACGACGACCGGCACGGGATTCGACATCCGTACCACCTTGGATGCCGCCGAACGGCCAACGCTGTTCACGGATATGGCGAACAACGGACGCTCAAGCAATTCGCGTACGACGATCCGAATGGCCAGACGTTTCCGCAATGCAGCAATGGCCGATGCAACGGCAAGCTCGCCGCGCCAGCTCGATTCAACTACGATCCAGACCTCGGCACCGTCGCTGTCACCGAGAGCATTCAATACGGCGGCGTCGGAGGTCGTCCCTCCCGACGCGACCGCTCGGTTGGAAGCTCGAATACGAGCGCGTTCACGGGCGATTCGTTCTTCTTCGCCCAAACCTACAACGCTCTCGGGGACCTCTCCACGCTCACCTATCCATGCCGCAGCACCACGGTCAGTGGACAGGTCGTCTGCAATTCAGCCGATCGCACGCCTCCCACCGTAAACAACGGCTACACCGAGGGCTTTCTCACATTGGTCGGACCATTGACCGGCACCGCCTGGGCGAGCTCGATCAGTTATCAGCCCAACGGGGTCGTCAGCGCGATTCAGCACGGCGGCGGCGTGACCGAGAGCTGGGCCGCCGATCCGAACGGGATGGCCCGGCCGCAGACGATCTCGGCCACCGATTC
>WNFI01591626.1_pt1 | contig 13718 bp, 13 predicted proteins | sample 5400471 | NCBI WGS metagenome assembly WNFI01 (sample SAMN13153348, study PRJNA577476) | soil metagenome | isolation source: 100 cm saprolite on Douglas fir-dominated hillslope | place: USA:California | collected 2013-09-17 | reverse complement strand
GATCAACCAGTCGCAGAAGATGGACATGGTCGGCCAGCTCGCCGGCGGCATCGCGCACGATTTCAACAATGTGCTGTCCGCCATCATGATGGCGAACGACTTCCTGCTCAACGCGCACAAGCCGACCGACCCGTCGTTCCAGGATATCATGCAGATCAAGCAGAACGCGACCCGTGCGGCGACGCTGGTGCGGCAGCTATTGGCGTTCTCGCGCCGCCAGACCTTAAGGCCGCAGGTGCTCGATCTCGGCGACGCGCTGTCCGATCTCACCATGCTGCTGCGCCGCCTGATCGGCGAGAAGGTAAAACTCGACCTGGTGCATGGGCGCGATCTCTGGCCGGTGAAGGTCGACGTGTCGCAGTTCGAGCAGGTGATCGTCAACCTCGCCGTCAACGCCCGCGATGCGATGCCCGATGGCGGCAAGCTGACGGTGCGAACCGCCAACCTGACGGCCGAGGAATCCGGGCATCTCGCCTACAAGGGCATGCCGCCGGCGGATTACGTGCGGATCGACGTCATCGACACCGGCACCGGCATTGCCCCCGAGATCGTCGACAAGATTTTCGAGCCGTTCTTCTCGACCAAGGATGTCGGCAAGGGCACCGGCCTCGGCCTGTCGACGGTGTATGGCATCGTCAAGCAGACCGGCGGCTTCATCTATGTGGATTCCGAGGCCGGTCAGGGCACCGCGTTCCGCATCTTCCTCCCGCGGCATCATCCCGAGCAGCAGGTCCAGTCCGATGCGGCGGCCGCCAACGGCACGGGCAAAGAGCCTGCGGCGGAGACAAAACCGCGGGCCGATCTGACGGGGCAGGGTACTATTTTGTTAGTCGAAGACGAGGAGGGCCTGCGCTCGCTGAACGCGCGGGGCTTGCGCTCGCGCGGCTACAGCGTGATCGAGGCCTCCAACGGCATCGAAGCGATGGAGGCGCTGGAGCAAAAGAACGGCGCCGTCGATCTCGTGGTTTCCGACGTGGTCATGCCGGAGATGGACGGCCCGACCCTGCTCAAGACCATGCGCGGCCGTAATCCGGACCTCAAGATCATCTTCGTGTCCGGTTACGCCGAGGATGCCTTCGACAAGAGCCTGCCGGAGAACCAGCAATTCGCGTTCCTGCCCAAACCGTTCACGCTGAGCCAGCTGGTTGCCGCGGTGAAGGAAACCATGACGCCGTCGTGACCGCGGCCTATTCCTCGGACTGGGGGATGATCGTTCCCACCTCGTAATGGTGGATTTCCACGCCATCCATGGAGGATGGCAGCGTCAGGTTCTGCGGAAGAACCCGCCAATTCACGCGCACGGTATAGCGTCCGTTGCTTTCGCCGATGCCCGCGCCGGCAAATTCCTTGACGTCCTGGAATTGCCGCACGATCTCGGTCTTGACGGTGCGCGTCCGGTCTAGCGTGGGACCGTTCATGGCGGTTCCATATTGTCACAACGGCTTGAGATTGAACGCATCCATCACCTTCGGCAATGGGTTGGCGTAGGTCACGCCTAAGCCGCCGTTGGCGAATTCATTGCCACAAAACAGCATGCCAATGGCCTGATTTTGGTCGGAGACGATCAGGGAGCCGCTGTCGCCGAGCTCGCTGAAAGCGCGATCGACGCCTTTGATCTCGATCTGGTCGTCGAAGGTGAGGTTTCCGATCTCGGACTCCACCACGATGTGGTCGATCTCAACCGCGGTCACGACGCCGCGCGTCAGTCCGGAGGTGCGGCCCAGCTTGCTGACGTTCAGGTTCGGCAGAAGGCTGCCGGCCGGCGCGATGGTGAAATTCCCTATTCCAGGAATGTCGTTGGGCTGCAAGCCGATCGCGCTGTCCGGCAAGGCTATCGCGGCATCGACCTGATTGGAGCCGTTCGGCTTCAACGGCACGAAATCCAGCAATGCGCCGACAGGCGCGGCTCCCTGATCGATCCTGCCGGGCTGGGTGATGCCGTCTCCGATCCTGGCCGTACCGGAGTGAGCGAACACGTGGCTGTTGCTCACCAGGACCGCACGGTTGGTCTTGGTGTGCTGAGCGATCAATCCAAGCGTGCCGGCGGTCGATGTCACATGCGCGACCGAGCAGCCGATCACGAGCGGCCGGCAAGGCGATCGCAACACCCCGACGTCGACCGGCGTGAGGAAGGGGCGGACAGCACCGGTTGTGACGATATCGACTTCATTGTTGGCTAGCGCGATGATCCTTCGCAGCAGCAGATCGAGCTGCGGCAGGCGTTCCCTGACCCGGATCGCCAGCGAGAATTCTCCGGGCCGGTTGCCTATTCCGATGCCGATCCCGATCGGGGCGGGATCGATCGGAAGCCGCAGGTGCTCAAAGCTCGGTGACGTCGAACGCGCAATCAAATCGTTCAGATGAGGTGCGAACACCTCAAGGGCAACCTGCAGTTTGAGATCGCGGACTGATTGAGCCTGCATATGTGCTGCCCGCTTGCCAGATCATGATCCAATTTGCGCCAACGCGACCCTTTGAGTCCGGATCACGCTCTAGGGACGCTGCGTTGTAATTTCCATTTTTTCGTATTTGAGCGGAGCATATTTTTGATCGGGGCTGCCCCCGATGCGGTGAGGAACCAGTTCGACGGTGATCTCCTGTCCGCCGAACCTTCGGATCGCGCTGGTGACGTCAAACACCAGACGGTCGCTCGGCCAATCGACCTTTCCACCGCTTTTCACGACGGCAAAGGTGCCGACTTCTGTCCCGGCCTCGGTGGCAGGGGCGTTGGCGGGTTTTAAATATACGCTGACGGTGAGAGACGCGTTCGGATTGGCGACGCCGGTAATCTCGAGATATTTCCTCGACCCGTCGTCGGCGCCTTGCGCCGCGAGGGGAACGCTGAGCTTCTGCGTGGCGATCGGTGCCAGACGATCCGGAGCGGCTTGTTGTGCCATGACGATGGGCGCATTCGGTCGAAAGACGTTGAGATGATCATAGGTATAGCCGAGTTTCGTCGTGTCGAGGACATCGCTCATCGATACTTCGATGGGGGTGCCGTCGAGCCATTTGAATACAAAGCTGTGTTTTAAGAACGCATCCGTCGTCGGTTCGCTCTGTTTGTGAGCCGGATTCTGCCGCCAGGTCTCCCACAACCGGTCAAGGTTGCCGTGATGCGCAAAGAATATCGGATCGCGCGCCGCGGTTTCGAAATCCGTCATGTCGCCGCCGACAGCCGAATCGCCAAAGCCCTGTTGACCCCCGGCGAAATTGTGCACCGGGCCATGGGGCGTTCCCTCGATCGCGTTATTTCCGAATTGGTTGTCGGTGTTCGGCCTGGCTATGCCGCCGAAGCTGCGCGAAATATCCGAACTCCGCTTCGCTTCAAAAATCCGGGCTGCCAAGGCTGACACGCCGAGCCGCTCAAGATCGGGATCGTCGTGCCGCAGTCCGACCTCGCCGTCGGTCAAGCCTGATGGATTGGTTCGCGGGAAGCGAACGGCGTTCGCCAGCGGCGAGCCCTGCCGCGCATAGGCGTCGGGTATGTTGCGGTCGGTGCTCCAGTTCCAGTACGGATAGGAGAAGCTGTCGTCGCCGGAGATCTCCCTGATCTTGCGCTCCGTCACAGAAATATAAGCGCGGTGCCAGCCGATGAACCACCAGCAAAAGTGAATTTGTGCGGCATCGGACGGCCCGGGAGTCGAACAGAAGTCGCGATGCATGTTGGCATTCGCGAGCCAGCCTTTGGGATCGTCGGGATCTCGCGCCGAACGATCCTGCATTTCCTTTACCGCGCCTTCGAAATTAGCCAGCCGGGTCGAATCCTGCGCGAACGTCGCGATGTCCATGCGCGTGCGCGGCACCTGGCCGTATCCGGACCGCGATGCCAAACCGAAAACACTGATGCCGAGCAGGACGGCGCCTCCTTTCACCAGAGACCGGCGCGACGTTTCGGTGTACGGATTGTTGGATCGGTTTGACATCGGAGCCTCCGCAAATTTGAAAAGGCGAACGGGCGGCGAACCAAAAACTAAACCAAAGATTGTATCCTCTATCGCGCTCAATAAAGTCGATTTATAGGCGTGTCCAACCGTCCGATCCGGACCACCCGCGGCAATTGCTGCGCCCCCATAGGCCAACTGCCGCACACCCGCGACCGAGGGCCGCAGCCGCGGTTCCCGATAGTGGCTTCACTTTTAGGCAGCGCTGCCCATCTTAAGGGCGCTTCCCCCTGCCGGGGACTAAGGGAAATAGACATGAAATTCACGCAACGCGCACGCGGCGTCGTCAAGGCGGTTGCCGTCATTTTATCGCTGGCGTTACCATTGGTGGTCGCTGTCTCGTCGGCCGACGCCCGGGTCGGCGGCGGCTTCAGCTCCGGCTCCCGGGGGGCGCGAACGTTTTCCGCGCCGCCGAGCACGTCGACCGCGCCGGGTACCGCCCAACCGTTTAACCGCACCTTCACCCAGCCGGGCAGCCCGGGATTGGGCTCGCCAGCCCGAGGCGGCGGGTTCTTCAACACCCCGGGCAGAAGCTTGCTTGGCGGCCTTGCCGCAGGCTTCCTCGGCGCCGGCCTGTTGGGCATGTTGTTCGGCGGTGGAATGTTCGGCGGCCTCGGCGGACTGTCGTCGATCTTCGGGCTGATCCTGCAGATCGGCTTGATCATCCTGGTGGTGCGGCTGGCGATGTCGTGGTGGCAACGCCGTCACGCGACCGCGTCGGCCTATGCCGGCGCCGCCCCGGGGCTTGGCGCGCAATCGAGCTTCCGTACCGGAACCGGTTTTGGACTGGGATCGGGCAGCGCGCCGCTCGAGATCACGCCGAGCGACTACGAAACCTTCGAACGGCTGCTCGGCGAGATTCAGGCCGCGTGGTCGAACGAGGATGTCGCCAGACTACATACCCTGGCGACGCCCGAAATGGTGTCGTATTTCACCAAGGACCTCGAGGCGAACCGGGCCCGCAACGTCATCAACAAAGTCTCCGACGTCAAGCTCTTGCAGGGCGACCTTGCCGAAGCGTGGCGCGAGGGCGATACCGACTACGCCAGCGTGGCGATGCGGTTCTCGCTGGTCGACAAGACGCTTGATCGCAGCACCGGCCGGTTGGTTGAGGGCAGCGAACAGCCGATGGAGGCAACGGAGGTGTGGACCTTCGTGCGGCCGCGCGGCTCGAACTGGGAACTCTCGGCGATCCAGCAGGCCTGATCCGCTCGCAAATTAATGCAATGCAAGGCGCCGCGGTTGATTCCGCGGCGCCTTTTCATTTTGGCTCGATCGTTCCGGTGTTTATTCGGCGTCGCGGAAGGGGAATAATTTCTCCCATTATGGGTTGATGTCAGACCCAGCGAGTCAGACCAAGCCGGCAACCAACCGGCGGATCAAAGAACAAATCGGAGGAAACGATGCCTACTCTCGCCAAGATTATCTCGCGCGCGTGCTTCAGTCTGACGGCGGTCTCTCTCACGGCTGTTGCGGCTCAACCGGCGCGGGCGCAGGCGGCCGATACCAGTTTCTTCGTCACCAGCGTGGGCATCGGCAATGGCGGCAACCTCGGCGGTCTCGCCGGTGCCGACAATTACTGTCAGACGCTGGCGCGGGCCGCGGGCGCGGACGGTAAAACCTGGCATGCTTATCTCTCGACCCAGGCCGCTGACGGAACGCCGGCCGTGAACGCGCGCGACCGGATCGGCAAGGGGCCGTGGCAGAATGTCAAGGGCGTGGTGATCGCGAAAGATGTCACCGAGCTGCATAACGGTAACAATATCACCAAGCAGACGGCGCTGACCGAAAAGGGCGAGGTCAACAACGGCTACGGAGATCAGCCGAACAGGCACGACATCCTCACGGGGTCGCAGCCCGACGGCACCGCTTTCACTGGCCCCGACGATCACACCTGCAAGAACTGGACGTCGAGCACGCAAGGCGCTGCGATGCTCGGACATGCGGACCGCAACGGCACCCCCTCGCCGACAATGAGTTCCTGGAATGCGGCGCATCCCTCGCGCGGACCGGATGGCGGCTGCTCGCAGGCCGACCTCAGGAGCACCGGCGGCGCCGGGCTGTTGTATTGTTTCGCGGTCAACTAAAATTCGTATTGGTGGGATGGTGGCTCAGCCCTGTTAGTCGTCCGTCCGTGCGAGGAGCGAAAGCGACGAAGCAATCCATTCTTCGGCGCATGAATTGCTTCGCAGAGCCTGTCATCGGGCGCGCGGTCGCGCGACCCGTTGGCTCGCAATGACGATCTCAGTTGGCTACAGTGCTGCTCTCTAACCTCAGGTCCTCGATGCGCTATGAACTCTACTATTGGCCGGGCATTCAGGGCCGCGGCGAATATGTCCGCCTCGCGCTGGAGGACGCCGGCGCCGATTATGTCGACGTCGCGCGCAGCGAGCGCGGCATGGCCGCGATGATGAGGATGATGGAGGCGGATGGCGGCACGCCGCCGTTTGCCCCGCCGTTTCTCAAAGCCGGAAAACTCGTGATCGGGCAGACCGCCAACATCCTGCTCTATCTCGGATCGCGCCACGGTCTGGCGCCGAAGCCGGAGGCCGGGCGGCTATGGGTGCATCAGCTGCAGCTCACCATCGCGGATTTTGTCGTCGAAATTCACGACACCCATCATCCGATCGGCGTGTCGCTGTACTACGAGGACCAGCGTCAGCCTGCGAAAAAACGCACCGGGGAATTCTGGAAAGAACGCGCGCCGAAATATCTCGGCTATTTCGAGCGGCTGTTGCAGAAGAAGGGCGGCGGCTATCTCACCGGCCGCAGGGCAACCTACGCCGATCTCTCGCTGTTCCAGATCGTGGAAGGGCTGCGCTACGCATTTCCGAAGCGCATGAAGGCGTTCGAGCGCGAGATACCCGGCCTCGTCGGTCTGCACGACCGCGTCGCCGCGCGACCCAACATCAAAGCCTATCTTTCAAGCGACCGCCGCATCGCTTTCAACGAAGACGGCATCTTCCGTCGCTACAAGGCGCTGGATCTTTGAATCCGGTTTCGTCATTTCCGGGATGCGCCAACCGAACTCGGGTTTACCCGAGTTCGGCAATATCATTGTCCAAGTCGGCAACAGCCGACTTGGATGCGCAGGCCCGGAATCTGGAGATGAGGATCGAGGTTCCGGGTTCGCCGCTTTCGCGGTGCCCCCGAATGACGTATGTGGTGCTACCTCACCAAAGCCCGGGCACCAGACGATAGCGCACCCGCGCCGTGTAGTGGATCGCCCGGTCAAGCCGGGCGGCGACGGATGTAGGCGTGGCGAGTGAACCTCCGCCTTCAGACCAGTTGATCGATCCGCGTTCCCTGTCCGGGGGGAAGAGGGGCCAGAACCGTCGGCTGGGCGGCCTCGGTATCGGCGTCAGGTTTTATCTCCGGCGCTTTGGGCTCGCTGGTCTCAATCGGTTTCACCGTGGGTGATGCCGCAACACTCGAAATACTCATCGCAACGATCCTTCTCCTTTGCTCGATTGTGACGAGGCGGAGACGAACGCTTTATGAATCCGAACCATCGATCGCGCGCCATCGCGGCCGATCCCGCGATATGGTGAACAGGAAGCTCCAATCTCCTTAAAAAAATTCGATCTCGGCTGGGATCGGTTGTGATCCGTGAGGCGAGGCTAGCATTTCCTCATTCATCCGTGCCGCGCGAGATCGTGATCGACGCATCGGTTTTTGTCCGGCTGCAGCGCATATCGAGGCGGCGGTAGCGCGTCTTGACGTCGTTGCCGCGGAACAGGCCCATCCGCTTGATGCAGCGCGCCGCGCCATTGCGCATGTCGTCTTTCGGCAGGGTGAAGATGATGGCGGCGGCGCTGGCGACCAGATCGACGAAGGCCGGCTTCGGCCTGCGGCTGTCGGACTTTGCGTACAACTGGTTGGCATAATTGCGGCCGGCGCAGCCGAGCGTGATTTGCCTGGCCTGCGGGTGCGACAGGTAGATCAGGTTGGCGGCAGTCTTGCCGACGGCAAGCCCGTCGATCTGGCCTTTGAGCTGGCCCGCGAGATCGTCGCAGCGGTCGGCGCGGGCGGGGGAAGCGAAGGTAAGCGGCATCGCGGCCAACAGAGAAGACGCCGCGGCGAGCAAGGTCGATCGGCGAAATTTCAGTGTCATATTGATTGCCCCTTTGCGCCATTCAAGCGTCCGCAAACGCCTAACGCAAGGGCGCGTGCATTGATGCTCGAACCGGCAGGTTTTTTCTTTCGTCATGGCCGGGCTTGGCCCGGCCATCCACGTCTTTTTGCGCCAAGAAAAGAAGACGTGGATGCCGGTACCAGGGCGGGGCATGACGAGTGGATTATCTTCATCGCGTTACGCTCGCTGGCAAGACATCCGGGAACCTTCCTTTTCTCTTAAAAATGCTTAGAACAATTCGACCGCCGGTGCGGCGTCTCGAATTTGGGCGCACCGGCTCCTAAAAGCGCGAGCCTCCCCCATGAACGCCCCCACCGCCATCCCTAATCCAGCCCCCGTTCCGCCTTACAAGCATACGCCGCTGTTTCCGCTTGGCGAGGACACAACGCCCTACAAGAAGATCACGACCGAGGGCGTGCGGGTCGAGAAGGTCTTGGGCAAGGACATGCTGGTGGTGTCGCGCGAGGCGCTGCGGGCTTTGAGCGAGGCAGCGTTCGGCGACATCAATCATTATTTGCGGCCCGGGCATCTCAGGCAGTTGCGCAGCATCCTCGATGACAGAGAGGCGAGCGACAACGACAAGTTCGTCGCGTTCGATTTCCTGAAGAACGCCAACATCGCCGCCGGCGGCCAACAACATGCCGGCGCAGTGCGAGATCTATGCCGAGGGCGGCTCTTTAGATTCAGATTTGGCCTACAAGTTCATGTTCATGGCCAAGGGCGGCGGCAGCGCCAACAAGAGTTTTTTGTTCCAGGCGACGCCTTCGGTTTTGACCCGCGACCGCATGCTGGCGTTCCTGAAGGAGAAGGTGCTGACCTTGGGCACCGCGGCGTGCCCGCCATATCATCTGGCCATCGTGATCGGCGGCACCTCGGCCGAGCTCTGCATGAAAACCGTGAAACTCGCATCCGCGCGCTATCTCGATGCGCTGCCAACCCATGGCTCGGCTGACGGCAACGCCTTTCGCGATCTCGAGATGGAGCAGGAAATTCTGAAGATGACGCAGTCGCTCGGCGTCGGCGCGCAGTTTGGCGGCAAATATTTTTGTCATGATGTGCGGGTGATCCGGCTGCCGCGGCACGGTGCCTCCTTGCCGATTGGGCTCGGCGTGTCGTGCTCGGCGGACCGCCAGGTGCTCGGAAAAATCACCAAGGACGGCGTCTATCTCGAAGAGCTCGAGCATAACCCGGCGCAATATCTCCCCGTGGTGGAGCAGTCGCTCGGCGGCGAGGTGGTAAAAATCGACCTCGACCGGCCGATGCGGGATATTTTGGCGACGCTGTCAAAACATCCGATCAAGACGCGGCTATCGCTGACCGGCACCATGATCGTGGCGCGGGATTCCGCGCACGCCAAATTGCGCGAGCGGCTGGAGAAGGGCGAGCCGCTGCCGGACTATTTCAAGAATCATCCGGTCTATTACGCGGGGCCCGCCAAGACGCCGGATGGTTATGCCTCCGGCGCGTTCGGCCCGACCACGGCGGGGCGGATGGATTCTTTCGTCGATCAGTTCCAGGCCGCGGGCGGATCGATGGTGATGGTCGCAAAAGGCAACCGCGCGGTCGCAGTGCGCGAAGCCTGCAAGAAGCATGGCGGCTTCTACCTCGGCTCGATCGGAGGAGCGGCCGCAAACCTCGCCGAGCACTGCATCAAGAAGGTCGAGGTGGTGGAATATCCCGAGCTCGGCATGGAAGCGATCTGGCGCATCGAGGTGGTGGATTTCCCGGCCTTCATCATCATCGACGACAAGGGCAATGATTTCTTCAAGGAATTGAATCTGGGGTGACACATCCATCTGTCGTCCCGGCGAACGCCGGGACCTATAACCACCGATGGTTCTGGTAGCAGAAGGCGTCTCCCATTTCATCCGAATGAGAGGCCGCGGCGTATGGGTCCCGGCGTTCGCCGGGACGACTAATAAAGAGCCTTACGCCCTGGTCCCCCGGAACGGAAAGCTGCCCATCGGGCCGATCCCCATTTCGCCGGAAATGCCGTCGCCTGAAACCTTGCCGGTGAACTCGAGCGTCAGCGGCATCGGGTTGGTGATCGAGACTTTCCAGGCGACATCGTCGCCGTTGGCGGTGCCGTCGAATATCTCGGTCGAATCGCCGTCGGCTCCATGCGTCCCCGTCAGCGTGCCGCCGGCATTCTTCAGGCTCAGCGTCGTATTGCGGTCGCCCATCGGCGTGGTCATGACGATGTTCCAGTTTCCGTCCACGGCCATCAGTGTCTCCGCCAGGTTGTTCTTTCGCAAAACCGGAATGGTTCTGGAATCTCGATAGATCCGGACAGCGGTATAGCGCATCTCGCAGCCGATGCCCAATCAGGGGAATCAGGCGCCGGCAGCGCGAATCCGGTTTATGACGAGGATGCGAAAGGCCGTATACTGGACCGCGAAGGCGGCGATCTTCGCCCCGATCAGGACCACCGACACATAGAACGCCCATAGCCTGAGATCGCCGGTCGAGGCCACCGCGATGGTGCCCGCACCCAGCGCGAACATCAGCGCCGCCCAGGCGTAGCCTGCGACAGTGACATATTCCGGAATGGTTTCGGCCACCAGCGGGGGCATGTAGCGCAGCATCCAGCCGCGCTTCAGCATAATGGTGCCGATCGCGAAGTGTCCGATGGCCGGCTTGGCCAGAACGAAGCGCGGATCGTTGGTCAGGAGCGTCGCGCTGCCGAGCACGATCACCAGCCCCACGCTGGCATAGGTCATGAAGCCAAGCGGCTTTCCCTTGAAGCGGCTGTAGATCACCTGGGTCACCGCGCCGGCGATCGCCACGCTCGTCGCCAGCGCCACGTTGTCGGTGATCAGATACAGCGCGAGAAACACGATAGTGGAGAAGAAGTCGGTGGCCAGTCTGGCGAATACGTCCTTCATCGTCGTGCTCTCCTTGGGTGCTTCTCGTCATTGCGAGGAGCGAAGCGATGAAGCAATCCACTGGTCATTCATAGCGCGCCGGTCGAAGCGGGCGGGCCGAATTTTGCACGCCGATACTGCGGATACCATTTCGTAAAGTAGACTGCGCTGTTGCGGGCGGCAAATGCGATCAGGATTCCGGACCACAGCGGCAGGCCCGGCACATAGATCATCAGGACGTTGGCGATCATCATCAGCAGGAAGGCGCCGGTCCACGCCCAGGTGATGATATAATTCGCGCGCAGGAAACCGGGCAGCTGCGCCGTCTCGGCGTCGACCATTTCGCGGGCATATTGCAGCGTGAATGGCCGCCGGATCGCGAGCGAAGTTAGCGAAATCGCGAACACGCCGGCATCGACGGTGAGCTTTACGACGGATGTGCTCAGGCCGGCATCAACCAGCGTGATGTAGGCACCGAGCGCGGCGAACAGGATCACGGAGCCCGCGCCGAGCATCTTGATCGAGCGGCCGCGAAAGGCGTCATACATCATCACCATCAGGCCGATCGCGGCGGAAGCAAACAGGCTCACAGCGGCCGAGGTCACCAGCATCAGCGTCGCAAACGCACCGTAGGGAGCAAGGATCAGGAAAATCGTCATGGCAGCCTCATCGGGCAAATAAATTCTCTAACAGTCATCCGGGGCGCGAGTGAAACGAGCGAGCCCGGAATCCAGAACCACGATCGCGAGCATGGATTCGGGGCTCATCGCTTCGCGATGCCCCGGAATGACGTTGCATTCACGCCGCGCCCACCCAATTGCCGTGAAAGCCGTCGGGAACGCGATGGCCGAGCTGCACCAGCGCCGCGGGACCTGCTTCGACGTCGGTGGCGTTGAACACCGCGAGATCGCTGCGGTTTTCGCGCGCGCGCCAGACCACCGCCAATAGCCAGCCGTCGCCCTCGGCGGCATCGTCGCCGCGGGCGACGAAAACCGGCTCGGAGATGGTGTCGCCGGCCGGCAGTAGATATTGCCCGCGGCGGGCTCCTGTACCATCAACATGGACGATGCCTGACAGCGCGCCGAACATCGGCAGATCAGGATTGGCGCAGGCGTACCAGCCATGGTGGCTGTTAAGACCGGCACGGCGATCGTCGATGCGCGGAAATTCGCCGGTTAAGTCGTCGAGATAGGTTTGCGCAAAGCGGTCGGTATTGCCTGACAGATCGAAGGTCCAGCGGCACAGCCGCGCGCGCGACTTTTTGGGGTCGGTCGGCGAGCCATCGGGATGATTGAACAGCGGCGCTTCCTCGAACTGCATGACGTCGGCGATGATGCGGCTGCCTTCCTCCCACGCGTTCATGACGTGGAAGACGTAGCAGCTCTCGGCGCGAAACCAGACGATGTCGCTCGCCTCGCCATGGCGCTTCATGACGCCGACATAGGCGCCCTTGTCCGGCTCCCAGGCGTAAGGCGGCTTGCCGCCCATCGCGCGCTTGATGCTGCCGGTGATCGGCAGGATCGGAAACAGCAGGTGATTTTCGGTGACGATGAAGTCGTGCACTATGCTGGCGTAGGGCGCCTCGAAGCGATCGAACCGCGTCACCACGCCCGACGCATTGACGGATCCGAAGGACAGGGCAGGGGTCAGGGGGCCAGCGGCATTATAGCCGAAAAATACCATCTCGCCGCTGACCGGATCGATCTTGGGATGCGCAGTGAAGGGGCCGGCGATGCCGCCATTGTAGTCGCAGTAGCCGCGCCTCTGAAGCGTGCCCGGCTCGATCTCGGTCGGCAGATGGCCTTCTTCCAGCGCGAGCAGGCGTCCTGCATGGAAGATGATGTTGGTATTGGCGACGCCGCCGTCCTGGATAGTCGATGCGGGTGCATCCGGCAGCTTGCGGCCGAAGCCGCCGAACAGCGCCCGGCCGGCGTCATGTTCGGCCTGCCATTTCGGGGTGCGGACCCAGCGGTTGCGGTAACTGGCGCGGCCGTTGTCGAGATGGAAGGCATGCAGCATGCCGTCGCCAACGAACCAGTGCGCGCCCGGCGCCTCGAACTGCGGATTGGGACCATTGCGATAAAGCGTGCCGTTGAGTTGGCGCGGCAATTCGCCCACAACCTTGAGAAACGGCGCGTCGCATTCCATCGGAATCGGCGCCAGATTGGTCCGGGCCGCTTCAGTCGTCGCTTGCTGCTGCATCGCTCGCTCCCTCGCCTTTTATCTTTACACCGTAAAGATAAGATTATAGCGCGCGACTGACGACCGTCAAGAGAGATCTTTACACTGTAAAAATCATGGCCTATATAGCGGAAATGGCAAGAAAATCCGAAGTTGCCCGGCCTCGCGCCAGGCGCGCGGCAAACAACGTCGTCACCTCCCGCGCAGGGCGGAAACGAAGCGCGCCGCGGGCCGGCGCGAGCGAAGCTACCCCATACCATCATGGCGCCCTGCATGATGCCTTGCTCGAAGCGGCCGAACGGGTGCTCGAACGCGATGGGTTAGCCGGACTGACGCTGCGTGCGGTGGCGCGCGAGGCCGGCGTTTCGCATGCCGCGCCGACCCATCACTTCGGCGACCTCACCGGTCTCGTCAGCGAACTCGCCGCGATCGGCTTCCGGCAGTTCAATATGGCGATGGAGGTTGCCGGTGCTGTCGGCACCTCACCGATCGAGAAGGCGATGGCCCGGGCCAAGGCTTACGTCACCTACGCGCAACTGCATCCGGGCATGTACGGGCTGATGTTCCGTACCGAGCGGCTGGATTATTCAAGGCCCT
>WNFI01658863.1_pt1 | contig 13720 bp, 16 predicted proteins | sample 5400471 | NCBI WGS metagenome assembly WNFI01 (sample SAMN13153348, study PRJNA577476) | soil metagenome | isolation source: 100 cm saprolite on Douglas fir-dominated hillslope | place: USA:California | collected 2013-09-17 | reverse complement strand
GAGTGCTTCCCAGTTTTGTTGACCATAGCCATGGCAGAGTCACCGCTACACTATTAAAGTATAGGTGATTCGGGGACTGCCGCTTGCCGGCGCTACGATTCAATTCAGTCACCCACACGTGCTGAGAACGAAAGACTGCGCTGACCGAACATGTTTTCCTCGATCTTTTCGTAAGATATCCTCCGTGGAATAGAGAAAAATGCTGATTTAATGTGCGATGAAGTGGATCTACGGCCCCTCATGCTCCAAATTTCCATCCCACCATCAGGACGTCCGATGCATCTGAATTGTACGGCGAACTCGAGCCAAAGGATTTGGAATGGACGATCGGGAACGGGTTCGCAACTGAGACTCAAATTTGGTACCATTTTTTAAAGGATGGAAGGTTCTTAATGTGTCAAATCATTCACTCCTCAGTTGGGTGAGCATCCGACACTCATCAATTCTGCGTTACCCTGCTGAACTGATGCTCAATTTTCAGGATGTGGTATCCTACGGTCCAGTTCACTTGCAAAATGTGGAACCCCGTTACGAAAGAGCAGACATGGAAATCGATTAATGTGACTAATTTTGTCACCCCTCCCCCACCGTCAGGGGCCGTGACATATGATAAACGCTCTTCCAAATCTGATCATTTTACCGTCATTCACAAGTCGACTTCGACCGACCCTGCTTCCGCTGAGTCCTATTCCATTACCGCTAACCTTGATAATGAACTGCAAATAATGCTCGTCGTTTCCCGCCCCACTTCGATTCCCGGGTATAAGCTCGGTAAAGGTCCCAAAGGCGGATTTTCCTACTTTGGGGCGGACGAGAACTCACCTGAAGGGTACGTGGTCCATCGCTTCTGGCCAAGAACATCCTGCAACGGACACATCATCCTCAAAGGCCAAGCCATTGAAGTCCAAGGCACTGGAATGTTCGTCCATGCCATCCAGGGTATGCGTCCCAATCTTATCGCGGCAAGGTGGAATTTTTGTCACTTCCAGAGTGATGAGCTTAACGGCACATCTGCCATCCAAATGGAGTTTACTACCATTGATGCGTATGGACGTAAAGGTGCCGGTTCGGGAGGAGTCGCAGTCAATGTCGGTTCCGTGGTTGTCGGAGGCAAGCTAGCTTGTGTTACAGGCGAAGTCCTATTGGCTGAGGAGAAGAAGGCGGGTATACGAGACGATCTATCCATTCAATCGCGTGCTACACACTTGCACCCTACGCACGATCCGGAGACGGGTTATGACCAGCCTACCAAGATTAGTTTCACCTGGAAGGGGACTTCATGCGCCACCGATGTGAAGGGAGACATTTTCGCTTCGGTAGTGGTCGACGTCGGGGCCCCAGCTGAGCCCAAAGGACTCATCGAGAAGGTTGACGTCCTTGCGGAAATCCCTTATGTCATCAAAGCATTTGTGAATTATGTAGCTGGAACGAAGCCATATATCTACCAAGTAAGTCCCATGCAGCTATCTATACGTCTTCAGCCCTCAACCGTCGTTCTTGAATAGTGGCTGAACCCAGCTGAGCTCACGATCGTGGCTCCAGCAGACATTATGGATGCTTCGGGGGAAGGCGAGAAGACTGTGACAGTGAAGGGCACTCTGTTTAACGAAGCAACCTTTATCTCCTGATGCTTGATACCATTAACTCGCGGTGCACTATTGTCACCATCAATACATTAATATGAATCTCGGATAAAATACATGAGAGGGGGTCTGACTCAGGTATGTGAATATAGAGAAAAAAGCATTCCGAAACATGAGGATAGTCGAAAGAATGATGAGAGGGGTCTGAGTCAAGTATGTGAATACAGAGAAAAAAGCATTCCGAACCCATAAAAATAGTTGAATGAATAATATCAGCCATAGGGCCACATAAGCAAGTCTCGCCGATCCAGCGACCAATCGACATGCTATGTTAGATCTCCTTTCCCGCATCTTGCCGCGTTTCAGACCTCCTCTTCGCCTCATCCTTCCATCGCTGCAGCTCGGCCCTCAACTTTCTCACTCGCTCACTACCGACGGGATGACTAGTTGGACCTGTACCCAACAAAGAATGGTGTGGACTCCAGAACGACTCTGACGAGTTTTCTCCTGAGATGCTCGACATCCCAATGCCCGAATTGGCATCGAGCGCTCTGGAGTCCTCTAATTTACTCTCCCAGAACTCTACCGCTTTGCGTGGGTCAAACCCCGCGAAGCTCATTAGCCGGACGCTGACTGTATCCGCCTCTAGCTCTAGCATGTGGTTGTTACACGTTTCGCTGAGCTTGCGAACCTCGCCCATACCTACTTTACCAAAGTCGGCGAGGGCGTCGCCGACGAAGGGTCCGAAAAGGAAGGTAATGGGGAAAACGATCACACGGGCAAAATCAAGAATGATGGAAGTTACAGTGGGTACGAGAATTGTTCCGGAAGAGAGCGTTTCCAGGTGATGAGAGAGGAGCAGATGAGCCAGTTCATGTGAGAGGAGGGTAGCGAGGCGGGCCGTTTGCTCGGGAGTGGGTTCAGTGTTGGATAGTGAAGATGTTGAATGTGAGGATGACGACCGACCGAAGAGACTGGACAGAAATGAAGTGCCTCCACTTGAAGGTTTAGCAGGATCGTTGGAATTGGGTTGCTGTAGGACTTCGTCCAAGAAACCGGAGTATAGAACAACACCACCAGCCCCTTCCGCGCCAAAGCCATAGGAAAAGGCATTCCGTTCCGGGTTCTCAACTATCATCAGAGAGTAGGGTGGTCCTAATTGCGTGTGTGGAGGGAGATGATGAGTATGAGGATTTTCGGTGGAGTGAGGGCGGTTAGAATCATCCGTTTGAGGGATGGCGTGGAGGAGGGTAGATGCCCTTGGGCGGGGATTTAGTGGGTGTAACAGCGGGGGGGGGATCGGGGGGTCACCGGTTTCTGTGGTGGTAGAGGAATTCAAATCCTTATTTGATTGGTAGATGTCATATATTCCGGCTTCCAACTGTCGCAGAGTCTTTACTACCCACTTCCACCGCCAGTCCGTGCTCGGGATTATGGTGGGCGGTGTCTTTCCATCGGGGGATTGTGACGTCAAGACATCGCAGACTTGAGCACGCCAACCAGCACCAGTCAACTGACTATGAATCACTTCCTCCTCCTCAGGTGACAAGAGGATAAAACGGTAACGGCCCGTTATGGGGGTTTTCTCTGCACTCGCAATGATCGTCAATATTAACAGGACCAAAGGTATGAGGAACATCGCGAGCAGAATCTTATTCAAAATTCGGATTCGACGAATGGCATCGTCCCATTTGACCATGAAAATTTCATCGATGTCTTGGCGTCTGAGATTCCTGCGCAACCACCTGACGATCTAAATGAAATGCACAGTTAGATGCTGTTGACACAGAGGATGACCCTAAGTCACCTTGAATTTCTTTATCAAAAAGACAGGAAGGAGTGAGAGGGACACACGGGCAACTGTGGTGCGAGTTAATTGTCTGTGCTGCGGGACAAAGGGATGCGAGTGTACTTGCCCATTTTGATGCCACCCAACGCTGCGGAATTCTTCAAAAACGCCAAAAGAATGACGACAGGATAGAGTCCTTGGTTCCTGGGGGTTGAGTGGAATGAACGCACTCGGATGGCTCTACTTTGTTGCTGCCGAAGAAGGAGGACAGATGGCAAAAGATATGATGATCCAGATAGTGTAAGCCCATGACAATTGCGCAGTACCCCACGACTTGTGCATGCATAGGTGCCCGGGAATGGGTGAAGCTCAGTCCTTTTCTCTGGGCTGAAGGGAACAATAGGAGGCTGTGGGGAGGAAGACCGAAGTTCGAAACTGGCTGGTGGGCTGTCGGAAGCGCTGGCCAATGATGAATTAGTCCTTTGGAGAGTACGCAGTGACCGTTGACGTGGCCTTGAGCCTTTATAGATTCCATAGAAAATAACGGTGGACTCCTTGGCCACCACCTTGTGCATCATTACCGAGCAGAGCGAAAGCTAGAGGCTACGAGGCATCACGGGACTAGCTTCCTGAGTCATCAATATAGCCGAAAATTATCTGATTAACCTAATAAGGGCACACATCCGTAGACTAGTCGGGAACCATATCAATTCATTTCGGCGTCGCTTCCGCCACCCTCTGACTCCCAGTTCTCCTCACTGTCCTCATCTCCCTCGGCCTCTTTCGATGGATGGATACCGGCGTCATCTAACTCCTTGACTAGCCGGTTCACGTGGTCCAAGATCTCACCATCGTCACCCTCTAGTTGATTGTGAAGCTAAGGTTAAGAGATTGAGACGTGATCTGCAGCGCGTCAGCGGATAGCTTACCACTAGATACGTGTCCAAGCAATCTCGGGCATCCTGGGACAGCTCTTCCCAGCCGAGATCCTCGACTTTCTCGACTCCTTCCTTGACTTGTTGAGCCATCAGGTACAGGCACCACCCTTGTAGATACCAAGCATCCATCTCCTCGTCATCGGCGGCGAGTATACCCTGTAGTAACAACAAGGCTGGCGAAAAAAGCGCCAGTTCGAGGAAGCGGCGAGTGAGCGATAGCCTCGTTGAGTTAGGTGGTAGTTGAGGATCCTCTATTTCATATAGACGGTTCAGAGACCATGCGAGGGACGCCGGTGAGAGATACATTAACCCGCTAGCTGGAGGCACAAACCTGGTTCAAGGTTTTTTATGAGGTCCCAAGCACACTCCAATGCAGATCTTGCCTCATCAGGTTTACTCTGGGACATTCTGACTGAGGCCAGGCATTCTAATGCTTCTAGATTGTCTGGATCCGATTGGATAGCCAAAGACGCGAGCTGATCACAAGTCCGTTCTGCCTCTGGCTCAAAGCTAAAGTTGGGAAAATTGGTAGAAGTCATTCGTACGTTGATAGCATAATGCATGAGTGTCGATGACTCGCCAAAGGTCCGACGACATCCAAATTTCCACCATTCCGACGAGCGCACTTATTGTAGTTCGCTTCAGTTGGGTAATCTCATCCGCATTCGGTTCATTAACTTGTGGAGGCAAGGCTTCTGTTTCTTTTCGCTCTTTTCCTTTTATAAGGATGAGAAGGAGATCAACGGCAGATTGGTAATAAGCCAAGGCCTCTCTCGGATCGGAGTCAGCGAGTTGGGCGAGGTAGAGATAAGCAGAATACGACGGTGGTGATGGCGCTGTGGGAGACGGGGGGACAAGGGTGTTGAAAACCTAAGCTTCAGCATCTTTTCGCGTTCTAATATACGGTCGACGGATCGTCGAGCGAGCTCGAAGTTCAGTTCATCAATTAGGTTCTGTGCCATTTTCAACAAGTCTGGTATACTTGGCGCGCTCGATGGGGCCTTCAAAGGAGAAGAAGTTGTTTCATTTTGCTTTTCTCGGATGCCCTTCTTTGAAACAGCATTCCTCGAGCGACCCATGTGAATGATATGTCTAAACGTCTGCTGGGCGGGATTGTCCGGGCCACAATTCAATTCATCAATGAACCATAAACGTGCTCCTACACCCTTTCACATCGGACGTACGCACGCATCCTACAGCCAGTCCCAAGTTAATGCACTCTTTATCTCAGAGGACAATGAACGTGTTTTCTCTGGTGATGGAAAAGGCTATGTGACGTGCACATCGACAAGAACATTTCGCCCAATTGTTGTGTGGCAGGCACATACGGATACCATCCTGACCTTATGCGAATGGGATGGAAAGGTTATAACGTATGGTTTGATCAATATAGAGACCCTCTTGTGCTCACCCCAATGATATTTTCACTTTAGGCATGGCCGAGATAATAAACTTCACGTTTGGTCACCAATCTCCGCACTGCCCATAGCTGTTGCAGAATCCGCCTCGTCTTCAGCGCCAAAATCTATGTCCCCCAAGCATCTTTACTCTCTAGATGTCAATTCACTTAACTTCTGTCGCTTCTCGTTCCTTCCATTGCCACCTTCACTGCAGCGAGAGAGCGAAGGGCTCGAAGCTCTCATTGCCGTTCCGAACCTCGTCGAATCCGAATTCGTGAGCTCCGTTTTTTCTTAGAAGGAGACATCCCTCAATTGATTGGTGGTGGTTTCCGTGCTTGTGTGGACAGTCTGATATTTGGTCACTTCCTGGATCGAATCGTATACATGCTGCAGTTGGAAAAGAGAAAGGGGTTTCACAGACAATCTCAATAGGAGAACGGGCCAGTTCTTCAAGGTCCGGTAGGGTGTAATGAACTGGAATATCAGAAGACTCGGACTCATACCTGGTCCAGGGATCGTGATGGCTCACCACCTTTATTATCAAGACGTCGAGATCAAGAGGAAAACATGCAAACAGCTGCGAATAGTGACTGCCTACGAAGATGGATCTGTCTCACTATTTTCGAGAACGGATACGTTCTTCTCGAGGTCAGTTGAAGATCAGGGATGGACGAAGCTATGGGATGTCAAAGTCCACGTTGAATCAGGTACATAGTCGTTCCCTTTAACTTGCCGAGAATCCATTAACTTGAATTTTCAGTGATGGCCATCACGGTATCACACGATTCTTCCTTTATTTTGACAGTTTCAGCAGATCATCTCATCAGTAAAATACTCACATCTGTGAGTTGAAATCGTCTTCTCTATAGATTTATCATTGAGGCATGGTGCAAAAATAAAGGATGAACTTCCTGATGGAACAGAGAGGATGAATATCCACCGTACGAAATATCCAGGGAATGCATGTATCGGCCTTCGACATGATGATCGGATATGTGCAGTCGGAGGCTGGGATGGAAAGTAGGCGCTATCTGATGCATCTGGGCTATCATTTCCTTGACCGACCAATCTTCTAGGATCCGCCTCTACAGTACCAAGACGTTTAAGGCATTGGGAACACTGATCTACCACCCCGAGACCGTTCACGCGTTGTCCTTTGCACATCCCCAATCCGACAGTAAGTAAAACCTACATCAAGCGCTCGATTATTCGAGTCTAGTAATCAATATGCTAGCTTCTGTAAGTAAGAGCAACGATGAAGATGATGAATGGACGCAGTCTGATCTTGAGGCACGGACTCGATGGCTCGTAAGTGGAGGCAAGGAGGGGAGAATAGCATTCTGGAAGCTCGATTTATTTGGAAGGGCAAACCCTTAGGTGCGTCTGCAATTTTCTCCTCGTCTGTCGCATGTACTAAGGCATGTGTTCTAATCCATTCGCTCATTCAACAACCCTGATGGCCATACCGGTACTAGCATTTTCGTCGTAACAATAATACCTCATACTGTGGTCAACCGTGAAATCTGAACACACGCTTCGATTTTCGCTCGAGTCCCTCCTACTTCATAATCGCATTGTATCCGATCATTTCCAAGTATGGTCTGGCGTACAACCCCTCGAATTCCACCCAGAGGCGACTTCCAGAATCTTCCAGAAAGCTGTTCCATCTGGTGTTTAATTCGTGGGGTTTAATTAATTTTCTTATACCGTGCTCAAGGACGACCTTGATCGAGGGCCATGTTATTTCCGTACGGACAATCACTGACGCCCACGGTCATGGTAACTAGGTTCGGGGCCATTGACGCTACATGCCTAGCATTGAGGCCTCACCCTAGTATTGGGGACCGTTGGCGTGTGACCGAATTCTATCAACGTGTACTATGTTTCTGCTCACAAGAGGCGTTCAGTCCCCCCCTCCTATCTACAAGCTTAGTAGGAGATAACGTTTCCAGCCGGATACCAAGAATCAGATCTCGAACTTCCAAGCAAGGACTCTGCATTCTGTTGTAAGCTAGCCCAGATCCTGCGCATAGCAGTATCCACAGACTTTATTATTTGATTCACTGACGACCTATGTTCAGCCCAGTGTGCTACTATTCGCTTAGGTTGAGCGATGCGCTGTTTTATCTGAAAGCTTGTATTTCGTGCGCCCGCCCTTGTGAACCTTAGTTTCAGACGTATTATAATTTGCAATCGACTTCGCTTTGCCAATTCTCTTCCTAGATACGTCAAGCGGGGAGGTGTCTTGCGACTTCCTCGTGCGATTATATGCAGTACCGCTAATCCTCGGCCGGTCTTCGGCACAGGAGGCTCGCTAAGCTCAAAAGATAGAAAAGGAGTGTGAGGAGCGTCGAAAGACGTGCAACAAGACCATAATGGACGACTTTAAGGCTGGTGTCTAGATCCACGTATTCACGTATGGCACGCTGAGTAAGCTGGGTGTGTTGGCTGGGCTGTCGTCTTCATTGATCCCTTTGCTTGGATCCCCAAGTATCCCTTGAATACTTGTCCAATCTCTCTCAGGGGACGTTCACCCTGTTTCGATGTGTTGTTCTGATATATCACAAAATTGGGGTTTCTGTCATGTACTCCTTACTCAAACCTAGGTTGGGAGGTTTCGATCCTGAAAACGACCATACGTACTCATGATTAATGACAGGCGGAATGTGCAGCAGAATTTTCCAAGTCTAGATTCAGAGCCCCGCAAGTTATCGTTTTTCAACGTACTGAAGCGTTCCCTGCATCCTTGAATCCTGCGGAGAGGCCAACTGAACTCTTGGTGTCCATGGTTTTGAGCCACTTCAATAAGTAATCATCGAGGGAGGTGACGCGGCATGACATGTACACGTACATATGATCAACTAATCGAAAATCAAGAGAGTGAAAGCTGCCTGCCGAGGTTGGCGAGGTGAGTCCGCGAACTTCTCATTAATCATGATGGTGCCTGATAACGCACAAGGTGCACTATTGAAGAGCGCCTCATGCCTTTTGTTGCACATGATCCCTGTCTGTAACATTCTGTGTGCTATTCCAGAATGCCGTCGGGAGTAAATCCTGATGGGCAGAAATGCACCATCGGGGGAGTGCTCGAGTTTGATAGAAGCGGTTATGAAGATGTCGGAAAAAAAATACTGCGCTCGGGAGTTTGAATGAAGTGGGAAGATTCCACCGCCGCACAGGATCCGGGGCAATGGGAGGTAACCTAACCCTCCAACGGCATCAACGAACAATGAGGCTCGACTCCATGCGCTTTGTCGACGGGTATGAATGCGGACCTGGTGTATATGACCAGGCGGAGGCTTACAGTCCCCAATGACGCTGTGACTAGAGTAGAGCGGATCATCAAAAGCGACAGGAAAGGAATGAGCTGTTGGAGGGAGGGAATGAATGATTGGTGGTTCATTGACGCCATTCAAAGCCGGAATTGGGAAGACGAGGATTCCTGCCGCCTTCTTTAGGAGGACGAAGATAGCAGAGTCCTGGATCCAGCCATCAGAATTTCCAAGGTCCTAAAATGAGGTGAGAATTAAAAAAGGAGAGGCTGCTGAAAATCCACCTCGTCAAAGTCCATGACTTCCGTTCCGACTGTGTCAATGGCGCCCCAACTGTTGATTCTCCAATTCCAGATGTACACCAGTCTGGGGGTGACACAGAGCACATATTCCCCAAAAAGTTTGATTTGATCTCCAGACAAATCATTAGCAAGAGGGGGGAACGCTTTCTCAACTCGAGCAGCGACAGAGAAATGGGGTGCCACGTTTGATGACTCGCCCCATTTCAGTTCAATGACTTCCCAGAGTAACCTTTCAATGTAGCGGCACTCAAGTTAGTCCTCTTCAGGCTATAAACACATCACTCACAACCGAGCATCCGAATCGTCAGCAACCTTAACGAAAAGAATTGCATAACTGTGGGGTCCAGGAGATGATTGGGCTGTCCATGATATGATTTCCCAATCAAAGGTATCCAGTTGAATGCTTGCTACAGGCTCCAGAGAGGGATACTCAGGAAGTATCATCGACAGGTCCCAACAGAACAGATGAATATCGACGAAGTCAAAGGCATAGTTGATCAGCCAGCGGCCCCCAGGGAGTAGGATTGGAGACTGGTGCTTCCACGCCCAACCCCTATTCACAGGAGCTTCCCCGTAATCCAGCGTGAACTGCATCTCTCGAAACTCAGCAATATCTTCGTTAAGAAGGGTCGCGCAGAGCCTGAAGGGGCGAGTGGCACACCTGCGCAATGAAGCACAATCCAAGGTGTCCATTGCAACGCTGTGAGGGGCAATATGTTCCTTATGGATCAATTCCTCCACAGCGCTCAGCCAGATTTGACGACTGCCTCCAATCTCACGGAGTAATCTCTTTGACACCTAAATGATAAGAGATCTTGTTAGCACTAGGCGATTCATGACTTACAGGTGATGCGCACAGCGCCCAGTTTAACTATACTTGGGATATCGATGTACTTGCAAATGATAAAGATAATGTCGAATGGCAGCTCGACGAGACCCATGATCTTGAGACTTGCTCTGACTCTCTCTTTGGGAGTATTATGGGATATTTGTTCCGACGTCCGAAATGGTCGTTCCGCACGCCCTCATCCAGAGATTGAGACAGGCCTATCCGAAGCCTTCTGTGGATGAGGTAGGTGCACTCATATATACTCATGTTTTTATCCATATCCCTGTCTAGAGCTGGCTGCAGGCCTGTTATGACTGGGTTAAGGAAGAGTTCCGCTTGAGGGACAACCAAGTCAATGACATTTTTCCTCATTTGAACACTCAGGTAAGTATTGTCGCTCTCTGTAGTGATTCGCGGACCTATTAATTATGCATAGTTCTTATCATCAGATTTGGCCGACTCCACTGTTCCCAATAGCGGGATCCCCACAACGATCACGAATGAAACAAAGAAGGTTGTAATTGGCACCCTTGCCACTGGTGGTCCCATTCTAGTCCAGATCAGCGCCATTACAGATATAGGACATAGTGCATTCCATCTCCGGAATGTGCGGCAGACTCGCATAGATAAAGCGGACATGGCTGGGCTGGCAGAAGAAATGGACGCTAAAGAAGATGGTCCCAGTGTTACCGAGGGGGAAGATTTTCGAGTGCCAGACTACCCTCACTCCATGCTACGTATGGCTCTAAGCGATGGGTCACGAACCTTGCAAGCTATGGAATACCAACGAATCCCTGCGTTACAACTAGGCCCTACCCACTTGGGCTGCAAGGTTCTAGCCATTCATCCAGTAGCGAGGATTTGCTTAACGATTCCTTTAATTTAGCTTCTTTTAAAAAACGTCACCGTGCGACGTGGAATAGCCCTTCTTGAACCTAGAAATACTACCGTTTATGTCGGATCACGAGTCGAGGAGCTTGATACTCAACAGGACATTCTGTTTAGCCGGGGGTTACGTCTTAGAATGGGGTTCGTCATGTCCATCATGTTTCAGGTCTTGAGTATTAAGCCGTCGTTTCAGGCTACCGGAAATCGACCGCGAAGAGGAAGAGATGGCTCGTAGGGCCCAGGTTGAGGAACAATCAGTTCAACCAGCCCAGGGGGGCGGGGATCGTCCACAGCCAGAAGAGCCCACACATCGGGCTGAAAATGCTCAGCAACCATCCATCCCTGTGTCTATTCCACAGTCCGATGAACGCGCGAGAGCGCGGAGATTACAAGTTATTCAACAAGCTTTAGGAGAAGAGAGGACAAACGCATCAGACTCAGCTAGGCAGGTTTCGGGTGGTGTAACCAATGCCTCGACACTGTCAAGTACTGTGGCATCTCAGCAGATGACTCAAACAGGAATTGAGCAGAAGGCCTCGTCAACAATCGCCGATATCGAGGAAAGCATTAGTTTCGATGACGATTTCGACTTTGATGAGGTTGCACTCCAGCAAATTGATGAAGCGGTAGCCAGAGCCGGTATGTTATGCACATATCTCATGTCGTACACCATAGTACGCTAAGGAAATGACTAGTTGGTGCTCAAAGTGGTGGCGTAAATACGGCATCCATCCTTGACATAAATTCAGATGACGACGATGTTCCAGGAGCTAGTGAGTCATTTACAAGTTTACCATGGCGTACTCTCGTCTTATTGCACGAACCTAGATTACCCGTCCCATACGCATAAACAATCTAGAGAGTCTCGTTTTACGGCCGGGATAATTGACCTATCCGACTGACTCATTGACCCGGTAACCAACGACACAGTACCTCACTGCTACATAATGTTACGGTCCCCTTTATATTAGCAACCGTCACCCAAGGACATCAACTTTATTCTTCTTTTTCTTCTTTGCCGGTCCTGTGGATTGGAAATTTCGCCAGCCTTCGACTCTATGATCCCGGTTAGCTGCAAAGATCGTTGTTATAAGCGATAGTGGAGATTAAGTCATCAAGAGTGTGCACCTTCCCATCTGGCATCTTCTTCGGCCTTCCTCTTCTTGGCAGCAGCCTCTTCGTCCTTCCGTTTCGCTTCCAACCCCTCGTTCGCTAAGCTCATCTTCAAGGCTCTTCACGAAACGCTTAGGCATTTGCACGTTCAGTCAAACTTGGGATAGTTGACTCACCGACGTTTCCGTAACTCCTCGTCAATAAGAAGGTCTTTCACCTTGAATGTCCACTGCTCTTTGAAAGGCGGGAGAAGAGCCTGCACGCGAGGATCCGAGTCCTCCGCGGATGATGGTATTGAATGGGTCTTGAGTATTTGTAATCTAGCGTAGGTGACCACAGAATCGACTTCTACGCGTTTGTCCTTGTCCGATAATTCAGATTCCGCCTGAACCAAATTTCAATATTCGTGGAAGTTCGACTGTTTACGATGTCTTGCCTTCTTTAACAAGTCAAAAGCGTCCGGTGCCCTCTCATGTTTGGCTTTATCGGGATGAATAACTAGGCAAAAGTTTTAGTATGGAAAAAAGAGCTTGATGTTACGCTAGCTCACAAAGTGATAACTGCTTGTATCTTTTCTTAATGTCTGCCTCAGTGACACTGAATTCAAGGCCTAGAACATCATAAGGACTGTGAGATGATTAAGAGACGCGCCCAGTGCGAGCAGAGTGAATATGATAGGTACTTCAGCTTAAAGGCCTTCAATATTCGCTCTACCTATTTGGTTGCAGATAAGCGGAATATAAAAGGGCCACATCATGCAGAAAGCAGATAAGACGGACCTCCAAGTCACGCTGAAAAGCAGCGGCTTCAAGGCTCAACAACCTGCCCAACTCATCGACAGTATCCCGAGTCTTCTCGGGTCTCGTAGAGGGTGCTTCTGCACGAGATGATGAGGCTTCAGCCATCAGTGCCGCTAATAAGGCGCAGCGGTTGAAGGCGTGATCACGTGTATTCAATTTCTATTAAATCTGCTATGTGCAAGCTACTCAACGGAAAACAAAATCTTAATGACCTTCACATACGAACCTTTGTGGTCCGTTTTCTATCCCAGTAAAGGCAACGATTCAGATAGGGCGAAAAAGATTGGAGGAAAAGATAAATAAAGAACTATAACCATGGCACTCAGGATTCCCACGTAGTCCCCTACCATGGTACTAACTAAGCGGCACTCTGCTTAACTTCGCAGATCAGACGGGATGCGGTGCTTTCAGAGTCCTATGGCCGTAGATACTTCGAATGTATATTTAACACTTTATGAGGGCTTTTCTTAACCGAACGATACACTTATAGGCAGAGCCTCTATACACAACAGCTAGCGTGCGAACCTGGGTTCGCAACCGGAAGGGAACGGAAGTGGCCGTGTGGCCCCTATTTATCGTTTCTTAGATTCTGATTAAGGATGAAGCGGGTCACCGACGATAGTGTGTCGCAAGATGACAGTCCCACCGAGCCCCCGCCGAAACGGATGCGCAGTTCGATGTCAACGGACTTGATATCTCAATCAACCTCACACCATTCAAACGTGCCAGGCGAGTTTGAGCAGGTCTCGGAAGACTACCTCCTCAGAACCGGAAGGAACTGGAAGATATTCACGAATGAAGAAATG
>WNFI01101228.1_pt1 | contig 13721 bp, 9 predicted proteins | sample 5400471 | NCBI WGS metagenome assembly WNFI01 (sample SAMN13153348, study PRJNA577476) | soil metagenome | isolation source: 100 cm saprolite on Douglas fir-dominated hillslope | place: USA:California | collected 2013-09-17 | reverse complement strand
GCCGTTGACCTGGATGGACTTGCCGGCCATCGCCGGATCGGCGCCGTAGCGTTCGCGCCACATGTGCTCACCCAGCAGCACCGCCCTGGGACCGCGCGGCAGGTCTTCGTCCGGCTGGAACACGCGCCCCAGCCTGGGCAGCACGCCGAGCACCCGGAAGAGACCGGCGCTGACGTCCGCCGAGGGCACGCGGACGGCCTCTCCGGCGCCGCCCAGGGTCGCCTTGTCGGAGTCGTAGAGCGCCAGCTCGGCGAAGGCGTGATTGCGCGCCCGGAAGTCCTGGTAGTTGGGAAACGCCACGCCGATCGACGCCATGTTCTCCTGCGGCGCGGACTCGGTCACCGCCACCAGCCGCTCCGGATGCGGGTACGGCAAGGGGCGCAGCAGCAAGCCGTTGGCCAGGCTGAACGCGACCGTGGCGCCGCCGATACCCAGCGCCAGCACGGCCACCTTCAGGGCGGCCATCCAGGGACTGTTGCGCAGCATGCGGCAGGCATAGCGGAGGTCTTGGAGGATCATGTGGTAGTGCTCCATGGGCGCCGCCAGGGCCAGCCCGCCAAGGGCGCTGAGCCAGACGGCGAAGAGTTCCGCCGGCGACCGCCGCTCGCGGCAGCGGTCGACGAACACCAGGCACAGCTCGCGGCCGTAGGCGGCGCGGAACTCGGGTGGATAGAGGACCAGCAGCGAACGGTAGATCCGCACGCTCCACCGCTCCCAGCGGGGGGAAGGCGCCCACACCGCTCAAGCGCCTTTCGTGACTTCCGCGTTGCCGGCGCCCGACGGCAGGAGGCCCGAAGCGCGTGCATCGGCCAGCAGGCGGTCCAGCCGCCGCGCCTCGGCCATCGCGACCCCGCGGCCGAGCGGCGTCAGCCGGTAGTAGCGCCGGCGCTCGTCGTCGTGCTCCGGATCGGGACGCTCGGCCAGCTCCTCGATCAGGCCGCCCTCGAGCAGGCGGCGGATCGAGGCGTAGAGCGTGCTGGGGCTGAGGCGAACCTTGCCGTCCGTGCGCGCCTCGACGTCGCGCAGGATCGAGTAGCCGTGGCGGTCGCGGTCGGCCAGGGCGACCAGGATCTGGAAGGTGTCGCGGTGGAGCGGCAGGAAGTCTTCGGGCCGGGGATCGCCGGCGGTCGTCGGTGGCATGCGGTCACTATAGCGGAAAATGCAATAGCTGGAAAGGCTATAGCCAAGTCAGGATTTGAGGCGGTGCTCGGGAAGACGGTTGGAGATTGTATGCATTCATTAGATGTAAATCAACCGAGAATATGAACACGATTGTCTTGCATCAGTCGCCATGAATTCGGTATCCTTGTCCGCATGACGGCTTGGACGCCGGCGCTCCCGACGGATCTGCCTCTCTACCTCGGCCTGGCCGACGCCATCGCCGGCGACGTCGCCGGGGGGATCCTGCCGCCCGGCGGGCAACTGCCCACCCAGAGAGAGCTCGCCACGCGCCTGCGCATGGCGGTGTCCACCGTCACCCGCGCCTACGCCGAGGCCGAGCGCCGCGGCCTCATCTCGTCGGAGGTGGGGAGAGGGACGTTCGTGCGGCAGTCCACGCCGGCGCTTCTCCACCCGGAGAGCGACGGCACCGCGGTCGATCTGCGCGGCAACTTCCTGCTGCCCTGGCCGCTGCTCGGAGAGCTTCGCCAAGGCCTGGCGCGGACGGCCGAGACCGGTCCGGCGGACGAGATCTTCGGCTACGCGCCCCACCGCGGCCTGCTCCGCCATCGCGCGGCCGGCGCCCGCCTGGCGGCGAGCGTCGGCGTGCCCGCGACTCCCGAGCGGACGCTGGTCACGGCCGGCGGGCAGCACGCCATGACCGTCGTGTTCTCGACCCTGCTCGCGGCCGGCGACACGCTGCTCGTCGAGGAGCTCACCTACACCGGGATGCGGTCTCTCGCGCAGCTGCTCGGCCTGCGCCTGCACCCGGTCAGGATGGATGGCGAGGGCATCCTGCCGGACGAGCTGCAAGCCGCGTGTCGAGCCGGCGGCGCCAAGGCGCTCTACTGCATGCCGGTCCTGCAGAACCCCACGACGGCCGTGATGAGCGGGCAGCGCTGCCGCGACCTCGCCGAGATCGCCGCACGGAACCGCCTGCCGGTGATCGAGGACGACAGCTACGGCTTCCTGTTGCCGGAGGCGCCGCGGCTCGCCGCGCTGCTGCCCGACTCGTACTGGCTGACCGGCACCTCGAAGAGCCTCTTGCCGGGGCTGCGGGTCGGCTTCGTCTGCGCGCCGCCCCTGGCGGCCGGCGGCATCGAGGCGGCCATCGGGGCTACGGTGTACGTCGCCTCGCCGCTGGTCGCCGAGACGGTGGCGCGCTGGAGCGAAGACGGCACCTACGCCCGCGTCCAGCAGTGGAAGCGCCAGGAGAACCAGGCGCGGCAGGAGATCGCGCGTCGCGCCTTCGCGGGCCTCCGCTACTCGGCGGATCCGTCGGGCCCCCATGGCTGGCTCGGCCTGCCCGAGCCGTGGACGGCCGGCGACGCCGTGGCGCGGGCCGCAGCCCGTGGCATTCTCGTCACGCCGGCCGAGGCCTTCGCGGTCGGCCGCGAGATCCCCCAGGCGGTCAGGATCTGCCTCGGACCGGTGCGGGAGCGCGCGACGCTCGAGCGGACGCTGGCGGCGCTCGCGGCGATGCTGCGCGACCGCCCGGACCCGGGACGGATCGTGGCATGAAAGGGCGGCCGCCTCGCCCGGATTCGGACGGCCGGCCCGCGGCCGCCAAGGAGAGCCCATCATGGCCCTCGATCTCGATCATCCGCCTGCCGTCCTCCGGCGCCACCCGGCGCCATCCGTCCCCCCGGAGGCGGACGTGAGCGCCCTCGGCGCCGCCGTCCGGCTCGGCCACGAGCAGGTGAGCCTGCACCAGGAGCCCGAGGCGGACTACCTGGCGATCGTCGCGATCCACAGCTCGGTCCTCGGTCCGGCGGTCGGAGGCACGAGGCTGTTCGCCTATCCGAGCCTCGACGACGCCCTGCTCGACGCGCTGCGGCTGTCGCGCGGCATGACCTACAAGAACGCCGCGGCCGGGCTGCCGTTCGGCGGCGCCAAAGCGGTCATCCTCGGCGACAGCCGGCGGCCCGACCGTGAGCGCGTGTTCCGCGCCCACGGCCGGACCGTCGAGCGCTTCGGCGGCCGCTTCATCACCGCCGAGGACGTCGGCACGAGCGACCGGGACGTCGCCACGATCGGCCGCGAGACGCGCCACGTGCGCGGCTTCGGCGACCTCGGGCCGCCATCGCCCTGGACCGCCCGCGGCGTCTTCCGCGCCATCCAGGCGGCGGCCCGCGAGCGCTGGGGCGCTCGGCGCGGCGGCCGTCGCGCCCGCGGCGATCTACGACGCGCACGCCGACATCTTCGCGCCGTGCGCCCTGGGCGGGGTCCTCGACGACCGGACAATCCCCAGGCTCAGGGTCGAGATCGTCGCCGGCGCGGCGAACAACCAGCTGCTCGACGACCGCCACGGCCGTCTGCTCGAAGAGCGCGGCATCCTCTACGCTCCCGACTTCATCGCCAACGCCGGCGGCGTCCTCAGCTCCACCGCCGATCTCCTCGGCTGGCAGCGCACCCGCGTCGTCGAGCGCATCGACGCCATCTACGACACGATGCTGGCGGTCTTCGAGCGCGCCCGCCGAGAGCGGGTGCCGCCGTCCGAGGCCGCCGACCGGCTGGCGGAGAGCCGCCTGGCGGCGGGCCGCCCCCGGGCGCCGCAGGCCCAGGAGCAAGGATGAGGAGGCTTCGCGCCGCCGGCGGGGCCAGGGACCGCTGCCGGCGGCGAGGCTCGGATCAGGGACAGGTGGCGAAGGCGCCCGTGTCCTGGATCGGCTTGAACTGCACGCCCTGAGCGTTGGAGTAGTGCTTGACGCTCCCCGGCGCCTTGGTGTCGGTGACCGTGATGTCCACCTTGACGTTGGTCAGTCCTCCCGCGAACACCCAGAACCTCTGGTTCAGGGCGCAGGCGTCGAGCACCTTGATCACCATCTCGACGTTGGCGCTGTTGAAGAACCAGAAGTAGCCGGTGTCGTCGGTGAGCGGCACCGCCTGGCCGCTTCCCGTCTGGCCTTGCGCCGTGGTCCAGGTGACGTCGACATGGTAGCGGCCGCCGACGAGCGGCAACGTCGTGGAGGCCGAGGCCGGCAGCGCGGAGGAGGCCGCACCCACCACGCCGGCACCCGAGGACGCCGCACCCACCGCGGGGGCGGCGTGGGTGCCGGCACCGCCGCAGCCGAAGGCGCTGGTGTCCTGGATCGGCTGGAAGGGAGTGCTCTGCGGATTGTGGTACATCCTCACCGTTCCGGTTTGAGTGTCGGTGACCGTGATGTCCGCCTTGACGTTGGTCAAGCCACCGGCGAACACCCAGAACTTCTGGTTCACGGCGCAGGCATTGAGCACCTTGAGCACCATCTCGACGTTGGCGCTGTTGAAGAACCAGAAATAGCCGGTGTCGTCGGTGAGCGGCACCGCCTGGCCGGCGCCGGTGCCGCCACCGTTCGGCTCGGTCCAGGCGACGTCCACCTGGAAGCGGTTGCCGTCGAGGCACAACCTGGTCGCGCTGGCGACGCAGGGCGGAGGACCGCTGCCGACCTGGAACAGCTTGGTCTCGAACGCGGTCTGCTGGCCGTTGCTCACCGCCAGCTGCATGGTGTACATCCCCGCCTGGGTCCAGGCGTGGGTCGCCGTCCGGCCGGTCGCCTGACCGCCGTCGCCGAAATCCCAAGAGTAGGTGAAGGGCAGCGTCGAGGTGGCCGTGAACGACACGCTATGGCCGGTCTGAGCCGAGCACTCGTCGAAGCCGAACATGTTGACGCAGGGCGCGTCGGTCGTGAAGGTCGCGTCGGGGGCCGGCTGGCCGCCGACCGCCACCACCCTGAACGTCCGGGCCACGCAGGTGCCGCCGGGACACGAGGGGTCCGTGCCGGGGGCGGCGATGTTGAGAGTGACGCCGTAGTTGCCGGCGGCGACATAGGTATGGGAGACGGTGACGCCCGATCCCCCCGTGCCGTCGCCGAAGGTCCAGCTGTACTGCGTCGGGTTCCCGGTCGAGGCGCTGGCGTCGAAGAACACGCTCTGGCCCGGCTGGGGCGAGGAGGGGCTGAAGTTGAAGTTGGCGACCAGGCTCGGTCCGCCGCCGCTCGAGATCGCGACCGACCGCAGGCCGGTCGCCGTGCCGCAAGCGGAGTTCGTGGCGGTCACGTCCTTCTCGCCGGCGGTGCTCCAGGAGACCTGGATCGAGCTGCCGGTCGCGCCGCTGGAGATGAATCCGCCGGAGACGTTCCAGCTCCAGCCCGACGGATTGGGAGTGCAGATCGCGGCATCGGCGCTGAAGGTCAGCACGTCTCCCGGGGCGCCCGAGGTCGGCCCGCCCACGAAGATGGTCGGGCTCGGATTGCCGTTCGAGTTCCACAGGTGGATGTCCAGCAGCGACAGCGCGGCGCGATAGAAATGGCTGCCCACGAACTTGCCGGAGCGCGGCATGATCTGGTTGAAGCCAGTCGGATTGCCGCGGTAGTACCAGCCCCAGTAGCTGGGCGGGCTCACGTCGCGGGGACTGGCGGGGTTGGTGACGTCGAACAGCCATTCCCGCTGGGCGCCGCCCTGGCAATCGTCGTCCGATCCGAAGTAGACGAACGGCGTCGCGCCGCTGCGCGAGAAGGTCACGAAGAAGCTCGGCGTGCCGCTGTCCAGCTGGCGGGTAGCCAGCGGGCTGCCGAGGCCGCCGCCGCAGCCGCCGACGAGGCAGCTGACGTCGTAGAAGCGGGCGTCGGTGTCGGTGCGCAGCGCCAGGAAGTAGCTGCTGCTCTGCTTCCACATCGCAACCCCGTACACCGAGGTGGAGGCCAGCCCCGAGAGGCGGAGGGCGGCGCTCGTCGGATTGGTGACGTCCCAGATCTCGAAACCGCCGCTCGTCCCCGACGACAGGGCGACGAAGTTGTCGATCCCCGCGATGTAAGAGACGGAGATCCGGCTGCCGAGCTGCCCCTTGTAGACGCCCGGGCATTTCACGGTCTCGCCAGTGGCCGGCACGGCCTCGGCGCAGTTGTCGAAGGTCAGCGCCTTGGTCATGTCGTAGATGAAGGCACCGCCGTTCGGATCGCCCGCCGAGGCGGCGAGGAAGGCGTACTGGCGGCCGCCCAGGGTGGCGGCGTAGACCTGCCGGCCATCCTTCTTGTAGCTCTGGTAGGCCAGCTTCGGCAGCGTCTTGGAGGCCAGGTTGACGATGCCGATGCCGGAGCCGGCCAGGACGGCGACGGCGGCCGAGGTGTCGACGCCGGCGGGAGCGGAGACGTGCTGCAGCGGCAGCTTGATCTCCGGGTTGGTCGGCGGGACCGGGAAGTCGAGGAGCTTGAGCTGGCCGACGGGGGAAGGATTGGCCGGCGTGGTGCGAGCGTCCCACACCTCGAGGCCGTAGGCGAGCCCCGTGAAGACGAAGCCGTTCTGGGTGTCGACCGACATGAACCAGGGGAAGGCGTCATAGCGGTTCACGAACTCGTTGAACGAGGTCGAGTCGCGGCAGAAGGCGGGGCCCGTCTCGGCGCAGCGGACGAAGGAGCCGTCGGCCGGCTGGATCTCGCCCCAGAAGCTGCTCGGCACCGGCACGGCGGGCGTAGCGCAGGTGGCGAAGCCGCAGCCGGAGCGATCGCAGGGTTGCGCCTGCGCCGAGGCGGCGAGGAAGCCGCCGAGGAGGGTGCAGCAGGCGGCGAGCGTCAGGAGCCGCCAGGCGGTGGGATGGAGTCGAACGGCGCAGCCCTGCAGGTGTGTCATCGGATCGAAGCTCCTCGCAAGAAGGTCTCGGAACTATGGCATATTACCATACCTCGATCCGTTGCGCGCAAGGCGCGCAAGCGAGAGCGCAGAAGGCCCGCTGGAAGGCGGCGCCGCCCGGGGAATCGTCAGGCGAGAGGCCCGGGCGCGGCAGCGGACCGTCCTCTCAGTTACGTGTCAGCGGGCGTGGTATACAGGTGACTGCGACCAGCTCGGATCGTAGCGATCCCCGCCATCGGGCCGTCGTCGACCCGAAGGGGAAGGAAAGGGAGGCAACGACCATGTTCTTCGGCGGGCCGACGTACACCGCGATTCACGTCGTCATCAGCCTGGCGGGGATCCTCTCGGGCATCGTCGTTCTGGCCGCGATGCTTGCCGGAAAGCGGCTCGACCGCTGGATCGGGCTCTTCCTGGCGACCACCGTGGCGACGAGCGTGACCGGGTTCGGCTTTCCCTTCCATCACTTCCTGCCGGCCCATGCGGTCGGCATCCTCTCGCTGGTGATCCTGGCGATCGCGATCTACGCGCTCTACGCCCATCACCTGGCCGGCGCCTGGCGCAAGACCTTCGTGATCGGCGCCGTGCTCGCCCTCTACCTCAACGTCTTCGTCGCGATCGTCCAGGCCTTCCTCAAGGCGCCCGCCCTGCACGCGCTGGCGCCGACCCAGACCGAGGCGCCCTTCAAGCTCACCCAGCTCGTCGTCCTGGCGCTCTTCGTCGTGCTGGGCGTTCTCGCGGCGGTCCGGTTTCGCGAGGAAGGGCTTCCCGCGGCCTGATCGGGGCCGGCGCCAAGCCCGTCGGGCGGGCGGGATGGGGACCGCTCAGCCCGGGTTCTTGAGCTCGACGAGGACCACCTGGAGCGGGGTGGTGCCGACGTTCTCGGACCAGTGGGTGAGGGGCTCGCGGAAGAGGACGTCGCCGGTCTTGAGCTCGGCCTCGGTCGTCTTGCCGTCGGCGAGGTGGTTGCGGATCTTGCCGCCGGCGACCACGTAGGTGACGTAAGCCGGATGCGAGTGCGGCTGTTCCTTGTCGCCCGGTTGCAGGATCGCTTCGAGGACCCGCACGCGGCTGTTCTCGAGCTTGACATGGACCAGCTTCGCGTTCACCTGCGCCGGATCCTGAGCCGGTGCGACCCTGTAGCCGGCCAGGAAGGCCAGCAGACATGCGGCGACACCCACGGACAGCAGCTTGAGCCTGTTCATCACCGTTCTCCCTTCTTTCGCAGAGAAGCCGCCCGCCGGCAGCGGCGGCGCGGCCGCGAAGCACAGCCCTGCCTCCGGCGCTTCGGGTAGCCTGGTTCCGGGATTCTAGGGGATTTCCCGGCGCGCCGCACGCGCCGGCCGGAGCCCTACGAAGGCACTTCGGTTGGATCTGCCGTGGAGCGCGCCCGGCGCAGGTCCTCGACCAGCCGGCGGCGCACCAGGACATAGGCGTCGCGGAGCCGGACCTCGCGGTCGATGCTTTCGTCCTTCACCACCTCGCCCAGGGTGTCCATCAGCCATCGGCTGGCCGCGGCCGTGTCGCTGCCGAGCAGCAGGCCGCAGGCGCGGTCGGTGACCGGCGACGGGTTGCCGCCCTTGTGGCGCATGACGGCGGCGATCGGCACGCCGGACTGGAGGTCAGGCAGGTGCCACCCGGCGAGGTCCCACAGCTCGGCCAGCGATCCGTCGGGGCCGCCGCCGGCGCAGGCCGCGGCGACGCCGATGCCGCACCACATCTCCGGCTGCCGCGGTGGCGGAAAGCCGTCGATGACCCGGGCGATACGGCGCGGCTCCGCCGCCTGGCTCCACCACAGGCTGCGCCCGAGGCCCGAGTCGAAGAGCTTGCGCGCCCAGGCCGCGAGCCCGGAAGGCGCCGGGGCGGCGCCCGCGAGGTAGCGCCGCGAGCGCAGCAAGCCCTCATAGAAGCCATAACCGTCCGCGAGGCACCAGGCGACCAGCGGGTCCAAGCGTCGGGCATAGGCGGGCCATAGCAGGCGTCCCCATGGCAGCCGCCCGACGGCGAAGCCGGCGCCGACCATCGAGATGTAGTCGTGATCGCGGCCCGCTCCCGTCACGAAAGCGCCGAGACGGTCCAGCCGCCACGGCGTCAGCAGGTCGAGCCCAGGCGGGCGCGGACCTCGCCGTCGCAGGGCTCGAAGCCGAGCTCCGAAAACGAGGCCGCGCGCAGCGGTGCCGTCAGAATGCGGCTGCGGAGCCTCGCCATCATCGATCTCATTCGCCAAGCCGTCCCGGGAGCGCTCCGGGTGAGGATCGTCTTCAGTCCGTGCCGACACCGCGGCAACTGCTACGGGGCGCCTATGAGCAGATGCTACCACTTGAAAGATAGTCATGAAGCATGCAGGAACAAGGCTCGAGCGAGCGCGCAAGCTCCCACCGCGATGACGGCGAGACCGAGCACCCGGGCGACGCGATCGGGCCTCGGCGCCAGGCGCTCCACCGTGATCGCGGCGGCGACCACGGCCATGGCGCCGAGATCCATCACACCCGCGACCAGCAGGATCGTCATGAAACCGGAACAGCACAGACCGCAGACGACGCCCAGGCGAAGGCCGTGCCGCCAGGCGCCGCGAACGCTTGGAGCAAAGGAGCGCTCGCCCACCGGCGCGGCGCGGCAGCGCCCGAGCTGGCGAGCCTTCCACGCGGTGAGCTGAAAGCAGCCCGCGAGCAGGAGGACGACGCCCGTCGCGGCCGGCGCCGACCGCGCGAGGGCCGGCCACCGCATCGCGGCGGCCGCCGCGGCGACGCCGAGCGTGTACGCGGCGGCGCCGAAAACGGTCCACACGAAGAAGTAGCCGGCGCCGGCGAGCGCCGTCAGCGCGCCGAGGCGAGCCGGGTCCGCCACGGCTGCCGCGCGACGGTAGGTCGACAGCATCGGCACGAGAGACGGCAGCATCATGGCCACCATCATCACCACCCACATGCCCATGAACGAGACAGCCGAGGCGAGCCAGGTCTGCCCGGGCATTCTCATCCACGCCATCGACATCGTCCAGCCGCCGGGCATCGCCATGCCGCCTGACATGGAGCCGGAGCCGGAGCCGCCGTCGGAGCTGAAACCGCACCAGTAGATCGTGACCCCCGCGCTAACGATGAATAGCAGCGCACTGATCAAGTAAAACGCCCGCCCGATCGCCGGGCCCGGGCGCTCCCCGGAAGCTGGAGCCGTGAGAGGTCGCACCATCAGCTCCTCGGCGGTGCGCTCAGTCGTGGTATCGGTCGTGGTATCGGACTCACGCCTGGGTGAACTCGAGGCCATCCTCGTCGCGTCCCTTGGGGACCAGGTCGAGGTAGTGATAGGCGCAGTTCAGCATGTCGATCCCCCGCCGGGCTCAGCTCTTGAGGACCGGCGCCGGATTCATTCTCGCCGCCCGCACCGCCGGGAACAGACTGGCCGCCAGGGCGACTGCCAGGAGGAGCACGACAGCGGCGGCGACGCTGAGCTCGTCCATCGGGCGCGCCTCGTAGAGGATGCCGGCGAGCAGGCGGCCGGTCGCCATCGAGGAGGCGATCCCCGCGGCGCTGCGCGACGGCGAGAGCGGTCACGCCGTAGATCCCGACCGCCGCGAGCAGGAGAGCGACGGCGGCGAAGCTGTCGATCAGGCCCGCCGAGAAGCGCCGCGGCGAGAGACCGCGCCGCACCACCTGCTCCATCGTCTCCGGCCGCTGCACCACCTGTCCGGGGCGAAGCTCGCGCGCCACCGCCTGCAAGGCGCCGAGGGCGGCCGCCTCCGACGTCCGGGCTCGGGCGACGACGGTCACTATGGAACCGGGCTGCTGCGCGAAGGGCAGATAGACCTCCGGCTCGGGCGAGCGGTCGATGGCGGCGCGCACGTCGCCCACAACGCCGACGACGAGCCGCCGCGGCGCCCCGTCGCCCTCGTTCTCGACACTGCGGACCCGCCGCCCGACCGGCGGCCGGCCGGCCAGGTAGCGCCGCGCAAAGCTCTGGTTCACGATGAGGACGGGCGGCGACGACACGGTGTCCGCGGCGTCGAAATACCGTCCGGCCGCGAGGCGAGGCCCGAAGGCGCGGAAGTACCCGGGAGTCACCAGGTGGAAGATCGCGCTCTGCCGCTGCTCCGCGGCGACGGGCTGGCCCTCGAGGCTGAAACCCATCGCTCCCCGGCTGCCGCCGAGCGGCTGGGGAGTGATCGCCCCGACGGCCGCGATCTCCGGCCGCGCCCGCAACCGCTCCTCGAGCCGGGCGACGAAGCTGGCGATCTGCTGCCGGTCGGAGAGCGGCTCGGGCAGCACCGAGAGCTGGCCGAGGACCGTGCGGTCGGTGCGGACGCCGGGATCGACGCGGTCGAGGGCGGCGAGCGTGCGGACCAGGAGGCCGGCGCCCACCAGGAGCACGATGCTGGCGGCGATCTCGGCCCCGAAGATGCCGAGGACGACCGCGGCATCGAGATGGACGGCGTCGAGACGCGGCGTCTGGGGCGGCGCGAGCCCGCGCAGGACCGCGAGAAAGGCAAAGCCCAGGAACAGGCCGAGGAACGTGGCGCCGGCGGCGAGCAGCAGGCTCTCCGCCACGAACAGCCGCACCATCCGGCCCGGCCCGGCGCCCAGGGCCAGGCGCACCGCGAGCTCGGTGCGCCGCGCCGCCGCCCGCGAGAGGGTGAGGTTGGCGACGTTGAGGCAAGCGACGAGCAGCACCAGCGAGACGGCGCTCAGCAGCAGCAGCAACGCCTTGCGGGCCGAACCCACGACCGAATCGAGCAGCGGCTCGATCCGGGCCCCGATGGCGTTCATCTCCTTGGGGTAGTCGGCGGCGATCGACTTCGCCACCCCATCCATGTCGGCCTGCGCCGCCGCCGGCGAGACCCCGGGCCTGAGCCGGCCGATCACGTTCGCGTAGCTGTAGGAGCGGTCCTGCAACGGCGGCGAGAAGTCCATCACGTTGAAGAGCTCGGCGTCGCGGGTCAGCGGCGCGTGAAACCCCGGCGGCAGCACGCCGACGACGGTGAAGGGATGCGAGTTGACGGCGATGCGCTTGCCCACGATCGCGCGATCCGCGCCGAGGCGGCGCCACAGCGGATCGGCGAGGACGGCGACGAAACCGCGGTCCTTGAGCTCCTCCTCCGGGAGAAAGGCGCGGCCCAGCACCGGCCGCACGCCCAGCACCTGGAAGAAGTCGTGCGACACCCGGGCCGACGGGACGCTCTGGCCGAGCGCGTTGAGGTCGAGCGTGCCGTGGATGAAGAGAGCCATCCCCGAGAACGAGCGATTTCGCGCCCGCCAGTCGGCGAACACGGCGCGGCTGGTGTAGTCCTGGCGATTGCCGCCGCGCGATCCCATGTCCTGCCAGACGGAGTAGAGGCCGCCGGCGCCGGGCACCTCGAGAGGGCGCAGCAGGACGCCGTACACGGCGCTCAGGACTGCCGCGTTGAGCCCGATGCCGAGCGCCAGGGTGAGGATCGCCGCGAGGCTATACCCGGGAGCCCGGCGGAGCGAGCGCACCGCGTGGCGGAGATCGTCGGGAACGAGGGTCATGGCGCCTCCGATCGGAGAGGCTCGTGGAGGCCCGCGGAGCGCCGGCGGCCCGCGGAGCCTCCTATCGAGCCGGGCTCTGGAGAAGTCTACGCAGAATGGCCGTAGGATAGTAGTTCCATGCGCCGCGAGCTGCGGTTGCGCCTAGCGGCCCTGTGGACCGACCGCGGCACCATGGTGCGCGCCTTCGATTGGGACCAAGGAGTCACCGATGAACCGCACGCTGCTTCCCCTGATCCCGCTCCTCCTGGCACTGGGCCCGGCAGGCGCGCTGGCGCAAGAGCACGAGCACCATGCGCCTGGCGCCGACAGCCAGCTCGGCTCGGTGCACTTCCCGACGACCTGCCGGGCCGAGGTGGCGGCGGACTTCGATCGCGCCACCGCTCTGCTCCATTCGTTCGGCTACGAGCTGGCGCGGCAGGCCTTCGCCGGCGTCGCCGCCCGGGACCCGGAGTGCGCGATGGCACAGTGGGGCATCGCGATGTCGCTCTACCATCCGGTCTGGGCGCCGCCGTCCGCGCCCGAGCTCGACCAGGGACGCGCGGCAGCGGACAAGGCGGTGGCGACGGGCGGACCCAGCGAGCGCGAGCGCGCCTACATCGGGGCGATCGCCGCGTTCTACCGTGACGCCGGCAAGCTGGACCATCGCACACGCGCCGTCGCTTACCGGGGCGCCATGGCGGACGTCGCCAAGCGCTTCCCCGAGGATCACGAGGCGGCGATCTTCTACGCCCTGTCTCTGCTCGGCAGCGCGCCGCCAAACGATCGCCATCTCAGCCAGCAGCAGCAGGCAGCTGAGATCCTCAATCGGCTGCTGCCGCTCGAGCCCCAACATCCGGGAGTCGCCCACTACCTCATCCACGCCCTCGACTATCCTCAGCTCGCCAGCCAGGCGCTGCCGGCGGCGCGCGCCTACGCCAGGATCGCCCCGGCATCGCCGCACGCCCAGCACATGCCCTCGCACATCTTCACGCGCCTCGGCCTGTGGGAGGAGTCGATCCAATCGAACCTCGCCTCCGCAGCCACCGGCGACGCGCTGGCCGCCCATATGCATCCCGGCGCCGCCTCGTTCGACACCATGCACGCGCTCGACTACCTCGAGTACGCCTACCTGCAGACCGGCCAGGACGCAAAGGCCAAGGCGGTCCTGGAGCGAGCCGCAAGGGCGACGACCTTCGACGAGCCCAACTTTGCGGCCGGCTACGCGCTCATCACGGTCCAGGCCCGCTACGCTCTCGAGCGCCGTCAGTGGCGGGACGCCACCAGGATCGAGCCCCCGAAGGCGCAGCTACCGTGGGACCGCTTTGCCTACGCGCTCGCTACCCTCCACTTCGCCCGCTCGCTGGGCGGCGCGCGCAGCGGCGATCTTGCGGCCGCCCAGGATGGGCTGACGCAGCTCGCCGCGATCCACGAGGCGCTGACCAAGGCGCCGCCGGCGGGACCCTACGACTGGGCTGGAGAGGT
>WNFI01670383.1_pt1 | contig 13723 bp, 12 predicted proteins | sample 5400471 | NCBI WGS metagenome assembly WNFI01 (sample SAMN13153348, study PRJNA577476) | soil metagenome | isolation source: 100 cm saprolite on Douglas fir-dominated hillslope | place: USA:California | collected 2013-09-17 | reverse complement strand
AAGTGTCATTGGTGATATAGGGCAACTTGTACATTACAATGGTGACTCAGATATAGAATTCCCACTTTGATATGTTGTGAACCAACATCTCAGTTGTGCGCCTGGTTGGTTGTACTTCTACCCTTGTTCTCTATGTTTTTATGGTTTATGCTGTCATATGCTTAGCCTCTTCATCTAGAACTTGTATATTCCAATAGATATAGGGTCATTATTCAAATAATTCCTGCTTTTATGGTTGAGGCGGCGTAGTATTTATTGTGTTCATTGTGAACTAACATTTCGATTTCATACATACTATTTCTTTGGTTCTACACTCGTTCTCTATGTATTTATGGTTTATGCTCTCGTATGCTCAATATCATCTTTATTCTGGGGTTGTCTTGATGACCTTTGCCATCATGCTGATGAAGTTCGTGGGACAGCCCACCTTGTTGTATTTTGCGAACCCTAGGTCCGATACAAGACAAGTAGCGTGTATGGTGTATACTTCTTGTGCTAACCCTGTCCGTCGGTAAAAATTTTCACTAGTTGGTGACCGTCGGTAAATTTTTCCGGCGCTGCGCGGCGTGACCTACCGTCGGTATGATTAACTTATCTGTTCCGCAGGTTTACACGTCACGAGCGTCTCGGGGGCTTCCACGGTATGTGTATGTACGCAATTTTCCGACATGAATATTGATTTTCCGCGCCTGCAATACCATCAAGATACCATCGTGAGCTAGAGCTCTAAATCTGGACTTCCGATAACTCGGATGACTCTCCAATCGGTGTTCCACCACGTCTTCATCCTCTCCTAATCCCGAACGTTAGTCACATCTTGAGATGCCCTCACAACGGCAATCATGAATCCTCGGACTGAGATACTCCAAACACGAGTATCTTTGTAACGTGTGCTGGAATTCAAAGATCATGATTGTGCTCTATATAGCGCTTTCCTTCACAAGGATCTCGATATCGCACACTCGTACGACTGGCTTCGCCCCACACGCACCTCGAATATGCAATGGCCTTGTTTCGGATGCGAAGGCACTTAAGACGATCTCAAGGAGGCCATCGCCAGTCTCAGCCTGAAGCAGTCACAGAAAATGGCGGCTCCTTCACACTTGGGAGCTTACGAGAGCCGCAAAGTTGTGGCTGAGTCTCGGAAATTTTCAAAAGCGACTGGGTAGCAGAATAATCTTAATTGCTATCCCTTGACCACGAGATCGTGACGATATCCAGAGGGGGTGACAATGACGGGATTCCTTTTGCCATCTTAGGATTGATGTCGTACGTCGACAAATTGTGAATTGGAAAATTTATCATCAGCACCGATGAACGAATCAAACCTACCTGGTTCTTAGACCTGAATATGTAGTAGGTGCCTCGAACTCGAAATGCATCTGGATTATTCCCTTTATATTTGGATATGACGCTTACCGTGAATTTATCATTTGTCGCACGGCCTGCTGGCACAAGGCTTCCAAGGAATCGCCAACGAACCAATGCCTAGAGTGCCACTGAGGCAGTCTCTTCCCTTCGCTGCTCGTCCTTGACTCCAAGCATCTGGTGGGTGAGTGACATCCCAAACTCCTTACAAGGAATTTATGAGAGATACAGTATCCACAGCAGGGGGCCTCCGGCGTTACCCTGAGTGGCTTATCCAGCTTCATACGGGCATTTGGTGCCTTTGTTCATCCAGCTAACTGACGACCATTCCACCCCTGGCAGTAATTAGTGTCTCGAACTATAGTGGTTGCACCCGCGGTCTATGTCTCATGAAACTTGCCTCACGAGTAAACCGGATCATTCTAGCTATTCATCTCGTCCACGATAAGTAAAACACTATCCTTCCCAGATCGGCAAGATCGTGTGTTCTAATCCTCGATTTACTTGGAAATTTTCTGGTTCACTTCGATACCGATTGTAATGCCGGATTTCCGGCATATGAGGCCTCGCTCATTCAATCGTATTGCAATTATCCCTTCTGAGCTTGCGTAAATGGCAAGTCGGGATCCAATCACGGAAACCGTATCGGGTAGCCCGCTACAGTATTCTCCCAGACTCGCCTTATGAAAGCAAGCATTGAATTAATCTGCAAAGGAACCCTTAGAATTACACGACGGATCCCCGAAACGTGGATCAGGATCTTGGATTACTCTGTGATATCTTCCTGCGTCTGAAGTGAACCCTTCTCATCGGAATCGATCCGCCAACTGTAAGGGTGATGCTCAAGGGTAACGAGAATTTCCAAACTACTGCACCGGGTTGATCATGGTCAACTAATAGGTGCTTCGTTGATGAATGCCTGGGAAGATGAGAATTGCTGAAGAAACTGGATGAATGTGCGCTTTTCAGCAACTTTTCAGTAGGTTCTCTTCGTTTTTAGAACAATCTAAATTCAGGAACCATGTTCTCCTGATAACACTATCCGGAGCACAACGCCACTGGACACGCAAGTTCCCACCCTTGAACGCCAATGTGTGATATATAACAATCCATCTTCTTGAGATATTTACATAAGCTCATCACCTTGAAGTGTTAGAATGTTTAAACCTGGTGCATTGGTTGCTGATGGTCCTCATCATTAAGCGACTACGAACTTCTCGGAGGATCGCTTCTTGCCCTTGATTCTAGGGGATTCATGTTCCTCCACCGTGAGATTTGTTCCCAATGCCCTTAACGAGGCACTATACAAGCTTAATCTTAGAGCACGTCCCAGAGACCTGTGACACAAGGCAGCTCAGACCGGGGACGGTGTTTCGCGAGAAGAGGCGACCCAAATAGTTCAAGAATAACACATCCATATACTGGCCATCCTAGGGGTACAATTTGGACCTTTTAGCAGCCGCCATACTGCGGATCTACAATCTACTTGCTTGCTATGTAAGCCTCTCAAGAAGCCATCGATCATGGCGTCCCCAGATTCGTACAAAATCGGACACATCCAGAAGATATTATCATATGCCGCAGAGTATATTGTTTGGAACACTGGGGCCATTGATTTTGGCATTGTCGCCTGGAATATCCCCGGCTTGTGGACATCTTCCGCGTGCTTCTATTGCCTCAGGGACAACGCTGTGACTGAAAGGGCTGGCTCGGCCATCTCACTTTCACATGGGCCTGTTCTATGTTCCAAATGAGGTACCGATCTTAGCCGATTAGCGTCCATTTTCAGACATTCGAATGGTTATCCGTGCATCTTTGTGCCGATTCTTCAGATGAACCCAGGAAGGGACACCTAAATATGGCACTTAGCATTACCTGCCGCGTTAAGCGGTGTCTAGTAATGCCCCAGTGGATTAATCACGTAGTTGATCTCAACCTGTTCTGCTTCATGCACTCACTCAATTTTCAGGCTAAATTTGACCCACTAAGACATTTACCCTTGTCTCAGTTCGTTTCGGGCATCCGATAAATTCCAGAAGTCATACCCTGAGGCTCAAGATTTTGACATAAAACCGCGTGCCCACCGCGATGATCTAGCGACATGGTAGCGTATCGCGATATCAATCGATCGGTGCTAATCTAATCTATCGAGATGTCACCTTTCGTCCTTATCACTTATTCTCTCATCCAATTTGAGGATCGTTTCGTGGACCATTGTTCATCCGACATATCAGACGCCTTTCTACGCTAGCAGTTTGACTCGATAATGTGGTGTCAATTAGCACGAAAATTGCGTCGCATTCTGTCGTCCCCTGTAACCACGAAATCAGTGTGGCATTTTAAAGCTAGGACGATTAGCAAGGCCGAGCTTTCCTGGTTCACTAAACTCCAATCAATCCTTGGGTCCAATCGGCTGAGATATCGACCGCATTACGATACACCTACCACCTCCATCTCAATTCGAACCTGGTGACACATTAGCCTTATGTATGTCGCAAATGGCTTCGAGTAGTCTCGACATCCCGATTAGGATTTGATTATATTCAAATACCCATCGCACTCTAGCCTTCCGATGCCTCTTTTGCTCATATCTTCCAGTCAAACATTCCAGACTAGAACGACTGGCTTCTCATCTATCTTCCTTTTCGCGTCTCATCCATTCTCTTCGAAATGAGCGCGGTCTCAGAAGAGAATAACGGTTCTACTTCCTACGCCCGTAGCGGAAAAGTTCTGCAAAATCCACCCACACTGCTTTTGACAGGGATGACCATCTCTTGCGTCCGCTCATTCTAAGAACCCTCAAAGTTGCGCATCTATTGCCATTGGTTCTGGCGAGAAAAGCACCGGTGCTGGCAGTTGCGACCCGCTCTTGGACTCTGATTTTAACGTGTTCGAAGTAGCGCCCTGCTATATAGTCCCTTCCTCGTTCACATTAATTTCAGCCAAAGATGGAAGAGGAAGGAACCGACGCAAATACATTTATCCTTCAGGCGTCGAGGCCCATGGACAATGAACAGAATCTGATTTGACAACCCTAATAGGACTTGGCCTTTGTTCATTTCTCGCCCCTGGTGAAGCTCTAGGAGAACTGGTGATATCGGTGCCTCAACCAACGATCGTGATCACCCGTACAGGGATCCTGGATGCTGCCACCAGAGATAGAATGTCTTTGTGCAATCTTCCTCGCTGACACGTAAACTGTACTACCACACTTCACTGTGGCAACATCTCATGAACTCCGCTTCTTATGTTGTCTTTCTCTGAGTCTGCTTGTTAGTTTCGATGCATTGGATATATCCGTCCCTGCCTAGACTTGTAATTAAATGTAATGAAGGCGCACGGACACTAAACCAAGGAACTAGACATCTGTGGAAACTTGAATCTATCTCCAGTCAAACAACCCGTGTACCGTCGCCTTCCTTCCTCGACATCTTGATTCCGTTGACTCTCGGTATTGTACGTATGAACCATTGAAGGCTGCGGATCTCTTAGGACTCAGCGATCTTCCAGCTTTCATGGACGTTCTAGACCGTCTTCGGGCCGATATCAGACTCACCCATGACCAAGTGTGCATGCATCGCAAACGGCATATGCATACTGAATGTGGTGGTGCGTACGCAACATCAGCCAAGTAGAGCTCCACCCGGCCATATTGAGAACAATGACTGGAAATGCCCCAAGGTCCAGAGCTCGCTTAGAAATTAATACTGACACATCTTGTCGGGTGTTGATTGTGGCAGTGACATATGACATATGTTTCCATCCCGTTGCATGCACTACTAAGTATTGCACTATTGCACTAGCGACCTCGAGATTGCAGTAGTCACATGGATCGAACGGTACTCGTTGCCCTCATACCTTCCCATCTACCGCCGGAGAGGCCTCCCATCGTTTCCAGTGCTATGTCACTCTCATTCAAGTTCAGCGGTTACTAGTAGTCCCTGAGGATAGAGCTTGCAAGTGGCATGTCCCGAGGCATCGGCAAAAGGCCCAAGCCCACGTTGTGCTTATCTGTACCCCCATGACGCCTTACGGATGTCCAAGCTCAGGCGCGGGGATGACATCACGTCGCCGCGTGCAATTTGATCAGGGGACTGATCCCCCAGATCTAAAACCAATGATTAGGAAGCCCCGCAGCCACGCACCAGTGATACCCTACTCTATATTCTGTATCGGTGTTGCGGCCCTGCATCTTGGACCCGTCGGATAGAGCCTTGGTCATGAGGTCCATTTATATTTATTTCCTCGCATCAATCATTGACGGCAGCAAAGGTTGAACCACTAGCTTTGGATTCATGGAATCGTCCGTAGTTCATTGCCCTGTCAAAAAGCACCCTTACGCAGGGAATACCCACATCAATGGTATTTCAAGTACCTTCGTCTGGTGACCACTTCTGTGTACCCGTATCCATAGCAAGTCCTATTAGCCTTTGATTTGGCACGGCGAGTACGTCCAACAGAACTGTTGCATCATTATGACGATGATTCGCCCACATTTGGACTTCTTCACACCTGGAGAACACCCTTACACCCTCATCCTCGCTAACTGGTTCACCCTACTCACTGGTATCTCCAGTATTCACTCGGTCGTCTGCGGAAGTACTCAAGGCTCTTCTATGCTTGACATCGGCTAGCTCCCACAATTGTGGTTTATCCTGCAACCCTCCGACCGCACCTCGATGTGTTGTCTCTGGACCCGCCTTAGGTACGTATGTCATCCCCATTCAACAATGATCCAAATTTTGGTCAATCACCCCCGAGTAAAGAGGCCCCACTGATTCCCCAGATGTTCTGATTAGCTGACTCTTTCATCCAGAGATACGGTAAGCTCAGAAATGACAGAGGACCAGCCGAATTCCGGCATTTTGCGTGATGGGATAAGAATCAGTATGCCTGGATCAGCACCGAACAGATTAATATTAGCGATATTGATCATACGGAGTCCTCCGAAACCCGCAATTAATCTGAATTACCTACGGGGAAGCTCCGTCTCCAAGCTGTGAGCATTTGGTCAAGTCATGCAAATCCAATATTCGGATGTGGAAAAAGAATACGATTTTCCAGAGTCATCGAAATAAGCTTTACTTAGAGACTATGGACATGCATGAGACTCAGTTCCGGAGGCAACAAGGCTTGGCTTTTCGAGGTGGAACGGGTCAGAGCGAACTGTATTATTTGTATAACCTTCATTCGCTGATTCAAGCTATTGTATGATAAATAAGCTTCCTGAATGACTTCTTTTCGATTGACATCGACAACTTTGGAGCCCAAGTCATTAGGAGGACAACGACTAGTTCCGTGTACGAGGGAGTTTTGCTGTGCGCTCTTTCTTTCTCGCGGCACTACATCCTAACGTGTCGCCAGCAGAGTTTAAAGAATTCACCACTTCTTTGAATTCGTTTCTCGCTATTCAGACCTCCACTGGCAGCGCACAAAACTCTCGACTTATTCCTAATGCTCTTCTTCAGCTCCCCGACTCGGCTTATTGTCTGGATCCACGGAACTAGTATTATTAAGCATTATCATCTAGCTTCGTCCCGTAACTGATGTGTAAAATGGCTCCACATTCAGTGAGTGAGGGCCTTCATTTATTTCATCATAGAGGACCTCATTGGGAAACTGAAGGAAGGAATCCTAATTGACGAAAAGGCTCTCGTAATGCGGGGTGACTGACTCTCAATCATCTCCCGGAAGGAGTAGAACAGCACGCGCCGGCCGAAATTATGTACAGAATGCGGAACAGAGACTGCTTTACTGTTGTTGCTGAAATCCTATGTTATATTATTATTCCACACGACACACAGGTGAGAGGAGGATAGAATACCCTGTAATGAGAGGCGGTTTTTATTTGCAGTTCTGGGCCTACGGACTCGGTTGTACGGATTTGGAACTGGGCCACCACGGGCTAGCTTGAATTATGCCACCGTTCCGTAAAAAACCAGTAGAGTAGTTTAAATTTTTATGTCATGTTGGAACACTTATCTCCTGGAGAAGCATTTGTTAAACTCACTTGAAGAGAATTTGACAGAATCTCCTGAAATTCAAACAACTTTATGACACCCCCACATGTTCCCGTCCAAACCGCTCCTCTTATTTCACTTCTTCTCGATCTTTACCTTTTTTAGTTCTCGACCTTTCTTTCCGCCATACGGCATCTCTTCAGCTCTCGCCTCTTTCGTGAAGACCTATATAAAAGCCCACCTGGACCGTGATCGGTACCGGTTTGCCCAGGTCTTGGGTGCGCAATTTGCATATCAGGAAGTCTAGAACGAGTCAGTATGAAATATCAGTTGAAAAATGGACTCTTGTATGTCCTCTTCATTATTCTCCTGACACTGCTCCTTGTTGATCATGAGGCCAAGCTGTGTTAGCTTAAGCCCCCCCCTAACAATAGGATGCTCTCGGCCATCTCAGCCAAGATAAAAACCATGGTCATTTCAAGGTTTGAGCGTCTTCACATTTCACTCTCCCCTTTCGTCCCACTTTCATACGCGCGGCCACCATGCCTTAGGGGTTTATAAGGGGTGCAGGTTCCCTCGTTATCATGTTGAAGAAAGGAAAGTGCACGAATTAGACCCATGGAGTTGACTATCGATAAGGACCACTGCCCTCCATCGATGGGCTCTCTAAGTGACCGGTAGTGTGTGTGTGGGAGGGCGGAGGGCGGGTGGGTGCGGGTGTTAATCGTGATTTTGGCGTGCCAACTCAGGGACGGCTGAGTTGAGATCCACGCCAATGTACGAGCTTTGGTAATGGTCTTTGAATGTGAAAACTCGCCTATCAGCTGCGTAGGGGATCAAAATCAACATCCTGATTGGCATGTAGAGGAAGTATCATGGACGGATTGAGCTCAGGACGTAATGTCTAAATGTATACGTGACCCTCCACTGTCTTCCCGCTTGTTTCGTGTCAAGAGTTGGGGTGACGTCTATGAGAATCAGAGAATGAGATACGCGAGATGTGGGGCTCGGCCCTCGGGCCCAGTGGAAGTATCATGATCGCCGTGTTTTGTCATGAGACCGCATATATCCATAGTATGTACACATCGGCAAGTAGCAGGCATGTATGCGCATGTACATCTATAGTCGGACGTTGGAATTCCGAATTGTTATTGGAAAACAGCATTTTTCCCGCACTTAAGGCGTTTTGGGATGTGCACCCAAGTTGAGTGTATTGACTAGCGAGAGATAAGGCCAGGTTAAGTTTCAAAGTCGGTTATCGTGCAAAAGTACAACATAGTCCATCGATATACGGCCAAGTTGGACAAACGACAGGGTAACAAAGGGTAAACACACGTTGTGGATCTCAAGATCTAACTCGAATGGCGCAATGCGTAAAAGGATTCAGCACAGAAAGGTGTTGCAAACACTCCCCAAACAAGGTTAGGTCAAAATAAGGACGTTCTCAATTGATTGTCAACCTTCCGCACTTACTACTCCCTTAGGCTGAGGCTCGATCTAGAAGGAACACAAGACATCCCAGAGAAGAAATGAGGATTCCGCATTTGTTTTATTGGTACTCGATGATGACCACCACAAAAAGTCGAAGAAAACACGGGAGTCAACCAAAAATGAAATTGATCATCAAGATGTTGAACGCAAGGGAAAAGAAAAGAATAACGAAGTGCTAGCAATCTAACTGTGCGGTTGTTGTTTATTGTTTCTTCAGTGATCGATGCGAGAGTGTGTGTCGGTGTAGAAGAATGAAGGAGGTAGAATACGTATTGTGCTTAGAGTACTTCCTCGTCGACGATGGAAGAGAAGAGAAAGGTCTATGGTGACAAAGACATGAAAACCAAAATGTTAGATTAGGGAATACGGTGAAGGGTGGCTTTTGAGAAAGCATTAGAAAGCAAGAGAGTAGAAGAAATGAAAGAACCCAAAATGAATAGACACAGATCGAAAGCAAAATAGCCGGTATGGACAGCCAAGTTGGACTAGATGGCAAGCCATCCGACAGTCAACGGGGCGAGAAAGCCAGTAGGGCATGGCACTCCACACCGGATGATAACAGGAGCTGAGGCGGTGAACAAAATCGGCAACTAGGGTACATTTTATACGTGGCGCCCGACAATGCCCTAGGAGTTGGTGTTGGGCATGGACAGGTGCAGGAGGAAGAAGAGCACAATCGTTCTCTGTGAGCCAGCTTGGGGCTGACGGGGGGTTGGAACGAGAAGGAATGGCGGTGGGCGGCGTCGGGTGCGAAGGGAGTGACAACGCAACGCGAGGCGGCTCGATCGTGTGAGTGTCTGCGGCATGGGTATATGTGGTTGATGATGGGTTGGCGGGAGAGGGAGGAGCATGCCGATGAGCGCTCGTCATTTACCTCCTACCACTGGATCGGGGTCAGGAATTTGTTAATCGTTGTGATTCGCCAAAACTCACCTGCGCATCATGAGGTAATTGTCGGATGTGGGCACCTGAGTTGTGTTCGAGGCGCACTGAGGTTGACAAGACGGAATTCCCTGAGAGGAGGCACTGGCGATGGCGCGTTTTAACTGCAAAGTGGGTGGATTAACAAGTCGAGTCAGTGACCCGAAGGAGATGAAAGACGACAACACACACCTTCTCCTCCGACTCGGCCGAGCGGCCCTTGGCCTGGTGATGGATGGGCACGTTCTGCATGGAGGTGGCATACTGGAGAGAGGAGAGAGAGTGGGCGAGAGACGGGAAGGGGACGATGTGTGCTGCCATGGAGCCATTTGAGGCGGCGCTGGAGTACTGCTCGGACATGGCAGAAGAAGAAGAGGATGAGCGCGATGAGGAAGACAGGTTGGGCGACGGGTGGCGAAGTGTTGAGGGACGCGGTGCGGAGGTCGTGCTGGAGATGATGGTCCCATCCATTGAGGGATTGTTATATAGGTTTAGGGAGAGGGAAGCCGGGTAAACTGAATGGATGGTTTTTTTTTTTTAACTTTGAGGTAAAGTTGATTATTTTCGAAAGGAAAAAGAATAAATCAAGAGGGCGGTTACTGGTTTGATAGCTGAAGCGAAATGGCCCACAGCGACTGAAACGGCTGAATATGAATGGCTGCCTAGAACGGCAGGGTTGCCTGCTTCACACACCCACAACGGGAACAATTTCCCTGGTATGAAAGAAAAATGTGTTGGCATATTGAAGCATATTCTTATACAAGTCTGAGCCTCATACTCCTCATTTCGTAGCAACAAACCCTCGATCAGCTCGGGACCAGAAAAGCAACGGCACCGTTGCAGAAACGGGATTAGAAGCTCCGGGATATTACCCATTTGATCCCTCTCTCCTGCGTCCCTGCGACGGGAGTAATCTGGACGTCCAGTCCACTCGAAATAATCATCCTCCCAGCACGTTCATTTGCTCACCACCCTCGTTCGGAGAAAATCCTCAAGCATCACTCCGCCCCCCCCCACGTTGCCTCCCATCCATCGGCAAATCACTGGCCGTGCCCCCTCTCTCGTTATCTAATCCAGCACCTCGGCTCGCTTTACCTGGGCCTGACCTCGGCATAAATGATAAGCGCACATATATAGTGAGCGGTGGGTTTGGGCTCTTGGGCCATGCTGAGTAAGCCAAATTGAATAACATACAGTATCATACATTGGGTGTGAAACGCCGTTCCCATCCACAGTGATGGACATTCGATATGATCTAACTCGATTCCCGCTCGTCTACTCCCTAGAATAGGGTGAGCCAGATATCAGGATTCTGAGCGTTTAGGCAAGGTGCGCCAACTTTGGCGTGATACGCTGAGCTTTCCTTTTCGAGCATGGATCTCCACTTTACGGGATGTACGGGACGGCGTGTGGGGATGTGTTCGAACATGCTGGAGTATTACCGTCAGTTCAGCGTGCGTGTGTGTGTGTGTACATACCTCCTTCAGTATTGCGTGTGTACTCGTTGGATCCTGGGCTAGAGATGCCTCCTTCTGATACTGACAAACTCGTCTTAATTCCTTGTTGGGCCGCTGTTCGCCATCAGTGAAATTCACAAATTAATTCCGTCCATCGTGCCTGTCGTCCGTCACCGCAATTCTGTCACGTCACACATCTTGACCATCAGTGCGGTCTGTGTGATAGTTTCAGTTTCTCAACAAGGAACCTGACCACTTCGCAAAATCTTCGGATCGTCATACAAAAATAATACCATTGATCCGATCCTATCCTATCCTATCCTATCCCATGTTTGGAATCCTCCGCCAATCGGTCCACTCATCTTGAACAGGAAAGCAGGCCCAGACCTCACTCCACTACCTCTCCTTTTCCGTGTCCCGTCATCCGTCCTGCCTAAAATGAACCTGCCAGATCATCGACGATTGATTGAATCTCATTGCACATTATTCCCACTTTCTGGAGTTGTTGGTGGATCAATCACTTGAAGGAGTCAATGAACGACTTCATGTAGGCTCCAACACGCAGGAGCGTAGCATTCGATTGTGGATGAGAGAGAAAAAATCGCGCATCACGTACGTATTGCGCAAACCCGAGGCTCCGGATGTTTTGCCGGCTCAGTGGTCAGCGATTTGGCTGCGCTTTGCTTTTGAGGCGAATGGTTGGCTTAAACTAGCGGGTTATATATAAGAGTACGTACCGGTGGAGTCTTGCTCATCCAAGCTAAAAGCGGGAGACCCGCTGCCCAAACGTCCTTTCAGCGCATGGGGTTTTTAAGTGACTGTCCCTTTGGGTCGGCGGAGATGACGAAGAGAACCTGATACCTATGGTCATGATGCCTGACAGACGGCTAAGAATCGCCTCCTTCTCCGTTTTGCTTAGTCTGACCGCCATTCTTGACGGGTAACGTGGCCAGCCTTGCCGAATTGTTTACTTACCTTTCGCGTATGTGTATATATAGAGAATGTTTTTCGCAGCGCGACGTTTCAAGTTTTTTTCAATTCGGCCTAATTCGCTCCCCTTGCTTTCTTTCCTTTGCCCAGATTTAGGATATCTTCGAAACCTTATGTCGGGCAGGGCGTACAATCCAGGAGCGGCGTGATGGGTACCGTTTTGTTCGAAGGGACACAACAGGGGGGGTTTATTCCGCGACGCCCGCCCTTGCACAGTCTTAACCCCCGTTGGGTCCGTTCTCCGTCCACGGTCATCGGTCAAACTCCATCATTCACGCCGATTTATCGGAGTTTTCGTTGTTCATTCCATCGCACACAGTTCATCTCGACTTTTTGCGCTTTACGAATAGTATTAGACCTGACTGCAGCCCATCAATGCGGAGTATTAGCAGAGGCGTAGTATAGTATAGTTGTTGGACAGTCTAACACGACGAAGAGCTTTCTTCCGGCGACTGCGAACGACCTGGACGAGAACGGGAAAATGATGAAAGAGGCGACCGTGACAATGACCGCGCGGATGCTATGTCGATCGCCCGTCTGAACCGTTTCGTTTTTTTTTTTTGCTGTGCATGTGGCTCTTGTTTCATGTGGAACCCACCTATTAGCCCTCCCCTCAACCCAGTTGATCCTGTGCCGCTTCTAGTTCCTCGTTGCTTCGTCGGCGGCGGGGCGATCTAACCATCAACGCCGAGTGGCTAGACCACGCTTTTGAAGCCTTCAGATTACTTTTCGTCGTCATGGCGTCGTCGGAAACACTCCTGGTTCATCTTATGGCTGCTCTGGTTGGCATTTATTCCTTGGTCGACTTGGCCAAGTGGACCGTCCAAAATTGAAAGGGGCAGAATGGATCACCCTGTCGCTCTGACAATGTATCGCTTTGAAATGCTTTGTTATTTCTCTTCCATCAATACTCCCTTTCTCGGGACGGGGTATACAACAGAAAGCTTTTTATGCCTTTTTCCCGACACTGACGTGGTTTGTGCTCCGCTCCTCCACATATGGTTCTTAAAATGCAAATGCAAATCGTATCATCACCGTTTCAGCCCCGCCGCACATTCCCTTCGTTTCTCCACCTTATCCTGCCGCTCTGCTGCCCCCCTAAGACCCGCTGTCGTCACTGTGCTGAGCCTTTAATGGGGCCCTTTTCAATTCAAGAAAAGCTGGGGGGTTCGCGCGTTGTCCATGGCTTTCCTGATCCTGAGTGCACACATCTGGACTGGCGTTCGGAGTGCATCACCGCAACCTCCTATTTCTATAATATTCTTTCTTTCAGATCGAGCGGAAGTGGTCAGGTTATTTGCTTTGATTTGACTGAGACTCATCATACTTTGATGCTTTAGCCACAAATAGTGGCATGTGGGATCTCTATTTTGCTGAGGACTATTACTATTCCGAAGCGGTATGTACTGACCCTTTGGGGTGTTTTTCCTGAGGACAACACTCTGAACGGCAAAGTGATGTCATCAAAGGGCAAGAATCCTGAAAAGTTGTATCCGGAAGTGTGCTCCGTTCTATAACCTCTCAATTCGGGCATTG
>WNFI01165781.1_pt1 | contig 13724 bp, 15 predicted proteins | sample 5400471 | NCBI WGS metagenome assembly WNFI01 (sample SAMN13153348, study PRJNA577476) | soil metagenome | isolation source: 100 cm saprolite on Douglas fir-dominated hillslope | place: USA:California | collected 2013-09-17 | reverse complement strand
CCGGTTTGATCTCGCCGCGCAGGTCGCGGCTCAGGAGATCCAGCGCCTTCCACGCGGTCTCGTACATGTCGACGTGCGGATGCGTCTTGTAGCCGACCACGATATCGACCAGCCGGGCAATCGCGGGGTCAAGATTCGCGTGCAGATCGAAGCTCACGGCGATCGGCCTCGCCCCTAGCTCACTGCGCGCGGCTTTGAGCAGCACGAGATCGGCCTGCAGCGTCTGCGAGCCGATCAATGCGCCGTGCAACGATAGATACAAGGCATCCGCATTCGCGGCGCGCACGCCCGCTACGATCTCATCGATGATCTGGCGCAAGGCCGACTCTTCGACCGCGCCGCCGGGCCCGGCGGCCGCGCAGCGCAGATCCTTGCTATAATCGCGCACTTCGCGCCCGTAGCTCAGTTGGATAGAGTACCTGGCTACGAACCAGGGGGTCGTGGGTTCAAATCCTGCCGGGCGCGCCAGTCACTTCAACGGGTTGCAGCGATGCAGCCCGTTTTCATTTGTGCTGTGTAGCCAAAATGTAGGCACAGTGACACGCACGCCATCACGCCACTACCCGCAAGCTTGTTGCACCAGCTACGCGGTCTACGTACTCGTGGAGGTGCGAGGTCGATAGGTGCGCATACCGACGCACCATCTCCGCGCACTCCCACCCACCGAGCTCCTGCAGCACATGCAGCGGCGTTCCCGCCTGCGCATGCCAGCTTGCCCACGTATGCCGCAAGTCGTGCCACCAAAATTTCTCGATGCCGGCTCGCTGCAGTGCGTTCCGCCATGCTTTCGTATTGACTTGGCGCACTGGCTTTCCGCGGAAGCTGAACACACGCTTGGCGTGCTTTCCGGATTGGGCACGAATCACGGCAACCGCCGTCGCGCTTAAGGGCACTGCAATTGCCTTTCGAGCCTTCGCCTGATCCGGATGCACCCACGCGGTCCGCCGCGCAAGATCGACCTGCGACCACTCGAGCCCCGTCACGTTCGAACGCCGTAGCCCCGTCTCCAAAGAAAAACGCGCCATTGCTGCAAGGTGCTCGGGGAGGGTAGCGGCTAACTCCGGCAAGGGTGCCGCCGGTGCCGATCGCGCAAGTGAACCCGTCGATGCGCCCGTTCGTCTGGTCCTAGATCTCGGGCCCCGTGCTGCGATAGTGGCCGTCCGCGTTGGCGGTGTTGTCCCACTGGTTCGCCCAGAAGCCACCGAGCTCGTTCGCAAGGCGCTCTGAAACGTGGACATAGTTGTTCGGGTCCTTGTATGGCACCGCGGGAATTTCGAGCAGCTCCGCGCCGCATAGGCGCAGCATGTCCTTCTTTTCCTGGCTCTGCGTCTGTGGGATAACGATCAGTGTTCGATAGCCACGCGCATTCCCGACTAGCGCGAGACCGATCCCGTATTGCCGGCCGTGCCCTCCATAATTAGGCTTCCGGGCCTGAGAAAACCGCGGTGTTCGGCGTCGAGGATAACGTAGAGCGCGGCACGGTCCTTAATGGATCCGCCCGGATTCAAGAACTCCGCCTTGCCAAGGACGTCGCAGCCCGTAAGCTCGGAAGGGCCGCGCAGGCGAACAAGCGGCGTGTTGCCGATCGCGCCGACGAGACCATCGCGCACATCCATCATGCCGGGCACCGCTAGGTTCCCCAAGTGCCACCGATGCGGCAAATTCGCCGGTTCGCGACTGCGCTACGCGCTCTCTGGGTGCCTGTCCTTGGGGTGCGTACGTCCAGCCTCTTCAACCTGAAAGGCAAATGAATTGCGAACATAGCGGACCTCCTGAGTCTCGCCGTCGTGGCCCCACGAATCAGCGGGCAATTCCTGGACGAAGACATACCCTTCTGCTTGCCCTAATCCGAGGCTTGATTCGAGACCGCGCTGTACTTCATGGACGTAGCGCGCCTTTTCATCCCGTGAGTTAGTGCCAGCAGTGATTTTGGCTTCGACGTAGAACCTTCGAGGATCGGCGCGATTGGCGATAGCGCCTCCTACGGTCCACTGCGCCGTCGGCACGTATTCCACCACGACAGTGGTTCGTGTCCGCTCCTTGCGAAGGATCCTCACCGTTAAATCGGTGAGGAGAGCTGTGATACGGGCTGTCAGTTCTGGAGAAGAAGTAACACAAAGTTTCGCATTTACGTATGGCACCTTAGTTCTCCTTACGCCAATGGCCCATCAAAGTTGATGGCTAGGCACTGCTACTGCATCCTTTGAGACGGCAATTAACCGGTCAAGCCGACGTCTGGCTTCGCCTGAATCAACGGCGTTGGTGGCGATCGCCATGCCGTGTTTCAGATCCTTCGCGCGATCTGCAACCACTAACGCCGCGGCTGCATTCAACGTCGCTATGTCTCGGTAGGGGCCGTTCTCTCCCTCGAGAACCGCCCGGAGCGCCGTGGCATTGTGTTGAGCATCGCCTCCCTTAAGCGCCTCTGCACGCGCTCGTGTTAAGCCCACGTCCTCGGGCGCGACCTCGAAAGTGCTGACTTGCCCGTGTTGCAGGGAGGCGATAGTAGTCGGGCCGGCAGTGGTGATCTCATCGAGTCCATCCGACCCGTGAACTATGAAGGCTCGCTCCGACCCTAGGTTCTTTAGAACATGGGCGAGCGGTTCGACCCATTGCCGAGAGAATACGCCGACGAGCTGGCGCCGCGCTCCAGCGGGATTGGTAAGCGGCCCTAATAAATTGAATATCGTTCGTGTGCCAAGTTCCACCCGAACGGGAGCTACATGCCTAGTTGCCGGATGATGAGCAGGTGCGAACATGAAGCCGATGCCGGCCTCGCGGATACATCTCTCGATGGCCTCAGGCGGAAGATCTATTCGGACACCAAGTGCGGTAAGGACATCAGCCGCGCCGCACAGCGACGAGAGGGCGCGGTTGCCCTGCTTGGCTACCGGCACGCCAGCGCCGGCCACGATGAAGGCGGCACATGTTGAGATATTGAAAGAGCCTGACCCGTCTCCACCGGTCCCGAGTAAGTCCATAGTTCCGACTGGCGCGCGCACCCTCAACATCTTGGAGCGCATTGTCATAACGGCGCCTGTGATTTCCTCGACCGTTTCCCCGCGCACGCGCAACGCCATCACGAACGCCCCCATCTGAGCAAGCGTCGCCTCGCCCGACATCATCCGGTCGAACGCCTGTGCGGACTCTTCGGCCGTAAGCGTGGCACCGCTCGCAACTTTGCTAATGACTGCCTTGAAGTCGTTCATAAGCTCCTCCGACTGGTCGACGATCTCTACCAGGGCGCCTGGTCGGCGACTGCTCCGCGATGCGCCGTCCCGAGATCCGTAGCAGGGACCGCCGGCCGGCTCTCTGCCGAGTCAAAGGTAAGTCCGAGGTCGGCAGCAATGGCGTAAAAACAGTTGTAGCTGCTACCGCGGCCGATGCCCGAACCGGAATGTGCACTGGACGAACAGATGTAGACGTTGCTCAGCACCGCGCGGTATTGCGCCAATTCCGGTATCGGACGGAAGCAACCGAGCTGCGACGCGATCGCCGTCCCTTCGCAATACCCGCCCTCGAGCATGTCCGGCAGCTTGGCCTCGATGTCGTCCGGCGCCACTACGCTTATGGCGATGACGTTGTCCCGCGTCATGTTCGGCGCGTAATGGCGCCATTGCCGCAGCAACTGATCCTTGTAGGCTTCCTTGATTTCGCGCCACTGTTCGCGGGTGAACAGACGCCGCGGCGCCGCCAGCTCGTTGATGGTTGCAAGATGTTTTCCGTCAGGCGCCCTGCTGGGGTCCCAGGCGGTATCGACCGAACTGAAGGCGTAAAGCCGGTCCGCATATCCCTTGAGGAATATTTCGGCTTGGTAGCGGCTCGCCAGATAGTCGGGGTCTTTTGCACCCCAAAGCAGGCGCGACTGGGGTCCTATGCCCGGATTGAACAGCGCTGCGCTGTATTCCGGCGGCTCGTGTAGCGCGACGTTCACGGAAAACAGCTGACCGCGGTCGTAATGAATGTTCCTGACGCGACGCAAGATGCGATCGCTGACATTGAGGTTTCGCATCAGCCTCAGGATCGTCTGGCTCACGCCCAACGCGCTGACGACAATCTCCGCACGGATCTGCGCGCCGCCTTTCAAGCGGACGCCGACTGCGTGCGAGCGGCTCGCGAGAATCTCGTCTACTTCGGCATTAGTGAAATGCTCGACGCCCATCCTGCGCCCGGCGGAAACGAGCGCGTCAGTGACGGATTGCGTCGCGCCGATGGCCACGGCGGCAGGCTCGAACGATAGGGTAGAAGGCAACGCGTGGATCAACCCCTGCAAGCCGATCACGTCATCGGCAAAACAGCCGGTGGCAATGGCGGCAGCACGCATGAAAAGCGTCCTGAGCTCCGCGCTTTCGAAGAAGTCATAGGCGAGCTGCCGCATCGTCATGTACTGGTGCACGGGCTCGATGCCGCTGTCCGGATTTCCGAGTAGCTCTTCGAGCGGGTCTTCCACGTCCCAGGCCGAAGGTGGCGTGAACCGATGCTTGTCCAACGCCGCCTTCCAGTATTGGCTGTATTTCTCGAGCAGCTGTAGATAAGTGTCCGCATCACGCTGCGAGAACTGGCGAATCTGTCGATAGGTACGGTCGACGTTCTCCTGCGCGTACACGCTTCGCCCGGTCGCGTGCTCCACCACTTTGAATGCCGCGTACCCGAGCAGCGACGAGCCGTCCTCGAAAACCATGCTTTGGTTCTCGTCCGGAAAGACGTACCGAAGCCGTTCCGCATGAAGGCCGAAGTCGCGGTACGCAGGGTGCCCATAGAACCTCGTCCAATGGGCACAACAGTTCATCCTGAAACCCGGCGCAGGTCCCGCTTCGCTCGCCGCGGCGCCGCCCAGGTTGCTATTGCGCTCGAATACGCCGACGCTAAGGCCCGCCTTGGCGAGATAGCAGGCGATGATGGTGCCGTGGTGGCCGCCGCCCACCACTACAGCATCGTATCGGCTGTCCGCTGTCATAGTGATGTGCTGATCGCCTTGGAAGATGCCGGATGATTTTCCCTTTCGGTCGTGGCTCGCGCCGCCGTTCGCGCGGCATGCACAAAGGTCCGCACTTTTGCCGGATCCTTGACTCCCGGCGCGCCTTCGACGGACGAAGACACGTCGACACCGAATGGTCGCGTTGCGGCAATTGCCTCGGCAACATTGCCGGCGTCTAATCCTCCTGACAGGAAGAATCGGATATCCGCGTTTAGCTTCGCCAGAAGACTCCAGTCGAATGGCTTACCAAGCCCGCCTGGACGCGTTGCGTCACGCGGCGGACGTGCGTCGAAAAGCAGGTGATCAGCGATCGTCATGTATGCCGCGACCTTCGCCAAGTCGCCCGCATGCCCGACTGGCAGGGCCTTGATCACCGGGAGGCCGAAACGCGCTCTAAGGACCGTCAGCCTTTGAGCGGACTCGGAACCGTGGAGCTGAAGCACGTCGGGGTGCAGTGCATCGACGACCTCTTCCACTAACCCGTCGTCCGGATCCACCATGACGGCGACTTTTCTGGCACGTCCCGCCGCCGGCCGTGCGAGCAGGCCGGCCGCCGCGGTCGAGATGTTTCGTGGCGACGGAGGAAAAAAAACGAAACCGACCCAGTCGGCGCCAGCCTCGAGCGCGCTTTCAAGCGCCTGTGCGGTGGTAAGGCCGCAAATCTTGATGACGAGCGCCATGTAGCCTATTCCCGGCCTCCGCCTAACGTTTCAAGCCGTGCAACGCGGCCGCCGCTCCCTTCTGCAATAGCGACCAATCGAACCCCAGGAAGAGCATGCGGTAACCTATATCCACCATACGGTTGGCCTGCTCTGGCGAGAACGCAACGCCGCCTAATCCGATACGAGTCCTCAAGATCGCGCGCTCCGCTTCTCGCATTGCCGCTAGGACTTCGGGGTGCTCGACCTGGCCGTGGTGCCCGAGGCTGGTGGCCAGATCTCCGGGTCCGATCACCGCGATATCGATGCCGGAAACTTCAACGATCTCTTCGATCCGCCTGATGGCATTGATGTGCTCGATGGCGACCATCAACACCACCTCGTCGTCCGCAGCGCGCATGTAATCGCGCATAGATAGATCCCAGCGCATCGGCGCGTAAAACGGTCCCCACATGCGCTCCCCGGTTGGCGGATAGCGCATCGATTTGGCCGCCGTCTCTGCCTCAGCCTTGCTGCACACCATTGGCACTGCAATGCCGAGCATGCCGGCATCGAGCAGCGGTTTCGAAAGCCATGGGACATTGGCTGCGATGCGCGCCATTGGCACGGTCGGCGTGCCAGCCGTGGCGAGGATCATGGCATGCGCTGCTCCCAAATCGATCGGACTATGCTCCATATCGAACAGCAGGAAGTCGAACCCAGATCTGGACAGCACCTGCACAACTTGCGGGCTCGGCATGCTCACCAAAGCGCCATACGCCGCCTTGCCGGATTGCCAGAGGGTCCGGACCCTATTGAGGGGCATCGGCCCCTCGTGCGCTTTGCGTGTGCCCTGCGGCCGGCACCTGCGGGCCTGCCGGTAGCGCGTCCGCCCGTGGCATTCTCGCCCCAAAAATGGCGGTGCCTGCCCGCACATGCGTGGCACCGTACTGAATCGCCAACGGAAAATCCGCGCTCATTCCCATGGAGAGAAGCTTTAAACCGTTGCGTGCAGCGATGTGCGCTAGGAGCGCAAAGTGATTCGCAGGCGGTTCATTTGCCGGCGGAATGCACATCAAACCGGCGATCTCGAGCCCGTAGGTCTGCTTGCAGGCCGCGATAAACTGGTCCGCCTCGTCCGGCAGGATTCCGGCCTTTTGGGGCTCAGCGCCAGTGTTGACCTCGACGAAGAGCGTCGGACGACGACGGCCCTGCTTTTCGCATTCTCGTGCGAGCGCCTCGCAAAGATGTGGCCGATCGACCGAATGAATTGCCCGGAATAAAGCTACCGCTTCGCGCACCTTGTTCGTTTGCAGGGGACCGATCAGATGAAGCTCGACATCAGGGTAGCGCTCCGATAGCCGAGGCCACTTGTCCGCGGCCTCCTGCACGCGGTTCTCGCCAAATACGCGCTGACCCGCGACGACAAATGGTTCAAGGACCTCCGCCGACACGGTTTTTGAAACAGCAATCAGAGTGACGGACGCAATGTCACGGTTGGCCCGCACGCAGACTTCACCGATGGTGTCGCGCACGGCATGCAGGCAATGTACGGGGCTCGGTTGACTAATGCCGTAAACGACCGTCATGGCATCTCCTCAAGGTTGACGCTGGTCATACATGCTCCATTTCTTGTCAACTTTGGAATTCGAAGCGACGTGCGCTTGGACCGAGCCTTTTGAACTGCGTCACCTGTACCGCGGTCTCGCTGAAGCCCGACCTGAGCTCGTCGTCAAGCGCCCCGATGTCATGATCGGCCGTCGAATGGAGCGCCTCTACGACGACGAGGGCCCGGTTGGTTTCCGATCTGACCACGGACTTGGCGCTTTGCCGATGCGTCCAGCGCCTCGAATGGGCAGCTCCGTCTTGATCGGCGAATATGGTCTCGTTGGGCGCCGGGTGCTCCACTTCACCGTTGAACGTCTCGTAGATCTCCGAACCGTCCGCGGGACGCACAGTGATGCCGTCGGCTATCTTGTCGCAGTCAAAGGCGGCGATCGGAAGCGCGAATGACATCGAAACAAAATTGAGATAGTCGACAAGCGGGTGGAAGCTCGGCATGCTTCTCTCCTTCCGATAGCGCCGAAGCAACGCCTCCGACGCGCATCGATATTGCGTAGGCTTCAAGCCCATCTTGGAGAAGGCTTCACGCCATGCTGAGATTTCGGGCATCTCCGATTCGGCGCGGGACGCGAGGCGCTCTTCGATTCTCGCCGTCAAGTTCTGCATCCGGTTCCGGTCGCTCTTCATATCCCTCACCCTGTCCAGTACGAGGGTAAGGGCGCGAAGATTGGGATGCATGCTCCAAATCGAGTCGGCATGGACAAAGTGCACTGGCGCAGTCTCCCTTGGTAAGCGATCGGTAGTTAGCACAGTTCGTCGCCCAGGCGAAGCACGGCCTGCTCGATGATCGGCTTCGACCTGGCAAAGCAGAGCCTGAACCAGCCTTCTCCGCTCGCGCCGAATGCGGCGCCCGGGGCGATGCCAACGCCCACGTTGCGCACCAAGTGCTTGGCGTACTCAAAACTGTCTGTGATGCCTTCTATTCGGAAGAACGCGTAAAAGGCGCCTTGCGGAGGTTGCAGGCGAATGCGCGGAATCTCGGAGAAGCCTTTGACAACCGCCTCACGTCCTTGCTGGCAGTACTCGACCATCGTCCTTGCGAACGTTTCGCCATGGCGCAGCGCCGCCATGGCAGCAGGCTGGATAAACGTCGGAACGCCGCTCACGTTGTAATCGATCAGGCTCTCCAAAACGGGACCGAACTGCGCCGGCGTTATGAGCCAGCCAACACGCCAGCCGGTCATTGCCCAAGTCTTGGAAAAGCTGTTGACGATGAGAACCGGGTCGTCAGGCTCGGCAATCTCAAGAAGCGACGGCGCGGCGCGGCCCTCGTACACGAGTCGGCCATACACTTCATCGGACAGCAGCCAGACCTCGCGCGCCCGGCAAAACTCAAGCACCGTCTGCTGCTGCGCCTTGGACATGACCCAACCGGTCGGATTGCTGGGCGAATTGATGAAGACTATGCGGGTGCGCTGATCGACGGCCGAGAAAAGCTTGTCCAGGTTCAGGTCGAGACGACCATTCATCATCTCGAGGTGGACCGGCCGCAGCTGCCCGCCCATGACGTTGACCGTCTCGCCGGAGTTCGGCCACGACGGAGAAACGATGACGACGTTGTCCCCGGGCCTGACAAGCATCTGCATCGCCAGCATGATGGCGTTGATGGCACCGGTAGTCACCGTAACGCGATCCACGGATACATGCCGGCCGTACAAGCCCGAAACGTAGTCCGCCAATTCCTGGCGAAGCGCCGGAAGGCCGCGCCTTGGCGCATAGAAGGTATTTCCCTTCGCCATCGCTTCCGTGACGGCAGCGCAAATGAACTCGGGCGTGGGGAGATCCGATTCGCCGAACCACAGCGGGATTACGTCCGGATTACCGGACGCAAGATTGACCACCTCAAGGATCTTGTGCGGTGTAAAGCTTTCTATCCATTCCCGCACGGGCGGGAACGAGCTCGAGCGACCTCGAGTGTTATCGCCCGAGCCGGCTTCGTGCCTGTGCGAGCGTTCTGCGGGTACCGAATAGTCTGTTAGTAAGGACATTCTCCCTCCTCCCGTACCATGACCGCGCGCCCGGCAGCGCTCAGCTCGTGCACCTTGCTGCCGACGTCGGCTGCCGTAAGAAGCGCCTCACCGATCAACACGGCGTCGAAACCGAGCATCCCGGCGCGTCGCACGTCTTCCGCGGACCGCAGCCCTGTTTCGCTGATGGTCAAGATACTGGCCGGTAACGTCGCCCGTATTCGCGCCGAGCGCTCCATATCAATGACCGACGTCGCAAGGTCGCGATTGTTGATACCGATGATCCGCACGCCTGCGGCGAGCGCCTGAGCGGCGCTGTCGGCCGTGAGGGTCTCGACGCCGCACTCCATTCCGAACTCATGCGCGTACGCCGCACTCTCGCGAAGTGCCACGACATCAACAGGCGGCCAGGCGACGATCAAGACCGCGTCGGCGCCCAAGGCGAACGCTTCGGCGACCTGATAAGGATCGACGATGAATTCCTTATAGATCACCGGAACAAGCCCCGCGGCCGCGGCGCTGACTTCCTCGACCACCTTCCGGCTTCCACCAAAGAAAAGCTCGTCCGCCAGAACCGCAACTGCGGCGGCGCCGTTGTCCGCGTAAATGCGCGCCAAACCGCCAGCGTCGAGCCCGGTTTCGACACGGTAGGCCTGCTTGGACCGTGACTGGCATTTCACTTCGGCGATCAGTGAAACGCCGGGCGCGGCGAGCGCCTTTCTGAGGCTCAAGTAGGATGCTCGCCTCAGCCTGCTGCTTTCCAACGCACTCATCGAGCATTGCGCGCGTCGACGGCGAACCTCTTCGCGCTTGTGCGAATTTATGTCTTCGAATCTCATGGGTACAGCCTAGTCTTGCTCCATGGTTCGCCCGGGCGAGGGCGCTTGAACTCAATGCGATCGTGCAGTCGGAATGGCCGCTCTAGCCAAAACTCGATCGACGACGGCACGAGGCGATAACCGACCCAATGCGGCGGACGCGGCACGGCTTCCGAGTACTTCGCCGTGTAAGTCGCCACGGCCGCTTCCAGCGTAGATCCGCTGTCTAGGGGCGCAGATTGCTGGCTAGCCCAGGCGCCGATCTGCGCCTGCCGTGGTCGGCTGGCGAAATAGTCATCGGCTTCGGCGGCAGTGACGCGCTCGATACTTCCACGGACCCGGATCTGCCGCTTCACGGATTTCCAATGGAATACCAGCGCTGCGCTCGGGGAGCTGGCGAGTTCGCGCCCCTTCACGCTGGTGGCATGCGTGAAAAAGACAAACCCTTCCTCGCTGAAGCGCTTCAAAAGCACCATGCGGGCGTTTGGCATTCCGTCCGGGGCGACCGTAGCTATGGTCATCGCGTTCGGGTCCGAGGGTTCCGCTTGCTTCGCTTCTTCGTACCAGTTCGCGAAGAGCTCAAATGGTTCTTCTGCACTTGCGAAGTTCGGCTGGGCTTGAAGGGCCTGTTCTGAACGGTCTGCGACGGGAAGGGTCATCTGTACCTCGATTGCGGGTCAGGAATGTCCGCGAAGATCGCTCGGGGAGGGCCGCGCTGCCGAGGCTGCGGAAGGTATGGCAAGCGCGCACGTCCCCACTAGGCCGAGGAGGGCCATTGCCAAGTAACCCGAGCCATAGTCGAAGCCCGCGGCGATGATCAGACCGAACATCAACGGGCCGAGCACCAAGCCTGCGCATGACGCAGCCATAATGCCGCCCGTGGCATCGCCCGCTCGGTCCTGCGGTGCTGCCTTCGCGACTGCAGCGAGGAATATCCCGACCCATCCGGCTACGGAAAATCCAAAGAGCGCACAGATGCAAAGGATTGCTACGCGCGGCCATTCCCCATGGGCTTCGGCCAACCCAACTGCACCGAGCATCATCAACACGCCCATCAATGCAAGCAGCCAACGGGTCGGGATCCACCGTTCCGCCATGAGGCCGCAGCCGATGCGTCCTGCAATGCCGGCGACTTGGGCTACGGCCAGTGCGGCCCCGGCGCCCGCTAAAGCATCGCCATTGCCGACCAGATGAACGACCAAGAAGCTGTTTAGAGACTGTTGGACTGCCGAGAAGCAGAATCCCGCTATGGCTAGCCAACGTAGCGCGTCGTTTTCAGTAATCAGCTTTAGTAGATCGGCGAGTGGCAGAACGCGCCGAGTAACTTTCTCCTCAGACTTGACGTCGTACCGCGTATGCAACGGCTCGAGCGTCGCGACGGTCAAGACGGTCAGAATCCCAATGGTGAGGAAAATTGCCTGCCAACTCAGGAAGGCGAGCAGCGCCGGGAGGAGCAGCCCCGCACCTATGCCGGCGAATTGAATCCCCGACTGCTTGATCGAAAAGATCAGCGGCCGGTTGCGGGCTGTAGTGACGCCCGCCAACAGATGCGAGGCCGCCGGAGTCTCCGGCCCGAAGGCGAGGCCGACGGCTATCGCCGCAATCACGATGAGCGGGAGCGAGCCGGCCGCGGTCAATAGTGCAGCGGCGCTGGCGAGCACGAGACAAAGCTGGGCCGTGCGCACCGCCCCCCACCGCTGGACCGCAGCTCCCGCTCCGAGCGACGAAACGATCGAGCTAGCGAAGACGATCGCGGAATACACGCTGATCCACGAGGCGTCCACGGCCAAGTCGAGCGCCAGCTGCGGCGCGAGGACCGGAAGGGCAAAGAGGTTCAGCGCCACCATGCCTTGAACCATCATGGTGGCCAGCATTGGAACGAGCCAGACGCGTTCCGGACGCTGTACGTTGCCCTTCACCGGTCCGTAACGGAGAGGAATGGGGTCAGATCCAGGCAAGGCTTCCCAACTCCGAGCGGGCGAGCATCTTTTTCTCCGTCAGAAGGTGGCGCCACTTATCGAGCTCGCCGCCGTGGGATGACACCAGGTACGGCGCGCCGTCGCTCTCGATTACGACTTCGGCTGCCGGCGGAATATTGAGGAACTCCATGTGCTGCGTGGCGCAGTACGCCCCGACGTCGAGGATCGCGACGTAATCTTCGGCCCGCACGTCGGATGGGACCCGATACTCTCCGGGAAGGATGTAATCGTTGCGAAGAATGCTCCGCCCTCTCAGCGAGGCGAAAACGCTATTCGAAGGCTCGCTTGAACGAACGTCGCCGCTCGAGCCATCGATGAACAGCACGTTGTGACGGCGCGACCTCAGTTGCGCGGAAGGCATGAGCATTCTCGATCCGTCGGTCACGACCAGGCTCGACTTCGGATTCGTAATGACATTGCGCTTCACCTTCAACAGGAGGACGCCTATGTCGGCCAGCACGTCGCGCGCGGGCTCGAAGAGAAACTTGACGTCATCCGCGACACCGAACCGCGCGGCGGTCTGCCGCATGGCGTCGAAATACTGGTTCCACTCGAAGTGCTTCTTCGACTCGTCCCATGCTTCATAAACGAAGCCGTGGCCGCCCGCGAAGTTGATGGAACGTGCGGTTGGAAAGTGAGTCCTGAAAACGTCGAAGACCTGCTCGACGAACCTGATCATTTCATCGAGAGTCTTTCCGCTGCCGCAGTAGACCTCGAAGCATTCGAGGTCCCTACTGTGCGCTTTCAGCGCGTCTGAGAGGGCATTCAGCTGGCTGAACTTAATTCCAGGCTTCTCGGAGTCGAGGCTGTCGATGCGGACGCTGATGGACGGAGCGTTGTTGCGAAGCGCATAAGCAACCTCGTCCAAGCTAGACAGGAAGGTGGGATACCCAGTCTGCGTCCAGAAACCAATTTCCGTGTCGGAAACGTGGCCCGGTGAGACGATGAACTTGTTGAAACCGAACAGCCGGAGCAGCTTGTACTCGTTCGGCAACTGCACGAGAACGCCAATACCCAGCTTCTGGAGCGCTCGCAGGGCGTGCGGGTTCGAATTTGGGAAGAAAGGAACGTACAGCTCGACCCTTTCTCCGATACCGGCGGACGCCGCCGCTTCCTTGATGCGAGCGATGTTCCTGACGAGCTGCTTTTCGCTATAGACGAAGACTGGCGTCCCGACGCGTTCACCGATCAATCGTAGATGGGCCCTGCTAACCCAGGAATTTGTGCATTGATCGGCAAGCACCGCCCCAGTCGCCAAATCATTTTTCATCGCGTCACCCGATCGTGCAAGTGAAGTTGAAAAAAATACGGCTGCAGATTAGACCTTTATCATTTGATAAACTGTCGCGTCGCTCTCATTTGTCCCGTAGCGAAGATCGCGACATTTTTTTCACATGATTTAGCAGCTTGTCCGACGTTGCTTAGGAATGTGCGTTCGCTCACAAACCAACAAAGCGGCATATTGACGACGATTTTGTCAGTCAGGTACTGAGCAAGGAACTCGCTGCGATTTCTTGTCTCACATTGCGTTGGGTCGTAATGCTCAGCAAGCAGCGCCTACGGGCTGCTTAAGCGTTTATCAGGATGCAGACGTGTTATCGACGCGTCCAGTGTCAGTGTCCGTTCAATAGCTTCGCTAGCGGCCATGCCCGTATCGCTCAGCGACCAAAGATGTGCACCGGACTTCACGCAAATGCGGCGAAGAGAGTGGCGGGATGGCA
>WNFI01590996.1_pt1 | contig 13725 bp, 11 predicted proteins | sample 5400471 | NCBI WGS metagenome assembly WNFI01 (sample SAMN13153348, study PRJNA577476) | soil metagenome | isolation source: 100 cm saprolite on Douglas fir-dominated hillslope | place: USA:California | collected 2013-09-17 | reverse complement strand
TGCCGGGATCGCTGCTCGGCGATGGCGGCGGCACGGACGGAGCGGCCGAGCACGCGGCGACGGCCAGCGCGAGCACCGGGGCGGCGGCCAGCCGACAGAGGTTACTGATGGCGCGATGCATGGGCCGTCACCTGGGATTGTCCGCCGATCACTGCGTCGATCCTAGTGGCGATGCAGCCATTTGCCAGTCAGGAATCGGACGATCGCGGCTTCCAGCGCCTGCGCGATCTCGCGCTGGACCCGAGCCGAGCTCAGCAGGGCGGCATCGGCCTGGTTGGGCATATTGCCGCATTCGATCAGGACCTTGGGGACGGTAGTGAGGTTCAGCCCGGCGAGGTCGTCGCGGAACTGATAACCGTCGCGGCCGTAATAATCGCTGACCCGCATCGGCGTATCGGCCAGGAATGCCTGGTGCACGTAGCGCCCGAACCGGACAGAGGACGCAATGACCTTATTGTTGGGCCCGTCAGCGACGGGCTCGAGCACAGTGAAGCCACGGCCTCCGGGCGGCCCGCCGTCGGCGTGGATGTCGATCGCCACGTCGGTGTGGTTGAGCATGGTCGAGCGCTTGTCCACGCATGGCCCGATGCCGTGGTTGTTCCGCCGGGTCAGCACCACCCGTGCGCCGTCCCTGCGCAGGTCGGCCGCCAGGTACATCGCAACATTGAAATTGAACAGGCTCGCCTTCGGACCGGGCGGCGGTGACCCCGGTCCCGATCCGTCGCCGCCTCCGCCGGTCGCCGACCGCGACGCCTGACCGGGCTGCGCTGATTTCTCGGAGGAGGCGTTCAGCCCGCCGCCCGGGGCGCCGCAGCCCGACGCCAGCAGGCACGTCAGCACGGCGGCGGCGATAGCTAGGAGCCGCGAACTCCTCTTGTCCGAGCCACGCACGGCCTCTGCTCGGCCTCCGTTCCTTGACCAGCCGCCATCCTGGGCCGCCGCGAACACCGCGAACACCGCGCATAAGTATACAAGTGATATCGCCGACGTATGGGCGCTTTACTTCGGGTGTACCGGCGAAGCCGTCGGCCGGGCCGATATTCGGCCATCGAAATGGGGCCGGCAGCACAACAAAGACTACTTGGGTTTCAATGCGGCTTTCGGGCTTCGAATACCACGACGATCCGATACAGTCCGCGCGTCACGTTGCGAAAAGCCAACCAAATTGTAGCGAACACCCAACCATAAACCGGGAATCGCGTCATAGGAGTCGTGCGATGGCTGATACGGAACCAGAGCGCAGCCGCTGCCACATGGTGAGATGAGCACTTAACTCGTCTTGGCCGCGGCATGCTGCGCCGAGTCGCGGAGGGCGGTGGGATGCAGATCACCTGCCTGGGCCATGCCGGCCTGCATATCGGAACCCGCTATGGCCGCATCCTGTGTGACCCGTGGCAGAATCCTGCGTATTTCGCCTCATGGTTCGTGTTCCCTGACAACAGCGCTCTAGACTGGGACAGCTACGGCAAAGTCGAGTACCTGTATGTGTCGCATTTGCACCGGGACCACTTTGATCCGGCGCTACTGAAAAAGCACGTGTCGCGTGACGCCACAGTGCTGCTGCCTGATTTCCCCGTCCCAGACCTGCGAGATGAACTCGAGCGGCTTGGGTTCACGCGGTTCATTGTGTTGCCCGACGGCCAGCCAGTAGAGCTAGGCGGCCTGCGCCTGATAGCGCAGGTGCTGGATTCCCCGGCGGACGGGCCGCTGGGCGACTCGGCCCTAGCGGTCGATGACGGGACCGCGCGGATCCTCAACCAGAATGACGCCCGCCCTCCAGACTTGGGCGCGCTGCAGTCGTTCGGACCTTACGACGTGCACATGCTCCAGTATTCGGGCGCCATCTGGTGGCCGTGGACCTATGAGCTGCCCACTTCCGCGAAACGCCGGTTCGGCACCGCGAAACGGGCAAACGGCCTTGACAGGGCAGCCCGTTACGTAAAGGCCATTGGCGCCAGGTATGTCGTGCCCTCCGCGGGCCCGCCATGCTTTCTCGATGAGGACCTGTTCGCCCTCAACGACCTGACAAGAGACCCTGCCAGCACCTTCCCCGACCAGGTCGTCTTCCTGGACTACCTGCGCGACCAGGGATTTGAGGGTGGCCAGCTGCTGACCCCCGGAGCAGTACTCGAGGTTGATCACGATCACTTCGAGGTGCGGTGGCCCGTGAGCGCTGAGCAGGCGATGGAGCCCTTCACCGCAAAGGAGCGTTACCTTCGCGGCTACGCCGCGCGAATGCAGGATCGCATCGCGGCGGAGAAGCGCAGCTGGCCCGCCCCGGGGGTAAGCGTGTTCGCCGAGCTCAAGGCCTGGTTCGAGCCACTGCTGGAATTGGCCAGCCACATCCGGGCAGGCGTAGGCGGCCCGGTCTTGCTCCGCGTCGGCAAGGACCTGCCGATTGTGATCGACTTCCGCGCTGGGCAGGTTCGTCATTACGCCGGCGAAAAGTGCCGTTACGAATTTACTGTCGACCGCGCGCTCATTGAGCGGCTGGTCGCCGACCACCAGACCGACTGGGTCAACAGCCTGTTCCTAAGCATGCGGTTCCGTGCGCGCCGGGTCGGGCCTTACAACGAATACCTGTACACCTTCTTCAAGTGCCTCGCGCCAGACCGGCTCATGTACGCCGAAGGCTGGTATGCCGTACAGAACCATGACGAACAGGACATCCACCTCGATGACTGGATCATTCAGCGCCGGTGCCCCCATCTGCGCGGAGATCTCAGCCGGTTCGGCGAGATCTCCGGCACAACCCTCACCTGCACAATGCACGGCTGGCAGTTTGATCTGCTGACGGGCCGTTGCCTGGCCACCGACACCGAAGGGCACCGCTTGCGCAGCCGCCCCGCGGTAGTGAGCGCTCCGGCTGGTGCAGCAACGCGCGGGACGCTAGCCAATAATGCCGCGGCCGCTGATCAATGACTCGGCGATCACGGTCCGGAGGATGTCGTTGGTGCCCTCGCCTATCACCATGAGCGGGGCGTCCCGGTACAGCCGCTCGACCGTGAACTCCTTGGAGTAGCCGTAGCCGCCGTGCACCTGCATCGCGGTGAAGGCGCATTCGTAGGCGACCTCCGAGGAGTACACCTTCGCCAGGCCGGATTCCAGGTCAGCCCGCCGCCCGGCATCTGCCTGAGCCGCCGCCCAGTACGTCAGCAACCGGGCGGCCTGCAGTTTCATGGCCATGTCTGCCAGCTTGTGCTGCACCGCCTGGAAACCGGAGATCTTCTGCCCGAAGGCCTCCCGCTCGCCGGTGTAACGCAGGGCCTGGTCGTAGGCCTCCTGGGCCACCCCGACCGCCCGAGCCGCGATGTTGATCCTGCCCTTCTCGAGCGCGGCCAGTACCTGCTGGAGGCCGCGACCCTCGGCGCCGCCCAGCAGGCTCGTCGCCGGCACCCGCACCTCGTCCAGCACGAGCTCGCAGGTCTCTGGCCCGCGGTAGCCGAGTTTCGGCAAGTCCCTGAGCACCTCGAAGCCCGCCAATGCCGGATCGACGAGAAGCACTGACATTCCCTTGTGCGCGGGCCTGGCTGACGGGTCCGTCTTGACCAGAACGGGCAGCGGGTCGGCGTGCCGTGCGTTGGTGATCGTACTGCGCGATCATCCAGCAGGACAGCGAATGGCTGCCGATGATCCCGGCGACTCCCATCCAGCCGCGCGATATCTCCTCGAAGACAACCGCCAGCGAGACCATGTCGGCAGCCATCCCGCCGTACTCCTCGGGCACGAGCAGCCCGAACAACCCCATGTCCCGCATGGTGGCCACAATCTCTTCGGGGTACCGGCCGGACTCCTCCCATTCCCTGGCCACCGGGCGGATCTGGTCGTCGACGAACGAGCGGATGGTGTCCCTGAGCAGTCGCTGCTCGTCGGACAACTCGAAGTCCATGGACACTCCTGACAGCTACGAGAGAGCTCAGACCCGATCGTTACCCGATCATTAGTTGAGCGGATTAGTCCACCTGAGGCCCGGAAATCTAGCGAAGTCGCTGTCGTTGGAGAACATCTCAGCGTCGTTTTCGAGCGCGAATGCCGCTAGCTGGACGTCTGTCGTCAGGTTGCCCGCCGTCCCGACCCCCTGCAGGATGTCGAACGCGATGTCCATATGTCGCCGGCCCGGTTCGAGGAACCGAACATTCGGCCGACCAAGCCACTGCCTGACATATCCGGTAGCCGCTCCGACCGGAATCGGCGACGTCAGTACACGGGGATTTGTGGCTATCCGGAGGAAGCCGAATACCACCGGACTGCAGAGTCCGACATCCTCGGTCGCGTTCAGCTCTCGCTCCCACCACACCCGGGCCTTCTCATGCTGGGGGAAACCCGTAACTGTGGCGTAAAGCAGCAGATTGACGTCAACGACGATCATGGACGATGTCCGGCCGAATCGATAATGGCCTCGTCCTCGAGCTCGTCGGCTAGGCGATTGAAGCCAGCAAGATCGAATCCCGGCCGCAAACCTGACTCATGCGGCACGAGCTCGTAAGGTGCCTTTTGTGTCCTTGGCGCAGTGAGCGCCCGCCGGAGTGCGTCGTTGATGACCTGCTTCATCGACCGGCGTTCACGATGCACAGCGTCCTCAACCAGGCGGGCTACATCTGGGTCAAGCGTCAAGGTCGTCCGCATGCGAGCATCATAACTCCATCAAGACGCGTCATCAAGACATCACATTATTGATGTTATGGTGCTCGGGCAGATCAGCGGCTCGCGAGTGCCGGGGGCTGCCTGACGCCGGCGTGCGCCCACGGGCGGGTGAAGCCGACCGCGCCCGTGTACGGCTCGATCCTGACCTGCAGGCCCGCCGACGGCGCGTCGATCATCAAGCCGTGGCCGATCACTATGCCGACATGACCGGGAGCTTTCACCGTCCCGTCGGCACCAGCGAAGAACACGAGATCACCGGGTTCGACCCGGCCCGGATTGACGCGCGGGCCCCAGAGCCACTGCTGGTCCGCGGTCTTGAGGTGAGGCCGATCGTCGGCCCGCACTGCGGCGCGTTGCTGCCGACCGGGGAACTGACCAGGAAGCCGCCCCTGGCGTACTGATTGGCCCAGCCAAGCACCTGCTGGACGTAGGAGTTGAGATGGTTGTACGCGAATATCGCGCCGGGGATGTTCGTCATGATGCCGTGCTCGAGCAGGTACTTAGCCGCGCCGGCGATAGCGTCGGCCGGATCATAGACGCTCGCCGTCCCGTCGCCGTTGGCGTCGGTCGCGACCCCGTTGACGTGCTGGCTGGCGGGATGGACAGGCGCGCCGCCCCAGGTGTTGGTCGACGCGCCGCCGATGCCGATCTGCATCGGTCCGGCCGCGCCGAACGCGTTCGACCCGCTATGCACGCCTGGCAGCGGGCTGCGGCCGTCATCGCTCTCGATCTTGCCGATCCCTGCTAGCACCACCCACGGCACCTTGTAGCGCGCCCCGATCGACTTGAATAGCGCAAGGTAGTTGGCCGGGATGGAGTCGCTCGCCGCGGTGCTGACCTGCGGCTGGGACGTCGTGGTAGGCCCCGACGAGCAGGTGCTGCCCGTCGAGTACATGAGACCGCCGGCGGCGAACAGCAGCATGGGCGCCACGAGTACCCCGACGATGATCAGCGTCAGCAGGCCGGCCAGCCCGAATACGGCGGGCTTGACCAGCCCGCCGCGCAGCCTGATCACTGGTTGCCGACCGAGGCTAGCTGGATGTCACTGACCTGCCAGGCGGATCCGTTCCCGGTCAGGGTGACGGCGTAGTCGGTGGTCTGCTTGCTGGTTCCCTTGGTGCTGGCGATCCGCTGCGTGATCGCGACTACGAAAGTCAGGCTGCTCGGGCCGAAGGCCCGCAGCGAGAGGATGGCGGCCATCGCCGTTGCGGTCTGCTTGGTGACCGTCCTGTTTCCGGCAAGCCCGGGCGCGGCGAACGCCCTGCCGAGAACCCCGGCGAGCAGGGTAGTCATCAGCGGGCGCATCGGGGAGAGATACGCCTGCGTGCTCTCGGTATAGGAGTACGTGCCGTAATGGCCTGCGAACGCGGTCGTCGTGCCGGCCGCGCTGGCGAGGCCTGACTCGGTGAACGGCAGCCACTGGTAGATATCTGGCGATGCTGACCCGGAGGCTGCCGGGCTTGGCGGATGCTGCGTGGGCGCCTGGCTGGCCGTTCCATGGTGCGCCACCCGGTGGCGGCCTGCCGCCGAAATCCAGTGCGGAACGAACAGGTACGCCCCTAGACCTGCCAGGACCAGCACGACCACCGCGAAGGCCGCGAAGCGCTGGAACGGCGACAGCTCCATGCCGGCCAGCTACTTCCGCCGCCAGATCGGCCGGCTCCAGAACGGGCTCGCGCGCGGTTCGTCAGGGTGACTTGACTGCAGGCCGTATGGCAGGCCGGAGAATGTCCCTGCCGAGCCGTTTTCTGTGGCTTCCTCGCGCGGCTGGCCTGCGGACCGGGACGGCGGACTGGCGCTGCGGCTCGGGCCGTCCTGCGACGCGCGCGCCGCCTGGCCTGATCGACCCCAGGGCCATGCCGGTCGGTCGCCGCCGGTCGCGCGGGCCCGGCGAGGCTGCTCGGGCACCCGGCTGCCGCTCGGGGGCCTGCCAACTCCTGGCCGGCGCGCGGCTGGGACCGGAGCCCGCCGCGTCCCGCCCGAGGCCGCGCCGCCAGAGGCCTGCCTGGCCGGAGCGGGTGATGGTGCCGATCGCCTGGATGCCTGGCCCCGCGCAGGACCCGCCGCGGCCCGCGGCCGGCTGCCGGCCGGCGCCGCCCCCGCATGCGCGGGTGAGCCGCTATCGGCCCAGTCTGCCGGCCCTGGCTGGCCCGGCGGCAGCCGCAATGGCGGCGCCTGGCTTGCTGACGCCTTGCCTGCCGACGCACCCCACGCCCTTGCCCGGCCAGTCGCGCCCAGCTGCGCGGGATTGCCAGCGACGTCCGGTGCGGCGGCGCCAGCGGACACGCCGGCTGGCACCGCCCCGGCACCGTTGTACTCTCCGGTGCCCGCGGCGCCGTCCATGCCCGCGGCAGCGCCGGCGGCCACGCCTGCCGTGCTCGCCGCCGACGCGGCGGTGAGGGCCAGTCCGGCGGCCTGCGCCGGGTTGCGCCGTGCCCACCTGGCCACCCGGTACCCGGCGATTCCCGGCACGGCCAGCGTGGCCGCGTCCCTGGTGTTCGCCCTGGCTGTGGCGGCCGCGCGGCTCAGGCCGGCCTCGGCCCGCTCGGTCGCGCCGATCGCGCCGTATCCGACGGCGGCGAACAGGTGCTGGAACGGTTTCCTGTAAATGAGCACGGCGACGGTGACCAGCGTGATCATGAGGATCTTGAGGGCCCACGGGAGCACCGAATCCGCGGTTCCCATGATCAGCGCGTAGCAGTAGAGCAGCACGCTCAGTGCGAGAGCCACCGCGGCCTGCTTGAGCAGGACGCCGCCCAGCATCTCAAACCAGCGCACCGCCACGACCCGGCCGAAGCCCGGGTGGGTGCCGATCAGCAGGAAGAACGGGCCGACGATGAGCAGCAGGAGGAAACCGAGCTTGAGCAAGATCAGGGTCACCGAGATCAGCAGCACCAGCAGGCCGGCCACGACGGCAGCAAGGAGCGCGGAGAAGGCAATCTCCAGCCTCGTCGTCCACTCCTTGCCCTGGAAGAGCGGGTAGACCGACGGGTCGCTCGTCTTGGCGATGGCGGTTGTGCCGAACTCCCCGGCCAGCCATGGCTTGCAGACCAGCACCGTCCACAACTCGTTGGCGTTCTGGTCGACGACGGTGCGTCCGGACGTGTAGCTGAAGCTCGAAGGGCTGATCTGCGGATCGTGGCCGCGCACCGGCAGGCACGTGGACTGGCCCGGGCTCGGCAGGTTAGCGAAGGCCGTGTTCAGCGTCGTGCTGATTCCGTCCGACACGCCCTTACCCAGCCCGGTGAAGTCGGCCGGGCGTCCGATCAGCCAGATCGCGGCCGCACAGGCGACCACCATCCAGATGGTGCCCTCGATCGTCCGCGTGCCGCGCTTACGGATCAGGCCCTGCCAGGCCAGCCAGATAGCGGCCAGGATCACCACGATGGCGGCGTAAGGGAAGTAAATGGCATTGCCGAGGCTGCTGACCAGATGATCGGTGACGTTCTGCAGCCAGCCAAGGATGCCTTCTCCCGCCGCCGACTGATAAACCGTGATCGTTACCCGGTCCAGCGCCTTGGCGAAATCGAACAGCATCCCGGCCACGTCGTTGCCGATCAGGGCCGTCATGTCCGAGCACTGCAGGTTGTACGGGGCCCAGAATTGCCCGGCCATCCCGTACTGGTTGTACGGCGTCGCTACCGACTTGCCGGGCGAGGCCGGCGGCCTGATCAGCGCGTTGACTCCGGAGGTCGCGGATTCGGGCTGCGGGACACCGGGGTTGCACAGGTCGTTCAGCCCGCCGATAAGGCCGGACTGGCCCAGTGAGCAGAAGCCGAGCAGGCCGCCGATGTCGCCAATCCCGGGCACCGAGCACGGACCGCCGGCCGGCTGGGTACTCGACGCCAGCGAGGTGGCCGACAGCATCCGGGTGGCGGACAGCGTCCTGGCCGTGGCCGCGCCGCCAGGAGCCCTGCCCGTGGCCATGCCGGCCGCGCGTGCCTGGCTGCCAGCACCCGGGTCGTGACCAGGCTGCCCGGCGCCGCGCAGCACGCCAAACAGCACAGCGAGCAGGACAACCGCAATGGCGATCCTGCGCGGCGCTCGATGGGTTCTGACAATCAAGTGGGGCTCCCGGTGGGATCGGTAGCGGCCATCAGGGGGCTGGCGCCTGAACCGGAGTCTGCGGACGCCCCCGCACTGCCTGCTCGCCATTGGCAGGACCAGGATTGCCGGGCTGATCCCGGGCTGGCCTCCCCGCCCCCGCTGGCCATCCCGCCCCAGCTGGCCTGCCTGACCCCTCCTGACCGGCAGGGACCTGTTCTGACCTCGCCCTGGTCGGATTGGTGTCCAGCCAGCGGCGCAAGTCATCGGAGATCAGGTCGACCACGATCCGTCCAGCCCGGCCGTCAAGGTCGCGGAAGATGCATTCGCCATTGCCCAGGCTGCGCAGCACGGCCTGATGCTCCTCGGACGGGTCCACTCCGAGCAGCGACATCACGCTCGCGACCTCGTTCCGCTCCGTGGACCGGAACGCGAACACCGCCGACAGGCAGTTGGTCACCTGCTCGTTCAGCAGGTCACCTGCGTTCTGCGAGACGAGGATCAGAGCCGTGTTCTTGGACCGGCCCATCCTGGAGACCTCAGGGATCAGCTTGGCGCCCTGCGGAGTCGACGTGACAGCCCACGCCTCGTCGAGCACGATAGCCTTCGGGACCCGCCGGTCCATGCCGTTGAGCAGCCGCCTGGCGAACTGGGAGACCAGGTAGAGCAGGGCCACCGATAGCCGCTGCTCGTAGGAGTAGTCGTCCCGCTTCAGTCCCGAATCCGGGAGGGTCAGCCCGGCTAGCGTGAATACCGTGGTCCAGCCCTCCGCGTCTATCCGGTCGCCACCGGACGGGGCGAAGCAGAGCCTGGCTAGCCGCATCTCCGACATCGAGCGCAGCACGGCACCGAGGTTCTTGGACGCTGCGTCATCGACAGCCTCCAGATGCTCAATCACTTGCCCGAGGCTTGGCTTCTCGGCCGCCGCGACGGCCCCGACTGCCTGGATCATCGCGCTCTCGCGTTCCTCGCTCATGCCGGGCAGCAAGAGCCGCAGCGTCTCGGCGGCCATCGTCCTGCGCTCGGCGAGGTCGTCCCCGAACGAGAACGGATCGAGCAGCCCGGCCGCTGCGCTGCCAAGCGGCAGCACCCTGGCCCGGCGGCCGCGGTGGGCAAGCAGATTGACCAGGGATTCCGCGTCGCCCTTGGGGTCGATCACCGCGACCGTGACGCCGCGCAGCGCGAGCTGCAGGATCAGGAGCAGGGCAAGCGTGGTCTTTCCGCCTCCCGGCTCGCCGGTGATCGCCACCGCGGTCGGCCGGTTACGCGCCGCGGCCACGAGCGGGTCGAAATGCACGACCGACCGCGCCCGGCCGATCGTCTCCCCGATATACGGGCCGATCCAGCCCGCCTCGTCAGCGATCCGGTCGCCGAGGTCCACGGTCGCGCTCGGCATGCCACCGACGATCGTGTAAAGCGGCTGGCGCTGCAGGTAGGAGATAAGCCGCACTTTGTCGCCGGGCAGCGACTCGTTCAGCAGCGAGAACTGGTCCCCGGTCGAATGCACGACGTCGATGCCGATGTCGCGGTAGTGCTCGATGACCGCCTCGGCGCGGCGCAGGCACAGGTCGCGAGTTGGCGCGGCCACGGCCAGCCGGTGCCAGCCGTAGACGAACGGCAGCCGTTCCTTCGTGATGCCGTGCTCGAGCAGCCTGGCAGCCTCGATCTGCTCGGCCAGGGCGAGCGGCATGTCGGCGCCTGCCTCGCGGATGTGCGCGTCCATGTCCCTGGCATGCGCAAGCCTGCGGCTCACGTCCTTGCTGGCCTTGGCCGGCGGGATGAGCTTCATCCGCAGGCTCGCCTCGACCGGGAACGGCAGCGAGTCGCCATAGTGCAGCCACGGCTCGCCGTCCGGGAAGTACATGACATCGGGGAAGCGGGCGAATGACAGGAACGCAGTATGCGACTCCCCTTCTGGATGAACCATACGCAGAACGGTCCGCCCGTTGTGAAGTTCGCCTTCTACCAGCGATTCGATCTCGCCGATACCCCACCGCGGGCGGCGCGCGGCCGATGGCGGCGGATCGCCGAGCGAGCCGAAGATCGCGTGCCGGAACAGCCAGGCAACCTCATCTGCCGTGGCATGCCTGGCGGCCAGCGAACTCGCCGCCAGGGAGCGACCGATCCGGTCAGACTGCTCGGTCCACTTGGCGATCTCGCCGTGGGGCACCGAGTCGTCCTCGAGCCCTAGCAGCTGCTCACTCGTCTTGTAGGCGCGGCCGAACTGGGCGAACACCCCTCCTGTCAGCTGGGCTCGCACGCCGCGTGTCAGCTGGGCTCGCACGCCGCGCTGGCCAAGCCTGACACCCAGGTAGACCTCCTTGGTCCAGAAGTCCTTGGCCCAGACCTGCCGGTACATCTCGTCCAGGTATGGCACCCAGCCGGGCCCGCCATCCGATGTCGCGTGCAAGCCGGTCGCCCATTCGGCTGCCGGATAACTGCGTTGCGCGATTCGCAGGTGCACCTCCGCGTCGGCCATCCTGATGCCAGCAAGCGCGACGGTCAGGTTGGTCGCCAGCGCCTCACGCTGCTGGCCGGTCAGGAACTCATAGGAGATCGTCGGCACCCGGAAGTACGCCCAGGCATGCGTCTCGGTGAGCAGGACATTGTCATCGAAGTACCGGACCGCAAGCCTGTTGCGTCTGGCAGCGTGCCCGCTCATCGCCGCGCCTGCCCGGCGGGCTCTCTGTTCTGGTCCTCGCCCTTGCCGCGCACCTCGCCCTTGCTGCGATTGTGCAGGCTGGCCACGAGGACACCGGAAAGTGCCGTGTATGCCCCGGCCGTTGCCGGGTTCAGGACCCCGGCCCATTGCTGATCGGCCTGTGCGCCGGGAGTTGGCTGAGCGGTCCGTTTCACCGCCCGTGTTTGAAGCTGATCATCCCAGGGGACACGGACGATGGCGCGGCACCGGCCCGCGCAGACGCGTTCGGCCTGCTCGACATGGGTGACGCTGCGGCGGCTGACCCCGTTCAATACCATGATCGACCCGGCGGCGAGGTCATGCTGCCGGTGCGCATCGAGCCATTCGAACGTCATCGCGATGGCGCCCGGTGCGGCTGCGCTAGCCGGGGCCACCAGTATGAGCTGGTCGGCGATGGCGAGCAGCCTGGGCATGGCGGCGGTGCCGGGGTCGGCGATAACGAGGTCGTGCTGGCGGGTGGCGGCCTCGAACCTCGCGGCCACAGCGGCCGGATCGCGCGGCGGCTCGGCCCGCCCGGATGCCTCGCTGGCCGCACCGCCGGGCTCCGGCTGCGAGCCGATGACGGTCAGGCGGGAGCGTCGGGCCAGCGCCGCCTGGCTGAGGGCAGGGCGCGCCTCGGCGCGCCTGGTCACCGATCCGCTCCCCGCATTGAGGTCCAGCACCGCGACGCGGTCGCTGCGCAGGCTCGCCAGCACCTCGCCCACCAGCAAGGCGGTCATCGTCTGGCCGGCGCCGACCGTGCAGCCGAGCACGATGATGCTGGCGCTGAAGTCGATCGGCAACTGGACCCGCGTCCGGTCGCGCTGGAGCAGGTCAGGCTTGCCAGGGCGGTGCCCGCCAGGCACCACCGACACCGGCCCCGCCCGCAGATCGGCCCGCCGCGCCGCAGGTCCGGCAAGCGCGCGTTCAACCGCGGGCGGCGCTGACCTTGCCCGATCGGCCCCGACCACGGTGATAACCGGGCGCGGCTGGACCGAGCTCGCAGGCGGGCCCGGGGCGGCGGGGACCGGGGCGGCGGAGGCCGGGGCGGCGGGGACCGGGGCGGCGGAGGCCGGGACGGCGGGGGCCGGGCGCTCGGCGAGCGCTGGCGCAGGTGGTTCGGGCGCCTGTTCACCGGGCTCGGTCATGGGCTTAGGCGCCGGGGGTTCGGCCGGCCGGCCGGCGGCGACCAGCCTCATCTCGGCGCGGTTGACAGGCCTGGCGCCCTGACCTGCCCCAGGGCCGGCGGCTGGCCACGCGCCGCCGGCACCCTGGGCACGCGCCGGTGCTGATGGCCAGATGGCCTGCGGGGCTGGCCGAGCCCGCCGGGCGGTCGGCGCGGCCGGCGACGGGGCTGGCCGCCACGATGACGGCGGTCGCGCTGCGGCGGGCTCGGCCTGTTCGGCGTGCTCGGCCGGCTCCGCCGGTTCGGCCCTGCGGCGGGCGGCGCGCGGCCGCCAGACCTTGCCGGTCACGACCAGGACATCGGGCTCGGCCAGCGGAGCCATCCGGCACAGGACCCGCGGCTCGGCCAGGTAACGCAACTGCGACTTGACGAGCTCAGGCAGCCGTTTGCTCTCCAAAACAGGACGGGTGACCAGCCACGTCGCCGCGCCGGGCGGAAGGATGTACAGCCAGACCAGCGTGTGGTTGAACGGAACGCCGACCAGCGTGAGGAGCCCCACATAAGGCACAGCAATTGCCACGAAAATCGTGACCTGGCCAATCGGCAACGGCATGGGCAGCCTGAAGTCATACAGCTTGTATAGCCGTTTCTCGATCCGCCAGATGCTGGTGTAGGTGGGCAGGTCCACCTGATGGCCTCCTTTCCCCTGCCACCGCAGCGCCAAGGTGCTCCGAATGACGGCCAGGCTAATGAACGCCAAGTGCGTGCGCGATTCCCATCGCTAGTGACCGCACGATGCCGGGGACGTAGAAAATCACCCCAATCGCCACGGCTAGCACGAAGAACTGCACGAACCGGAGGATCTCGCGGGTAAAAAGAAAGAAGATCGCGACGATTCCGACGATTCCGAGGAAGAGCGGCCCGAAGAGGGTCTGCAGATACGTCACAAGCCCTGAGCTGCTGAGCGCGACCGGGGTTGCCGTGGCGAGTATGTGCGCGGACATCGTTACTCCGGGTGAGGTGAGCGCGGCGTGCAGGGGTTCGGCTCGAGGATGGACGGGCTCATGGGGTCGGCCATGGCTGCTTGGCTGCGGAAGTGATCGAGCGGACCAGCCAGCCGGTTTGGCTCCGGACGACGGTCATTGAGTAGCTCATGGTCAGCGCTCCAGCAGGACCGGCGAGCCGGCCCTGGCCAGCGGCACCCGGAGCCGGGCCGAACCGCCACACGACG
>WNFI01148912.1_pt1 | contig 13726 bp, 9 predicted proteins | sample 5400471 | NCBI WGS metagenome assembly WNFI01 (sample SAMN13153348, study PRJNA577476) | soil metagenome | isolation source: 100 cm saprolite on Douglas fir-dominated hillslope | place: USA:California | collected 2013-09-17 | reverse complement strand
GGGGGTTCGAAAAAACAACGCCAGGGAACGAGCCTCCAGCTCGGCCATCTGCTCTCCCGCGTCGAGCCCGTTTATCCCGAAGATGCGAAACAGCAAGGCCTCCAGGGCACTGTCAAGCTGCACGCGGTAATCGACCGTCATGGGTCTGTGGAGAACTTGCAGTCTGTCAATGGCCCCCCGCTTCTCGTTGCAGCGGCCATGAATGCCGTTCGGCAATGGCGTTTTTCCGAAACTTTGCTGGCTGGCCAAACCGTTGAAACCGAGGAAGACATTGATGTCATTTTCCGGCTTTCCAATCCCGGGGCATCCAGGAAATAACTTGATCTGCCCAGGCTTGGCGCGATTCTCTCGGCGAGCGTTTGAATAGAGAATGGACAGAAGACCATTTTCTTACTAGCAACTATCAAGCGCCATGACAATGCGCATTGGGAGTCCCTTTTCCCCCGCCGGGTTGGACCGCTCAAGGCCCCGATGGACTGACCGGTTGCTTTCCCCCGCCGTGGGCCAATCCGGCCGCCCCTATGGCGGCGGCGGCTCCCGCTAATCCGAGATAGAGCCAGCCCGAATGGAGACTGTGTCCGGCCGTCTTTGCAACCGGGAATAGCGGTGATATTATTTCCCCGGCGGAAATACTTACAGACTGACCTGCCTGGAGAAATTGTCCGGACTTCCCCTCCACGGTAAGGACCCCCACGCTACCTTCTAAGCTCGCAACGAGGAAAGAACCGTTTGCCGTCCCCTCAATTTTCGTCGTCGCCGTTTGCTCCCGAATCGACGAGACCAGGACAAACTTTTCGACGCGCAAGGCAATTCCGCGCGGTCCGCTGACGGAACTCAACACCACCGTTCCGTTCTTCAGTTCCGCCGTGAACTGGTAGTTGCCCGGGAACACCACCTCGCTCCGCGGTAAGACTTTAAGCGTGCCTCTCCCGCTTACGGTAAAAGTGGCCGTGCCGCTCTCTCCCGTACGAAGCCTGTCACCCGAGAAAATCGTGGATTCGACCGGCGCCGCAGAATCGTTCACATATACTTCCCCAATGCTGCTCAGCGATCCCAGGGATTCCTTCTGTTGTTCTTGCGGCACAGCGTGCGCGTAACCTGGCGTTGAACACAGCAGCAAAACAAAGAGATCGAGGAAACCAACAATCAAACTTCCGCTTCGCCTTTTACCCTGCTCCCGCCGCGTGCTCGAACTCAAGACCATCTTCTCTCCGCTGGGATGTCAGGAAGGCTGACACGGTAAATTTATCAAAGAGCTCGCGCAAGCCTATAAGGTTTTCACCCGTATTTTAAATAGAGAGTCTGCCCCATCGACGAATTCTTTCTGTGCCTCTACGTTTCAATTGTCAGCGCCGTATCCCACTGTGGTGTGGTGCTGCACGCTTCTCAAGGCGCAAAAGGCGACGGTGTCACGCTCCTTCAGAGCGGAAATTCGTACTGGTGACTTCTCATGTCCGTCAAGCCACGAACCTCCGATGAACGCGCGGAAGGAGCGCTGCTTTGGCCGCTCCAGAAGCCAACCCGTTGCAAAGCACTGAATGTCCGCCAGCGCTCCCCTCTAGCGACGGTTAGGGTATCTACCCCTTATTTCCCGGCAACTGACCGGGGATCACTCGTCCGATGTGTCTCGGGTCGCGATGGCGCCCGACGACATGTGGAGCCCGTCGCTGGGATGGGGATGTGTCTGAAGCGCATGATGGACGTATTCTTGTCCTCCCTTGCTTTTCTTTTCCTTTGGCCGCTGATTGTCGTGATCGCCATTGCGGTCAAGCTCGAGTCGCCTGGTCCCGTGATTTATCGCTCGCTGCGTGTGGGTAAGTATGGCTGCGAATTTGATTGCTACAAATTTCGGACCATGGTTGCCGGCTCGGCCGCGCTGAAAGAAAGCCTGAATCGGCTGAACCAGCGTCGTGGTCCATTCTTTAAGATCGCCGACGATCCTAGGGTCACGCGCTTCGGCAGATTTCTTCGCAAGTACAGTCTCGATGAACTGCCACAACTTTGGAACGTCCTGAAAGGGGATATGAGCCTGGTTGGCCCGCGGCCTCATCCTGTGGAAGACTGTGCTCAATACACGTCCAAAGATCGTCGACGCCTCGTCGTGACGCCGGGGGTCACCGGGCTTTGGCAGGTTCTGGCGCGCACGAATCCTTCCTTTGAAATTTGCATGATGCTGGATCTTGTTTATATCCAAAAATGGAACCTATTGCTCGACTGCAGGATTTTGTTGAAAACCATCCCCTCGGTCATGGCGGGAGAAGGAACTTAACGAGAAGCAGGTGGAGCTTATTTTGAAGAGTCACCTGAAGCACGAATTCGTTGCCTAGTATCGCTGGAGATTGCATGACTCGAAGTGGGGCACTCGCTCTACGACCCGGTAACTTGAACGCCTCGATGGGCGCCGCTGTGCACCCGGCTGTCAAACCCGTTTTGGTCCGAATACACCCGCGTACGAGCATCATCAACATTTGGTTGGTCCTGATTGTGCTCGTCGGAGCCATCATTGTTCTAGCCGACGGCCTAACGCGCATTCCGATCGAGGAACGGCAATTCACCTGGAATGGCCCATTCGACTACGAGGCTTGCCTAGGGGCCCTTCTGCTGGCCGGTGCCACGTTTCCCTTAATGATTCTTTATGCCCGCAAGACCAAAGCTTCCGTAACCGAAGGTCTTTTTTTATGGTTCGTGTTCTGCACGACCGCTTATGCGAGAGACTTTTCCTATCTTCGCTTGCCCGGCACGCCAATATTCGTTAGCGATGTCGTGCTGCTGGTTCTACTCGTCTCGATCTACGTAGTCCGGAGGCCGGGCCCCCTGCGCACTCCGATCGTATTGAATATCTTGCTCTGTCTTTTTCTGGTGGCTGGAGCCGTGTCCGCAGCAAAGGGTCTGTGGGGGCATCGCGATACAATCCTTGTCCTCAGGGACTTGGCACTAGTGGTCTACGTGCTCTTTTTATTCGTCACCCACAATCTCCTGCGAACGTGGCTCTCGATAAAAAGGGTGCTGCTCTGGATTGTGCTCGGCTCAGTGTTGGGGACGCTCAACGGACTGGGTTGGTTCGTCATGGTCCCGAGTGAGGGACGCTTCATTTGGTGCGGGATCTACATCCTTGTTTCGCTGCTCGGGATCCTGCTGGCAATTGCCAACCGGTTGGTTAGGCGCCGCGTCGGGTGGCTTCTTGTCATCATCTTGTGCCTCGGCCTATCGCTCGCGAACACGAGGAGTTTATTTGTATCTTTGGTCGTCTTGCTTCCCGTCGGTCTGTTAATGGGGCCAATCCTATGCGACAAGGTTCGTTCTACGCGTCTCGCGGCAACGGTCGTCACGGCCGCCGCTCTCGCAGCATTTGCCACGTTTTTGTTTCTTCGCACGCAAGTTGGCCGCGACTTTGTCACGCTCTCTGCGGACAGACTGGCCTCCGGGGTCTTCCATTCTGATACTGATGTTGACTGGCAATTTCGCATCTTGGCCTGGAAGGAGGCCTGGAGTCGCTTCGAGAAGAATCCGCTCCTAGGAGAAGGATTCGGCGTTCCCTTCGTCTTTGAGCTAGCGGATATCGATGTGCGGCCCCACAATACGTTTCTGACCGTCCTTTATAAAATGGGACTAGTCGGTTTTTCACTCCTATTCGCGTTGCTGGGCTGTTTCCTCTGGCATGGCCTTCGAGCGGTTCGCCGCAACCTGGCTCATCAGCGAGTCGCCTTCTTGCAAATCACGCTGTTGGCCCAACTCGCATTCTGTCTTTACGGCTCAGCTAACTTGCTGCTCGAAAGCCCGTTCCTTGCCTCTCTATTTTGGGCAACGATGGGGCTGAGTCTGAGGATGATTCGCCTTCTCGACGCGCAGCGTTTGTTGCGAAATGCGTTTCCACGAGGCGAAGCGGTGTACCGCCTCGCAAGCTCGCTGGATCTTGGACCCGGTAAGTGTTGAGAGTGGCCGGTGAAGATACTAATTGCCCACAATCGCTACTGTTCCCCGGGGGGAGAAGACGAAGTCTTTCTCCAGGAAAGCGAGCTGCTGCGCCGAGCCGGTCATGAGGTCCTCGAATATACAGCCCACAACAGCGAAATCTTGGAAGCGGGAATACTCAACAAAGCCAAGATGGCGGGCCGAACATTTTGGGCCACGAGCAGCGTGGCACAATTGCGGTCCGTCTTGCGACGCGAGGAGCCTGACCTAGCTCACTTCCATAACACGTTTCCCTTGATCTCTCCGGCCGCCTACTACGCGTGTCAGCAAGAAGGAGTTCCCGTCGTACAGTCCGTCCATAACGCTCGGATGGTCTGTCCTGCCGCAAATTTTTACCGAGCGGGACACGTGTGCGAGGACTGCCTCGGCCGTGTTGTCCCCTGGCCTGGCATCCTCCACGGATGCTACCGCAACTCACGTCTCCAGACCGCTGTAGTTGCGGGGATGCTAGCGGGCCACCGAATTCTAGGAACCTGGCGAAATCGAGTGGACGTGTACGTCGTTTTTACTGAGTTCTACCGTCGAAAGCTCATGCAGGCTGGATTGCCCTCCGAAAAGATCTTCGTCAAACCCCATTTCTTACCTGCAGATCCGGGAGTCAAACAGAAGATCGGCGAGTACGTACTCTTCGTGGGACGACTAGCACCAGAAAAGGGAGTGCGTACTTTGCTGGAGGCCTTCGCACTCTTACAAAAAGAGATTCCCCTACATATCGTGGGCGACGGACCCCTGCGCACTGAGATGGAGACGCAAAAAGGCCGCAGTGGCCTTTCGAGACTGTCTCTCCACGGACGGTTGCCTCGAGAACAGACGCTCGAGTTCATGCGCGGCGCTCGATTCTTGATATTTCCCAGCGAATGTCCCGAGACGTTCGGTCTGGCGATGATAGAGGCTTTTGCCTGCGGCGTTCCGGTAATCGCTTCGAGGCTGGCTCCCGTGACCGACATCGTCGCGGATGGAAAGACCGGATTGCATTTCACGACGGGCGACGCAAACGATTTGGCCGCGAAGGTGGACTGGGCCTTGACCCATGCCAGCGAGATGGAAACGATGGGCCGGGCCGCGCGAGCCGAGTATCTCGCGAAATACACCGCGGAACGAAACTATCAGTTGTTAATGGAAATGTATCGCCGCGCACAGAATGCGCCGGCGAGGAAGGCGGCGTCATGAATCCTACCGTTAATCAAGGCAAGAGTCGCCTGCGAAAGGCGCGAGAAATGTGGCGCTTTCTGAAAACTCAGGAGGCCTTCCGGCGAGCTCCCGTTTCCACCCTTTTCCGCACCGCCGCCTGGTATTGGAGGTGCTTGCTTCGGAAGACGACTGTCGTGGACCTGCCGAGATGGAATGTAAGCATGTTCTTTCCCGCCCAACGCAAGGGTTTTGGCAAGTTTATATTCGCCTTTCGTGAATACTACGAGCCTGAACTGGGCTATTTGGAAAAGTTTCTTTCGCCGGGAAAGGTTTTCATCGACGTTGGCGCGAATTTCGGCGTTTACATGCTGATTGCAAGCAGGCTCGTGGGCGAGACCGGTAGGGTGTTTGCTTTCGAGCCTACAGCTCAGTCCTTTGCGGTATTGCGGCAAAACATTGCGTTAAACCAAATCTCGAATGTACGTGCTTTTCAACTCGCACTAGCAGAAGCAAAAGGGAAGGCATGGCTTTATTACGGCTGGGACCCTGTAGGCAACTCACTTGGCATGGACCCCCTTGGTGGTGACAAAGGCGAAGAGGTGCAAGTAGAAACGCTCGACAATCTGCTCGAGGAGTACGGCCTCGACCGAGTGGACGCTATCAAGATCGACGTCGAGGGCGCTGAGGAACTGGTCCTGCGTGGAGCGACTCGAAGCCTCACTCTGCATAAGCCAGTAATAATTTTCGAATTCAATCCGGGTTGCGCAGTCCGCTTCGGCCTTTCACCGAACGGTGCAAGGGATTTCCTGGAGAGCCTGGGCTACGAATTTGTTGTCCTCGGCGATTGCGCAAATTGCGAAAACCCCGCGCAACGGCCGACGTATTTCAATATCATCGCGATTCCCAAGCAACCGGCGGTAGAATTCTCTCCTTCGTTTCACCCGCCCCGTGCGCGAGTACAGGTCTTAACAAGCAAGGAGCAGTGAGACTTCGTGAGTACGGTGATTTTCATGAGCACGATATCTAAACTTTCTGACGACAGGAAACAACTCAATGTCCTCGAGCCAGTGGTGTTGGACCCGTTGCCAGAGCGGCCCCTGGTTTCAATTCTCATATCAAACTATAACTACGGAGCATACTTGAGCGATGCTATTGAAAGCGCATTACAGCAAACTTATAACAAATTGGAAATTGTTGTTTGTGATGACGGTTCGACCGACGCATCCCCTCACATCTTGGAACGGTATCGTTCACAGGACCGGCGAATTAGCGTCGTCTATCGAGCCAACGGCGGCCAGTCGCTGGCTCTGAACGCAGCTTTTCGCAAGAGCACGGGGGAAATCGTTTGCCTCTTGGATGCGGATGATGTGTTCGTGCCTAACAAGGTGCAACGGGTCGTCGAAGCTTTCAGTGCTGCCCCGGGTGCGGGACTCGCAGTAAATAGAATGTTGATCGTTGACAAGAACAGAAAATCTTTGGGTGAGATTCCCTTGCTATCTCACCTTGCAACGGGTTGGCTGGGACCTTCATTGAACACTTGTGGGCCAAAGGTACTGCCTGGCCTGCCTCCTAGTTCTGGCCTATCGTTGCGCCGTGCTATTGCAAAATCTATCTTCCCGCTCCCCTCGGGTCTTAGGGCCTATTCGGATACTCTGATACAGGTTCTTGCCCCTCGGATAACACCGATTGTGGGTGTCCAAGCTCCGCTGAGCGAGTATCGAATTCATGGCGCCAACGTAGCGGCGGTCAGCGCATTTACGGAGGACCGACTTCGAAACTTAGCGGTATGGGAGAGAGAAATCTGGCGCGCCTGGCGCAGCCACATCTTGTCCTCTTCGGCATCCTCGTTGGATGCACCGGTGCCGGAGGAAACGCCTACGCTCATGGATTACGCATATGCGCGCTTTCGGTCTGACTCAGGAGCTAAGACCATCTTCCGGGCCATTCCTCCCGACTATTTCCTGGCTTTGCCGAGGTTGTTTCGATGGTATTGGCGTGCATCACCCATGATGCCTAACTGGCTCTTCAGGAAGGCCTTCGCCTTCGCCTATGGACAGACTCAAGTGAAAAGACTTGTAGCCAAAATTTTGTGCCGTTTCCACGACAGCCTTCGCGCGCTCGAGCGGTTCCTCAAGCAGATAGAGTGCACAGGGCGCCGAGTATCGAATACCAGGCCAAGTGCTGGACTGAAAGAACGCTGGATGTCTGTAGCGGGGACAGAGCGCGAGCTTCGAGAGACTGCAAGGTTCAATGGCATGCGAGATGAATAGCGTGAAGGAATTGGTACACGGCCTCAAAGGGAAGTGGGACTTCCTCAGCACGCAGCAGGCTTTTCGGCTGGCTCCGATACAAACCACTCTCCGTCTGGCGTCTTGGCGAACTAGGTGTTTATTGCGAACGGCAGCCACCGTGCATCTGAGAAGATCAGGCGTGCGAATGGTTCTGCCGCCGAACTGGCGAGGTGTCGGAAAACTGATCTATGCGTTTCGGGACTACTACGAACCTGAATTGCTCTATTTGGAAAAGGTTCTGTCGCCGGGAAAAGTCTTTGTCGATGCAGGAGCCAACTTTGGAATCTATACGCTATTGGCAAGCAAGATCGTAGGCCAGGCGGGTCGCGTGATTTCCTTTGAGCCATCCCCCCGCGTGTTTCCGGTCCTGCAGCGGAATATCGCTTTGAATGGTTTCAAGAACGTATCGGCTCTCCAAGTAGCCCTCACAGATAAGAAGGGAAGGGCGCCACTTTACTACCATGCCGCCGTCGGCTGCGATTCACTGGCCAAGGACGCCTCCTTTGAAAACGATGCCCACACTGAGCAGATTGACACGGAATCGCTAGACAATGTTATTAGACAAACTTCTGTTGGACGTGTGGATGTCATCAAAATGGATGTGCAGGGAGCCGAGGAATTAGCACTGCGCGGAGCAAGCGAGATCGTTGCTTCCATGCGTCCGATTGTTATCTTTGAGATCTTTCCAGAGGGTGCGGCCAGTCTGGGACTGTCACCGAACGGCACCTGGAGGTTCTTGGAGAGCCACGACTACGAGTTCTTCATTATTGATGGCCTCGGAACAGTCTCCCGGTTGAAGTCTCCGCCTCCCGCAATTGCCAACGTTTTGGCGATTCATAGGCTGCATGAATGAGTTCCTTCTAGGAGCTTTGGCGTGAGCCTTACGCGAACGTGGAAGTCTTACTCGAATGCGCCTCGCTCCTATCGAAGGGCCTCTTTAGGTCGAGGCCGGAGGGCTACAAGTGAACGTACTGATCACCGGTTATGCGTGTAGCTCGCGCCTCGGTGGCGAGCCCAGCAATGCGTGGAACTGGGGTTGGCAACTCTCGCGCCATCATCGGGTTTGGATTTTGGCACATCCACATGACCGCGCGGGCGTCGAGCAGTTTCTCACCGTTCACCCGAACCCTAACTTAAGTATTCACTGGGCCGGCCTTCCCAAAGTGCTCGACGATCCGGGGCTTCGCCAGAGCCCCCTAGCTCTCGCGATTCATTATCAGATGTGGCTGAGAGTGGCTTACAAGAAAGCGATCGAACTTCACAGGCAGTTCAGCTTCGATATCGTTCATCACGTCAGCTATGGAACGGTGAGTGCGCCACCTCCGTTTTGGAAATTGTCAGTTCCTTTTGTCTGGGGACCTGTCGGAGGAGCGCAGCGAGCGCCCTTTTCGTTCCACAGTTATTTTGGCTGTTTGTCGAGACGGGAAATCCTTCGAAGCCTTCGCGCGGCCACGCTACCATTTTCCTTTTCACTTCGCAGGACCGCGAGGTCAAGCGCGCTGGTTCTGGCCACAAACCACGAGACCGCCCATTTGCTCTCAAGAGCGGGCAGCCGAAGTGTCAGACTCTTCCTAGACTCCGGAATTCCGTCCAGCTTCGTTTCAAACCGACACGTTCCTATGCGGGGAGATAATCCCTTCACCCTGCTCTGGGTAGGGCGCATGGAGCCTAGAAAGGCCCTTCCTTTAGCTCTCGAAGCCCTGGCACAAACAAGGGACTTGAACGCGAGGTTGCTAATTGCTGGTGACGGCGAAATGCGCGTGGAATGGGAAAGTTACGCGAAGCGCCTAAACCTTTCGGGTAATGTCGAGTTTCTCGGGAGAATTCCTTGGGACGAAATGGGGCCCTTGTATCAAAGCGCTGATGCTTTCCTTTTTACCAGTCTCCGGGATTCCTTCGGAACCCAAGTCTTAGAAGCTATGGGCCACAGCCTTCCGATCTTGACTCTGGATCACCAGGGTGTTGGCACGTTCGTTCCACACGAAGCTGGGATCAAAGTTCCCGTCACTTCTCCCCGACAAACGCTCGTCGGCCTCTCGGAGGGTATTCGACGTCTCGCGCTCTTCCCTGAAGAGCGTAGGAAGATGGGTGAAGCGGCACTCGCCTATGCAAAAACGCAAACGTGGAGGAGACGCGCCGAACAGATGTCGAGATTGTATCAAGAAGTGATGACCGCGCGAGCGGAACCCAAGGCCTATGGTAGCGCGCAGTCGGAGAACGGGAGCGGCTTTGAAGTGCTTGGAGTGCGGGTCGACGCGGTACAGACAGAAGACGTGGTGGCTCGGATGGAGGGATGGATTTGCAACCGCAGCCGATGCCATACCATCGCCCCAACTAGCATGCACGGCATCGTCGAAGCTCAGCATGATCCTTCGTTCAAGGAAATCCTGAATTCGACAGACGTGGTTGTACCGGACGGGATGCCACTGGTTTGGCTGGGCCGGCGCAAAGGACACCATTTGCCTCGGCGAGTCTACGGCCCCGACCTCGTGCTGGAGTTCTGCGAGAAAACGGCCGGGCGTGGCTACAGGCATTTCTTTTACGGTGGTGTGCAGGGAGTGCCGGAGCGCTTGGCGGAATCGCTCAAGCGCCGCTTCCCCACAATCGAAGTTTGCGGAACGTTCTCGCCGCCTATGCGGCCGCTGGACCCAGAAGAGGACAAAGAGATTGTGTCCATGATTTCCCGCGCCGCACCTGACGTGCTGTGGGTTGGCTTGGGGACGCCAAAGCAAGAACGCTGGATGCACGAGCACCGAGATCAATTGCATGTCCCCGTTTTGGTGAGCGTGGGCGCAGCATTTGACATCCTCTCGGGACGGCGAAACCAGGCGCCACAGTGGATGCGCGACCAAGGCTTGGAATGGTTATTCCGGCTCTTGCAAGAGCCCCGGCGACTTTGGCGGCGCTACTTGGTCTACGGGGCGCAATTTATTGCTTACATCGTGGTAGACAGGTTGCAGGCAAGGGGTTCCGATGCGCGCGAGGAGTCAGAGCAGAGAATTCGAGACTAGCAAGCCGTAGGTTTTGTGGACGATTCGTGAGGCGGTGCCCGGATAAGGCCTTTACCCGAATTCTAATTCAGGGGCGGACCTTATAGACGGAAACCACTGTTACCCCTAGGCTCAAATTGCCCAGGCAACTTGGGCCCGCAGCTCGGGCGCACGTTGAAGGGAACTTCAGTGCGGTCGTGCCCTGGTCCTCACGGTGTGCCGGTGAACTTACAATTCTTCACCAAAGCGTTGAAAGAGATGGGCGCTTGCGCGATTTTGAGCCGCTCCCGCCAATCTCTATCGGTCCGTCATACTTACATTTGCTCGCTACTGATTTTTCTTGTCGGAGTGCCAAATTCCCCCGAAGGGAACCTCAACGCCGCAACCACTGCAGAGGTTGCGGCGAGCCAACAAGAAACCGCCAAGATCCAGCAATCAACGCAACATCCAGAGGCGCAGGCAAGTCTCGAATCGACTGAAGACTGGAACCGGCGTCTGCGGGAGCGATCGGTTTCGGCCGATGCAGTGGCCGATGTGAGTTCGCGTGAATACACCATCGGCCCGGAAGACGTGTTGGACATCAACGTGTTCGAGGCTCAGGAGATGAATCGCGAAGTCCGTGTATCCGCGAGCGGTGAAATCTCTTTGCCATTGCTCGGGGCGGTTCGTGCAGCCGGCTTGACTCCCCGGGAGCTGGAACAGAGTCTCGAAGAGCTGCTTCATCAAAAGTACATGAAAGATCCACACATTGGGGTGTTTGTCCGGGAGATGCAGAGCCATCCGGTTTCGGTGATGGGCGCAGTTCGCAAGCCGGGTACTTTCCAGATTCGCGGCAGCAAAACGTTGCTGGAGATCCTTTCGCTTGCGGAAGGGTTGGCCGAGGATGCTGGGGAAGAAGTCATCATTTTGCGCGGCGCAGATCAGAACAGTGCGCTCGGGTCTCTTGCAGCGAAAGCGAACGACGTGACAGCCTCTTCGTCAATGATGGGCCCACAAGAGACGGAGAGGCCGGTCGCAACGGACGCGGGCACTGACAAAATCAGTGGAGCTTCCGAGAACGTTGTGCAGGTAAATTTGAAGGACCTACTCGATTCGACGGATCCAACCCACAATCCCGCGGTATATCCGGGAGACATCGTCAAAGTTTCCCGGGCAGGAATCGTGTATGTGGTGGGAGCGGTGCGAAGGCCCGGCGGTTTCGCCATGAAAACAAATGAGAGGATCTCCGTGCTGCAAGCAATCGCCTTGAGCGAAGGCCTAACGCGCACGGCGGCCAAGAACGGCGCACGCATCATCCGTACGAATGAACAGAACGGAGCACGCACCGGAACACCCATAAACCTTGGGAAGATCCTGTCCGGGAAGTCCCCGGATCCCATGCTGGGGCCCCGAGACATTGTGTTCGTCCCGGACAGCGCGGCAAAAAGCACGTTTTCGCGGGGTGTAGATGTGGCTGCGCAAACACTCGTAGGACTGATGATCTTCCACTGATAGCGCATGAAAGAACACGACAAACTCGAACTGTCTGAGCGGTCCCGGCCCAATGGAAACGCGGGGGCCGCGTGGGAAAGCCCGGTCGTCAAGTTTGCCGATTCTTACGAGATTCTGGACCCCCAGGAAGCCCCGGACTTCCGCGGTTACGCGCGCATTCTGCGAAAGCGCATGCCGACGGTCCTGATTGTTTTTTCTATTTTGTTCGGCATATCCCTCGTCGCCACGCTCAAACAGAAGCCCGTGTACCGCGCCCAGGTGTTGATGGAGATTCAAAAAGAAAATCCAGACATTCCAACCATCCAGGAACTCTACGAGCTGGACAGCGTCTCCGATGCTTATTTGAGATCGCAGTACACCATCCTTGGCAGCGAAAGCCTGGCGCGCAGCGTGATTGACAAACTCCGGCTGGATACCGTTGGGGAGTTCAATGCTCCAGAGTGGTGGTCGTGGCGCTGGCGCAAAAAAAAGAATGTAGACGCGCCACAAGTGTTTGCCGCCGGCCCGGCTCGCGCGGATCGAGAAGTCTATCGGCGAGTGCTGGAGCGCTTTGAAGACCGGCTGAAGATTGATCCGATCAACCGGAGCCGGCTGGTGACCATTCAGTTCGATTCCCACGATGCCGGATTGGCCGCGCGCGCGGCCAATAGCTTGGCGGAGAACTACGTGGAGCAAAACCTGGAAGCCCGGTGGACGGCAACGCAAAAGGCCGCGGACTGGCTTTCGCAGCAACTGTCGGGAGTCAAAGGCAGATTGGAGAAATCGGAAGAGCGGCTTCAGGAATATGCGCGGCGTAATGGGTTAGTGTGTCTCGAAACGGACAAAGAACCCAGCCGGAACATCGAGAACGAGCAGGTCCAGCAATTGCAAGAAGAGTTGACCAAAGCAGAAGCGCGGCGGTACGAGAAAGAAGCGCTCTACCGCGTGGTCGAGGCCGGTGACTACAACGTCTTGCCCGGGGAGTTTGAAAGCAAGGTGATTCAGGATTTAACGGAGCGTCTAGCGGAACTCAAGCGAGAATATGCCCGGCTGTCCACAACGTTTAGTGCGGACTATCCCCGAGTAAAAGAGATTCAGAGCCAGATCGAGGAAATCGCCGCGGCGATCCGCGAGCAGCGCAAGGATTCCGTAGGCCAGATTACCAGCGACTATCTCGCGGCGGTTCGCAGGGAGAATCTGGTCCGGCAGGCGCTCCAACAGGAACAAAAACAGATGAACCAAGTGGCCGCGCGGGCCGTGCAATACAACATCCTGAAGCGCGAAGTTGACACGAACAAGCAGTTGTATGAAGGGCTCTTACAGCGATTGAAAGAAGCAAGTGTTTCCGCCAGCCTGAAGGCCAGCAACATCCGCATTGTAGATGCCGCTGAACCGCCAACAAAGCCCGTGAAGCCGAAAATCCCGCTCAATCTGGGAGTGGCCGCAATCCTCGGGTTAGGGCTGGGGTTTTGTGCCGCCTTCCTGCAAGAACGACTGGACGATACTTTGAAAGGCACGGACGACGTGGAACGGTTGTTCGGCCTTTCGGCCGTCGGGCTAATCCCTGCGGTATCCCAGCCCAACGGCAATTACCACGGCGTGTCCAGGCTGCTGGAACACACCAAGGCTCTTAGCCGAAAAGAAAATGGCAACGGCCGGAAGTCCAATGCGGCATGGTATCGCATTGATGAGGAAGGGAAACAAAACGCACCGCTGGTAGAAGCGTTTCGAAGTTTGCGCACGTCGATCCTGCTTTCCACCGCCGATCATCCGCCCAGCTCTTTGCTGGTCACCAGCACGCAACCCGGGGAAGGCAAGACCACCATCGCCACGAACCTGGCCATTGCTCTTGCACAAGTCGGCCAGCGAGTC
>WNFI01248246.1_pt1 | contig 13727 bp, 11 predicted proteins | sample 5400471 | NCBI WGS metagenome assembly WNFI01 (sample SAMN13153348, study PRJNA577476) | soil metagenome | isolation source: 100 cm saprolite on Douglas fir-dominated hillslope | place: USA:California | collected 2013-09-17 | reverse complement strand
GGAACCCGAACGCGCGCCCGCGCACTGATTCGTCTACCGAGTCGGCAATAAGGGCGTCGCGCGGCGCCCCGCGAATCCCTTTCCCCACCCGGTCGGCAACGCGGATCGCCAGGACCTGTCCCGCACTCTGCGCGACCGCGATCAACGGCCGCACGAACGAGGCGAGCGCGTAGCCGCCGACGATGAGCGGCTTTCGCTTTCGCACCCGATCCGACCACCAACCGCTGGCCAACTTCAGCAGCGCCGCCGTCGTCTCCGCCGCGCCTTCGATCACCCCGAGAAAGCTCGCGTTTGCGCCGAGCACGCTCGTCAGGAAGACCGGCAGAAGCGGATAGATCATCTCGCTCGACGCGTCGGTGAAAAAGCTTACGGCCGACACGGCGTAGACGTTTCGGTCGAGCCTCGCCATCTGCGCCGCGTTGGACCTGGTTACCGTCGAGGGCTCTGGCATCGACACGCGAATCTAGCACTTGCATCGAGGCATGGGCTCCCCGCATATCCAGGCATGGCCGACCGATTCGGCGCCGCGACGGCGGCCGCCACCAATCGACTCCTCGTTCAGTCACACTCCCGGCTGGCCGTCGCCGACGCGGCGCTCGTGCGAAGTCAGATCGCGATCGCGCAGATACCCGCCCCTACCGGAGGCGAATCGGAGCGCGGTGCCTGGATCGCGCAACGGTTCGCATCGCTTGGGCTGTCGGATCTCGACACGGACTGCGCCGGCAATGTCATCGGCCGACTTCAGGGGAAGCGTCCCCTTCCGCCGGTGGTTGTCTGCGCCCATCTCGACACGGTCTTTCCGAATGGGACCAATCTTTCGGTGCGCCGCGACGGACCGCGGTTGCTCGGGCCTGGAATCAACGACAATAGTCGCGGCCTCGCCGTCATGCTCGCGATTGCTGAAGGGTGCGACGGGCTCGCACTGGAGCGTTCGATCGACTTTGTCGCCACGACCGGTGAGGAAGGGGCCGGAGATCTTCGCGGATCAAAGCATTATTTCGCGTCGCGCGGCGCCGCCGCGCACGCCGCGGTCATCATCGACGGCGCCGGGGACGAGCGGATCGTCCACCGCGCACTCGGCTCGCGCCGCTTTCGAATCACCTTTGATGGACCGGGCGGACACTCGTGGGCCGCGTTCGGCGCGCCGAACGCTGTCCACGCTGCCGCAGCCGCGACCACGGCGCTCACGGCGATCGCGTTGCCCGCCGATCCAAAGACGACGCTTACCGTCGCGCGAATCGGCGGCGGCCTGTCAGTGAATTCCATTCCTGGACAGGCATGGATGGAGATCGACGTGCGCTCATCGTCGGCCTCCGTCCTCGACGCCCTGGCCAGGCGAATCGTATCGGCCGTGCGCGACGCCACCGCCGCGGAGAACGGCCGCCGCGCCGCCGACACCCCTCCGTTGCAGGCGCAAATCGACACGATCGGGGATCGCCCATGTGGGAGCATCGCCGAGAACCATCCCCTGGTCCAGACCGCGGCTCACGTCACGCGACTCATCGGGCGGTCGCCGGAGCTGACGCTGGCCTCGACCGACGCCAACATTCCAATCAGCTTGGGCATCCCGGCCGTCGCCATCGGTGCCGGCGGCCGCGGAGGCGACACCCACACCACTTCTGAATGGTACGACAACACGGCCGGACCGATCGGCGCCGCCAGGGCCTTGACGATCGTCGCAACGGTAGCGCTCTCCTAGCCGAGCACGTCGGGCGGCTCGGTCCGCTGGAGCGCTCACAGCCCACCAACGGTCAGATTGATGTCGCTTCGGACGGCTCGGTGCGCTCGAGTGTGCGGCCGAGAATCGAGAAGACACCATAGGTCTCGGCGCCCAGGGTCACCGATCCGGCGACGGTCGCGACGAGAATCGTCACCACCCATCCCATCGGCTTCAGGAGAAAAACACCCGTCACCGCGATGCCTGCCGGTAGCACCATCAGGAGCGTAACGAAGATCAGGATGATGCCCATCGACAGGACGCCTTGGCCAAGATTCTCCATCCCGCCGCCGACTACGGCGCCGAGGCGCACCCACCCCGGAAAGAGGACCGGGGCGCCATTCATGACCGCGATCATCGCCGATGCGAACGCAAGCAGCGCGGGGAGTGAGGCCGCGAGGACGGTAACCACGATCCCGATCGGAACGGGATCGTGCATCAACTCCGCCGCGACCGAGGCGACGAGGAGCAGGACGTACTGCGTCACAGCGGTAGGGATCGCCGACGACATGACTTCGGCAAAGACGATGGTCCTGCCTCGCAGCGGAAGGACCTTCAGAGCGGTCAGGTTCTGCATGTCCTGCCGCAGATCGTTCCGAATGAGCAATGGTCCGAAAACCGTCAGCATGGCGGCCAGGGTCAGGGTGCCGATAGCGATTCCTGCCAACAGGCCCTTCCCCTCCCCGAAGACCCACCCCCATGCCGACGCTATGATCACCGGCGCGATCACTGCCCGGAACTGAAGAGTCCGACGTAGGCAGAGCAGGTTCTTCCAGACGATCGCAACGGCAGGATGTCCCCAGGTCGGAAGGCGCAATCCGCGACGAGAAATGCTCTCGATGCGCGGCGCTGATAGGCGGCGGGCGCGCCACGCATCGATCCGGCGAACGCGCTCGTAGCTCGCTGCGATCGCCGACTCCTCGAACGCGGCGTCCATCCGGACGACCCACCACACGTGGAGCGCGAGGACGAGAAAGGCAAGCGGAATCGACGCCGCCCACTCGTGACGCGACGCGGCGAACACAGGAGCGACGAGCGCGTGGACCGGCCATAGCACGATGCTCGCCGGTGCCCGCTCGATCACCGACCGCGCGGCGGCGACCGCGTTCAAGATGCCTTTGTCGCTCGCCACCGCTCTTACGACTGGCCACCCATCGGCTCCGGTCACCGCGACACCGATCAGCATCGTGGCGAGAACGAGTGTCGGCAACGCGCTGCGGCGGATGGCGTGCCACTGATGCTCGATCCACGACACCCGCACGAGCGCCGCGCCGATCCGGTGGAAGTTCAGTGTGGTGAACAGCACCCAGAGGCTGATCGCCCGGTAGCCCGACGGCAGGAATCCGACGCCGCGCCGCATGAGAAAGATGAAGATCAGCGCGTTGATGAGAATGGCCAGCTGTGCGCGAAACAGCTTGTACCCGATCACGGCCCGCCGAGAGAGCGGCGCCGGAAACAAGAAAGCGGTTTCGGCGAGTGAATAGGCGAGTGTCGTCTTGTCGCCTCCGAACAGCCACCAGCTGGACACGAAGAGAACGAGGCCGAGCGTGGCGATGACGACGAACACATCGCTGAACGTGGCGCCCACGTCGCGCGGAATCCGCGACGGATTGTGAATCAGGAAAAACCAGAAGTAGACCGCGCCAATGATCGCCGACAGCGCGTACCGCGGGTTCTTCGCCCGCCGAATGCGCGTGAATGTGCGGTTCTTGAGCGTGTGCCAGGTGAGATAGGCGAACGCCCGCAGCGTCCCGAGCATCGGCTAGGCGGCCGGGGACGGGATCGCGGGCGTCGAGGGACGGTCGTCGCCGGTCAACGCGAGAAAGATCTCTTCGAGCGATTGTCCTGCGAGATCCGGTCGTTCGGCGACGATCTGCGCCAACGTGCCGTAGGCGACGCACGTTCCCTTGCGCATGACCAGCAGCTTCGAGCAGAGCTCCTCGACCAGCTGGAGCAGGTGCGAGCTGAGAATGACCGCCGAGCCGGCGCGCGCGCGCGCCGCGATCGTGTTCTTCATCTTTCGCATCCCACCGGGGTCGAGGCCGGTCAGCGGTTCGTCGAGGATCAGCGCCGACGGGTTGTGGAGCAGTCCGCAGGCGATCGCCAGCTTCTGCCGCATGCCGCGAGACAGCTCGGCAGGGAGCGCGGTGCGCTTCTCGAGAAGCTCGAGCTCACTCAGGAGCGGCGAGATCTGCTCATCGGCGTTCGCGACGCGGTAGAGCCGGGCGACGAATCGCAAATGCTCCTCTACGGTGAGATAGTCGAACAGGTGCGGCTCGTCGGGGATGAACGCTAGCGCGCGCTTGGCTTCGACGGAGTCTGTCTGGATGTCGTGGCCGGCAATGAGAATCTTGCCGGCGGATGGGGCCATGATCCCGCACAGACAGCGGAGTGTGGTCGTCTTCCCGGCGCCGTTGGGGCCGACGAGGCCGAGAATTTCGCCCGGACCGATGTCAAAGCTCAGATGACTGACCGCTGTCAGGTTCGAGTAAAGCTTGGACAGGGCATGAACCGAGATCATGTGGCGTCTGTGAAGGATGCCGAAAGATAGGCCGTGGCCGGAAAGTGCCTGCGACGCCTACCGCGAGCCGTCCTCCACGACGGACGAGTGGTCTCCGACGTTCACCTTTCCGATGACACCCTCGACGGTAGCGCCATCCCCGATCAACGACTTGGACAGTGTGGCGTTGCGAACCATCGCCCCCGAGCCGACGATCGTATCGACCAACGTCGATTGCTCGACGCGCGAACCGGCGCTGATCGAGACGTTCGGACCGATGGTCGAATCGATGAGCGTGACATCGTCTTCGACATACACGGGGTCGACGATCCTCACTCCGGCCGGGACTGACGTCGGACGTCGTGCCCCGCCTTTGTCGAGCATGACTCGATTCGTGCCGAGCAGCGTTCCGACCTCGCCGGCGTCGTACCATCCCGCCACGTCGACCACCTTGAGCCTGGCGCCATGGTCGATCATGTACTGGAACGCGTCGGTGAGGTAGTACTCGCCTGTGTTCTTCGGCGACTCGAGAACGCGAGCAATGCCTTCGTACAGAAGCCGCCAGTTCTTGATGTAGTACAGTCCGATGTTGGCCCGTTTCGAGATCGGCTCCTTCGGCTTCTCGACGATCTTCGTCATGAAGCCGTTCGCGTCAGCGACGACGACGCCGAAGCGCTGATAGTCCTCGACCTCTTTGACCCAGATCACGCCGTCGGCGTCGAGGCTTTTCACCACGGAGAGGTCGGCGTCGAAGATCGTGTCGACGAAAATGATGAACACGGGCTGATCGACGTATTCCCGGGCGAGGGCGACGGCGCCGGCCGTGCCGTCCTGCACCTTCTGCTCGATGAACACCGAGTCGAACGGGTACTTCGATCGCGCGTAGGCCTCCACCTTTTCCTTGAGATGGCCGGTGATGTAGATGACCTGTTCGACGTCTCCGAGGCGTTGCAAGTCGTCCATCACGTAGTCGATCACCGGTTTGCCGGCGATCTTGATCATCGGCTTGGGCGTGACGTGTGTGTGCGGGCGAAGACGCGTGCCTTTGCCGGCCAACGGAATGATCACTTTCATCGGCGAAGGCGGGATGTCATCACGAGCAAGGAGCGAAGCGACGCAGCGAGGCATCTGTTCTCATGGGCGGACGCAATGATCATGGCGCGCTCGTTCCCTCTCTGCCGTATCGGTCGGTGAGGCGGACGACATCATCCAGGTGGGGCGTCGAAACCTCGAGCACGTCGCAATCGGTCACCGCTTCCATCTGGTGGATCGTGCCGGGCGTGATGCGGAACGCCTGGCCGATCTGGAGATCCACCTCACGCGGCGTGTCATTGTCCCAGATGCGGTAAATGAGCTGGCCGGACACCAGATACACGGTTTCGTCTTTCACGGTGTGGTATTGCACGGACAGCGCTTCGCCCGCCTTGATGTGCAGGATCTTGCCGACGTATTGGTCGGTCCGCGCCCAGATGGTTTCATGGCCCCAGGGCTTAGGGACGGTCTTGATGTCGGAGCGGCCGGACACAGTGGTGGATTGGTGGGTGGTGGGTTGGTGGATTGGTCGACATTCGAGCGGGGAATATGGCTGGGGTATCGGTTGCTGCCCAAGGCTCCAACCCGCCGATCCACCAATCCACCATCTTGGCCTTTTTCCTGCTCTGCCTGCTCCACAAATGATTCTCGCCCCACGGTACCTCCCGCGCCTCGCCGCCACGATCGGGCTGTTCACGCGGTACGGTCTCGCTGAATTCGCCAAGCAGCAGGGCCTTCAGGGCATCGCGCCTGAACCCGGCGAGGAGGACTCCGAGGGTCCTTCACCCGAAAAGGCCTGCGCCTTCCGAAAACGGCTCGTCGAGTTGGGCCCCGCCTATATCAAGCTCGGGCAGGTCCTCTCGACGCGCCCCGATCTCCTGCCGCCGGTCTACATCACAGAGCTGGAAAAGCTCCAGGACGACGTCGGCGAGATCGCGTTCGAGGAAGTCGAACGGATCATCGAAGAAGAGCTTCAGGGGCGCATCAGCAAGCTGTTCAGCGAGTTCAGCGAGGAACCTCTCGGGAGTGCCAGTCTCGGACAGGTCCACGCTGCCGCGTTGCGCGATGGACGTAGCGTCGTGGTCAAGGTGCAGCGCCCCCACATTCGAGCTGCGCTCGCCGACGACGTCGCGTACTTCCATCAGCTCGCCCAGTTTCTCACCGCTCACACGGAAGCTGGCGCGCGAATCGATATGGTCGGCATCATCCAGCAGCTCGAGCGAGCGTTGGCCGACGAGCTGGATTATCGGATCGAGGCCCGGAACGCCGCGACCTTCCGGCGGTCGCTGTCGGAGTTTCCGCGCATTCTGATTCCCAAGGTCATCGAGGCGTACACGACGGAGCGCGTGCTCACGACCGAGCGCATCCGCGGTACGAAAATGGCCGAGGTGTCTCCGCTTGTCCGGATCGAACACGATTTTCACCCCGTCGCCGACGAGCTGACGCGCGCCTACCTCAAGCAGATCACGATCGACGGACATTTTCACGCCGACCCTCATCCGGGCAACGTGTTCGTCGTCATGCCTCAGGATCAGAACCCGTGGACGCCGTCCGAGGTGAAGGCGCTGAACCGGCGCCAGATCCCGCGCACCGCGGTAACCCCGCTCGCCCGTATCGAGCGCCAGGCTCAGGAGGACGCCGCGCCACAGCCCGACGACATGGACGTCAAGCTCGCGCTGATCGACTTCGGGATGACGGCCCGTCTATCGACCGCATTGAGAGAGCAAGTCGTGAAGCTGCTGATGGACATCGCCGACAATCGCGGTGACGACGCGGCCGCCGTGCTCGTGGAGATCGGCGAGCAGCTCCCTGGGTTCGACCGCGCTGATTACATCAGCGCCATCGCCGCCCTCATGGCGCGGAACTACGACCTCGCCGTGGGCGAGATGCAGACTGGAAAGGTTCTGTATGAGCTGATCGACATCTCGTATCAGAGGTCGTTACGCCTGCCGGCGGAGCTGACGCTCCTCGCCAAGACGTTGTTCAACCTCGATGGCGTGACGCGGGCGATCGATCCGACCTATAGTCCGATCCCGACGATCCGCGAATACGGCAACGAGATCGCGTCGGAGCGGGCGAAGCGCGACCTCAATCCTCGACGCCTCTTCCAGCTGGCAACCGCCGGCGGTGACCTGTTGATGGCGCTGCCCCACCGGCTGGACCTGATCACCGAGCGGCTCGCGGCCAACGAGCTCGAAGCGAAGATCCAGATACCTCAATTGCTCGAGGTGATGACCGGCATGCAAAAAGTGGCAAACCGGATCTTTTCGGGTCTCGTCGTGGGCGCGCTCATCGTTGCCAGCGCGATGTTGATGCCCTACCGCCGCTCGCTCGGCACCGCCGGGTTCGTCCTCTCCGGCATACTCGGGCTATGGATGGTGCTGAACATCCTGTGGACCGATCGAAGGGCCGCGAAGAAAGCAAAGCTGACGAGCTGACTGCATCTCTATTTCTTGACCGAAAAGCTGTAGTCGTACTCGAGCTTGATGGTATCGGCGACGCTGAGCAGCACCGGCACGCTCGGCTGCGGAATGCCAAAGTCCGCGAAACTGAACGCGGTCGACGCCGTGCCGCTGACGCCTATCGGCGAGAATTTCGCGCTCACAAACCAGATCGCCGGACGGATCACACCCCTGATCGTGAGATTCCCGAGGAGGCTGAAGGCAGTCGATCCGCTCGTCGGCAGGACCTTTGGCGCGCCACGGATGAAGGTCGGCTCGAACACGACCATCGGGAACTTCGTTGTCTCGAGTAAGCGATTCCGGACGTAGTTGTCGCGGCGATTCTGATCGCTCTTCAGGCCGGTCACGTCGATCATGAGCCGAGACCCGTCCGGAATGACGGCCCCGTCCTCGGCAAAAATAATCTCACCCGTGACCGCCTGGGTGACGCCAACGGCATCATTCGGAAGGTCGTGCCCGACGAGTTGCTCGCGAACGCGATACCGTGCCTCATTGCCGGGCTGTTCGACGGCTAGCCGGAACGCTGGAACTAGTGTACTCGACGCGCCGGCTACGACTTCGCCACCGGCGGACGCCTGCACAGCTCTCGAGGATTCATTGCGCGCACACGCAACTACAGTCAGAATCGCGCATGATCGAACAGCGCTCTTGAGCAGATATTTCACAGGCATGTCGTTGAATGGGATCGCGGATGAACCAATGTGCCTGTCTGGCGATACGCATTGCGGATGGCGGCCGTTGGCTCTTCGGGGCGGAGTGCAGCCCGCGGGCGGTCCCTGTCACCACTCGACGGTCCACCGGATGGCCGATGGTAGGCCGCCGAAGCTAGCGGGCATCACAGGGTGGTTCACCACGAGCGGGGCGCTCAGCCTGAGATCCATCTCGCGATCGTAGAACTTTCCACGAATGGCCATGGTGACTCCGGCATCTGCCAGAAAGTGATCCGCCAATCCCGCCGGCGACGCGCGAGATGCCCACGCACTACCGGCATCCACGAATGGGCCGCCCCACAGCGCGAGCCGGCCGAAGCCGCCGGTCCACGCGGCGAGCCGTTGCGACGCCTCGAGATTGGCGCTGACAACCTTGTCCAACCCCAGCAACGACGAGAAGCCACGCAGGCGAGCCCCACCGAGCGGGATGAGCGTGAAGTTCGGCTGCTTGAACGCCGCGCCGCGAGGACGAAAGCAGTCGTTATTGAATGTTTCCCACGGATCGCGGGAGGATGCGAAGATCGAACGCTGTAGCGGAGCATTCGGCGCGAGGCCGCCGTTGAGCCGGATCGTCAACGTACTGGTACCCGGTCTCAGGTACGACAGGTTCTCGATCGAACCGAGGATACGCGCATAGCCGCCGGAGCTGGCCGAGACGTCGCGGGCGACGGCATAGCCGACGCCGCCGTCGAGCGCCATCACGGTCGTTTGGCTGTCTGGTGCGACCGGCGCCCGATAGACAAGGTGTCCGGCGACTTCTGTGACCCGCGCGTTGCTCCACTGCTCGGGTAACAGAACCGCTTCCGTCGGAAGGGTGATGGTGACCTCAACAGCCGCAGCGATCTTTGGACCGTTGGCGAACGCGAAGCGCGAGAGATCCCACCGCTTCGACAGATCGGCGCGAGCCATGCCGTCCATGTACGCGGCGCCGGCACGGACGCCCATCAGCGGCCGATCCATGAACGGCGCGAGGTACACGTCGTCCGCTTGAACGCGGACCTGGAGGAGGCTCGGTGCGCTCGCGGTGTTTCCCGCGGGCCCGCGGCCGCGGTGCGACGCGACGGCGACGACAGCGTCGTTGACATCGGTCAGGCCGGCATAGTTCGTCCGTGCGCCGACTCCGCCGACCAATCCTTGCGGACCGCTATACCAGAACCGCGGCGACAGCGCGACAACTGTTCGCGCTCGATTCGCCTGATCGAGAAAGGGCCAGTCGGCAACGACGTCAGGCGCGTGTATCGTCCCGGGCCACGGCCCGGTATTGTCTCGCCAGTCCCAGTCCCATGTGGTGTGAAACGGGTCGATGACGATCGAGTCTGGCTTGGCGGCCGTCGTGATGTCGACCCACTGGTCGTCGAGATCGGGCTTCGCTCGCCCAATCGTCCAACCAGAAGACGTGTGAACGCCGACGGGCATCGCATGACGCAGCTCGCCGACCCGCGTAACCCGAACGCGCGTGATGAACGTGCCGCCCGCAACCGTGGCGTCGGCGCCAATCCCGTAGTTCAACTGGCCCGTCGCGCGCAGCCACTGATTGAAAAACCATCCCAGGCTCGCGCCATACGCGCGCTCGGCGGACGCCCGCATCGCGCGTTCGTCGACGTGCTTGAACGCCCACCGATCATAGTAGCCGCGCAGGAACGCGACAAAGACGCTGTCGCCCATCAGGTCGCGCAGATGGCCGTACATGATCGCGGCGCGGTCATAGACCATGTCGTTGTAGATGGCGAATTCGCGAAAGTCAGCGGCGCTGCGTCCGATCGGCTCGCTCCGGCGCCTCAGCTCGACGCGCAGCTCCGAAAAATCGACCGTGTCTCCTTTTGCCATCGTGGTTGCGTTGGCGCGATACCCAGGCGCGAGCCTCCGCGGCTCGGGTGGCGGCAGCAGGGGATTGTCCTGCGGTGTCAACCGTTGCGCCCATCGACTCTGGTACTCGGTCAACCCTTCGTCCAACCAAGCCGACCTCCACTCGTTGTTGGCGAGGATTCCGTATGTGTAGACATGGCCCAGCTCGTGGAGAATCAGACCATACGACGCGCTCCCATCCATGATCATCATGGGGAACTCGGTTCCCCCACCATCGAGCCGGTGGACATTGGTGATCTGGGGATACGCGTACGGCCCGTACAGATTCTCGAGCCAGGCCAACGCGTCGAGCGAGCGTTTCAAGGCGCGTCCCCCACCCCACGTCGTATCGTCTCGCGGTTTATAGAGAACGTTTACTCCGATCGTGTCGAACGTCTGAAAATGGCGCCTGGTGATGTCGTGACGTAGATAAATGCCGCCTTCGTAGATGTAGTCCGGCGACGCGGTCCAGGCGAAGTGATGGACATTTTCAGCGTAGAACCGCACCGCGCGTTCTCTCGGTGGGGTGACGATCACCGGCCCGACCGGAACACCCTTGTAGGCATCAGCCGGCAGCCACGGCGCGCCGCTTCGGGAGACGCGCGCCCACCCGGGATCTCCGCTGACGACGACGCCGGTCGCTCCGACGATCTGATCATCCCGCAGGACGATCGTCACGTCGTAGGTGCCGAATTCCCCGTATAACTCGCCTGCGGGAACCAACGCATTCGGCTCCCAACCTCCGCGATCGTAGACCGCGACTTTCGGATACCATTGGGCAAAATCGTAGGTGCGCCCTTGTCGGCCTTGACGGCGAAAGACCACAGAGGGGCGGGCTTCCCAGGAGAGGTCAACGGTGATCGAATCACCGGGCGCGAGCGGCCGTGGGAGACGCATGTGGGCCACCGTACTATCGGGGGCCCCGGGATAGTCGACGAGCGTCGGAATGCCATCCACCGCGGGCGGGCTGGTGAACCGCTCATAGCCGTAATACGGCTCGCGCAGATCCTGGAAGCGGAGTCGATGCTCCCGCGCGTCTGCCGCGCTCCACTTCGACCCGGGTCTGAAGGCGTTCAGATACTGATGGAAGTACATCTCGCGCAGCGTATCCGGCGAGTTGTTGACGTACCGCATCTGCCCACGCGCCGAGATGCCCTGCAACCCCTCATCGAGGTGGGCGAGCACCGTGTAACTGACACGTTGTTGCCAGTAGCCGATCGTGTCGCCGCTGGGCGGCGAGGTGGCGCCCGTAAACGCGGCTTGCTGGAAGAGCATCAACGCGCCGAGAAATGGCATCATGGCGTCAAAGCTACAGCCTGCGGACGCCGGCGACCCACACCGATGCGAGCTTCCTTAGCGTTTGTTAATCTCGATCGCGGTGCTTAGACTCGCGTTCGAGAGAGTACCGGATTTCTTTCCACGGAGAACGGCGTGCCGGAGCGGGTTTTCTTCAGCTTTGATTTTTCGTCACTGCGGTGCTCATTGGCGCCCGTACGGCGAGCTGCGACCACGTGCTATACGCGATCCGGCGCAGCGCCGAGCTCGGTCGGGGCATGCTCGGCATCTACGTGGATCAATGCCGAAACCGATACGGGAGCACCTGCGCTCGCGGACGGAACCCGTTCGACCGCGTCACCGTTTACCGCGAGGGTCGCGAAGAGTCGATGGCCGATTCCGTCCAGACGTATGACTGGATCGCGGACGACGGATATCGAAACTTGCGCGACTGGATTCACGAAGCGGCGACGCGGTCCACTGCCCGTCGCTGACACCCTCCCCCCGGTTCGCCCCGATCTAGGCGACGGCGATATCGCGCTTGGGCAGCCTGAGTCGGGCGATGTGGGCGCGAAAGGCGTTCACGGCTCGATCCACTCCGCCGCGTTTCATGGCCGATGGTTGCACTTGGAACTGACGGCGGATCGCGATCCGCAGTGAGTTGTCGGTCGGATAATCGAGCTCGATCGCCACGGACGTCACGCTGCGACCGCTCCAGTTGAGCAGCGCCGCGGCGAGCAGGAGCCGCGTCCACCGCAAGAGATCGCGCGGCCCGAGAAACTGTTCCGCCTGACACCAATTGTGGAGCGTCTTACGATCGACACCGAGCTCCCGGGCGAGGTCCGAAACGCTCGTCGTCCGCAGCGGATTCTCGAGAGTTGCCTGAACGAGGGGGTGAAGCTTGACAGGGACGACGTCCTGGATCTGCGCGAAAATCTGGCTGGCCGCACACTGCCGACGCGATGCCTCGATCGCCGTTCGGACAACCGACCGGCTATCGGCGGTCGCGTCAAGCAGCAGCTGATGGACGCCGGCGACCGCCATCCGGCGCAGGTCGTCGAGATGCTCGGCGGATGAGAGGCAGTAGCCGAGGATCGGAATGGCGGGGAAAACGCGTCGGAGCTCGGTGATGAGGTGGATGGGCGGGACCCCCCTCGAGTCGACCCAACCGACGACGACGCACTGAACGTCGGTCGGCCGCTCGGAGACTCGAGCGAAGACCTCGGCAAAGGTGTCGACCCAGCCGGGGATGCCGACGCCCCTGGCGCCATCCTCGATTCTGGCTTTACCGACGCGGTCGGTGAGGCAGCCGACGATCATTTACCCGTCGACAATCCGAGATTCCCCGCGATGACACGAAAATAATCCCCGCGACGACATGGAATTCCCCGCCCTGTACAGGTGGACACACGAAAACAGTGATACATAGCACGCTCCCTCAACGGAGCCCGCTCATGAATCGCCCGATCGTAAAGTATGTCGTCCGTGTCGCCCTGTTCGCCAGCGCTACCCTCGCCGTCGCCTGCTCGAACTCGACCGCACCGGCGCCCGTCGCCGCAAAGCAACCAGCACTGAGGGATTCAACCTCCTGTCCGTTTGGCTGGACGGTCGGTCAGGGCAATATCTGCACGCCCACAACCTAGATCTGGCCTCGAGCTCAGACTCCAACGAGCTGGAGTCGGTCTGGTACACCTGCCGGGCGCAAGTCCGAGATCTGGCGAGCAATGTCGACAGAGTGCTCGTTCAGCCCCACACGCCGGAGTGGGGGCAGGACAACCCGAGACTCGAGATTCGCGTTGTGCAGAAGCTCGAAAAAGCCCCCGTACTGCGCGATTGTCGACCCGCGCGCTCTGAGCACTGATGCGTAGGGAGCGTCACCAATCGCGTCCAGGGCGGACGCACATTCTAGAAGTGAAGAGGCGATCTCATACCTGTGTCCCACAACTTCTGACAATGACGTAGCCTCCGAAGCGGCCCACTGCACCCCCCGCGGATCAGAGATGTCGGCGCAGGCGAGCGCGTAGCCTCCCAAGGCAACAGCGGCAACTTCGACCGTGGGGTTGCTTGACAGCACTGCCGCGAACGCATTGACAGCGGCAGTCCGGTCTCCGCCGAGGTAGAAGACTTGCCCGAGATTATTCAGGATGTTCAGTTCCAGGCGCTTGCTCCCCCGAAACCGAGCGTAC
>WNFI01009109.1_pt1 | contig 13727 bp, 19 predicted proteins | sample 5400471 | NCBI WGS metagenome assembly WNFI01 (sample SAMN13153348, study PRJNA577476) | soil metagenome | isolation source: 100 cm saprolite on Douglas fir-dominated hillslope | place: USA:California | collected 2013-09-17 | reverse complement strand
AAATACCACGACGACGAATGCTCCTGTGGGACCGCCGATTTGGGTTGAAGACCCTCCCAGAGCTGAGATCGCAAAGCCTGCGACGATTGCGCAGTACAGACCCGTTTGAGGAGGTACACCCGATGCGATGGCGAAAGCCATCGCTAAGGGAAGGGCGACCAGTCCAACGGTGATTCCTGCGAGAAGGTCCCCCACGAACATACGTTTCGTATAGGACCTAAGACAGAGCACAGATTTCGGCAGCCAATTGTTCATGATTATTTTTCTAATTGTCGTCGTGCCGGATGCTCCTCCATTAAGTAGATCGAAGAGAATAAGAGTCTCCCATCTAAGGTTAGGGCACTTTCATAATATGTAGTGTAGCGGCAAGCGGCAGAGGAGATGGTCGTTTGGTTGTGCCATGAACTCTATCGGCCAACCTTCTGGGCTTTCTCCAACGGAGTGGTTTTCCGGCCACTTTCTTGGGAGCGTAACATTTCAAAAACAGCTTGCTGGTCTGCCCGGATTCGGGCGACGAGAGTGTTCTCATCCTGCTCTGGCGTGGGGATCTCTTGCGCAACCGACAGTGCGCGACCGTAGAGTCCATAGGCCACAAGGTAATTCTGGTTTTCGCGATGATGATTGGCTTGTATACACAAGTTTTCTGCCATCGCGCGAAGCTGCCGAAGTTGGATTGGGTCAACACCATTGGAATTGCTCATCGATTGTTTCCTCTGAACACGATGTAGATTGCAGCGAGATTCAAGAGAATCGGCGCGGTTACCCGCGGAAAGGTGAGCGCCAATCGCACGTTCGCCGAACAGGGATGTTTTTTCTGCGGGCTCACCTTCAGCCGTAACCTGCCCAGCCCTGACGGGCACTGCATCTGCGAACTGACTCCCTCGCCATGGCTCGGGGCCCGAAGCATCGGCGGGTCGCCTCATCACCCGGCCGATCTGCATCGCCTCTTTGCGCACGACTTCAGGTACTCCCGCGTCCACGTCAAGCGCGAGTTCGTATTCCGCGCAGTTTTTCAACGCAATCGTGATTAGTTCGGGTATCCGCCTATCCGGCATCAGTCGTTCCAAGCGTCGCGTCTGCTTGGCAAGGATCGTGCAGAGCAGAAAGCAATTGACCGGCTCTTCTCGCCCTAATTTCAGCCGCGACTGTGATTGCATCCGTATCCTCGGCTTCTATCTGGTCTCGGCGGCAGAACCTTCCTTCACAGGGTGGTCAACTCGCCTTTGCGCCTCTTTGAGCGTTAAACCACGAGTCATGAAGAGCAGGATTCCCTTGAGGCGGTAGATATCCCGAGACGAGTAAAAGACACGCCCCGCCCTGGCGATTCCTTTAACGATCCCCTTTTTCTCCAAGTCGCTCAGCTCCTGGGCTGAGAGTTGCAGCTTGTCGAGCAAGTGTTCCGCAGGAAAGTACATTAAGGGCCCTCCTTGTAAGTCAAACTAAGCAGTGACGACCCGGCGACCGTAAGACCCACCACCATGCGCCCGTGTCAGAAAGCAGCGTCTCCCCAGTCATGCGAACAGTCGCTCGCCACCCTCGGCGTCAATCAGAACCTTCTCGTTCTACCCCATGAGTTCGGCATGGTGGGTCTGCATGTGAGTTCGACACGGGCCGACGAGCGTACAACTCCCAGATCGCCTGCGAGCGCCTCTTCATGGTAGTCGCTTCGGCTCGGCGATCCGTTTTTAGTAGCAGGTTGGAATAGCATTCCAGCACTTCAGCCATCATCGGATGGTAGGGCCCCAAGTCTTTCTCAACCAGACCCTGCGCACGTTGATAGAGTTTCTCGGCCGCTGCATATCGCCCTTTTTTTGAAAATTCCTCTCCCCAAATCGCGAAGCTCCGCGCCTCAACCGCAGTCCTCTCCTGAGTAGCGCCTACGACCATATCGCCAGTCCTCAATTTATTTACGGACAATCCAGTGTTCATGGACGTTGACACGCATCGCCTTGCAATCGCTTGACGTTTACTGCGCACTGCCACTCAAATCCATACTGAAGTTCAAACTCCACCCAGCAACCTACCCTGAGGTCGTCTACCCTGTTGTCGCCCGCCTTGGACCGGTCAAAGTGGACTTCCTTCCCGTCTTCGGCCAAGATGCTGCCTGAACCGTCCTTCCGCGAAACTCGCGTAACTGTACCGCGCATGCAAGATTTCTCCTTCAAGGTCCAACAGAACTAGCCATGAATAGCAAGGTGCTGCGATCAAGTTGCTGGCACTTGGTATCTGAAGTTTGGCAGCCGTGATCACGATTGTCCCAACCTTTGACTCCGACGATCTGCGCGGAGCCAATGCCTGAACTCCCCAGGAACTTCTTGGCCACAGCTCCACGTGCTTCAGACAGTGTCTGCGTGCAAGTCTCCGAACCGCTGGAATCACACGAACCGACTATGAGAATGCGAACTTCGTGGTGCTGTTGCAGCCAGGCGGCCGCTCGCTTGAGCACGTCTCTTCCCGCGGCGGTCAGTTCAGTGCTGTTCGGACTGAATAGGATGGGACGTCTGAGAAAAGGAGGTTCCGGGATTGGCACGGAAGCTGGTTGTGCGGTAACAGAGACCCTCGACCGGCTGACTACGGGAGTCCGATTCTGCTGACTGAAAGGAAATCCGCGGGCCACCACACTGAGATACCCACTTGAAGGAAACACCACCTGCAAAACATGAGGAACCAGAGAACAGGTTGCGCGGTTGTATTTCGGCAACATCTCGCCAGCGAATAAAACTGAAGTACCTAATATTACGATATTTGAATATACGTTCACAAAAAAGCGCAGCCTAGCCTCTGCTGGCAGATGAAACTGCCAACTGCGACAGCAGGTCTTTTACGTCGATCAGGTGGTTATTGAAAATCTTCTTGGCGACATCCAGCAGCTTGAAGATTTCCGGGTCGCGAACCGAATACAACACACTCTGTCCTTCTTTTCTGCCAACTACAATGTTCCGGTTCCGCAGGACCGCCAGCTGCTGCGATAGCGTGCTTTGCTCCACCTCCATGCGAGCGCAAAGATCATTCACGCCGACTTCGCCGCGGCGCAACTCGTCCAGGATCCTGATTCGCAAGGGGTGAGCCAGGGCCTTGAAGAACTCTGCTTTGAATTGGCTCAACTGGGGCATCGCATTAATACATTTGCATATTACAATTTACTGTGTCAATTGAATTTGTTCCTGTTTCAGGGCATCCGCGATTCGTGTTTCTGATCGTAGGAGACGAGCTGATTCCCGTTTGCTGTAACCCGTAGTCCAGGGTAGCGAGGTGCAGACACCATCATTCCCCTCACGAACGGGCACCTCAGGACGAGGTGTCAGTGGACCACTTTTAGGCGTAATTCTAGTCTTGCATGCGCCTTCCCGCAACTTATCGCCTACCTGGGGTAGGCCCCGGTAATGTAGCCTTCCAACTCCTGAATGGTCTGCGCCTGTCCGGAGATAATCCACTTCACCAAGTCGCCAATTGAGACCACTCCAACCACGTTGTCATCCTGCACGACCAGCAGATGGCGGAAACGGTGCTTGGTCATAATGGCCATGCACTCGTCGACGGTGTGCTGCGGACTCACGAAGACAACTGGGCTGGTCATGATCTGTCGGACCCGGGTTTCTTTTGAAGAATGACCCATCAGGATTACTTTGCGTGCGTAGTCACGCTCCGACAGGATACCGACCAGTTTATGGTTGAAAATGACCAGCAAGGCGCCAATCCCGTGCTCGGCCATCTTCTCAATTGCTTCATAGACCGACTAATCGGGCGCTACCGACAGAACTCTGTTCTCGTCTTTGCCCTTCAGCACCAATCCAATTGTGTCGGAGAGTTTCAATCACGCCCCCTTAACGGTACAGTCACCTGCCGGTTCGCCCATCCCACACCGGATTGCTCTTGTCGTCACTGAACTGAAGCGTGTCCGTGCACCTCACGACTTCTCGCGCGAGGATCACTTCCGATGCGTCTTGCTTTACCTTTGAACCTGTAATAGCAATTTGGTCACCTTTGCTGAAACTGACGCCCATCTCCTCTTGAAATGGTTTGGGGGCACAGATAAACATGAACTTTGTCATCGCCGTTCTTGATGATCAGTTCGGTGAAATCTTTTCTGGTCCCGACAGACAGCAGATTGACTTCATCTACCACTCCCTTGGTTTTCGTCTCCGTGTGAAGGTCATACTTGGGCACGCTGCTCCCTTCTGGTTGTGTCTTTTGTGAGAGTCCTGGCGTCACACACAAGAGCAGAAACAGGGGAATGCGGAGAAGTACTTCAATGGCTTTACGTGGCAGGACGGGGATTTCCAGACCGAGCAGCACGGCTCCTCCTCGTTGCTCAGGGAAGACCCAATGCCGAGGGCGAGGTGCCTCTCTGTATCTGCGCCACAGCCCCGAGAAAGATCTGCATCGGCTCCCGGGTTGCCTAACAGTTTTCTTCGCTAGCGATAAGACCGTTTGCTGAGTCGCTTTCCAGAAAGCCAGGAGAATCGTACACCCTCTCAGCTATCCCAGGCCAGCCGCAACCAACTAAATGGTCCGTGCGTTTGTGACCTCCATACCGCCGATCAATTATCAATAGATCAGAGAGATGACGCGACGACCCTGCAGCTGCGAGGAAGACGCTAAACGCTCAACAACTGACATATACAATCGCAGTAAGCTGTTTTTGGCTTGGGATGGTGATCCATCGATCTCGCGATCCTTCCGTTTGTCCTGCTGGTCCGAACCCTATCCCCACGTGATCAACAGCATCATGCAAAAGCAAGAGGCTCACGCCAACTGAAGGAGACTATTGGGGGATGGACTGGATTCGGCCGATGAGGACTAAGGCTGAGGACTTCGGTGGACGATTCTGTTTTGATCAGGCAGCTCAGAAAGAAGTTGTTTATATGTCATCTCGTAGTTCTTATTCCGTTGCGTCGCGCGTTGTTCGTGGCAAGGGCATCGTGGTGAACGAGCCGTCCATCGTAGCCATCAACAAGAACACCGGTGAGGTAGAAGCGGTGGGAAGAGAGGCCAAGGAAATGCTGGGCCGTACACCGGGCCACATCGTCGCCATTCGGCCGTTGAAAGACGGGGTCATTGCCGATTTCAAGGTGACCGAGAAGATGCTGAATTACTTTATCCAGAAAGCGCACAACCGCAAGATGCTGGTGCACCCACGCATTGTGATTGGCGTACCCGCGGAGATCACGCAGGTGGAAAGACGCGCTGTCATGGACTCCGCGTACCGTGCGAAAGCCAGCGAGGTCTATCTGGTGGACCAGGCTATGGTGGCGGCCATCGGTGCCGGGCTTCCCACCAGTGAACCCACCGGAAGCATGATCATCGATATTGGGGGAGGTACCACGGATATTGCGGTGATCTCGTTCAGTGGCATCGTCTACTCACGCTCCGTGCGCATGGCCGGCAACCAGATGGACGAAGCCATCATGACTTACGTCAAGCGAAAATATAACTTGCTGATCGGGGAACGTACCGCCGAGCAGATCAAGATTGAAATCGGTAGCGCTTTCCCGCTGGCAAAGCCGCTGACCATGGAAATCAAGGGCCGCAACCTGATTGAAGGGATACCCAAGACCATCATTCTGAATGACAGTGAAGTCCGTGAGGCATTGAGTGAATGGGTGTCGACCCTCATGAACGCCATTCGAGTGGGGCTAGAGCGCATACCGCCCGAGATCTCAGCGGACATCAGCGACCGCGGCATCGTGCTCACCGGCGGTGGCGCGCTGTTGAAGGAGCTGGATAGTCGCATCCGAGAGGAAACAGGGCTTCCAGTCTCGATTGCCGACGACCCTCTGTGCTGCGTTGTTCTCGGGACCGGCAAGATGCTTGACGATTTCAGGCTGCTGCGGAAGCTCTCCATTGACTCCATGGCTGCCTGAAAGGAGTCGAGCTCATGGAACTTGACACGTGAATTCGTCAGCATTCAGCGTCTGACGGTTAGCCCTCCCAGACGTGTTTACCACAAGAGCAGGGCACGGTTTCGGTAGGCCGTCGCTTGGTTAGTTGCTGCCGGCAGACAGGGCAAAGTTTGGTCATCACGTATGTCATAGTCTTGGCTCCGAGTTGGGATAAGCCACCGGCCTGGCTACCGTGCACGTCGCGTACCAAATATTTCACGCCGCTCGAGTCCAGGACTTCTCAGCGCCAGAAGGGGGTCGTTGCACATCCGGCTGCGCCAGTACCCAATCCGCTGCTGGTCACTGGGTTGCCGGGTCATGTACGCGCCCATGTGAACCCGGCTGTGGCATCTCAGGTAAGAGAAAATTGACGCCCGCATGAGGTCTCTCCCCTTCTCCCGTCAAGTGAATTCCTTTCTGCTTAGCCAAGAGATACAGCATTTTCTGTAGCGCAGAACTTCTCGGTCCCCGCCCGAAACTCCCAGTACTTCGCCTGATCAGCCTCTTACCCCGCACAAAATGCAGGTTGCGGGCCAATGGCATGGCTCGTGCTCTAACAAGGCTTGGAGAAAAGTATGCTGAGGGGACATGTTGAAAACATCGGCGAAATGGCGGTCATTGAATGCGAAGGCAGAATTGTACGAAGCGAAGCCGCTTTCAAATTACGCGAAGCCGTCAAGTCGCAAAGCCAGGCTCGAATCATTGTGCTTGATCTCTCGGAAGTGTCCGCAATTGAGGGCGGGGGCCTGGGCATGCTCATGTTTGTGCAGCGATGGGCTCATGACCACGACATTCGACTTAAGCTGTTCGATCCGCGCCATTCTGTGCGCGAAAGGCTGCATGAGGTCAGCTCGATGCGAGAGTTCGATATCGCCACGTTCGACGAAATGATCGCTCTCCTCGCTCACGCCGACGGCCGATACGCACGAGCTGCCTGATTGTTCCGTTGACCTGATCCGCGGAAATCCGGTAGGCCTTGCGATCGAAGTTCTATGGAGCCGGCTAAAGCATGCTTAAGCTGCCAAGCCGATCCACCACAAGACTTTGCCCAAAACGCGCCAGCCGCGATCCGCGCTCAGCGATACCGGCGTGTAGTCGCGGCTGTCTGGCATCAGAAGTTCGGTACCATCGAAGCGTTGCAACCTCGATAAGATCAATCCCTCGTCCTTGTGCCATGCGATGACGATTTTCCCGTACAGCTTCGACCGCTCGACTTGCGAGGCGTCCACGGCAATGATGTAGTCGTCCTGAATCGATGGAGCCATCGAATTGCCCTTGACGCGCAGACAGCTGGTGAACGCCGGATTCGGGCACCACTCGCTGGGCGCAGCGAGCATGGATTCAGGCGGGACTTGATCCAATCGTGGCACTCCGTCTCCCTTCGTGGCGTGAGTTCCGGCCTGAACAGGCAACAACGGAACAACGACGAGCTGCCGCTCCTTGGTAAGGCGCTGGCTCGCGCCGGCATGGATGATCTTTAACTTGGGAGAAAGTCGCGTCGTGCTCGGCCGTGGCGGAGCTGCGGGAAGGACGCGCATGAGGTCGGACCTGTGCAGCCCGGCGCGCTCCCAAAAATACCAGCACTCGGGACCGCCGGCCAAGTTCCCAAGCTGAATATAGAGATTGGCGGGAGGCTCCTGGACTCCTCGTTCCCAACGAGAAACTGTCATCGCAGAAGTGTTTAGCTCGTTTGCGAAGCGGCTCTGGCTACGGGTCAGACTCCGCCGGAGGGCCTCGATCTTGCGTGACCACTCGGGAGTAGCGGTTTTTGGTTGATGCCGCATGGCAGCCGTACCGCCGGTGCGAACATTAGATATCCTAGACCAACTTTTGGGTTGGTCGGATACCCAATTTCCCATGAATTTGAAGGATGACTCGGGCCGAGACTCGCGTCAACTCGTGGTTATCGGCAATCGCTTACCTACGTTGGCTCGATCTCGGCTTCAAACTGCTTGATCACTCGGTAGCATTCGCAAGCGGCATCTTCCAGGTTCCCCCGGTCTAGAATTCTCACCGTTCCCCGTCTGTATTGGATAAGTCCTGCCTTCTGCAAGATCGCAGCCGCAATACTAACGATGGCCCGTCCGGTCCCAAGCATGCTCGCCAGAAATTCGTGGGTAAAGGGCAGAAGCTCAGAGCCAACTCTGTCCTGGCTCATCAGCAGCCAGCGTGCCAGGCGCTGCTCGGTTTCGTGAAACCGATTGCACGCTGCGATTTGCGACACTCGCAGTGATTGGAAGCGAGCATAACGGCTCAGCCGAGATTGAAGATACGGAGTCGAAAGCAGGAGTTTGTGTAGCACATCAGCCTTGACGCGAAACCCGTCTCCCGGAGGTTGGCAGATCATGCGCTACGGACTTGGCGCTTGGCCAAGAGCCAACGATTCTCCAGCAAACCCTTCCTTGGTTACGACGCCGACTTCTAGAGTTCTGCCGTCACTGATTTCGATGACAACGGAAACCATGCCCTGGTTCGGGAAGTAGCCGTACTCTAGCCTTTGCCCAGGCTCGTGCAAGCTCTGCTGGCTTTCAACTTTTACGAATTCCAGGTGAGGCCGGATTACGCTGTATTCCGCGTGCGGAAGCTTCAATAGGATGACATTTGTTATCGCAGTTCCACGCGCGTCGGTTCGCTGGACGTCCCGCTTCCGAGGTGTTTTCTGACTCTTCGATTTTGGCTTGTTGTTCAGCGTTCGGTTGCTCCTTCTCTGCACATTCCACATAGGTCTGATGCGAGGGATCTCCGCGGTGCAGTCCCTTTCCGACTCTTCAAACCTGTAGTGGCATGCGAGAAACACCTGAGCCGGGTCTGTTCGGTGCCGAACGAAGCAAATACTGTTTCCCCTGTAGACGGCGCTGTTATAACATTTCAGTTGATCGTTCAGGGTAGTTACTGCTTCATTCTGACCTGGTTGGTTAGGCTCCCAGGGCGGAGACCATGGCCATTGACGGTTCGCAGACGGCCGAAATTTCGGGACATACTTCGACTGAGCAGCATCGACACGCTGCCAGCGCCGGGTCTTGGGCTGTTTGTCCGCAAGCTCTGCGCCGATGTTGTGGGCGCAACTGCCCGTGGGCCCGGTGGTGCGCGGCCGTGTTTGCTTCTTCGATTTTTCCAAGTGAGGCGGCAGCATGTTAGCGATTCTGCAGCGACGTCTGCTCCTAATCCTCAGTGTGGGATTGCTCCTCACCCTTGGAGTGGTTGCGTACACGTGCCGTGCCGCCTTGGGCTACGACAGACTGAACGATCAGGTGCAGAGGACACATGAAGTCAAGGAAGAGTTGAGTGGCGTTCTTCGCCTTCTGGTCGATGCAGAAACAGGCCAGCGAGGATACTTGATCACTGGTGACGCGCTCTACTTGCAGCCCTATCAAGAAGCAACCTCTCAAATCGAGGGGCGACTGGATAAACTTTCCGATCTCACGAAAAACAATTCCGCACAGCAGCAGCGGGCGGTTGAGCTTCGACGGCTCGAACAAGAGGAACTCGCTGTACTACAGCAAACCATCCAACGAGGCAAGGAGGGCAATGACCTGGAAGCAGGCAAGATTATGCTTTCCGGGATTGGCAAAAAACGGATGGATGAGTTTCGCCGTGTCGTGGCTGATATGGAGACCGAAGAAGATCAGATTCTTGCGACGCGGGCGAGTCTTGCCAACCGGGGCCAGTGGGCCATAGTGCTCGCCTCCTTGGCAGTTGCAGTTCTGTCAATCGTTGTGTTTGTGTTGGTTGTCCGACAGATAAAGAGTGCTGCAAAAAGCGCAGAACTAGCTCAGACCGAGGTTGAAAAGCGGCTTCGTGCAGAAGAACGGCTTCGTTCTGAGGGGGAAGTCTCGCGAGAGCGCGAACGGGCAGAGGAGAAGTTCCGAGGACTGCTGGAGTCGGCGCCCGACGCCATGGTGGTGGTGGATCGAGAGGGCAAGATTGTCCTGGTAAACGCTCAGACGGAGAAGTTGTTCGGCTATCACCGGCAGGAGTTGCTGGGCCAGGAAATTGAAATGCTGGTGCCGGAGCGCTTTCGCCGAGTGCATCCGGGACACCGAACCGGCTTCTTTGGCGAACCGCGAGCGCGGCCCATGGGGGCGAGTCTGGAACTATTTGGTTCCCGCAAGGATGGTCGCGAATTTCCCGTGGAAATTAGCCTCAGTCCGTTGGAGACGGAGGCAGGTACGCTGGTTACGAGCGCCATCCGCGACATCAGCGAGCGCAAGCGGGCGGAAGAGAGCCTACGCGTCCTTTCCGGCAAGTTGCTGCACATGCAGGACGAGGAAAGACGCCATATTGCTCGCGAATTGCACGACAGCGCAGGACAGATACTCGCTGCCTTGAGTATGAATCTGACTCCCCTGGAGTCTGAAGACGGCAGGACCAATCCCCGTGCAGCCAAGGCGGTAGAGGAGAGTCTCCGCCTTGTAAACGAGCTGTCGAAAGACTTACGCACGATCTCTCATCTGTTGCATCCACCGCTGCTGGATGAAGTGGGTCTTTCATCGGCCCTTCGTTTGTTCCTCGAAGGGTTTACGGAACGGAGCGAGATCAAAGTTGATTTTGCGTTCTCCGATGATTTGGGGCGTCTCTCGCAGGATTCAGAAACGGCCGTTTTCCGCGTAGTGCAGGAATGCCTCACGAACGTTCACCGGCACTCCGGTAGCGCGGTGGCGAAGATTCGTATTGCTCGCTCCGACGGCCATGTTCGCGTAGAAGTGGAAGATCGAGGAAAAGGCATCCCGCCAGAAAAGAGGGCCGCCATGGATTCAGTTGGCACGCCTGGAGTCGGAATCAGGGGGATGCGGGAGAGACTCCGTCAGTTGGGCGGGAACTTGGAAATCAAGTCTAACGGCGAGGGCACAATCGTCGTTGCCCAGCTACCGGTGACCGGTGTCTCCTCGACAGTGGTGGCGTGAAGGTGACCTTATGAGAGATCAACAGGATCAATGGCTGGAGCTGTGCAGGCAGGCATCCGTGGAACAAGACCGCGAGAAGCTGCTTGGGCTCGTCTGCCGCATCAATGAATTATTGGAAGCGAAAGACAAGCGTTTGCGGCCGAACGATGTGAGGCCCACATCTAAGGGCGACCGGGTGTTTCAGATTGCCTACGATGAAACCTTGCTTATCACCAGGGCGGAGTTGCTAAAGAATCGCGGCTATGAAGTCAGTTCTGTGCTTGGGAATGATGGCGCCAAACACATTCTCGACAGGCGCGAGCGCTATCGCTTATTCATAGTCGGACACGCCGCAGCAAGAGAAACCAGAGAAGAGATGGTCCGGTGGTTGAAAGTGAACTTCCCGGACACAAAGATCTTGGCACTAAATCCACCGCACCACGCGAAGCTTGCCGAGGCAGACTACAACCTCATTCTGAACGGCCCTGAAGAATGGCTTTCAGTGGTTGCAAACGCCGCCCTCGACGGCTCCAATCTGTTGTAACAGCAACTACTTTTCATACATGACCCCTCAGCAGGTGGATTTGCCGTCTTAATATTTCAGCTCTGTCGTTTTCCTCCTTGACCAACGCCGCCATCCCGCTTTGTTGCTCGGGAGCTGCCAGGTTAGGCGCCACGGTGGAAAGTCTCTTGGCGTGAGCTTCCGTCATTGCGAGCTCGACTTCTAGAGCGGCAATCGCTCGCAGACGTTTATCCGTCATCCGCAAAGGGTACCCCAGGTTCTGGTCCTCTGTCACCTCTCTATGGACCCTCGGGCGAACCGGTTTCCTGGAAGTATTTGCGGCTGTTGGCCGCGGCGGTCGCTAGGATGATGTCGTGCCGCGCCAGCGGGGAGCGCCATCTCGTTTGGAAAATGGAGCCTCATTGTTTTGAACAGGGCAAGGTGGTTCCATTTCAGTGCAGCAAGGAATGGATAAGTCTCGACAGTTGTCTGCTCCCTTCCGCCTTCGGTAGAACTGCGTCCGCGCCTGCGTGCTTGCTTTCCCATTCGAGCTGAGGAGAATCATCGAGCACGAAAAGCAAAACGGGCAGAGTTGGCACTAGCTTCTTTATTTCTCGCGTTGTTTCCAATCCGTTCATCCCCGGCATCAGGAAGTCTAGGAGAGCCAAATCTGGTCGGCATTCCTGAACTTTCTGCACGGCTTCGATTCCGCTCACGGCTTCAGCACATATTTCGATGTCTCCGTCGAGTTCAAGAATCGTCCGAATTTGCCGTCTCATCAGCAGGCTGTCATCCGCAACCAGAATACGTTTAGCCATGGCATAAACGGGTTTCGTGCTCCCTCCGCCGGGGAACATTGAGGAACATTAACGAGCCCCCTAAGATTCTCTCTAGGGCAAGCCGGATGTGCTATTCGGTGCAGTACGTAGACCGTTGATTTATTTCGAGTAGGGACACCGAACCACACCCTGCCTGCCCACTGCGTCACCCGGGGACCCTAAAGGCTTCCAGGTAGAGAACGGCCAGCTTATCTGAGGGAAGCGCAGACCCGCCCAAGAGCGACGAGGTCGTGCCGGGCAATTGTTTTTTCAAAGGCACTATTCTCGTGAAAATGTGAGGGAGAAGTTGAGAAGTCTGGCCAGTCAGGGCTCAAGACAGGCGCAAACTCTTGAGCGAAGAGCGGGCGGCTCCACCATTCATATTTGGGACAATGACCAATTCGAGCACGGTGACATTTGAAAGCTCGACTTGATATTCCTCGACCTCGCGTGTAGTTTCGGGCGGGCTGAAATTCCACTGCTGGCGCACAATTTCTTTCGATGAGCTTCCACCATCCGGAGACCACCGCAAAACGAACTCTTGCGTGCGCGCAGTTTCGCTTTCCTCAAAAACTAGGGATATGTGTTTCAGCCTTTGCGGCTGGTCGAAAACCAGTCGAATCGTTTGAGAGCCCGGCGCAGCCGCACGCCAGCCCCGCGTCTGTCCTGATACAAAGGCAGACTCGACTGGATAGTCCTTGTCCTCCGACGTGAACTCAACTATGGCTGCCCGCTCGACATCCAGCCACCCTTCGCCGCGCGATCGAACGGTTTCCGCAGTTGGAGTAATAAGCCGCTTACGCATACAAACTATTTTACCTCCGGTGCAACTCTGGAGATTATGGATTGAGGACACGCGGTTTCCTGTGTTGTTCTCACCGGACTGAGGAAAGGAAGGTCCGGAACTGCCGACGCCGAAAGCCGATAAGCGGTGACTTAAGAAAGGATTTCTCTTCGGGCCGTCATTCCGCCTTCCGGCGGAAATAGGCAAGCTTCCCTGGAATTTCCAACTTTCAGGAAACCGACTGGCCCGCCATCCGAGCATAGCGGCAAACTTGATAGGGCCGGCCAACTTCATGGTGCCGACTTTACGTTACGACCGTCAGCACGATACTTTGTCTAGGTCCGCTTAGACTCTTCTACCGTTGCACAGGAGAACTGCCATGACTAATCGAAAACTCATGCTGGTGGTGTTGCTGTTTGTTTCGTTCGGTTCGCCGGCAACGGCTCAGAACAGCAATGTTGACGACGAAGGCCATCAATGGTGGCAACACGCAGTTTTCTACGAGATTTACCCGCGCAGTTTCGCCGATAGCAACAATGACGGCATCGGTGACGTACCAGGCATTACTTCGAGGCTCGATTACCTGCATTGGTTGGGGGTGGATGCAATCTGGATCGCACCCATGTTTCCGTCTCCCCATGTGGATTGGGGTTACGACATTTCGGACTTTTGCAACGTCGATCCCGACTATGGCACGCTGAAAGACATGGATGCGTTGCTGGTCCAGGGCAAGCAACACAACATCCGCGTTCTCCTGGATTTTGTAATGACCTATACTTCTGATCAGAACAAGTGGTTTCAGGAGTCGAAATCCTCGCGCACCAACCCCAAGCGCGATTGGTACATCTGGCACGACGG
>WNFI01672379.1_pt1 | contig 13729 bp, 15 predicted proteins | sample 5400471 | NCBI WGS metagenome assembly WNFI01 (sample SAMN13153348, study PRJNA577476) | soil metagenome | isolation source: 100 cm saprolite on Douglas fir-dominated hillslope | place: USA:California | collected 2013-09-17 | reverse complement strand
GGTCGAACCAGAGCCGGCTGGCTGGTTTGGCGGGCGCGATACTACAATAGAGTAGAATCCCGGTGTGGAGGGGAGCAGACGCGCCGAGCTCGGCCGCGCCGGGGAGGCCGCCGCCGAGGCGTTCCTGCTGAACGCCGGCATGCGACTGGTGGAGCGGGATGTCCGCTTGCGCAACGGCCAGATCGACCTTGTCATGCTCGACGGTCGCTGCCTGGTTTTGGTGGAGGTGAAATCGCGTCGCGGTGGTGACTACGGCCTGCCCCAGGAGGCGGTGACGCGGCGCAAGTTGGCCAAGCTGCGGGAGTTGGCGCAGACCTACCGGAGTCTCAACCCGCGGTTGGGTTCCGGGCTGCGGATCGATGTCGTCGCGGTCGCAATGGATTCCGGAGGCGGCGCCCGCGCCTTTGTCCATCTGAGGGCGGTGGCGCTTGACTGACGGCGCGTCCAGCAGGCAGTGGCGAGCACAACATTACAGATCTGTGTAATATTGAGGTTGTGATTGCATCATCCCTGACCGCCTGCTTGGACGGCATCCAGGCCCGGCGGGTCGACGTCGAGGCCGATATCGCCGCCGGCCTGCCCTCGTTCAGCATCGTGGGACTGACTGACAAGGCGGTGCAGGAAGCTCGCGAGCGCGTCCGCTCGGCGCTTCGTAACTCGGGCTTTGGCTTCCCGGGCCACCGCCTCACGGTCAACCTGGCGCCGGCGGAGCTCCGCAAGGAGGGCAGCGCCTTCGACCTGGCGATTGCCGTCGCCATCCTGCGTTCGTCGCAGCAGCCGGGCCTGGATGGCGGCGCTTCGGGCGACGGCCACAGCGCCTTCATAGGTGAGCTCGGTCTCGACGGCAGCGTCAGGCCGGTGCGAGGAGCGCTGGCGCTGGGCACCCACCTCGCCGCCCGCGGGGTTCGACGCTTGTACGCACCCACGGCCAACGCCGCCGAGGCAGCGGGCTCGGGCCTACCGGTGCACCCGGTTGGTCAGCTCACCGAGCTCGTGGCGCACCTTCGCGGAGAGACGCTGATCCCGGTCCAGCCGGCCGCAGGGGTGGTTGAGGCGCCGGTGCTTCCCGAGGTCGACCTGGCGGACATCGAGGACCAGGTTGTCCCCAAGCGGGCGCTTGAGATCGCCGCAGCCGGCGGGCATCACCTGCTGTTTACCGGTCCGCCGGGTGCGGGCAAGTCGATGCTGGCCCGGGCCTTTGCCGGGCTGCTGCCCGACCTCTCCGTCGGCGACAGCCAGGAGGTCACCACCATCCACTCGATCGCTGGAGTCTTGCGAGGTGGGGGAATGATGCGGCGGCCGCCGTTGCGGTCGCCCCATCATTCGGTGTCTATCGGCGGATTCATCGGTGGCGGCGCCTCCTTCAGGCCGGGCGACCTCACGCTGTCGCACCGCGGGGTGCTGGTGCTCGACGAACTCCCGGAGTTCCGGCGCGACTGCCTGGAGGCGCTGCGCGAACCGCTTGAGGAAGGGCGGTTACGTGTCAGCCGGGCCGGCGGGACCAGGGTCTTGCCGGCGGACTTTGTGCTGGTGGCAACGGCCAATCCGTGCGCCTGTGGAGTGGCGGATCCGGAGGAATGCCGCTGTGCGCCCGACGTCCTGGCGCGCTACCAGCGGAAGGTTTCGGGCCCGCTGCGAGATCGCCTCGATCTGATCGTCGCGGTCGGCGCGGTGAGCCTTACAGGCGTTCGCCACGGCCGGGTGCAGCCGGAGTCCGGGCACGCCAGGGCGCGCGTGGAAGCCGCGCGTGAGCGCCAGGCGGCCAGGCAGGGAGCCGGTCTGTTGAACTCGGCGGTGCCCGGTGCGGCGCTGGGCGATGTTTGCCGGCTGGACGGCGACGCGGAATCTCAGCTGCGTACCGTTTCCCACCAGTTTGGCCTGACCGGCCGCGGGTTCCACGGAGTTTTGCGGGTGGCCCGCAGCATCGCGGACCTGGAGGGCCACGATCGCATCAAAACCGACGACCTGCTGGAGGCATGCGCGTTCCGCCTCCGCTGAGCTGGCGTCGGATCGAGCCGGCGGACGCGGAATATCCGGCCCTTTTAAAGGAGGTCAAAGCTGCGCCCGGGCTGGACGTGTCCGGCGAATTGCGCCCCGGCGACGAGGTCGTCGCGATCGTCGGCTCGCGGATGTCGTCGCCGTACGGTGAGGATGTCGCCTACGAGATGGCGGGCGAGCTGGCGTCTGCTGGTTTCGTGGTTGCCAGTGGACTCGCTCGGGGTATCGACGCCTGCGCCCACCGGGGAGCGCTCGACGCCGGCGGCCGGACCATCGCCGTGATGGGCACAGGACGGGACCGGGTCTACCCGGCCGAGCACTTCTACCTGGCCCGGCGGATCGCCGAGCAGGGCGCGTTGGTCACCCAGTTCCCTGCGGAGGCAGCGCCGGTGGCTTCGAATTTCCCCAGCCGCAACCACACCCTCAGCGGGCTGAGCCTGGGCGTGGTCGTGGTGGAGGCCAAGCGCCGCAGCGGTGCGATGCTGACTGCCGGCTCCGCCGCCGACCAGGGCCGGCTGGTGATGGCGGTGCCCGGCAGCGTTTACAACCCCACCTCGGCCGGCTGCCATGAGCTGCTGCGAGACGGCGCTCACCTGGTGACCTCTGCCGAGGAGGTGGTCCAGGAGATCCGCCGCGATCCCCTCTTCAGGCTCCTGGGCGCAGCGCCCACGTCAGCGCAGCCAAAGGAATACGGCGACCTTCGGGATGACCTGCTACGGGTGCTGCGGTCGCACCGTCTCAGCCTGGACCAGATCTGCGGCAGGACCAAACGGCCGGCGCGCGAGGTGGCAATGGCCGCCGCCCAGTTGCGCATCGATGGAGAAATCACGTTACGTGACGGGCTCTACAGCGCCAGGTCTCACCGCTACGCGGTGCCTCCACGGCGGGCTTCGGATGGGAATGTCGGAGCTTGACGCGGGCTTATAGTCTGCACCCATATGCCACAGGGCCAGACCGAAGCCTCCGAGCGGGAGGCGGCGGGTACCCGACAAGGTACCCCGCTGATCATCGTCGAGTCCCCCTCCAAGGCGCGGACTCTGGAACGCTACCTCGGAGGGCGTTACCTTGTGCGTGCTTCTATGGGCGCGATCCGCGACCTGCCCAAGAGCGACCTGGGCATCGACGAGGCCAACGATTTCGAGCAGACCTATGTCGTCATCTCTGGCAAGGAGAAGGTGATGCGCGACCTCAAGGCCGAAGCCAAAAAGGCGTCGCGAGTGATCCTGGGGACTGACCCGGACCGTGAGGGCGAAGCGATCTCCTGGCACCTGGCCAAGGAGCTCAAGCTGCAGGACCCGCAGCGCGTGCGCTTCGAGGAGATAACGCGCTCCGGGGTGGAGAAGGCCCTCGCCGAGGCCGGCCCTATCGACACCAACCTTGTAAACGCCCAGATCGCGCGTCGTGTCATCGACCGCCTGGTTGGCTACAAGGTGAGCCCGGTGCTCTGGCGCAAGGTCAAGCCAAGCATCTCCGCGGGTCGGGTGCAGTCGGTGGCGGTGCGCCTCGTCTGCGAACGGGAGGAGGAGATCGACGCTTTCGTCGCACGCGAGTACTGGACCATCGAGGCGGATCTGCGCCGGCCAGGACGCCAGCCCGACTTCAAGGCGCGGCTGCTCACGGCCAAGCCGTCGGAGGGAGCGGTCGACGAGCGGAAGGAGGCGGCCGACGAAGCCGACGCCACTGCGGAGGGCAGCCGCCCCGAGCTTGCCGACGAAGCCAGCGCGACGGCCGTCCTCGAGCAGCTGCGGCAGGGCACATACACCGTCGCGTCGGTGGAGGTGCGCGAGAGGGCAAGCAACCCGCGGGCCCCGTACGAGACCAGCACCCTGCAGCAGGACGCGTCCAACCGGATTCGTTTCAGTCCCCGCAAGGCGATGCAGGTCGCGCAGCAGCTGTACGAGGGTGTCGACCTGGGCGCTGAGGGCCCTTCGGGTCTGATCACGTACATGCGTACCGACGACACCCGGGTCAGCAACGAGGCGGTGGGGGCAGCCCAGGCATGGATCCGCCAGAGCTACGGCGAGGACTACGCGCAGGCGCGCACGTGGGGCAAGAAGAAAGGTGCCGCGCCGGTAGAGGCGCAGGGTGCGCACGAGGCGATCCGTCCCACCGATGTCACCCGCACTCCAGAGTCGGTGGAGCAGTATCTGACCAACGACCAGCTCCGCCTCTACACCCTGATCTGGCGCCGGTACATGGCCAGCCAGATGGCCCCTGCCAGGTACGAGAACACCCGGGTCGACATCACCGCGGCGGGCTACACCTTGCGGGCCAACGGATCGATCCGACGGTTCGACGGCTTCGAGCGGGTCTGGGAACGTGAGGTCGACGACGACCCCGGCATCCCCGAGCTGGCCGCCGGAGACCTGCTCGACCTGCTCGACCTGGCCAGTGAGCAGCATTTCACCCAGCCACCGCCTCGATACACCGAGGCATCGCTGATCAAGGAACTGGAAGAGCGCGGTATCGGCCGTCCCAGCACATACGCGCCGACCATCGACACCATCGAACGGCGAGGCTACGTACGAGCCGTCGAGCGAAGGCTGCACCCGACTCCTCTGGGCAAGGCCGTGAACGCGTTCATGGTCGCCAACTTCGGCGGCCTGGTCGAGTACGGCTTCACCGCCAACATGGAGGGCGATCTCGACAAGATCGAGAACGGCACCGCCTGGGTGCCCTTCATGCGCACCTTCAACAGCGACCTGGATGATTCACTGGCCAAGGCCACCGACGCGGAGCCGGTGCGGCCCACCGCGATGGCGGAGCGGACAGGCGAGATCTGCCCCAAATGCGGCGAGGGTGAGCTGGTTAAGCGCGCCGGCAGGTTCGGCGAGTTTGTCGGATGCTCGCGGTACCCGGCGTGCGACTACATCAAGGATCGTGAGGATCGTCCGGCTGCGGTCGAGACCGGGAAGGCCTGCCCGACCTGTGGCAAACCGCTGGTCATGAGGCAGAGCCGGCGAGGTCCGTTTATCGGCTGCTCCGGCTACCCTGACTGCCGCTATACGGAACAGGTCGAGGGCGGCGCGCCGGGAACAGCCAACCGGCCGGAGCCGAAGGTTCTCGATGAGGCGTGCCCGGTGTGCGGCAAGCCAATGGTGATGCGCAGGGGGCGCTTCGGCGAGTTCAAGTCCTGCAGTGACTATCCAAAGTGCAAGGGTCCGGCGCGTGCAGGCACCACTTCTCGCAAGCGGACTGCTAAAAAGAGTTGATGGCGAAGCGCAAGCGGCCGGCGGCCAAGGCGCCGGCTGCCAAAACTGGCACGGCCGGGCAATCCCGATCGCAATCCCAATCAATGGGCATGCCAAAGGCGTCGAAGAAGGCTGGGGTCTCGACCGCGGACCTGGCGGAATCTACGACGGCGGCGTCCGCGTCGGCTTCAGCGCCGCCCGCCATGACCGGGACACGCGGAACCGCGAAGGCAACCTCAACGAGAAAGGCGGGTGTCAAGCCGACGCCGTTCGATCCTGAATACGAGCGCCCCATCTCTGAGCTGCCTCCGCTGGTGTTCCCGAATTCCGAGCAATACGAGTTCCGCCTCAAGGCCGAGGAGCGGCGTCGCACCCGGCTCCGCAATGAGGCCATCTTTGGAGTGGGGCTGGGAGTGATCGGAGTCATTGTCCTGGTCACGGCTCACACCCCCGGGTTCCTGGGGCTGGCCGCCATCGCGGTGGTCGCCATGGCAGCGTACGAGTTGATGGTCTCCGGGCTGGAATAGGCCCGGTATACTCGTCCAGCCCGGTGACCCGGGTAATTCACACGCCCGATATCGAAACCGATGGTGCCTCGCGAATCCTGCGAGGTTAATGACGGGCGGAGGCAACAACCCGGAGGTTCACCACAGATGCCTGCAGTCACGCTCAAACAGCTCCTCGAAGCCGGGGTGCATTTCGGACACCAAACCAGCCGCTGGAACCCGAAGATGAAGCCATACATCTTCACCGCTCGCAACGGCATCCACATCATCGACCTGGCCCAGACCGTCAAACTGCTCGAGGAGACCTATCAGTGGGTCATCCAAGCGGTCGCCGACGGCGGCTCGGTGCTCTTCGTGGGCACGAAGAAACAGGCCCAGGGGATCATCGAAGAGGAGGCCAAGCGGAGCCACCAGTATTTCGTCAACCATCGCTGGATGGGGGGCATGTTGACCAACTTCGGGATCATTCAGCAGCGTTTCGCCCGTCTCCAAGACCTCAAGGAGCTGCGCGACACCGGCGGCTTCGACCACATGGCCAAAAAGGATGCCGCCAAGCTGGAAGATGATCTCGATCGCTTGGAGCGCAACTTTGGTGGCATGGCTGAGATGAGCCGCCTGCCGGCCGCTGTCTTTGTCGTCGACCCGCGCAAGGAACACATCGCGGTTACCGAGGCGCGCAAGCTCAAGATCCCGATCATCGCGATCACGGATTCCAACTGCGACCCCGAGCTGATCGACCACGTCATCCCCGGCAACGACGACGCCATCCGCGCCGTCCGCCTCATCAGCGCTCGCATCGCCGAGGCCGCTCTCGAGGGCCGCGCCGCACGACCGCAGGCCGCCGAGCAGGAGGCTGAGGAGGCGGAGCCGGTGGTCACCGAGGCCGAGCTGCAAGAGGCGCCGGCCGCGGATGCCGCCGTCGAGAAGGTGGAGCCGCCAGTAGTGGCCGAGCTTGGCGATGAGGACGAGATCAAGCCCGAGCCTGAGATCGCGGAGGAGGAGTTCGAGAAGGTGCTCGAAGGCCTCGATGTACAGGACAAGATGATGGGAGACGCCTGATGGCCGAGATCACGACTTCCCTGATCAAGGAGCTTCGCGATGCCACCAATGCCGGTGTCCTGGATGCTCGCAAGGCGCTCCAGGAGAATGAGGGAGACATCGAGAAGGCCAAGGACTGGCTGCGCCGGAAGGGCATCACCAAGGCCGGCGAACGCGCCGGACGGGCGGCAGCCGAGGGCGTGATTGGCACCTATGTGCACCACAATCACCAGGTCGCCACCATGGTAGAGCTCAACAGCGAGTCTGACTTCGTCGCCCGCAACGACATCTTCAAGGACCTGGCCCGGGAGTTGGCCATCCATGTGGCTGGCACCGGTCCTCGATGGGTGCGGCGCGACGAGGTGCCGGCGGTGATCGTGCAGCGCGAGCGCGACATCGCGATCGCCACCGCCAAGGATCAGGGCAAGGAGGCGATGGCCGAGAAGATCGCCGAGGGCAAGCTGAACGCCTTCTTCGGCGAGCACTGCCTGATGGAGCAGAAGTGGGCCAAGGACGACAAGAAGAAGGTCAAGGAGCTGATCGACGAGGCCATCGCGCAGCTGAAAGAAAACATCGTTGTCTCTCGATTCGCGCGCTTCAAGGTCGGCGAGGCCGCCGTGGTTGACGCGGGCCCCGGCAGCGAAGTCACGGGCGAGGCTTAGCCTGACGGCAATGGCATCGGGGGCCGCCCAGGCGCCGAAATACCGGCGCGTGCTCCTCAAGTTGAGCGGCGAGGCGCTCCTCGGTCCCTCCGGCTTCGGCATCGACCAGGAGACCGTCAGCACCATCGCCCGACAGGTCAGCCGGGTTCGTGACCTGCACGTCGAGGTGGCCATCGTCATTGGCGGCGGCAACATCTTCCGAGGCAACTCCGCCGGCGGCATCGATCGGACCCAGGCGGACTACATGGGCATGCTGGCAACCGTCATCAACGCCTTGGCCTTGCAGGACGCCCTCGAGAAGATTGGGGTGCCCACGAGGGTGCAGTCGGCGATTGCGATGGCACAGATCGCCGAGCCCTACATTCGCCGTCGGGCGGTGCGCCACTTGGAGAAAGGCCGCGTCATCATCCTCGCCGCCGGGACGGGCAACCCGTACTTCACCACCGACACGGCGGCGGCGCTGCGGGGCGTCGAGCTGAGCGCTGACGTCATCCTCAAGGCGACCAAGGTCGACGGTATATACAGCGCCGATCCACTCAAGGACGCCGGTGCCGAGCGCTACGCCAGTCTCAGCTACCTCGACGTGCTCAATCGGGGCCTGACCGTGATGGAGATCGGGACCCTGGTATACGGTAGGTAGCCGATGGCAGACGAGGCGATGATCGAGGATCTCCTTCGCGAGGCGGAGGTGAAGATGCAGAAGTCACTCGACGCCCTCCACAAGGAGCTGTCCACGATCCGCACCGGCCGGGCAACGCCGGCGTTGCTGGAACGTGTCCATGTCGATTACTACGGCACCCAGACGGCGCTCCAGCAGCTGGCCCAGATTCACGCACCGGAGCCGCGGTTGCTGGTGATCCAACCTTACGATCGCAGCTCGATAGCGGCGATCGAGAAGGAGCTGCAAAAGTCGGAGCTCGGCCTCAACCCCTCCAACGACGGGCAGGTCATCCGGATCCCCTTCCCGCCTCTGACCGAGGACCGGCGCAAGGAGCTGGTCAGGGTTGTCAAGCACAAGATCGAAGAGGCGCGCGTCGCGATCCGAAACGTCCGGCGCGACGAGCAGCATGGGATCCAGGAATTCGAAAAGGAGCACATGATCTCGCAGGACGACGCCAAGCGCGGTCTCGACCACCTGCAAAAGATCACCGACAAATTCATCGGGTCAGCCGACGAGACCGGGGCGAGGAAGGAAGCCGAGATCCTAGAGGTGTGAGGCGTCGTAGCCTCGGGCCGCTGATGCGCGCGCCAGCCGCATCGACCTGACCGCCCGGAGCGGGTCAGATGGACGCCCAACTCTCTATATGGGCGCTTTCCTGGCTCGAGCTCTTGCCCGAGCCGCGTTTCCGGGCTCACTCGCGCTGAGCTGCGTTTTCCATGCGCTGAGCGGCGTTTCCCCGAGCTGCGCTTCCTAGGTCGGCGCTGGGACAGCTGCCTCGAGTAGGGCTTTCATGGTTTCGGCCGCAGCCTCGAATTGCTTCTTCGCCAGTTGCACGACCACAGGCTCGGCCAGCTTCACGAAGCCGTGACTCTCGCCTCGGTAATGGCTCGTCAATTTGGTTCCGTCCTGGGTCTGCTCCAGGGTGCTCTCGAGCTCGAGCTGGAACGGGCCCGCGGCTGTTTTGGCGACGAACCTTTGATTCGGGATGTATGCCGTGTACTCCTGGGCCAACTCGAAGCTGCGGCCCAGGAACTTGCCCTCGAAGACCACAGTGGTGCCAACACCGACCGGGCCCTCGCTCCTGGGATATGCCCTCGTCAGTCCGGCGTTCCACTCCGGCATCCTCTCGAAGTCCTCGAGAAAGGCCCAGACATCTTTCACCGGGCGGTCGATTGTCGTCACGATCTCGAACTCGTTCATGTGATCCTCCTGCCGGGCTCGAATTGCCCGGACTCGAACTCCGTGCCTGGTCTCCTTGCCCCACCATATGCGCGCCCGGGGCCCCGGCCAAGGGTGCGGGGGCCACTGGATCTCTGGTGGCAGCACCACTGGGTGGTTCAGGCTGCGTCCTGGCTCCACAATTCGACTGGCAGGTCCCGTGGCTCGAGGCCTGGTAGGTCCCGTAGCTCGACGCCTGATGAGCAGGGATTCGTGGCGCCATCGATGAGGGCGGCGTAACCCGCACCCGTACCTTGAAACCAGGAGGGGGGATGCTTTGCAACCGCCCATCCTGGAGGAGATGATGAGAAAGCTCACCACTTTTTCCCTGCCGTTTGTAGCAGTACTTGCGCTTGGCGCGCCGGTGAGCGCGCTGGCGATGGTATCGCCGACCACGGGACAGCCGGGGGCGCCCACCAACACATGCGGTACCGCTAACCCCACCACGCCGGGTAACTCCGCCAGCTCGCCTGGATCGCCCTTCAACACCAGCGGCCAGGCCGGCAACGTCTACGCCGGGAACCCTGACACCGAGTCTTCAGAGCACTCCAACAGCACAGTGTCGGTCTCGCAGTACGACAGCGCCTGCGTGCATCTGAGCCACTAGGCGGCTGAGCCGCCGACTGGCGGATCCCGGACCCGGAGCCCGTATCACGACCAAGCGGGCCGGTGAGTTATACGTTTAGAGCCGCGCCGATGGCCCGGTCGAGGAGACACGCCTGTCCAGGCCATTCGACGCCGGGGGGCGCGATACGAAGCCCTGGCCAGAGGCGAGGACCTTCCTGGTCGCCTCAGGTAACCAACCTCGGATAGGTCGGCAAGCGGCGCGGCGGAGCCGATCCTGCCGGAGCTCGCATCAGCCGGAGCTCGCATCAGCCGGAGCTCGTATCAGCCGGAGCTCGTATCAGCCGGAGCTCGTATCGGCCGGAGCTCGTATCAGCCGGAGCTCGTATCGGCCGGAGCTCGTATCAGCCGGAGCTCGTATCAGCCGCTGAGGCATCGTTGCCGGCGCCGGATCGGCTTGGTCAGGTGTGGCGGCAAACGATAATCGGGGCGAGATGCAGGTCCCTCGTCACATCGCGATCATCATGGACGGCAACGGCCGCTGGGCTCGGGCCCGCGGTAAGCGCCGGCTCGAGGGCCATCGCGCGGGGCTGAAGGCCATCCGCCGCGTTCTGAAAGCGTGCGACGAGTTGGGCGTCAGTGTCCTCAGCCTGTACGCGTTCTCAACCGAGAATTGGACCCGGCCGCGCACCGAGGTGGACGGATTAATGCGCCTGTTCTCTCAGACCCTCGATCGCGAGATCGCCGAGCTGGACCGCGAGGGCGTCCAGCTCCGCATCACCGGGCGCCGCGATGGGCTGTCGGGGAAGCTGCTTCGCAAGATCGAGGCCGCCGAAGCGCTGACCCGGCCCAACCAGGGCAGGGTGCTGAACCTGCTGATCAATTACGGCGGCCGCGCCGAGATCGTGGACGCGGTTAAAACGCTGCTGGCCTCGGGCGTCGACCCTGGCGGACTCACTGACCAGGACATCAGCAACGCCCTCTACCACCCCGACCTGCCCGAGCCGGACCTCGTCATACGGACTGCCGGCGAGCAGCGACTTTCGAACTTCCTGGTCTGGGAAACGGCGTATTCCGAGTTCCACTTCACGGAAACCCTGTGGCCCGACTTCGAGAAGGCCGACCTGGTCGAGGCGATCGCTGCGTTCAACGCCAGGGAGCGCAGGTTCGGCGGGCTCGCCGACCAGGAACCGGCGCCGGATGAAACGCGTGGCGTCGCCTGAACCCACCCATCCCGAGGTGGCCGCCGAGGTGGTCCCCGCCGGGCCGCGGCGGAAAATGAGCCCGCTGATGGTCCGTGTCCTGAGCGCGGCCGTGCTGGTCGTCGCGATCCTGGGCTCGCTGGCGGCCGGGCCGACCATCGCTCTGCCACTTCTGACGGCGCTGATCATGGTCGGGACCTGGGAGTACTACACAATCACCAGGCGGATGGGTGTGGCGGCTGCGCCCTGGGTGCTGTTCCCCCTGACCCTGGTCTTGCTTTTCCGCTTCCAGATTGACGCCGTCTCGCCACAGCTGGTGCCGCTCGCGCTGACCATAGCTATCGGTGCCGGGCTGGCCGTGTATCTGGGAGCCCGTCAGCCGGTCGACGGGATGAGCCGCTGGGCGATGGCGATCGCGGGCTCCCTCTACCTGGGCTGGATGCTGGGATTCTATTTCGCCCTGTACACGGCCCACGACCCCGACGAAGCCAGATTCGGGACGGCGCTGCTGCTGGCTCTAGCGGGTTCCACGGTGCTGGGCGACACGGCGGCGCTGCTGGCGGGCACGCGCTTCGGTCGGCACTCGTTCTTCCCCGGAATCAGCCCCAACAAGACGGTCGAGGGCGCCGTCGCCGGGTTCGCGGTCCAGGCCATTGTTTTTGCCGCCATGGGGTTGCTCGCGGATATTCCCCTCGTTCATGGCGTCGTTCTTGGGGCGTTGGTAGCGATGGCGGCCCAGGCCGGTGACCTGGTCGAATCGCAGTTCAAGCGTGCCGCCAAGGTCAAGGATGCCGGCAGCCTGGTGCCGGGCCACGGCGGAATGCTGGATCGGATCGACTCGCTGATCCTGATTCCGGCGGTTGCCTACTATTACCTTGAGTTGGTCCTGCATCTGAAGCTGCCCCAGTGAAGCACCACGGTATCGCCGTTCTGGGAGCCACCGGGTCGATCGGCCAGCAGGTCATCGAGATAATCGACGAGTTCCCCGACCGGTTCGAGTTGGTCTCGGCCACCGCCGGCACCGACGTGGTCCGCCTGGCGAAGCTCAAGGCTCGCAACTCCAAGCTCTTCGTCGCCGTCGCCAACCTTCCCGAGGGCCGAAGCGCGGCGCCCCGGGGCATCGAGGTAGGGGAAGAGGCGATCGTGCGTGCCGCCACCCACCCCAAAGCTGACCTTGTTGTGGTCGCGATCAGCGGTTTCGCATCGCTGCGGCCAACCCTGGCCGCGCTCGAGTCCGACCGGGACATCGCGCTGGCCAGCAAGGAAGCGCTGGTGGTGGCGGGCGAGCTGGTGATGGGCGCGGCGCGGACTCGCGGTCGCTGGGTCCTGCCCATCGACAGCGAGCACTCGGCCATCTGGCAGTGCCGCTGGGGCGAGGACCTGACCACCATCAGCGGCATCACTCTGACAGGCTCGGGCGGGCCCTTTCGCAAGCTACCCCTGGAGAAGCTCCGCGACGTGACCGTGGCGGACGCCCTCAAACATCCGACCTGGAAGATGGGCCCCAAGATCACGATCGACTCGGCGACGATGATGAACAAGGCGCTCGAGGTGATCGAGTTGCACCACCTCTTCGACATTCCATATGACCAGATCAGGGTCGTGATCCACCCGCAGTCGATCGTGCACAGTCTGGTCGACTTCGTCGACGGCTCGACCAAGGCGCAGCTCGGGTTGCCGGACATGCGAGTCCCGATCTCGATCACGCTGGGATATCCCGAACGACTTTTCCGCCACCCGGAGCCGTTGCGCCTGGAAGAGGTCGGACGGCTCGACTTCCAGCCGCCCGACCCCAAACGCTACCCGGCGATCCAGCTCGGCCTGGACGCGGGCCGGAAGGGGCAGACCTACCCGGCGGTGCTCAACGCCGCCAACGAGGCTGCGGTCCAGCTCTTTGTCGAGGGCTCGCTCAGCTTCGACCGGATCGTGGCCCTCGTTGCCGATACGCTTGAAGCCCATACACCGCAGCCGGCTGATTCACTGGAGACGCTTGTGGAGGTGGATTCCTGGGCCCGGGAGTGGGCTCGAAACAAGGTGGGGGCAGTAACGGTCTAACCCTTGAGGCAAAGCGTCCTGAAATGAATCCGCTCGTCGTCATCGCCGTCGTGCTCGTGTTCGGCTTCCTGGTCACCTTCCACGAGTTCGGGCACTATCTTCTTGCCAAGCTCAACGGCGTCCGCGTCCTGGAGTTCAACGTCGGATTCGGCGCGCCGCTGGTCCGCAAAACGTGGGGTGAGACCACCTATGGGATCAGGTCGATCCCGCTGGGTGGCTATGTCCGGCTGGCGGGGATGGACGACGGCGAAACCGGGCCGCGAAGCTTCACCCAGAAGCCGGTGTGGCGGCGGCTGACGATCATCGTGGCGGGGTCGTGCGCGAACCTGATCTTGCCGATCGCGATCTTCTTCGTGATCTACGTGATCCAGTCCGGGGGGCCCGTGACGGTGCAGGAGCTCGTCGTCGGTGCTCCGGCTCAGCGCTCCGGGGTGCAGGCCGGCGACCAGCTGGTGGCCATCAACGGCCACCCCATCAACTCGGTCTACGACCTCAGAGACCAGGTCAACGCCTCTGGCGGCAACCCTGTGGTTTTGAAGTTCGGAGTTCCCGGGAAGCCCGCCCACAGCATCGCCATGAACCCGATACGGCAGGGCGATCGATGGTTGATCGGCGTCTCGCCCAGCGGCGGCGC
>WNFI01461942.1_pt1 | contig 13730 bp, 17 predicted proteins | sample 5400471 | NCBI WGS metagenome assembly WNFI01 (sample SAMN13153348, study PRJNA577476) | soil metagenome | isolation source: 100 cm saprolite on Douglas fir-dominated hillslope | place: USA:California | collected 2013-09-17 | reverse complement strand
AGACAGCCAGTTCTCGAGTTTAGTGAGTGAGCGCCACCTCCTCGAGCGCGCGAGGCTTGGGGGGATTGATCCAGACCTCGGTGGGTGCCGCGGCTGGCATCGGACGGCCCGCGGGGAACCGCTCAGGATGTGCCGCGTACGCCGCGGTGAGCACCGCGGCGCGCTCGGCCACGCGCTGCGCGGCCAAGCCGAAGTGCACGTCGTGGGGCGTGAGCAGCCCGAGGCCGCTGTGGTGATGTGCGGTGTTGTACCAGGGGAAGAAGACGTGTCCGTGGGCCCGCGCGTCTTGGATCGAGCCGAACCGGTCCGGGAACGCCGGCCGGTACTTCAGCGTCTTGAACTGCGCCTCCGAGAACGGGTTGTCGTTGGACACGTGGGGCCGCGAATGCGTCTTGGTCACGCCGAGATCGGCCAGCAGGAACGCGACGGACTTCGAGATCATGGCCTGGCCGCGGTCGGCGTGGATCGTGAGCTGCTCGCGCCCAATGCCGTGCCGGGCGCACGTCTCCTGGATGAACTGCTCGGCCAGCGTCGCGCTCTCGCGATGGGCCACCATCCAGCCGACCACGTAGCGGCTGAAGACGTCGAGCATGACGTACAGGTAGAAGTAGGTCCACTTGGCCGGCCCGAGCAGCTTGGTGATGTCCCAGCTCCAGAGCTCGTTGGGCCGGCGGGCCAGCAGCTCCGGCGCGGCATAGCGGGGATGCCGGAGTTGCTGGCGCCGCTCGCGCACCTCCTGGTGCGCCCCCAGCACGCGATACATCGTGCGTTCGGAGCAGAGATACTGCCCGGCGTCGAGCAGCGTGGCATAGACCTCCGCCGGGGCGAGATCCACGAAGCGCGGCTCATGCAGCACGGCGAGGACCGCCCCGCGCTCGCCCGGACTGAGCGCGCGCGGCGAGGGGCGTCGCGGCGGCGCGGCCCGCGCGGGCCGACGCCCGCGATAGTAGCTCGCGCGCGGCAGCCCGAGCGCCGCGCACGTGGGGGCGATGCCCAGCCGCGGTCCGATCTGGGTGACCGTCGCCATCACGAGGGCTCGGTGGTCAGCGGCGCTCCCAGCAACGCCGCCACTTGTTTTTGCAGGGCGACCAGGGCCTCAGCTCGCTCGGCGCGCTTCTGCCACCGGCTGATCTCGCGCGCTTGCTCGGCCAGCTTCTTGTCGCGCGGATCGGCGACCCGCCGCGCGGGCCCCCGCTTCTTCGGCGCCCCCGCCAGCTCGCCCCGCTCCCGCGCCAAGGCCTGCTCCAATGCGCTCATCGCTCTCCGATCCTGCCTCGCCCTCGACACTAAACTTCCAGGGGGTCACTGTCTCACTCATATTGGCAGAGAGGGGCGATTCAGCTGACCGACCTGGCGAATGGTGTGTTCGGCCAGTAGGGCGTCGCGTGGTCACCGGACTCCACGCGGCTCGCGTTCGTCGCCCGCGTGGGCGGGTGGCAGGAGCCGGAACGCGAAGAGGACCGCGGCAAGTCACGCCCAGCCCACGTCATTGCCGCTCTGAAGTACCGGTTCGAGGGTATCGGTTTCACGTACGACCGCCGACCGCACATCTTCGTCGTTCGGGTTACGGGTGGTGCGCCAACACAGATTACGATGGCGCCTTTCCCGATGTATGGCCGACGTGGTCTCCGGACGGCACGCGCATCGCCTTCGCCGCCGAGCGCCACGAGACGCGCGACATCGACGTGAACGACGCGATCTATGAAGTCGCCGCGGACGGTGGGGAGCCTCGGCGCATCAGCCGCACTCTGGCCCCGATCTGGGCGCCCACGTACTCACCCGACGACGCGCGATCGTGCATGCGGGGATGCGCGTCGCCGACGACGGCTACAATGTCTTGATCTTTCTGCAGCCGACGGACGGCGGCGAGTGGATCTGTCTGACCGAGGGGATGGACCGATCGGCGTGGGACGCCGTGCCGCCCGCATGGTCGGCCGACGGCGAGTGGGTCCTCTTCGTCGGTCGCGATCACGGCACCTATCCGCTCTTCTGCGTGCGTGCGAAGGGTGGCGACCTGCCGGTCCTCCTCGTCGGGGGACGCCGCACGGTCAACGGGTTCTCCGTCGCGCGAGCCACCGGAGCGATCGCGTTCACCGCGACCGAACCCACGGTGCCGACAGAGCTGTTTGTGTGCAATGCCGACGGCTCGGGTGAGCGGCAACTCACGCATCTCAATCGCGAATGGAGCGCGGAGGTCGAGCTCTCGGCCCCGGAACGTTTCAGCTTCCACCGCGTCGGGTTCGATATCGACGTCTGGATGATGAAGCCGGTTCCGTTCGATGCCGCGAAGCGCTACCCGGCCCTGCTTTGGATCCACGGCGGACCTCACCGAGAGTTCTCGGATGGTTACTGGCATGAAGCCCAGGTCGAGGCAGCCGCCGGCTACGCGCTGATCTACGTGAACCCTCGCGGAAGCCAGGGTTACGGCGAACAGTTCAGTCGCGCGTCGGTCGGCGACTGGGGCGGCGGGGACTTCGCCGATCTTATGATGGGCGTCGACGAAGCGCTCGGCCGTTTCCCGTTCATCGATGGCGAGCGGCTCGGGGTGATCGGAATCAGCTACGGCGGGTTCATGACGAGCTGGGTCGTCAGCCACACGGATCGCTTCAAGGCCGCATGCTCCGAGGCGGGGATCAGCAACGTCGCGACCCAGGTGGGGACGAGCGACATCGGCTGGCACTGGACGATCAACGAGCAGGGCGGCGTGCCGCCTTGGGAGGATGTTGGGCGATACGTTGACCGGTCGCCGGTCACGCACGTGTCGTCAATCCACACGCCGCTTCTCATCGTGCACGGTGAGTCCGACCTGCGGTGCAACGTCGTCGAGAGCGAGCAACTCTTCGTGGCGTTAAAGCGGATCGGCCGCGAGGTCGTATTCGTTCGGATGCCCGACGCAGGCCATGGCTTCGGCGGCGTCGGTCGGCCGCGTCAGCGCCTGGAGCGCTTCCGACTCATCCTCGACTGGTTCGCAAAGTACCTGCGCCCCGGCTCCTGATCGTGGCGCGACCACATACTGGTAGCTCGCCGAGACGTCGGTCATCCCGAGTCAAGTCGTGAAGTCGGGCTCGAGTCTATGAGCACCGCGGTTCATCACGCGGCGACAAAATAATTGCTCGGTGCGTCCGGAAGCTCGCCCTTGACCGCGTTCGCTGGCGTCGCGGAGGACTACCAGCGCTATCGCGTGCCATATCCCGACGAAGTCTTCGACTGGATCGTCCGTGAGTACGGCCTCGACCGCCGGGGCCGGCTTCTCGATGTTGGTTGCGGGACAGGATACGCCTGCCTGCCGCTCAGTCCCTGGTTCGAGGACGTTGTCGCGATCGATCCGGAGCCGGACATGCTGTGCGTGGCCGGCCGCGCGGCGGACGATCGGGGAGTGGCCAACGTCCACTTCATGTGCCTGAGGGCTGAAGACGTTCCACCCGCACTCGGGCCGTTGCGCCTGGTGACGTTTGGCAACTCGTTCCACTGGACCGATCGCTTGAAGGTCGCGCACGCGCTCTTTCCACTCGTTTCAGCCGGCGGCGGCCTCGTCGCCCTTGCGAGCTCGAGCGTATGGGCAGGCGAGGAGCCATGGAAGGTCGCTTTGCTTGAGACGATGAATGCATGGCTCGACCCGGATCTAGCCTGCTTCATTCATGAACGTGCACGTCCAGGATCACGGGGGGCCCGCAATGGGTTGTAGGGACGTCTTCTCGGCCCTACACGACGATTTCGGCGCGTCACCTCGAGAGACGAAGCCGTATACGCCCTGCGCGGCGCGAGTGGCCACACCGAAGAACCCTGCGGCACCGACACCTGTCCCGCGGTCCAGCGTCGAGCGGATTGCTCCGACCGCCTCAGGGAGTCGCGCCGACCGCGCAGGCGAGGCGCTGCCACGTCGAGCGCCAAGGAAAGGACGCCGGCAGGTGCAGCACGATGCGGCGCACCGAGCGCTCGACCCAGACGGCGAGCTTGAGCAGCCGCTCCCGCAGCGTGGTGACCTGGGCGTCGGCGCAGGCGGTGCCGTGCGTCCGGCGCTGAAGCTCCTGGAACAGGATGTAGGCGGCCAGCGTCAGCAAGACGCGGAACTGGTTGGCCAGGAATCGCGAGCAGCTGGTCCGGTCCAGCTCCAGCCCGTGATGCAACTCCTTGAGCCGGTTCTCCACGTCGCCCCGTGGGCAGTAGATCTGCTCGTACACGGTCCGGGGCGCGTGGGGCAGGTTGGTCACGACGAACCGGGGATTGTTCTTGGGATCGCGCCCCGGATGCCGGACGACCTCGGCCTTGATGATCACGCGCCGCTGGCGCTTCCATGTTTTGGCCGCGTACCGCGTCTCCCCGTAGAGGTGCTCGGTCCGGCCGCTTGCCTTCGAGCGCATCCGGGCCTTGCCCATCCAGCGCCGGGCCCGTGTCTCCAGCCGCGCGTTGCTCGCCATCGCCACGACGTACTCGACCTGCTGGGCCTCGAGGAACGTGAACACCGTGGGGGTGGCAAAGCCCCCATCGAGGCGCACTCGGATCGTGGGCGCGCGAAATGCCGCACGCACGTGCCGAATCAGGCGCCGCAAGAGCCCGCGGGCCCCGAGGCTGGCCGGCGCGTTGCCGGGGCGCAGCACGGCGGCGACGGCATACTGCTCGGCCTCGTCGTCGAACGTCACCGTGGCCACCATCGGCAGATAACACCACGTGTCGTAGTGACCATTGAAGAAGGTGAACTCCTGCTGCCCGTGGGTGGGATCGTCGGTGGGATCGAGGTCGATCGTGATGCGCCGGGCCCGGCCCTTGAGCCGCCGGCGATGGTGCTCGATGACGGTCTCGGCCAGCCCGTGCCCCATCGTGAGCAACTCCCGCCACCCCACGGCGTTCTCGAACCGCGACAGCGTGGGCTGCGAGGCCAGGGCCGGCCCCGCGATCGGATCCCGGTCCACCAGGAGCTTGTGGATCGCGTCGTCGGCCAGCCGGGCCGCGTCGTTGCAGTCGGCGTAGCCGCAGGCGATCCCAAAGACGCGCTGCCGGAACAGCTCGAGCGTCTGATGCTGGATCTTGCCCGGCTGCCGCTCGTCCTGGAGACACGCGGCCAACCGCTTGGTCAGCCCGAGGTGGGTATCGATCCCCTTCAGCAAGATCGCGCCGCCGTCGGAGCTGGCGTGCTCCGCGTCGAAGGCTGCGACGACCGGCTTCCTTTTCGGATCGAAGTTGAACGTGACTTGCGCTATACAGTCTGTAGCCATCGAGCCTCCTTCTGGTGGTGCGAGCAAGCGTCCAATCACCGCTTTTATCGCACACTTGAGGGACTCGATGGCTCTCTTGTCTCATCGTTCACGCATAATCCAGGCTAGGGCGACGCGCTGGCGCCGGCAGGTTGCCGGGCGCGCCGCTTCATCAGGATGTCCTTTGCGAGAGTCCGTTCGGCGAGCCGCGCGTAGTGAACGTGGTGAAGCGTCACGCATGGACGACCGATACGTTGATTGGACTGCTCTATTCGAGTTCGTTACAGCTGAGAGACAGGCTGGGCAATCGTGGAGGGGACTTCGAGCGTGACCTCCGAGAGCGGGCTCATGCGCCTAGCGCCGAATGATCGCTTCGTAGAGGAGATCGAGTTCTCGATCGTCTCAGCCAAAAAGGAAAACTGACGGAGCACGAAGAACTCGTTGACTTCGTGCGGGCCGGCTCAGCACCAAGCCGTTGGAGAGGCGGAGGATGAAGCGGATGACGCTGTGGTGAGAATCGCCGTTCTCGCGTCTCACGAAGGGACCACGCTGCAGGCGTTGGTTGATGCCTGCGTCGCCGGCACGATTTCATGCCGGGTTGCCGTCGTAATCAGCAACAACCGGGAGTCGGGCGCGCTTCAGCGAGCACGGGCTGCCGGCATCCCCGCCTATCATTTGTCGAGTCGTACCCATCCGGATCCCGCGGTACTTGACGCCGCCATCTGCGAGGTACTCGAGCGTTACGCTACCGACTTGATCGTCCTCGCCGGCTACATGAAGTCGGTCGGCCCTGAGACGCTTACCCGATTTCGTGGGCGCGTTCTGAATACACACCCGGCGCTTCTTCCCAAGTTCGGTGGCAAGGGGATGTACGGCCTTCATGTGCATCGTGCCGTGCTCGCGGCAGGCGAAGCCAAGACCGGCGCGTCAGTCCATTTGGCCACCGAGGAATACGATGCGGGGCCGGTAATCGCCCAGTGCGATGTGTCCGTCGAACCGACAGACACACCGGAGACGTTGGCGGAACGCGTCCAGGCGAGTGAGCGAAGGTTGTTGGTAGACGTCCTCGGACAGATTGCTGACGGACGCCTTTGCCTGCCCGGGATGGGGCGGCGGTAACGACAGTCTTTTCGCCCCAAAGGTCGCTGATTGGGATCATTCCGCGATCATCGAAGCGCCTTATCGTGAGCAAACTGCTTGGCGGCGGCGCCAATGATGGCGGTAAGCACGGTTCTGGTGTGCTCGCGGAAGGTCAACATTCCTGCCCGTTTTTTATTCTGGAAAGTCGCGCCGCCGTCGCACCTTGCTGACGTCCCTCCTCCGGCCTACCATCCGGCCAACGTGAGGCACAGAGGATGAACCGTCGCGCGTTCGTGGCTGGCCTGGGAGCCGCACTCGCCGCGCCGCTCGCCGCTGAGGCGCAGCAGCCGGGGAGGGTCTATCGGCTCGGCGTCGTGTGGGCCATTTCGGAGCCTGCGACAGCTCCATACCGGGCCGAGTTAGAAGCAGGCCTCCGCGAACTTGGTTGGGTGCCGGGCCAGAACATCGTTTTCGAGCACCGTTTTCCCGACGGCGCGGCCGATTTTCCCAAGCTGGCAGCAAGCGTCTTGGCGGCTCGGGTCGATGCGATCGCGGCCATGACGAATGCGGTGGTTGCAGCCGTGGCGAATGCGACGACCGAGAAGCCGATCGTGGGCGTCTACATGTCCGATCCGATTAGCGCCGGGTTCGCCGTCAGTCTTCCGCGCCCAGACAAAAACATAACAGGAATGACCTTGGACGCGAGTCCTGGCGCATACGCCAAGCAGCGTGAACTTCTCAAGCAGCTGGTGCCGAATGCGCGGCGTGTGCAGATATTGCGGAATCCGGACTTCTATAGAACGTTCAATCAGCAGATATACACGACGACAGTCGAAACGGCCGCACAGTCCCTTCGATTGGAGATTTACTTCTTGGATGTCCGCAGCGCCGATGAGATAGAAAATGCCCTTCGGCCGGGCGGCCCAAAGCGGTCCGCCGTCTATGCGATGTCGGACCTGCTCACCTTCGTGCACGGGCCTCTGATCGCGAAACTGGCTGCGAAACAGCAGCTGCCGGCGATCTTCGGATTCCGAGAGGCGGTCGAAGCGGGTGCGCTTGCGAGCTATGGGCCGGATCTCGTCGCTATGCCGCGTCGCGCGGCCAGCCTTATTGACCGCCTGCTCCGCGGCGCTCGCGCCAGCGATCTACCGATCGAGCAGCCAACTAAGTTTGAGTTGGTCATCAATCTCAAGACTGCCAGGGCCCTCGGCCTCACCATCCCGCCCGCGCTCCTGCTCCGGGCGGATCAGGTAATCGAGTAATGGATCGGCGGATGTTCCTTGCGGGCGCTGCGGCTGTGCTCGCTACGCCGCTCGCGGCCGAGGCGCAGCAGGCGGGGAAGGTTCCGGTGATTGGTTATCTCATCGAGCGATCGGGGCCGACGGCGTTCGATGAGGCCTTTCGCCGCGGACTCCGGGAACTCGGTTACTCCGAAGGTCGCAACGTCGTCGTCGAGTACCGCTGGGCCGACGGGAAGGCGGAGCGCCTCCCGGCGCTCGCCGCCGAGCTCGTCAGGCTGAAGGTTGACGTAATCGTCACCTCGGGGACGCCGGGTGGGCTCGCCGCGAAGAATGCGACGTCCACGATTCCGATCGTGCTGGCGTCGGGTGGAGACTTCGTTGCCGATGGGTTGGTGGCGAGCTTCTCCCGTCCCGGTGCCAACATCACCGGCCTCTCGGTGTTCGCCCGGGAGTTGAGCGGCAAGCGTCTGGCAATCCTCAAAGAGGCGATCCCGGGGATGACGCGCGTGGCCGCGGCGTTCAACACGCTCAATCCGGGGACACGGTCGCTGGTCAAGGAGACGGAAGCCGCGGCAACAAAGTTGGGGTTGAAGGTCCTGCCGCTTGACATCCACTTCCCGGACGGTGTCGAACGCGCGTTTGCCGAGGCGGTTCGACTGCGGGCGAGCGCCGTCGTCATCATCTCCGACGGCGCGACGATCGTTCACCGAGCCCAGCTCGGATCTGCCGCTCTCCAGCACCACCTGCCGACGATCTTCGCCAACAGGATGTACCTGGAGGGCGGGGGCCTCATGAGCTATGGCCCGGACATTATCGAGGTATGGCGGCACGCCGCGACCTACGTCGACAGGATCCTCAAGGGCGCAAACCCGACCGACATGCCGATCGAACAGCCCACGAAGTTCGAGCTGGTCATCAGCCTCAAGACCGCGAAAGCGCTTGGCCTCACGATCCCGCCCTCGCTGCTGCTGCGGGCGGATCAGGTGATCGAGTGAACCGCCGCGCGTTCGTCACCGGCTCCATTGCACTCCTCGCCACGCCGCTCGCCGTGGAGGCGCAGCAGGCGGGAAAGGTCTACCGGATCGGCTTTCTCCGTGCGGGCGAGCCGCCGAAGCTTTGGATCGAGGAGTTCCGGCAAGGTCTACGAGAGTTGGGATACGTCGAGGGCCAGAATCTGATCATCGAGTTCCGAATCGGCACCCTCGATCAATTGCCGCGGCTCGCGGAAGAGCTGGTGCGATCGAAGGTTGACGTCATCCTGGCTTCGGCCTCGTCAGCAGGTATCGCAGCCAAGAACGCGACCACGACGGTGCCGATCGTCTTCACGAGCCTGAGCCACCCGGTGGAGATCGGACTCGTCAAGAGTCTGGCACGCCCCGGCGCCAACATCACGGGACTGACGGTCAATGTTGCCGCTCACGCCGTGAAGCGCCTGGAACTGCTCCGAGAGCTCGTTCCGACACTCAGGCACGTGGCGATGCTCACGCATCCGGGGCATCCAACCGACCCAGTGCAGCGGAAAGAAATGGAGGAAGCAGCACGCGCATTGAGATTGCAGCTCAATCCGACGGCGGTCCGGGGCCCGGAAGACTTCGAAGCGGCCTTCAAGGCTATGGGCCGCGCCGACGGTCTGGTCCACATAGACACTCCGCTTTTTACGACGCACCGGGCGCGGCTCGCCGAGTTGGCGGCCAAGAGCCGGCTCCCGGCAATCTGGGCGAACAGAACGATTGTCGAAGCCGGTGGCCTCATGTCGTACGGCACGTACATCCCGGCGTTGTTCCGGCGCGCCGCCATCCACGTGGACAGGGTCTTGAAGGGAACCAAGCCAGCCGATCTTCCCGTGGAGCAGCCCACCACGTTCGAGTTCATCATCAACCTCAAGACCGCCAAGGCGCTCCACCTCATCATCCCCCCGTCGCTGCTTGCGCGGGCGGATGAGGTGATCGAGTAACAGTCCACGGCCCAAGTGCGCACGCCGCCGTGATGGGTTAACTTCACGGCACCACGGAACGGAGGGGGTGTGCGATGGCGGTCGTGCTCGTCCGTAACTGGTGGGCGCTCGCGTTGCGGGGTGCGCTGGCAGTCCTCTTCGGAGTGGCCGCGTTTGTCATGCCCGGGTTGACCCTCGTGGTTCTTATCGCGCTCTTCGGAGCGTACGCGCTCATCGACGGAGTGCTGGCCATTGTGGCCGGGGTGAAGGCGGCAGAACATCACGAGCGCATCGCCTCGCTCCTCTGGCGGGGGGTCCTCGGGATCGCGGCCGGCCTCGTCGCCTTCATCCTCCCCGGCGCCACGGCAGTGGTTCTGACGCTCATTATCGGCGCCTGGGCCATTGTGACGGGCGCGCTGGAAATCGTCGCGGCGGTTCATCTTCATCGCGCCCATGGCGAGTGGCTTCTGATTGCGAGCGGCGTGCTGTCGGTGGTTTTCGGCCTCATTCTCGTCGTCGCGCCTGGCGTTGGCATTCTGACGCTCGTTTGGATCATCGGAGGCTACGCCGTCTTCTTCGGCCTCATCATGCTGACGCTCGCCTTCCGCCTGCGTGCGCGTCACCTGCGGAACGCGTTGGGGACGACTGGGTAATAAAGCGTGCCGTGCGCGCGGCCAAGAGAGGGAGATCAACTATGTCGATCATCTCGTGGGTAGTGCTCGGCCTGATCGCGGGCTTCATCGGCAGTAAGCTGGTCAACAAAACGGGGGAAGGGTTCTTCCTCGACATCGCTCTGGGTATCGTGGGAGCGGTGGTCGGCGGCTGGTTGTTCAGTCTGTTCGGTATGCACGGGGTGACCGGGCTAAATATCTATAGCCTGATCGTTGCCGTCGTCGGAGCGGTCGTGCTCTTGGTGGTCTACCACGCAATCCGCCGCCGGGCGACGTGACGGCGCGGGCGCTCGGTCTCACCATCCCGCCCGCATTGCTCCTCCGCGCGGATCGGGTGATCGAGTGAGACGAAGGACGCCAACAGCGACGAGGCAAGGAATGAGGACATGACGGATCTTCAGCGATTAGGGTTCGGCCTCATCGGATTCGCGGTCGCCGTCGTCGTTGCTGGTGTGCTTCTCGGCGTCATCGCCGCGTGGATCATCAAGAACCGCACGGGTCACGCTTAAAATGCCCCTCGCCCATCGCCGCATCTGTGGCCTCTGTGGCCGCGCTTTCGCCTCGTGAAGCCACCGGATGAGGACGAGACCGAACGGGACAAACTGTGTCCGGCGTGTGTGACGTTACCGCCAGCACCACAGGGGACGGGCGATCAGCCGGCGTGAGGCGCGCCCTGCAGAGCCCCGCGATCGTGCGGACCAAGTCGTCGATGTCCACCGGCTTGCGGAAGTAGGCCGCCCAGCCCGATCCTCCCCGGGGAGAGCCAAGTCAGTCACGATGAGCGCGAAGCTCATCGTGGGCACGAATGCCTTCGCCGCACGGATGCTCTCCGCCTCGACGACGATGGCGCCGCAGCTTCGCAGCAACTCGCTCAGGAATCCACGGCTGTCACGGTCGTCCTCGACGACAAGGAGCGTCAGCCGTGAGAAGTCTGGCAGCGCCTTCCGGAGAGGGCGTGTGCTCACGTGGTCGAATTTGCGTTGGCGTCAAGATGGTCGAGATTGAACGGCTTCGTCACGTAGTCGAAGGCGCCGCGCCTCAGCGTGTCCCGCGCGAGGTGTTCATCCGCATTCGCCGTGAGCATGATGATCGGAACCTCCGGCCGCACCTGGCGCAGACGGTCGAGCGTCGATGTTCCCGATGCGTCCGGGAGATTGATGTCCAAGAGGATCGCATCTGGCCGTTCTGTCTCGGCCATCGTCATCCGAGCACTGGATCGCGCAGCCGCCCCTGCATCAACTCGCTGAACGTGCCCGCCCTTTGAAAACGGCCAAGCCTGAACGATGGGGTTCCCGCTGTCTTACGCCGGAGAGCCTTTCACACGAGGTGGTCCGAAAAAAATCTGGCAGCTCCGAAAATCTTCGGACCGGCTCGTCGGCGGAAGACGGCCCGCGACCGCGATCGAACGCCCAGACGGTGACGCGATACTGATTCGCCGCCCGCATGTTCGGGATCTCGTAGTAGACGCGACCGAAGGCGGACACGGTACCGGGCACCCACTCGATCTTCTGGTCGACGACGTTGCTGCTGGTGTCGAGCGCCTGGGCGAGCAGTTGCACCCTCGCTGCCGTCTCGCCGTAGAGGTTCTCCAAATAGCCGCGCAGGCGCACGTGCGCCCCGTCGCGCTCCGGGATCGGCTCCCAGCTGAGGCTGAACAAGCGCTCGGCGTCTGGCGACAGCGTCGTGACCGTCGAGGACGGCGTAATGGCCGCGGTGCTGCAGCTCGCGAGCAGCATGCTGACCGTGATCCCGAGCACGATCCATCTGAGCATCGGCGTCGGCCCTCCCAGTTCCGTTAAGTTCTGGGTTCAGTATCGGGCCGTCTGCAACGGGTAGAAGATGCCTCTCCTACGATTGCCCTGGGAACGCGCTGAGCACCGACCGCGATACAGCGACCCGTGTGCGACCTGTCGCGCGCCGAGCCTCATACCGGCTCGACCGCGGCGGCGCTCAACCGAGCGCGGCAGGCTCCGCCTCGGCCTGCTCCAGCCATGTCTGCATACCCATTCGGCTGAGCTCGCCGCCAGCGGTGGTCAGGTGCTGACGGGCCCCCCCCTCGTCGCCGGTGTGCCGGCAGAGCACGCCCAGCCCGGGTGACAGCGGGCGACGAGGGGTCGCCTCCCGAGTTCTCTGGCGAGGGCCAGGGCCCGTCGGTAATGCTCGTCGGCCGCCGCCGGGGAACCGCGATGTGATGCGATGTCGCCGAGGAGCCGAAGCGCGTACGCCTCGAAGCCGAGCGACCCAACGCTCCCAGGCGACGCGGCCCGCTCCGCCGATGCGAGCGCCTCCTCGGCCCGACCGGCGAGCTCGACGCTTTCATCGAGCAATGAAGACAGCAGTCCAGGAAGTCGAACACTAGCAAATCGGGGAGCAGATCAAGCACTTCTAGGATCACACGGTTCTACGACCAACCCCAGGTGTTCGAGGAGTCATGTCGACACGCGGTACTACTTTCAGGAATCTGAGGTCAGATTGAGCCGCCGGAGCGTATGGAAAGCGGTATGATCCCGCCGGTCAAGCCCGCTTGGAAGTTGCCACCACGAGCCGGAGGGAGGACGGACAACGTCACAGTATCTGTACCAGGTCGCCTACACTTCAGAGTCGCTGGCCGCGCAGATCAAGAACCCACAGGACCGCCTGGAGGTCGTGGGCAAGCAGATCAACGACGCCGTCGGTGCCCGGATACTGGCCGGCGGCTACTCGTACGGGGAGTACGACGTCTCGGTGATCGTCGACGCCCCCGACGACGTCTCGACGGCCGCGGTCGCCATCGCGATCGCTGCGGGAGGAGCGGTCCGGGCCGCTAAGACCACGCCGCTGCTCAGCGGCGGCCAGTGGGTGGCGGCTCTGAGGAAGGCGCCGCGCCGGGCCGCCGCCATACCGGCTTCTTCCGCTTGGATGCTCACGTCCTTGGGGTAAGGGGTGAGGAAAGAACGAGGGATGTACCATGCCGCGCTACGAATTCGTGTGCGAGAAGTGCAACAAGCCCTTCGAATTGATCATGACCGTCTCGGAGCGGGAGAAGAGCGAGGTGAAATGCCCGAAGTGCAAAGGCTCGAAGGTCCTGCCGCAACTCGGTGGTTTCATGGCGCAGACGTCAAAGAAGAGCTGAAGGTGCGGCACCGGAAAGGTCAGACTTTTGAATCTATTGTTCCTCGGGGAACGTTCGAAGGTATTTGTCAGTTCCTTGGTCAGCTGTTGCCGGGGAAGGTGATTTAAAGGACGTCAGTCGCTGGGGATCTTGAAGTCAGCGGATGGGCAGTGAGTTAGGTAGGGAGGTCGGCCGTGCTGGACCAGTTTGCGGTCCGAGCCGACGGTGTCATGCACTCGAGTCCCAACCATGTCGGAGGCGAGATTCGCGGGCAGATCAAGAACAATCGTGGGGACGAGGACGAAAAGTAGCTCCGCCTCGGCAGTTCCGACGCCAAGAGCCGCAACGGAACTCGTAAGCGGCGGCACGCCGCGCCACCAGGACGGCGTGTCGCCGGGTTGCCGCTCATCCTAGACGCCGCGTTTGGGCCCCCAGACCAGGATGTGCAGCCGCGGCGAGAACCGGAAGCCGTGGCGGCGGCACCACTCGATGACCGCTGACATCCGCGCCTGCTGTTCCTCG
>WNFI01337280.1_pt1 | contig 13731 bp, 11 predicted proteins | sample 5400471 | NCBI WGS metagenome assembly WNFI01 (sample SAMN13153348, study PRJNA577476) | soil metagenome | isolation source: 100 cm saprolite on Douglas fir-dominated hillslope | place: USA:California | collected 2013-09-17 | reverse complement strand
GTAGCCGCAGGGGCAGGGGTTCATCGCGGCGACGAGCATGAAATTGCAGGGCAGGGTGATCTTGCCGGCGCTGCGCGAGATGGTCACATGGCCATCCTCCAGCGGCTGGCGCAAGACCTCGAGGGCGGAGCGTTTGAACTCCGGCAGCTCGTCGAGAAAAAGCACGCCGTGGTGGGCGAGGGAGATTTCGCCGGGACCGGGGATGGCGCCGCCGCCGAGCAGGCCGACGTCGGAGATGGTGTGGTGCGGGGCGCGGGCCGGGCGCTGCAGGAAGCGCAGGCCACCCTGGATGGTCTGCCCGGCGGCCGAGTGAATGCGCAGGATGTCGAGGTATTCCTCGAGCGTGGGCTGCGGCATGATGCCGGGAATGCGCTTGGCGATCATCGACTTTCCGGAGCCCGGCGGCCCGATCATGATGAGGTTGTGTCCGCCGGCGACCGCCACCTCCACGGCGCGGCGGACGGCCTGCTGGCCCTTGATCTCGGCGAAATCGGGTTCGTGTTCGTCGCGCGGCACGGCGGTGACCGCGGGGCCCGGCGCGGCGAGGGGCGTGAGCTCGATCTGGCCGCTGAGGAAACGGTTCGCCTGGTCGAGCGAGGTGATTTCGTAGACGGCGATGCCCCCGACGAGCGCGGCCTCCTGCGCGGCGAGCGGGGGCGCGAGGATGGCCTTGCGGCCGGACTCGCGGGCGAGCACGGCCATGGCGAGGCCGCCCTTGATGGGCCGGGTGGCGCCGGAGAGGCTGAGTTCGCCGGCGATGAGGTACTGGTCGAGGGTTTCGCACACGAGCTGGCCGGTGGCGACCAGGATGCCGAGGGCGATGGGCAGGTCGTAGATCGCCCCCTCCTTGCGCAGGTCGCCGGGCGCGAGGTTGATGGTCGTGCGCGTGCGGGGCATGCGCAGGCCGGAATTGCTGAGCGCGGAGAACACGCGGTCCTCCGATTCCTTCACGGCGGCGTCGGGCAGGCCGACAAGGATGAGGTTGGGCACGCCGGACTCGCCGGTGTTGACCTCAACTTGCACCGGCACGGCATCAATGCCCAGCAGCGCGGCCGAGCCGATCGTAGCTAACATGAGACAGGGGACTGTGGTATGGGTTAGGTTTGACCCGGCCCCGCTTCCAGTTGTCGCCGCACTTCTGCAATGTTGGCTTCGACCGCCTGCAAGTAGGGATTGGGTTGGCCCGCTGTCGTCAAATAGCGATGTACGCCGCCCGCCTCAAAGTCGAGCATTGGCCGCACATAATTCATCCAGAAGAGGGGGGTCTTCACGAGCAGTTCCTGCAGCTTGTGGTAGGGCCGCTTTTCCAGCGGCACCTTTTCGAATTCGTAGGCTTCCTGGAATTCGCGGAACAGGATGGGCAGCTCGCTCACGTAGTCCGGGGCGCTCATCTGGGCGAGGTAGTCGGCGGTCACGAGGATGAAGCCCATGATGCGCGCCTCCTCCCGGTGGAAGGTGACCTGGCTGATCTTGCTTTGCGGGCCGGTGCAGATGATGGCGGAGCAGATGTCCTCGATCTCCGTCGCGGTCACGCCCATCCGGGGCAGATACTGGCGGGCAAACTCGCAGCTCCGGCGCTCGTGGACGATGGTGTATTTGGCACCGGTGCCCTCCGGGTCGTCGGTTCGCTTGAGATAACCGGCGTCGTGCAGCAGCACGGACATGACCGCCAGTTCCCAGTCACGGATGCTGAGCGGGGGTTTGTCCGTCGTGCGGTTGCGGCCCTGCAGAAGGTGGATCAGGCACACCGTGGCCTGCAGGGTGTGCTCGTAGTCATGATAAAACATGTCGATGGCCCGGTAGCCGGGGTAGCGGCCCTGGAACATGTCGGTCACGTCGGAAAACAGGCGTTTCAGCAGCGGGAAGCTCGCCTGCGCCCCGATTTCGCCAAAAGCTGCCAGGACGACCTTGGTCACCGCAGCGGGGTTCTTTGTGTCAATGTCGTGTGGCGCGACCATTCTGCACAGTTGGAGATAGGGGTTGCCCCCTAGGCCAGCAAGCCCATTGTCTGGGCTACGGAAGAACAAATGGTCAGCAGCACCAACTTGATCGTCGGGCTCACCGGCGGAATGGGATGCGGAAAATCAACGGCGGCGGCCCGGTTTGCCGTCCGCGGATTTCAGCCGCTCAGCGCCGACCAGGTCATCCGCGACGACTTGCTCCCCAGTCCGGAAATAGCCGGGGCCATCCGGGCCCGGTTCGGCCCGGCCATGCTGGCGGCCGACGGCAGCGTCCGGCGCGACCGGGTGGCTGAAAAGGTCTTAAACGACCCGGCCGCCCTGGCCTGGCTGGAGGAATTGCTGCACCCCCTCCTGCTGGCCCGCTGGCGCGACCTCTTTGCCACGAGCCGGGGCACGGCCTTCATCGTGGAGGTTCCGCTGTTGTTTGAGAAGGGGTTGGAGAATTGGTTTGATTTCACCGTCTGCGTGTCCACAGACTCCGCTTCGCAATTGAGGCGGCTGGAGCAGCGGGGCATCTCCCCGGAGTTCGCCCGTCAAAGAATCGCCAAGCAACTGCCCCTGGCCCGCAAATGCGGGCTGGCAGACTTTGTTCTCCTGAACGACGGCACCCCCGAATTTCTGTGTGAACAGGTCGACGCGCTGGCCGACCGCCTCTTGAAATCCCAACCCGACCGGCCCGCAGGCCGCATTCATGGAAGTCCCCCCTAAATCCGACGAAGAATCCACCAGCTCCGACACCGCCAGCGGCGAGTCGGCCGAAGCCAAGCGCCGTCCGCGCACCCGTTCCCGGCTTTACCGCACGACCAAGGGGGTGAAGACCATCAGCGCCGCCGACGTCGCCGAGCGCGAGGTTCCGGCCCCGCGGCCGGCCCCAGTCGCGGAGGTGGTCCACGAAGCCCCGCCGGCGCCAGCCGCAGCCCACGCCGATCACGATGGCGGCCAGGGCCAGCCGCAAGGCGGCGAGCAGGGTGGTGGCTACGACGAGAGCGGCGGCCAATACCAGCAACATGGTGGTGGAGGCGGTGGCGGCAAATTCGGCCGGCGGCACCGCGGGAAAAATTTCCGCGGCGGCGGCAAGTGGGTTAATCCCAATTTCCAGGGCCCCAAGCATCCGCCCCAGCCGGGCCCGCCGAAGGAGGTCGTCCACTACGGCGACCTGCCGGACCCCGCGCGTTTCCAGAACCTCGACGACATCAAGAAGCTCGCCGACGACATCTCCGACAGCAAGGAGGACCCCGTCTTCCTGAACGAGCTCTATGCCCTGAACCTCGCCGAGCTCACCGCCTTCGCCAAGAAGATGGAGGTCAAGTTCGAGGGCGCGCCGAACCGCCGGCAGCTCATCACCTCGGTCTTCGCCACCATCACCGGGCAGAAGCGCCCGCTGTTCGACCGCGGCTATATCGACATGAACGACCACGGGGCGTTCATCGTGCACGAGGATGTGAACTACCGCTTCTATCCGGAGGATCCGTATCTGTCGGAGATTTTCGTCCGCCATTTCGGCCTCAAGCGCGGCCATCAGGTCGAGGTGCAGTTGCAGTCGCCGCAGGGCAACGACCGCTGCCCGGCCGTCGTCGCCATTCGCAAGGTAATGGGTGGCAAGCCGGCCGAGGTCTCCAAGATCCAGCCCTTCGAGGAACTGACGCCGTATTATCCGCTCAAGCGCATCATCCTCGAGCAGCCCGGGCAGAAGGACGTCTCGATGCGCATGGTCGACATCGTCACGCCCGTCGGCTTCGGCCAGCGTGGGCTCATCGTCGCCCCGCCGCGCACCGGCAAGACCATCCTGATGCAGAACATGGCCAACTCCATCGCGGCCAACTCGCCCGAGGCCAAGCTCATCATCCTGCTGGTCGACGAGCGCCCGGAGGAGGTCACCGACTTCAAGCGCCACTGCAAGGGCGAGGTCGTCAGCTCCACCTTCGACGAGACACCCGAGAGCCACGTGCATTGCGCCGAGATGGTCATCGAGAAGGCCCGCCGGCTCGTCGAGCAAGGCGAGCATGTGGTCATCCTGCTCGATTCCATCACCCGCCTGGCCCGCGCTTACAACGCGCTGGCCGGCAACAGCGGCAAGATCATGTCCGGCGGCCTCGAGTCCAACGCCCTGCAGAAACCCAAGCGCTTCTTCGGCTCCGCCCGCAACATCGAGGGCGCCGGCAGCCTCACCATCCTCGGCACCGCGCTGGTCGACACCGGCAGCCGCATGGACGAGATCATCTTCGAGGAGTTCAAGGGCACCGGCAACATGGAGCTCCACCTCGACCGCGACCTGGTCAACAAGCGCATCTTCCCCGCGATCAACATCGACAAGAGCGGCACCCGCAAGGAGGAGCTCATCTACCATCCTGACGAGCTGCTGCGCGTCTACGCGCTGCGCCGCGCCATGCAAGGCGTGCCCGCCGCCGATTCGATGGACATGCTCATCGGCCGCCTGAAGAAGACCAAGACCAACGCGGAATTCCTGATGAGTCTCAACCGCTGATCCCGCGGAAGCGGAATCGGCTCCCAACGTGACCACCGCTGCCGACGATACCCTGACCCAAATTGCTCTGGAGCGGGGCTTGCCCATTGGCGACCGGGAAGCGCTTGCCCGTGCCGTGGCCGATGAATTCGGCATGCCCTACGTCACGCTGGCCGCGGCGCAAATCCCCGACGAGATCCTCACAACCCTGCCGCGTTCCTTCGTGGTCGAGCACACTGTCATGCCTTTTGCCCGCGAGGGTGGGATGTTGCGCGTCGCCGTGGCCGACCCCATTGCGGTCGATGTCATCGACAGCCTGGCCTATGTGGCCGGCGCACCGGTGCAACCGGCGCTGGCCTCCGTTGAAGACATCCGCTCGGCCATCACCCGTTACTACAGCCGGGAGATGGGAGGGACGGATGACGTGCTGACCGACGACTCCGCCGCGCCCATCGCGCTGACCGACGGACAGGAAGGGCAGGCGAGCGACCGCGACGCGCCCATCATCAAGCTCGTGCAGTCCATCATCACCGAGGCCATTCGCCGCCGCGCGTCGGATATCCACTTGGAGCCGCTCGAGCGGCGTTTCCGTGTGCGCTATCGCATCGACGGCGTGCTGCTTGAGGTGGACGCGCCGCCGAAGCGCCTGCAGCTCGCCGTCATCTCGCGCCTGAAAATCATGGCGAACATCAGCATCGCGGAAAAACGCGTCCCGCAGGACGGACGTATCCAGATTGAAGCCGGCGGCCGCACACTGGATTTACGCGTGTCGTCGTTGCCCACCGCGCACGGCGAGAGTATCGTCATGCGCATCCTCGACAAGGAGAGCCTGAAGCTCGGTATGCCCGAACTGGGCTTTCTGCCCGATGACCAGAAAGAGTTCGAGCGGCTCATCGCCTCACCCGACGGTATCATGCTCGTCACCGGCCCCACCGGCTCGGGCAAGACGACCACGCTTTACGCTTCGCTTCATCATCTCAACCAGCCCGACCGCAAGATCATCACGGTCGAGGAGCCGGTGGAATACCAACTGGCCGGCATCAACCAGGTGCCGGTCAACGCTGGCATCGGCATGACCTTCGCCGCCGCCCTGCGCGCCCTGCTCCGGCAGGCGCCCAACATCGTCATGGTCGGCGAAATTCGCGACCTCGAGACCGCCGAGATCGCCATCAACGCCTCGCTGACCGGCCACATGGTGTTCAGCACCCTGCACACCAACGACGCCCCCTCGGCCGTCACCCGCCTCATCGACATCGGGGCCAAGCCCTTTCTCGTGGCCGGCTCGCTGCGGGCGGCCATGGCCCAGCGGCTCGTCCGGCGGACCTGCCCGGCCTGCAAGCGCGCCTACACCCCCTCGGTGCGCGAACTGCACGCCCTTGGCCTGACCCCCGCCCGGCTGGCCGGGGCCGCCTTCGCCCACGGCGCCGGCTGCGCCGCCTGCCACGGCACGGGCTACCAGGGCCGGATGGGAATCTTTGAAATCTTCCTCGTCCACGACGGGATTCGCGCCATGATTTACGACAATGTAACCGCCGCCTGCTTGCGCCGACAGGCGCGAAAGGATGGCATGCGCACCATGAGAGAAGACGGCATCCGCAAAGTCCTTGCCGGCCTCACCACAATCGAGGAGGTTGTGTCCGTGACCTTGGGCGACCAGCTTTGACCACCCCCTTAACCCTACCATCGCATGAGCTACGAAATGAATGATCTCCTGGAGCTGGTCGTGGACCAGAAAAGCTCCGATCTCCACCTGCAGGTCGGCGTGCCACCCTGCCTGCGCCTCCGCGGCAGCATGACACCCATCGACGGCCCGGAGCTCAAGCCCGAGGACACGGAGCAGCTGATGCTCTCGATCACCCCGGACAACCACATCCAGAACGTGAAGCTCAACGGCGGCACCGACTTTGGTTTCGCCTTCGGCGACAAGGCCCGCTTCCGCGTCAGCGTCCTCAAGTCCAAGGGCAACTACGGCCTCGTGCTGCGGCAGATCCCCAACCAGATGTTCGATCTCCGCACCATCGGCATGCCCGACAAGATCAAGGAGCTGCTCTTCCGCCCGCGCGGCCTCTTCCTCGTCACCGGCCCCACCGGCTCCGGCAAGTCCACCACGCTCGCCTCGATGATGAATTACATCAACGAGAACCGCGACGGCCACATCATCACCATCGAGGACCCCATCGAGTATTACCATCCGCACAAGAAATGCGTCGTCACGCAGCGCGAGGTCGGGTCCGACGTGCCGAGCTTCTCCGAGGCCATCAAGCGCGCCCTCCGCCAGGATCCCGACGTCATCCTCGTCGGTGAGTTGCGCGACCTGGAGACCATCGAGGCCGCCATCAGCGCCGCAGAGACCGGCCACTTGGTGTTCGGCACGCTCCACACCAACAGCGCCGCCAAGACCGTCGACCGCATCGTCGACGCCTTCCCCGCCAACATGAAGGAGATGATCCGCACCCAGCTCTCCACCTCCATCATCGCCGTCATCTCCCAGGCGCTCTGCAAGAAGAAGACCGGCGGGCGCATCGCGGCCTACGAGATCATGGTCAACACCTCGTCCATCGCCTCGCTCATCCGCGACAACAAGACCTTCCGCATTCCGTCGGACATCCAGACCGGCGCCAACCTTGGCATGATCACTCTCGACACCCACTTGATGAGTCTGGTGAACAAGGAATTGATCGAGCCCGACGAGGCCCTCGAAAAATCGCAGGAGCCCGTCGCCATGCGCGAGAAGCTCACCGGCATGGGCTTCAAGCTCCGCGACCTCTAAAAGGCTTTCCCACCTTCCGGCCGTGGGCCCGGCCGGACTTCCTCTATGTTCGAGGGACACGACCAGGCCATTTACGAACTTCTCGCCGAGCGCCGGCTGGTCGAGCCCGCTTCGCTGCAGGGCGCCTTTGACGAGCACCGGGCCACGGGCAAGCCTCTCGCCACGATGCTGCTCGACCTCGGTTTGCTCGACAAACCCGCGTTGCTCCGCGCCGTCGCCGACCACATCGGCTGCGACTACACCGAGGAACTCCCCGCCACGCTGCCGGGCGACGCACTGGCCCTCGTCGAGGGCGGCATGGCCCGCACCTACGGCGTCGCGCCCTATGCGTCCGACGGTTTTTCCATCTCCGTGGCCGCGGTGGACCCGTTCAATCCCAACCTGGTCAACGACCTGACATTTGCCCTCGAGCGCGACGTTCGTCTCTCCGTCGCCGACCCCGAGCGCGTACGGTTGCTCATCCGCCAGCATTACGGCGAGGAGGAAATCTCGCTCAACGACGCACTCGGCGAATTGCAATCGACGGCCGCCGACGGCGATGACGACACCATGCTCAGCGAGGCGGACATCGAGCAGCTGGCCGGGCAGACGCCCATCATCCGCTTCGTCAACCTCGTGCTCGCCCAGGCCATCCGGGACAAGGCATCCGACATTCACTTCGAGCCCTTCGAGCACGAATTCAAGATCCGCTGCCGCATCGACGGCGCGCTCTACGAGATGTCGCCGCCGCCCAAGCATCTCGCGCTGCCCATCATCTCCCGCCTCAAGGTCCTCGCGAACCTCAACATCGCGGAGCGCCGCCTGCCACAGGATGGGCGCATCAAGCTCAACCTCGGCGGCCGCACCGTGGATCTGCGCGTCTCCACGCTGCCGACCCAGTTCGGCGAGAGCGTTGTGCTGCGCGTGCTCGACCAGTCGTCCGTTCAGCTCGAACTCGGCCAGATCGGTCTGCCCGCCGCCATCCAGGCCGGCGTGGAGGAAATCATCCGCCGGCCCAACGGCATCTTCCTCGTCACCGGCCCCACCGGCTCGGGCAAGACCACCACGCTCTACAGCTGCCTGAAGACGCTCAACACCATCGACGCCAAGCTGCTCACCGTCGAGGACCCGGTGGAATACGAGATCGACGGCGTCATGCAGGTGCCCGTCAACCAGTCGGCGGGGCTCACGTTTGCCCGCGCCCTCCGCACCTTCCTCCGGCAGGATCCCGACATCGTGATGGTCGGCGAAATCCGCGACCTCGAGACCGCGCAGATCGCCATCCAGGCCTCGCTCACCGGCCACCTCGTGCTCAGCACGCTGCACACCAACGACGCGCCCTCGGCGGTCACGCGCCTGGTGGACATGGGCATCGCGCCCTTCCTGCTGGCCTCGACCCTTGAGGCCGTGCTCGCCCAACGGCTCGTGCGCCGCATCTGCCCGTCGTGCAAGGCCCCGTTCGAGCCGGCTGAGGCGCTGGTGCGGCAGCTCGGCGTCGACCCGGGCGTGGTGAAGGGCCAGCCGTTCCACTCCGGGGCCGGTTGCCCGGCGTGCCATCACACCGGCTACAAGGGCCGGCTCGGCATCTTTGAATTTCTGCGCCTCACGGACCCGCTGCGCGAAATGGTCGTGGCGGGCGTTTCGCTGGTCCAGCTCCGGCAAAAAGCGCTGGGCGAGGGGATGACCTCCCTCCGCGCCGCCGGCATTGCCGCGATCCTTGTCGGCGACACCACCGTCGAGGAAGTGATCAAATACACCTGATCAGCCAGTCGGCTCTCAGCATTCAGCACTCCGCCCCCTAACTGCCCGCTCCTCGATTCTCGTTTCTTTCCTCCTGATGCCACACTTCGCTTACACTGCCCTCGATGCGCGCGGCGCGGAAAAGACCGGCCTGCTTGAGGCACCGGATGTCAGGCAAGTCGCCGCGATCCTGCACGGCCAGGGCCTGTTTCCCACCGAGGTGGGGCAAGTCACGGCCACGAGCGCAAAACCAAGGAAAGCGGCCAGGACGGCTGCGGTGGAAACGAAGGCTCCCGCCAAGGCGGCCGGCACCGGGCTGAAGCTGGAGCTGCGACTGCCTTTCACGCGCATCGTCAAACCCAAGGAACTCGCCGTCTTCACCCGCCAATTGTCCACGTTGCTGCGCGCGGGCATGCCCCTGCTGCGCGGACTCGAGGTGCTGGCCCGGCAGGAGCGCAACCAGGCCTTCCGCCGCGTCCTGGAGGCGCTGGCCGGGGCCATCAGATCGGGCGGCACGCTGTCGGAGTCGATGGCGCAGCACCCGCGGGTGTTCGACCGGCTTTACCTCAACATGATCCGGGCGGGCGAGGCGGGCGGCGTGCTCGACGTGGTGCTCGACCGGCTCGCGCGCTTTGAGGAAAAGAGCCTGCAGTTGAAGGGCAAGATCACCTCGGCCATGGTCTACCCCATCATCGTGCTGGCGGTGGCGGTGACCATCCTCGCCGGCCTGCTTGTGTTCGTGGTGCCGAAGTTCAAGCAGATCTTCGCCGACCTGCTCAAGGGCGCGCCGCTACCGCCGCTCACCCAGCTCGTGCTGACGGTGAGCGATGCAGTAAAGAATCACTACCCAGTCGCCATCGCGATTGGCGTGGCGCTGTGGATCGGCCTGAAGGCGTTCACGCGGACGCCCCGGGGCGCGCAACTGGCCGACACAGCGGTCGTGAAGCTGCCGCTCTTCGGCGAACTCCTCCTCAAGGGCATCATCGCCCGCTTTGGCCGGACGCTCGGCACGCTGCTCTCGAGCGGCGTGCCCATCCTGCCGGCGCTGCTGATCACCCGCGACACCTGCGGCAACGCCCGCGTGGCCCGGGCCATCACGGAAGTGCACGACCGGGTGAAGGAGGGCGCACCGGTCGCCCGGCCATTGGAGACAACCAAGGTCTTTCCACCGATGGTCACAAGCATGATCGACGTGGGCGAGCATACCGGCCAGTTGCCGGAAATGCTCGGCAAGGTCGCTGACATCTATGAAGACGAGGTCGACAGCGCCGTCGCCGGACTCAGCTCGCTCATCGAGCCCATCCTCATCCTGTTCCTCGCCCTGGTCGTTGGCACCATTGTCATCGCGCTCTTCCTGCCCATCATCAGAATAGTCCAATTGCTCACGTAGCCTCGATTCTTCACCATAGAGGAAACTAATCGGCCTGATTGGTTTAATTCCCAGAATCTCTGGCTTTGTCTGTGTCTCCGTGGTTCAATAAGTCTTCCGCGAACGAAGGCCCAGACGTGCTGTCCAAGCTCCATGGCCGGCATATTTCATAAACTGGGGCAGAAGGTGCATCGCGATCATGCGGGCCGGAGGTTCCAGGATCGGTACGAAGCCACCCATGCGGCGCGAAAGGATGTCCGCTGGTCCAAGCGGGCCTTGCGGGTTCTCCGCATCCTGGTGGCCATGGTCGCGACCGCGATCGGCTTGATCCTCATGTTCATTCCCGGGCCGGCCATTCCGTTCTTCATTCTGGCCGGCGGTTTGCTGTCGGCGGAGTCGCGCGGCATCGCGCGGCTGCTGGATTGGGGCGAGGTCAGGCTCTGGGCCGTTTGGGGCTGGGGCCGGCGCCAGCCCGTGGCGGTTAAATATACCGTGACGGTGGGTTTGTCACTGCGGGCCGCTGTTGCACCGGCAGCTGCGCGTCGCTATTGCTTGAAGTAGGTTTCCCGGGCCTTCACTTGCACAATCTTTTTCTCCGGCAGCACGTAAGCGGTCAGGCTGCCGCCGAGCACGCAGGCGGTGTCGATGCCCAGCGTCCACTTGGTGCGCCCGACGTCCTCGCGCGGCGTGTGGCCGTAGACCACGAAGGGCGGGCCGGACCACAACTCCGACCAATGCGGAGCCTCGGGCGCCTCGGCGCGCTTGCGGGGCTCGCCGTCCTTGTCCACCACTTGGATGCGCGTGACGACCCGGGCCGGCTGCTTCGACCAGGGCCGGTCGGGCAGGAATCCCGCATGGACGAACACCACGCCAAGTTCCTCGTCCTCGTAGGTCAGCTTCATGCCATCGAGATAGTCCCAGTCCTTGCCGCGCAGCTGCTCCATCGTTTCGTAGTCGTATTTCTTGAGGTGGCTGGGGTCGTCGGTGCGCCGGAAATTGAGGTGGCGCAGCTCGTGGTTGCCCAGCAGGGAGGCCGTGGCGTGCTCCCGGGCCAGTTCGACGACCTTGCCGCTGTCGGGGCCGCGGTTGATCAGGTCGCCCAGCAGGATGAGGCGGTCGTCCTTCTTCAGGTCGAGCTTGTCCAGCAGGTCGGCAAATTCCTTGTGGCAGCCATGGATGTCGCCGACAGCGATGAGGCGTCCGTTCATTGGGTGGCAAATTTGCTAGCGTTCGATGCTCCCAAGGGTAAACAAGAAAACGTCAATGGAACTGAATCTTCACCCCATCGCCATAAAGTGCTTCGTCAGCGGCCGCGAGTTCGCGGAGGACGACCGGGTGGTCTGCTACCTCGCCCGGGAGGCCACTGGCGAGATTGTCCGGCGCGACCTGCTGGAGTCGGAGGACGGCCGCTTCATGCCGCCCGCCTTTGTGTATTGCCGCTGGGCCGTCGGCTTCAAGCCCCGCCGGGCCGAGGAGAACCCGGCCCTGACCCTCAAGCTCACCGCCGAGAATCTGTTCCTAACCCTGGCTTTGCCCGCGGGCTCTGACCCTGCAGTCACCGCTCAAGGCTCTGGCTCCGCGCTCCTTGCTCCCAGCTCCACGCTGAATGTGCCTTTGCTCCAATTCCTCACTCTCATGCTCGAGCGGAAGAAGCTCATCAAGCATCGCGGCCGGACGGAGGACGGCGAGCGGCACCTCTACGAGCACATGCCCTCGCACCAATTCTACGAAGTGCCCGTCGGCGACCTGAATCAGGAGTTCTTCCAGAAGATCCAGGAACACCTCGGCGTTCTGGTCGGCACCCCGAAGCCGAAGGCGGCGACGAGTGCCCCGGCCTCGGCGGAAGCGCCGGTCGCGCCAGTAGCGAACTAGAGTGTCTCGCGCTTCGCGCCATGACCGCTTACCCGACCACTCCGCTGCTGCTCTGCATCGACCTGCAGCCGGCGTTCCTGGCGGCGATCCCCGACAGCCAGCGCGTCCACTGGCGCTGCTCTTTCGCCCTCGAGGCGGCCAAGGGCCTCGGTCTGTCCGTGCTCTTCACCGAGCAGGTGCCGGAAAAACTTGGCCACACCGCGCAGGATCTGCTGGCGCTGTGTGACGGGCCCGAGGTCGTCGGCAAGGACACGTTTTCCCTCTTCGGCGACAAGAAGATCGCGACGCACATCAAGGGAAAGGGCCTGAAGCGCCTGTTGATCTGCGGCATCGAGACGCCGGTGTGCATCTACCAGGCGGCTCGCGACGCCCTGAAGGCCGGCTATCAGGTCACGCTTCTCTCCGACTGCCTCGGTGCCCGCCGGGCGGGCGATGCCGTCGCGGTGCTCGCGCAGCTCGCCCATGACGGTTGCCAGGTGCTTCCGGCGGAAACGGTCTTCTACAGTCTGCTGCCCCACGCGCGTCATCCCTTCTTCCGGGCGTATACCGCCTTGGTGAAAAAATATGGGTAGCCGGATTGAACATGAAGTAGCGAAGAAACGAAGGAAGCGCACTTAGCTGCTTGGCTTCTTTGTGTTAATCTCAATCACGTCTTGTCGGCCCGCTGCTTACCGCTTACTGCTTACCGCCCACTCTCATGTCCGATATCTCCACCTCGCTTTCCGTCCGCGACATCAAGGCCCTCGCCCGCACCGGCGGCGACATCTTCACCAGCGTGCTGCTCATCAAGCGCATCGCGGAGCGCCCCACCAAGACCGGGAATCCCTTCCTCGCCGTGGAGCTGGGCGACAAGACCGGCTCGTTCAACTGCAATTGCTTCAGCGACAACCCGTCTTTTGAGTTTTTCAAGGCGCTCAAGGAAGGTGCGGTCGTCCGCATCGAGGCCAAGGTGGATTATTACCAGAACCGGCTTTCGCCCAAGCTGCTCCGCGCGGAGGAAATCACCGCCGAGCAGCTCAGCGGCTCCCCGCTCATGGCCAACCTTGTCGAGACCGCCCCCGAGGACGCCGACGCCCTCTGGGCCGAATTTCAGGGCCACATTGCCGCCATCGTGCACGCGGAACTCCGCGCCACGGTGGCGGCGGTGTTTGACGAGATCGGCGAGCAGTTCCGCGCCACGCCGGCGGCCGTCGCGATGCACCACGCCTACCGGCACGGTCTGCTCGAGCACACCTGCCACATGGCGCGCGTGGGGCGGGCGCTGCTGCCGATCTATCCCGAGGTGGACGCCGGCCTCGCGCTCGCCGGCATCCTCGTGCATGACGCGGGCAAGGTCATCGAGTATCAGGGCACGCTCTCCACGACCCGCAGCCGCCGGGGCATTCTGCAGGGCCACGTCGTCCTCGGCTACCAGCTCGTCCGCAAGGCCGGGCTCAAGGCCAAGCTGAATCCCGACCTCCTTGAACGCCTCGAGCATATCGTCCTCAGCCACCAGGGCGAGATGCAGTGGGGCGCCGCGGTCGTCGCGGCCACGCCCGAGGCGGTGTTCGTCGCCAAGATCGACGACCTCGACGCC
>WNFI01697857.1_pt2 | contig 13732 bp, 12 predicted proteins | sample 5400471 | NCBI WGS metagenome assembly WNFI01 (sample SAMN13153348, study PRJNA577476) | soil metagenome | isolation source: 100 cm saprolite on Douglas fir-dominated hillslope | place: USA:California | collected 2013-09-17 | reverse complement strand
GCTGAAACGCCCTGCCTACGAAACGGATTACATCCAGAAGTATTACAACAATGAGAACATTGAGGAGCCCCCGTGTGTTCTTGGCTACCTTCAAGTATTTGTTTTATCGAATGGCGATGTCTTGACAGGGTGTTACCCGCTAAAACCTGTCGGAAATATTCTGCGGGACAGTCTCGCGAATATCTTGGCGTCGGAGGCTTACTCTCGCCAGTGCGTGGCGATGATCCGCCGGGAATGTCCGGGTTGTACTTGCGGCATTGAGAGCTCTTTGGCCATGAAACATGCTGCTTCCAGCGCATTCTTCGAGCTCAAACGTCTGACGCCTCTCCAGCACGGCGCCAACAGGGCATTCCCCACCACGGCGACGCACGCTGAAGGAGCTTCGCGCACATAGTTCGCCAGAGGTACGTCCTTGGAAGACCGCCTCTCAGACGAAGTTCATCACCTTCTTGAACACACCTCGTATGGACTCACGGTTCAACAAGGTTAACGTTTTGGGTGGGATGGCCGCTGGAAGAAACGAAGACTGAGTCTCCGGTCCGTGGAGTTCTGCCAATCACTATCAGCGTCTACTGTCCTTCGAGTTCGCCCTAAACCTGTGCAAAATCGGGAGCGCCGGGAAGAATATGGAATGGCACTAGCTTCTAGAGCCAATTTGTATTAGTTTCTTTTCCGTTCTTGCCGTTCTAATAGGCCGGCGGGAGCCATTCCGTAACTCCGCTACGGGACCTGTCTGGACCATTGTAAACTTACCGGCCCGGATGAACATTCCGTGCCAGGAAGGAGTCCGCCCGTGACCCCGGACTCACTCTTGTCAGGCCACGCGAAAAGCGAAGAGCAGCACCGTCGCGAGATCTGTATTGCCGGACGATGGATGTACGAGCGCGGGCACATCGTCGCCTGCGAAGGTAACATTTCCGTACGGCTGGATGACGGCAGCATTCTCACGACTCCTACCTGCATGAATAAAGGAATGCTCGCACCCGGGGATCTGGTCATCACCGATCTGCATGGCCGGCAGCTCGCCGGCGACCGCAAGTTTTCCTCTGAACTGGCGATGCATCTCCTGTTCTACCGTATGCGGCCGGATGTGATGGCCATCTGCCATGGGCATCCGCCCACGGCCACCGGATTTGCGGTCGCCGGGCGCGCGCTGAATCAAGCTTTGCTTCCCGAAGTGATCGTGGGACTTGGACAAATTCCCCTGGTGCAATATGCGACGCCGGGAACCCAGGAGTTGAGCGAGGCCATCGAGCCGTTTGTGCCGCATTACGACGCGCTCCTTCTTGCCAACCATGGTGCGGTAACCTGCGGGCCGGATCTGCTCACGGCATTCTTTCGAATGGAGACCATCGAGCACAGCGCGAAAATCACATTGGCTGCGGAAATGGCCGGTGAGCCGGTATTGCTCTCCAGCCGCGAAGTCGCCAAGCTGATGGCCGCTCGCCCGCGATACTTTGTTTCGCCTCCGCCGGGCGGCGGCGCGGAATTGCCCATCACCCGCGACAGCGGAGAAAACGCCGGCGATGACGTGACGCTGACGCGCAGCGAACTCGATGCGCTGATCGATGAGGCCGTGCGCAAGGACCGCACACGGCGCTGATTCTCTTTTCCTGCATCGCAGAGCATCGATAACACCGGCTTCTTGCTATGCATCTCCATGTTGTCTCCCGGAAAACTCTTCTCGCAAGCGAAAGGAGGGGCTATGGCATTGCAGATTTCAAGTCCGGCCTTTTCTGCGGGGGAATCGATCCCAAAAAAATTTACCTGTGACGGCCCGGACGTCTCGCCAAAACTTTCCTGGGGCGATCCGCCGGCAAAGACCCAGAGCTTTGCTCTCATCATGGACGATCCCGATGCTCCCATGGGCACTTGGGTGCATTGGGTTTTGTATGACGTTCCCGCGGACGCGAAGGAACTTCCGGAGGCAGTGCCGAAGCAAGAACAGCTTGCCAGCGGCGCGCGGCAGGGCCGCAACGATTTCGGCAAGACCGGCTATGGCGGGCCGTGCCCGCCGCCGGGCAAGCCCCACCGTTATTTCTTCAAGCTGTATGCGCTCGATACAAAACTTGGTTTGAAAGCAGGCGCGACGAAGTCAGACGTCGAACGCGCGATGAAGGGCCACATTCTTGCCCAAGCCGAACTGATTGGCAAATACGGTCGCTGACGTTCGAGTCCGCGTTGACGGGCGAAGGAAAAGCGGCAATACTGGCGGGCGATGATTGGCCAGCTTCGCGGACGGCTCGCCGAAAAAAGACCGAACCAAGTGCTCGTGGACGTGGGCGGCGTCGGCTACCTCGTGCAGGTGCCGCTCTCCACATACGCCGCGCTTGGCGAGCTGCACACCGAAGTAACCCTCCTGATCCACACCCACGTGCGGGAAGATGCGCTAGCACTGTACGGGTTTGTCTCGGCGCGGGAAAAACATTTTTTTGAGATGCTGCTTTCGGCTTCCGGCGTGGGGCCGACGCTGGCGTTGAAAATTTTGAGCGGGATGAGCGTCGAGGAGCTCGTCCCGGCGATACGCGGGAGCGACCTGGCGCGGCTGACGAAAATTCCCGGTGTGGGGCGCAAGACGGCGGAGCGCATAGTGGTGGAGTTGAAGGACAAACTGGAAGCCGTGGCTGTGGAGACGGAGAGGCCGGCAGCCTCTTCGCCCGCGGGAATCGAGGCGGATGTTATTTCCGCGCTGGTGAATCTGGGTTATGACGGCCGCGCCGCGGAAACCGCGGTGGGAGAAGCGAAGCGCGATGGCAACGGCGGAAAATTTGAGGAGTTGCTGCGTGGCGCATTGCAGTCGTTGAGCGCACCGAAGGGGAGAGCGGCACGAACATAGAGAGAAAGATTTAACACGGAGGGCACAGAGATAGGCGGTAAAGAGGACACGGAGAAGAGATGGCGGACGGAACGGCAAAGCGGATGATGGAGCAGAGACAACCCGAGCGCATTGTGTCCGGCCAGGCGTTTGACGAAGACGCGCGCATCGATGTCAGCGTGCGGCCGAAGCGCCTGGAGGAATATATCGGGCAGAAGCGCGTCAAGGAAAATATCCAAATTGCCATCGATGCGGCGCGCAGCCGCGGCGAGGCGCTGGACCACGTGCTGCTCTACGGCCCGCCCGGCCTCGGCAAAACCACGCTGGCGCAGATCATCGCCAACGAATTGAACGTGCCGATCAAGACCAGTGCGGGACCGCTGCTCGAACGCAAAGGCGACCTGACCGCGATCCTGACCTCACTTGAGAAAAAGGAAGTTTTCTTTTTAGATGAAATTCACCGCTTGCAGCCCGCCGTCGAGGAAGTGCTCTATCCCGCGATGGAAGATTTTCGCGTGGACCTGATCATCGGCCAGGGGCCCGGGGCGCGCATTCATCCGTTTGCGTTGGGCCACTTTACGTTGATTGGCGCGACGACCCGCGCCGGATTGATCACCGCGCCGCTGCGCTCGCGCTTCGGAATTGTGCACCGGCTGGATTTCTACGAGCCGGCGGATTTGCTGATCATCATTCACCGCTCGGCGAAAATTCTGAACATCCAGATGGACGAAGGTGGCGCCGAAGAAATCGCGGGACGCTGCCGCGGTACTCCGCGCATCGCCAATCGCCTGCTGCGGCGCGCGCGGGATTTTGCGGAAGTGCGCGCGGCGGGCCGCATCACGCGCGCCGTCGCGCAGGAAGCCTTGCAAATGCTGGGCGTCGACACCCATGGCCTCGACGAAGTAGACCGCAACCTCATGCTGGCGCTGCTGGATAAATATGCCGGAGGACCGGTCGGCGTGGGGACACTCGCTGCCGTGCTAAGCGAAGAAGAAGACGCCATCGAAGAGATGTACGAGCCCTACCTGATGCAGATCGGCATGATCGACCGCACCCCGCGTGGACGCGTCGCCACTCCCCGCGCCTACGAATATTTCGGTCGCGACCTGCCCAGGCGCCAGCCGCGGCTTTTCTGAAAGACCCACTGTACGCGCTACCCATGACTCACTCTCTTCATGTACGCTAAATGTATGCTCGATGAAAAAGACTTTCAAAGAAAAGCCGACGCTGCGTTTGAGGACCTCAAGCGCCGCATGCTCGCCGCCGGCGACGAACACGGCTTCGACGTCGAAGGCGAATCCGGCAAACTAGAAGTTCTCTTCGAGGAACCCCAGGAGGCCAAGTTCGTGATCTCCCCAAACACGCCCGTCCGCGAAATCTGGGTGTCCGCGCTTTCTACCAGTTTCAAGCTCGGCTGGGACGAATCGCGCAACGCCTTCGTGCACGAAAAAACCGGCGAAGATCTCTACGCCGTCATGAGCCGCGTTATCTCCCAGCAACTCGGCGCCCAGGTAAACCTGTGAAATCAGCCAAAATATTATTCTTCATCGCCGTCCTCGCGCTCTATGCCTCCCTATCACCCGCTGCATCTTCACAAATTCCCTCCGGCCGCGACGTCGTCAAACTGGAAACCTACGTCTCGCTCGATCCCGCCGGCCGTGGCAGTTCGTTTCAAATTGCCGTGGTCATGAAGATTCGTCCGGGCTTCCACGTCAATGCCCGCGAAAAATCGGAAGACTACCTCATCGCCACCGATCTCAAGGCCACGCTTCCGGCAGGCTTCAGCAGCGGTGAAGTTTCCTACCCCAAGGGCAAGCTCGAAAAATTCGCCTTTTCCAAAACCCCGCTGAATGTCTACCAAGACACCGTGATTCTTCGCGTGCCCGTCACCGCCCTTGCAAGCGCCCCGCTCGGCGAACAGCACATTCCGCTGAAGCTCCGCTACCAGGCTTGCAGTAACGAACTCTGCCTGCCCCCAGTTACACTCGATCTCGACGCCACGCTGAAAGTTGCCGCCTCAGCCTCCGCCGCCAAGCCCGTCCACGCGGAACTTTTTGGAAAAGAATAGGGCCGCCATGTCCATTCCCAATATTGATTTTCGAGAGACAGCGGCAGAATTCGAGATTTTCTTGAAGTGAGCTTTGCCCTAAGCCTTAGCGAATTCCGCTACCGCGTCGCGCAAACGGCGGACGACGCGTTGTTGGCCAAGAACGACCATGGTGTCGAAAAGGGGCGGCGCAACGGCCTGGCCAACGATCGCTACACGCGTCGCGTTGATCAGCAATCCGGCTTTCACGCCACCTGCTTCGGCAACGGCTCGGGTGGCATGATCGCAAGCGTCGTGATTCCATTCGGGGAGCGCTTCGAGCGCGTCGGCGAGCTTCGCAAGGAGTTCCGGCGCCTTCGGATCTTTCCAGAATTTTTCTTTTGCCGCCGCGTCACGCGCGAATTCGTCGCTGAAAAATGCGCGCGACCACGAAGAAAAATCCGGCAGCAGCCGGATGCGCGGCCGTAGCAAATCGACAGTCTTTGAAAACCAGGCGTGATTTCTGCCGTCAGGACCCGGAGTTGCTCCAGCGGCCCACTCCGCTTTCCACAAGCCGCTGCGCTTCAGTTCTTTTTCGACTTCAGGCAGCAATTCCTCAATCGGAAGTTTTTGCAAATACTGCGTATTGAACCACTCGAGTTTCGGCCGGTCGAACACCGCGTTGGTGCGGCTCACGCCTTCGAGCGAGAATTTTCCCAGCAAATCTTTCGTCCGCAAAAACTCTTCGTCTCCGCCCGGCGACCAGCCAAGCAGTGCGAGAAAATTGCGGAACGCTTCCGGAAGGAAACCTTCCGCGCGGTACATGTTTACATCCGTTGCGCCGTGGCGTTTCGAAAGGCGGGATTTGTCCGCGCCGAGAATCAGCGGCACATGCGCAAAAACAGGAGACTCTGCGCCCAGGGCTTGGTACAGCAGCACTTGTTTCGGAGTGTTCGAAATGTGATCCGCGCCGCGAATCACGTGCGTGATGCGCATGTCGATGTCGTCGACAACGACTCCCAACTGGTACATGGACTGGCCGAATTCCTCGCCGTCTTTTCCGGAGCGCAGCAGCACGAAGTCTTCGATTTCATCATTCGAAAACTCGCGTTCGCCGAATACCGCATCGAGGAATTTCGTTGTTCCGCCGACAGGAACTTTGAAGCGGATTGCCGGCTTCACGCCTGGAGTTGAGGGCCGATCGTCGCGGCAGGAGCAGCGCGTGACGCGCCGCGGCCCGCCAGCTTTTGGCTCATCGTCTTGCGCCGGTTCGGCGTGATCGCCGCCGGCGTATTTTTCCGCGGGGCAGTAACACAAGAATGCGGCCCCGTTCGCCAAACACTTTTTCGCCGCCGCGCGATACAATTCCGCTCTTTGCGATTGGTAGAATGGCCCCTCGTCCCAATGGACGCCCAGCCACTGCAAGCCATCCAAAATTCCCTGCACCAGTTCAGGCTTGTTGCGCTCGGCATCGGTGTCCTCGACGCGCAGAATCATCGTGCCACCCTGGCGCCGCGCGAACAGCCAGTTAAACAGCGCGGTGCGCGCTCCTCCCACGTGCAAATACCCGGTGGGGGAAGGGGCAAATCGCACGCGCACTCCCGTTGTCGTGTGAATCGAGTCGCTCATTGTCAGGGAGTCTCTCCGCTCAATTGCGGTTTCTCAGTGTAGCGAAACGGTTTATTTCCGTCCAATGCGCGAGACTGCCGCGTTTGCAGGAGAGACAGAACGCGCCAGGCGAATTTGATGACCCTGGCAAGAGTCCAGCGAAAACAGGCCATTTCCCCCGGTTAGATGTCTGAACGGTTGGTGCAAGAGCCCTTTTTTCCGATTATCTACTGAAAAATAAGGACTTACAGGCGCATGGCTCCTAGTACCTCCGTACCCTTTCAAACGGGACGCTTGCTTCATTTCAAAGACCGCCCCCTTCCGGCATCCTTCTCTCGACAGGGAATTTACATGTCTGAGGGAGAGGTCCCCGTGCAAGTCGGACGCTACGAAATTCTGGAAATCATCGGCAGCGGCGCCAATGGCCGCGTGGCGCGCGCCCACGATCCCATGATCGGCCGCCTTGTTGCCATTAAGCTGTTCCCCAAGGAATTGGCCAGCGGCGAGGCACGCCAGCGCTTCCTTCAGGAAGCGCGCGTCGTCGGCCAGCTTTCGCATTCTTCGATCATGACGCTCCACGATATGGGCATCGACGAAGCCACGCAAACGCCCTATCTGGTGATGGAGTTTCTGGAAGGCCAGCCGCTCGATCGTATTCTCGAAAAGGGCAGCGTTCCCTTCCCAAGGGCTTGCGCGTGGGCCGCCGATGTCGCTTGCGCGCTCGGCGCGGCGCACCGCAAGGGCGTGATTCACGGTGACGTCAAGCCCGCAAACGTGCTCATCACCGAACACGGCCGTGTGAAGCTTATGGACTTCGGCATGGCGCGGCTGGCGAGCCGCGATTCAGCCGCCACGCCGCTTGCCGGCACGCCCGCTTACTGGTGCCCCGAGCAAATCATCGGCAAACCTCAAGACGCCCGCTCCGATCTTTTCTCACTGGGTGTCGTTCTCTACGAATTGGTGACGGGCAAGCGTCCTTTCGATGCGGATACACTCCAGGGCATTTGCGGCCGTGTTCTCTCTTCGACGCCGCTGCCGCCATCGCACGCCAATCCTTCTGTGCCGTCGGCATTTGACGCCATCGTCGCGCGCTGCCTCGCGAAGGATCCGGCGGCCCGTTATGCACCGGCCGAAGCCCTCGCGGAGGAGCTCTTTCCGCTGGCACGCCGCAAAGTCATTCCGCAAGTCCCGCCGCAGCCCGCGAATGGCTACGGCTTGCGGGACCGTGCTGCGCGCCTGCTGCGCTCTGCCTGATGATCACACCGCAAAAAGGCCGTTACGAAACCCTGGAGCTGATCGGCTCTGGTACCACGAGCCGTGTCGAGAAAGCCCGCGACATTGTGATTGGCCGCACCGTCGCTCTCAAGACTTTTGTGAATGGCTTCGGGGAAGGTCAGCAGCAGCAATTCCTGCGCGAGGCGCAGATCATCGGCCAGCTCTCCAATCCCTGCATCGTGCAGCTTTACGACGTCGGAATCAACGAGCAGGGCACTCCTTTCCTTGTGATGGAGTACGTCGCTGGCAAAACACTTGAAGATCAGCTCGTTCCATCCACGCTGACGGCCCAGCGTGCCTGCGCCTGGGCCGCCGATCTGGCTGGGGCTCTTGCGACTGCCCATCGCGCCGGAATTCTTCACGGTGACGTCAAACCCGGCAACATCCTCGTCACGGCGGAAAACAAAGTAAAACTCGGCGACTTTGGAATCGCGCGCTATGCTTCGCAGGTCTCCGGCTCCGGCCGCCTGATGGGCACGCCGGCATATCTCGCGCCAGAGCAAATTCAGGGCGAACCCCAGGATGCCCGCTCGGATCAGTTCGCTCTCGGGATTGTTCTTTATCAGATGTTGACCGGAACGCGCCCCTTTGATGGAAGCTCCCTCGGGGCCGTTTGCGCGCAGATTCTGAATGCCGACCCCGAGTCGCCTTCACGGCGAAATCCCACGGTCCCGCCTGCGCTCGACCTCATCGTGGCCCGGTGCCTCGCCAAGAATCCCGCAGGCCGCTTTGCTTCCTGTGATGAGCTAGCCTCGGCCCTTTATCCGCTCGCGCGAGCCCGTACGCAACCGCCTGCACCGGCAATCAAGAAACGATCCTGGTGGTCGAAACCAACGGGCCAGCAAGATGTCTGGATCGTCGCGGCCGCCTGTCTGTTGCTCGCCTTCGGAGTTTCGGTGATCCACTCGGTCCGCGCCCGGCTTGCAGTTCCACCGCCTCCCGCGAATCTTCGATTTACGTCCGCAGTGCCGCCGGATGCGCTCCTCTACGCATCGCAAACGGTAACAGTCGCTCCGCAGCCTAACGCCGTTGACGCGTCATCGCCAGAAGCCAGCGAGAAAAATCCTCCAAAACGGCCGAGTCGTTCCGCAAAACACAACCTCGTTCGGAAAACCCAGCCCAAGGCCTTGCAGCATTTCCCGTCGGAAGCGTTTTTTGCCGCGCTTCCAACTTTGCCTCCCGTCAACGAACCACCAGCCCAAGCTGCTCCCAATTCCGCACTTCACATTGAAATTACTTCAGCGGTCAGTGAAGGCACGTTGACCGTGTTTGCGGATCGCGAATTACTCTTCTCGGCAGACTTGGCGGCGGAGAAACAGGGCCACTCGATGCATTTCGAGCACGCGCTTCCCGCGGGACCTCACCAATTCCGTGTGGCGCTTTACAAAGCTGACCGGAGCCTGCAGTTGGAGAAAGAAGGCTTCGCGCAAACTGGCGGTGAAGGTGCAAATACTCTAGCTATCCATGTCACGCGTCATACCAAATTGCTCGTCCGGCGCAAACTTGCGCTCAAGGTCGTCTGGCCCGGCGCGCCGTCTCTCAAAATGCAGGCTTCCCAACACGCTTGGCTTCCCAACACACTTCCAGTCCTGTAGGAACCGCCGGTCTATTGAAGTAGCTTTTGGCTGAGTTTTGTCAGGAATTGAAAGAGAATAGACAGAATCGCGCTATTCGTAGCGCAGTGCTTCCACCGGATCGAGTTTAGCCGCTTTCATCGCCGGCCACACCCCAAACACCAGCCCCACGGAAATGCTGACGACGATTCCGGTCAGCGCGGCCCACGCCGGCACGCTTCCCGGCCATTTCAGGCCGACTCTCACGAGCAGCACGAGGCCATTCACCAGCACCAAAGCGATCACGCCCCCCGCTCCCGTCAGCGTCATCGCTTCCAATAGGAACTGCCAGGTGATGTCGCCGCTCTTGGCACCGATGGCCTTTCGAATGCCGATTTCGCGAGTCCGCTCGGTGACGCTCACAAGCATGATGTTCATCACACCGACGCCGCCGATGAGCAGCCCGATGGAGCTCAACACCACCATCGCAATTGCCACCATCCCCACAATGTTGTGAAATTCTTCCACCTGTTGCTTAGCGGTAGCAATCATAAAATTATCTTTGCCGTCGTAGGGAACGTTTCGCCGCCGCCGCAGCACTTCGGTGGCCTGGTCCACCGCCTGCTCCAGCTTGTTTGGAAACGCTTGAGCGCGGATCATGTTTTCATACGCGCCAGGGTATATCTTGCGGAATGTGTTGTAGGGAATCAGCACGCGCCTGTCTTCATCTCCCATTGCGAATCCGCCCTTGGGTTTTTCCACTACGCCGATCACCAGGAAGTCCGACCCGTCAATCTTCACGTCTTTTCCGACTGGGTCCCCTTCCGGAAATAGCACGGGAGCCACGTTCTCCCCGAGCATGACCACTTTCTCCCGGTGGAGATCGTCGCCTTCACTGATGAATCTTCCCGCCAGCGTCGCGGCGTTGGCGTAAACATCCCCGAAATTGGGCTGCACACCGCGAAAATCTATAGCGCTCACGCTGCCGGATTTTGTGCGCACCGTGTGCGGCTGCTCCCACCACGTGGTCCAGGTGGTCACTCTTTTCAGCGCCGGACAGCTTTCCAGCAGGGCCTGGGCGTCCTCCAGCGTAAGCGGTTTCCGCTCGCGCTCCTCTTTCGGCCGGCGGCCGTTGCCGTGCGGGCCCGAGTCAAAGCGTGTAATGAACGCCGTGTCTGCGCCCCACTGTTTGACGTTTTCCTGAACCTGCGCGTCGAACCCCGTAATCAGCGCGGCCACCAGCATGATCACGCTCACGCCGAGAACGACGCCGAACACCGTCAGAGCGCTGCGCATTTTGTGCGCCCGCAGCGTGTCCATCGCCTGCTTCAGGTTTTCACCGTGTTGTTGCGCCATCGTCGTTCCTCAGCCGTCGGCTCGCAGCGCTTCGATGGGATCGAGTTTCGCTGCGCGCATCGCTGGATAAATCCCGAAAAAGAGACCCACCGCCGTTGAAACGCTCAGCGAGAGGATGACGGCGTTCATCGGCGTTTGCATCGGAATGGAGGTCGAGGCCCGGCCCAAGGCGACTGCTCCGTATGCGAACAGGATTCCGATCAGCCCACCCACCGACGCCAGCACCGCGGACTCCGTGACGAACTGCAGAACGATGTGCTTCTTCCGAGCGCCCAGCGCGCGCCGCAGTCCGATCTCCCGGGTACGTTCCGTAACGCTGGCCAGCATGATATTCATGATCACGATTCCACCAACCACCAAAAACACAGCTGTCAGCCCCACGGCGACCGCAAAAAGATTTCCCGTCAGATCCTTCCATAGAGCCATGATGGAGTCCGAGCCGAGGATTCCGAAATTGTCGTCCGCCGCCCACGGCAGATGCCGGGCTGCGCGCAGGAGCATCCTTGCCTCGTCCTCCGAAGCTGACATCATCTCCGCATTCCGAGCTTGCACAAAGAGCGTGAGCGAACCCCGCTGCGTGTGCCATTCCTTGTAGTAGGTCTCCAGCGGAATCAGCATGTAATTGTCTTGCGACTGTCCGAAAGCGGTCCCGATAGCCGCGGCCACGCCAATCACTTCGTAACTGTGCGCGCCCACGCGGATGGTTTTGCCGATGGGGTCCACATTGGAGAAAAATTTCCTGGCCACGTCCGCGCCGATATAGCAAACCGGCGAACGGTGCGCATCGTCAGCCTCGGTGATCAGTCGCCCGGAAGCCAAGTTCATATTCCGCACTTCTGGGTAATTCGGCGTCACACCTTGAACGTTGGTGTTCTCCAGGAGTTCGTTGCCGCTGCGCACGTCCATCTCCGCGCCTTCGATGGCCGCGACGGCGTTCGCGGTCCGCATGTTCTCGCGCAGTCGCATGAATTCGTCCATCGTCAACAACGGCCGTTTCTGCGCTTTCACCCAGGCGTCCTCACTGGTAATGATTCCGAAACGGTCCACCACGAACACGTTGGCTCCTAGATTCGCCACGCGGTCGGCCACGTAGAAATTCAGCCCGGCCACGACGCTCATCACGGCCACCAGGGTAGTAACGGCGAGGATGACACCGAGGAGCGTCAGAAAGCTGCGCAGTTTGTGCGCCCGCAGCGAATCCAGCGCGAGGCGCAGAGTCTCGCCCATGGTAACGGCCGTACTGCGAAAACGGCCAAGCCGTGCGCGAGATTCAGCCCTCCGCGGGGCCGTTCGCGTGATGGCGACAAATCCTTCAATGGGAGCTACACCCAAACAATCCTCCGACCTTCTGTATCTAAGACGAATGAGTCCGCCGATTCGTTCCTTTTTATATAGACGTGGGGAACCGTGCTTTGCTATCAGCCTAACTTGGGGTAGCCTTATGCCCGGTCCGGTCGAGTCTAGCCTAGAAGGTTCAATGGATCCGGGGCTGCGCCCCCCATAGTACCGCCCTGTGCCGCCAGTTGGGGAGGAGGTTGGGTGCCAAGCCTGCGAGGCCCGGCTTTCCAAGGAGGATGCCATGCGTCGTATTAACCTTTATTTTCTTGCACTTACGATATCCGCTCTGAACTTTTTGCCCTCCAGCCAAGCCCAAGAAAGCCCCGATCATAAACCCCCTGCCACGGCACCTGCGACACCGACTTCGGGCTTCCGTGCCGAGTTCCTTGAAGAGGTCGCTTATTACGAGCAGCGCTACACCCGCCTGGCCGAAGCTATGCCCGCCGAAAAGTACTCCTGGCATCCCTCCGAGGGCGTCCGCTCCGTAGGTGAAGTTTTCACCCACATCATTGCTGCGAACTATGGCGTCGCCCGGGCCCTCGGCACTCCGCCTCCGGCGGGCCTGGACTTCAAGGCTGTCCAGGCTCTATCGGCTGATAAGCCAAAGGTTCTGCAGTCGCTGAAGGATTCCTTCGCGCATTTCCGCGGTGCGATCCTCGCGCTAGGTGACGGCGATGCCGACAAGCCGCAAAAACTGTTCAATCGTCAGACCACCTTGCGTGGTTCCTTCATCATGATCACGGGACACTTTGGCGAGCACCTCGGTCAATCCATCGCCTACGCGCGCATGAACGGTGTCGTCCCACCCTGGACGGAAGAAGCGCAGAAGCAACAGCAAAAGCCCGAAGACAAGCCGAAGCCGTAACCGTCTCGGGAAATCGATCTGCCATTGACCCTTTGATATCCGCAGGAGCATTTCGAAGCCATAACTGATGTACAACAATAGTGTGCCCGGACGAATCCAATCAAGGTGGACACTGGCGGCCTTCCCGCCAATTCAGATCATGCTCAAACGCACTCTTCTTTCCTTCGCGGTGTTGTCGGTGGCTCTTGCAGCGGATGCCGCCGCCCAATCCGTTGTGCCGAATTCCACCCCCGCGATCGGGCCGGCGAAACCGGACCTCTTCATTCGCATCATCGCCAACCAGAAGAAAGGCGAGGCCGCTCTGGATCTCTACGAACGCGTGGAACGCGTCGAGGCCCGCAAGAATCCCAGCGATCCCGCTCCAACCTCGATCAAAATCTCGCGCGTCATTCCTTCGGGAACGGGCATGGCCCGAATTCCCATAGGCGCCGACGGCAAGCCCGTGGATTCCGCCGCTTATCGCTCCGATCTCGAGAGCCTGGCGCGGGCGCTGACATTGCTCGTCAACAACAGCCGCTCTCAGCGCGACGCGCTGGAAAAATATGCCAAGAAAAAGAAAGACCGCAACGACCTCATCGACGCCACGCACAGCGCCTTCCTATTCACCTTTGTCGCTAACGAGCAGCGCGAAAGCCGCACGCTTTCCAAATACAGATTGGATCCCAACCCGGCCTTCAAGCCTTCCTCGCGCCTCGCTTCCGTCTTCACCAAGGTGCGCGGCTTCGTATGGATCGACGAAGCATCTTGCGAACTCGCGCGCATCGAAGGCGAAGTCACCGAAGACATTTCCATCGGCCTGTTCCTCGGAAAAATCTACAAGGGCAGCCACTTCATGCAGGAGCGCTACGAATTCATGCCCGGGCTGTGGCTCGCGAGCTTTTCGCAGTACGATTTCG
>WNFI01003063.1_pt1 | contig 13732 bp, 15 predicted proteins | sample 5400471 | NCBI WGS metagenome assembly WNFI01 (sample SAMN13153348, study PRJNA577476) | soil metagenome | isolation source: 100 cm saprolite on Douglas fir-dominated hillslope | place: USA:California | collected 2013-09-17 | reverse complement strand
GCCTTCGGCGAGGTGCTCGTCCTCGACTGGGGCCTGGCCAAGCTCCGATCCGATTCCGCCCCCGGGCCCGCGGGCCCGACCCCCGACCCCGATGGAGCGGGGCTTCCCGGCCAGACCGCGCACGGCACCGTCCTGGGCACGCCGGGTTACATGGCCCCCGAGCAGGCGCGCGGGGACGTCGCGGGCATCGACGAGCGGACGGACGTGTACGCCTTGGGGGCCATCCTGTATTTCCTGCTGGTGGGACGCACGCCCGGCCGTCCCCCCACCCCTCCCTCCCAGGGCCCCACCGCGACCTGGCCAGAAGGCCGGGAGGCGGGGACCCCGCCCATCGAGCGCCCGCGGCAAGCCGACCCCGCCCTGCCGCGGCCGCTGGAGGCCATTTGCCTGAAGGCCCTGGGCGCGGCCCCCGCGGACCGCTACCCGAGCGTGTCCGAACTCGCGGCCGACATCGGTCGCTTCCTGGCCCAGGGGCCGGTCCGGGCGTACCCGGAAGGCTGGCTGGAGCGGGCCGGGCGCGTCTTCAAGACGCATCGGACGGTCGCCCTTCTGGTCCTGGCCTATCTCGTGATGCGGACCCTGCTCCTCTTGTTTGCGCGGGTCTGACTCCGAGACCCGCTCCCGCCGCTCCTCGGCCCCCCGCGCGTGGCCTAGGGCTTGGCCGAAGGCGACGCCCCCGGGCGCACCGGGGAGCGGGCCCCGGCGCCGGCCCGGAGCGTTTTCCGAAGCTCCTCGATCTCTCCTTTGAAGCGGGGGTCCTCCGCCAGGTTGTTGAACTCCTCGGGGTCTGTCTGATGGTCGTAGAGCTCGGTCTCTCCGTCCGGCCACTCTGTGTACCGGTAGCGTTCGGTCCGCACGCTCTTGGCCAGCTGGCCCTTCTTGGTGGCCCCCACCTTCCGGAGCGTGTAGGCGGCGCCCTTCCACGGGTGGTCGGGATCCCGGAGGAGGGGAAGGAGGCTCGTCCCCTCCAACCCTTCCACGGGGGGCAGCCGGCACAGTTCGAGAAGCGTGGGGTAGAGGTCGAGGAGCTCCACCAGCCGCTCCGTGGGCGTGCCCGGCCGCTCGAGGCCGGGGGCGGCCAGGAGCAAGGGCACGCGCGCGGATTCCTCGAACAGCGTCATCTTCCCGAAGATCCCGTGCTCGCCGACATGCACGCCGTTGTCGCCCAGCACCACCACCACCGTGCGGTCCCAGAGCCGCAACCGGTCGAGCGCGTCCAGGAGCAGGCCCAGCTGGGCGTCCACAAAGGTCACCGCGGCCTGGTAGGCGGCCCGGGCCTCTCGGCGCTTCTCGCGCGGGATGTCGAAGGGAGCCCCCCGCCGGGGCTCCAGGATCGCGTCGTCCCCGTGGTTCGGGGCCTCGGGGGGCAGCGTCACCGCCGGGGGAGGGTACATGCGGAAGTAGGCCTCGGGCACCACCCAGGGGTCGTGCGGCTTCAGGAACCCGACCCCAATGAAGAAAGGCACGTCCTTCTTCTCCTCCAGCAGGCGCACCGCTCGGCGGGCCGCTCGCCCATCGGGCTCCTCCGCGTCCCGGCGGGGGGAAGGCCCCCATCCGATCGCGCTCGGGACCTGCTCGTCGGCGGCGTCGTCGTAGGTGTCCTCCGTGAAGTCCCACCGGAACTCGCTCTCGAAGCGGCTGTGATACACCTTGCCCACCCGGGCCGTGAAGTAGCCGTTGGCGTGGAAGTGCTCCTGCAAGGGGATGGCGCCTTCGAGCCAGGCCCGCGGCGGCCGGAGGTTGCCCCAGACTTGCGTCCTCTCCGGCCCCCAGCCGGTGAGGAACGATGTACGGCTGGGGCTGCAGAGGGGATATTGGCAATAGGCGCGGTCGAATCGCCGGCCGCGCCGGGCCAGCCGCTCGAGTTGGGGCGTGCGGGCGGCGCCCCCGTAAAGACCGATGTGGTAGGAGAGATCGTCGAAAATGACGAAGAGCACGTTTGGCCGCGCGTCGGGCGGGCGGGCGGGACCGCGGCCGCCGCACGCCGCTGCCGTCGCGAGGGCGATGACCAGCGGCAGCCTGAGCCTCGGGCGGCCTTCGGGCATGGAGCGGCGAGTCTAGGGCGGCGCGTCCACGGGTGTCAACGTGTCCGCGCCCCGATCCCACGAGACGCTCCCCCCCGAAGGCGGTGCCCCGGCCCGGGGGCCGGGCAGGGCCTGGAGCTGGTCCAGGAAGGCGCGCGCGCACGGCCCCGTGAGCGCGCTGCGGGGTCCGAGGAGGAAGGCGCGGTTCAGCGAGTGGTTCATGAGGCCGCCGCGCGAATGCGGCTCGTCGGGGGCGATCGCGTGCACCACCTCGTGGGCGACCACCCGGGCCAGGGCCAGCGCCACCTCCCGCTCTTGGCGGGAGTTGAGGGGACGCTCGGGCGCGGGGTCGCCGAGGGTCCAGCGTAGGCTGGACAGGAACACCCAGACGGCACGGGTGGGGCGCTGGTTACGGATCACCAGACCCATGACGTGCGCGGCTTCGTTTCCCCGCCGCGGGTCGGCAGGGAGGAGGATGACGGGGAGCTCGGGGACCGGTCCGTCTGCGCAACTGCGGCCGGGCCCCCCTTGCCTCCAGGCCACCTCCACTCCGATTTCGCGAAACGTCGCCGCTACCTCGCGCCCGAGGGGCTCGAAGGCCGAGGGCAGCAGCCCGTCGGGGTCGAACCAGACCAAGACGAGGGCGGGGGAGACCGTTGCCGCCGGGGGGCGGGTGTCGAGGGCCGGGCCCGGCGCGGGGACAACGGTTGACGGGGGTGGGACCAAGTCTGCGGCGTTGGTCGTGGCCAGGCTCCCCACGAGGGCCAGGGGGGCGAGCAGCCACCGGGGACGAAGCGGCGTCCGGGCGGGACGAGTCCCACCAACCGCAACGCCAACCGGCCTCGCCGCATGATGGGCGGGAGCCACGTGCATGAACCAGCCTCCGTTTCCAGTGCCGCTAGCAATCTGACGCCGCCGAGAACCAAAAGGTTCGCAACCAAAATTCTGAACAACATCGATGCCGTGCTATCAAATGCGTTCTGATATGAGGAGTGGATGAGTTTCTTGTGAGGCGGGGCGAGGGGAAGGACGGAGGTCTCCGCCGGCTTCCGAAGATTGGAGGGCGGGGTGGCGCGCGGTCGGGAGGGGTGCGCGGGCTCGAGGCCGGTCGGGCGTCTAGGGCGCCCGCTCGAACGAAAAGACGCTCAAGCCCACCCGGTGGCCGTCGGGATCGCGCAGGTAGAGGGTCTGCGCGGTCCGCCCCTCCACCGTGACTCCGGCCGCGGCGAGTCGCTTCTCCCACGCCGCCAGGTCGGAGACCGCGAAGGCCAGGAGGTGGCCGGAACCCGCTTCCGGCCCGCTCCCCGCCAGACGCCTCTCCAGCATCACCACCATCTCTCCCGCGCGGAGCCAGATGGAGCGGACGACACCGCTCTCTGGGAAGCGGCGCAGCTCGGGAAGGCCCAGCAGGCCCGCGTAGAAAACCAGGGACCGCTCGGGATCGGCCACGCGCAGGGCCAAGTGGTGGATGGCACCCACACCTTCGGGGACGCTCATGCTCGGCCTACTTGATGTAGACGGTCTTGACGTTCACGAACTCGCGGATGCCGAAGGGGCCCAGCTCGCGGCCGTATCCCGACTCCTTGACGCCGCCGAAGGGCAGGCGGGGATCCGACTTCACGGGGGCGTTGACGAAGCAGCATCCGGCCTCGAGCTCCTCCGCGGCTAACCGCTCGCCCCGCGCCGCGTCGCGGGTGAATACCGCCGCCCCCAGGCCGAAGGCGGTGTCGTTGGCCACGCGCACCGCCGCCGCCTCGTCCTTCACCGCGATGAGGGCGGCCACCGGCCCAAAAAGCTCCTGATCGTAGGCGGGCATGCCCTTGGCGACATCGCCGAGCACGGTCGGGGGGTAGAAGGCGCCCCTGCCCTCGGGGATGCCGCCGCCCAGGAGCACGCGCGCGCCCTGGGCGACGCTGCCCGCGACCTGCCGGTGCAGTTCGTCACGGAGATCGCGCCGAGCCTGGGGCCCCACGTCCACGCCGTCCGCGAACGGGTCCCCGACTCTTCGGGATCGCATCCTCTCCACGAAGAGCTCCTCGAAGCGCGAGCGCACCGACTCCACGACCACGAAGCGCTTGGCCGCGATGCAGCTCTGGCCGCCGTTGATCAGGCGCGAGGCCGCGCAGGTCTCGGCGGCCGACTCCAGGTCGGCGTCCCCCAGGACGAGGTAGGGGTCGCTCCCCCCCAGCTCCAGGACCGTCTTCTTGAGCATGGCCCCCGCGCGCGCGGCGACCGCCCGGCCCGCGGGGGCGCTGCCGGTGAGGGTGACCGCCGCCACCTCGGGGGCCTCGATGAGTCCGGCCACCCGCTGCGAGCCCACGAGCAAGGCGCGGAACAGCCCGGGCGGGAAGTCGGCCGCGCGGAGGATCTCACCGATGGCGAGCGCGCACCCCGAGACGTTGGAGGAGTGTTTCAGGAGGGCCGCGTTTCCCGCCATGAGACCGGGAGCCAGGAAGCGGAAGACCTGCCAAAGGGGAAAGTTCCAGGGCATCACCGCGAGCACCACCCCCAGGGGCGCGAAGGTGACGAAGCTCCGGGAAGCGTCGGTGGCCACCACCTCCGGCCTCAGGAAGCCCGCGGCCGCTTCCGCGTAGTACTCGCAAACCCAGGCGCACTTCTCGGCCTCCGACCGCCCCTGGGCCAGGGGCTTGCCCATCTCGAGGGCCATCAGCCGGGCGAGGTCCTCGCTGCGTTCGCGCAGGAGAGCGGCGGCGCGTCGCATCTTGGAAGCCCGCTCCGGAAAGCCGGTCCGTCGCCACTCCCGGAAGGCCGCCTCCGCCGCGCGCAGCGCCGCGGCCACGACTTCGGGCGGGTCCTCGTCGTAGTCGCGGATGCGCTCGTCGTTGGTGGGGTTGATCGATTGCAGTGCCATGGCTCCGGCTCCTGGGCTCGGTTGGTCTCGGGTTCGCAACCATCTTATCGTGACCGGTTCGTCGTGACCCCCTCCGCGAAAGGTGCTATGCTCCGCGGATTGTCAGAGTTAAAAGGGGGGACGGAGTCCGGGGAACGGCGGCCGAAACGTGGACACCCTGTGGCCTTTCAGGCCCTTCGTGCAATTCCCAACAGACGCCGCTTCAGATAGTTAGAAGAATTCCCCGGTGGCACGCGGGTTGCTCCTCGTAGGAGCGAGACGGTGGCCATGATCTGTCCTTCTTGCCAGGCCGAAAACACACCCACCGCGGACGCCTGCTTCACGTGCGGGAGAGCCCTCGGAGCCCTCACCCAGGGTGCCGTGATCGGAAACCGGTACGAGATCCTGAGCCCTCTGGGTAAAGGGGGCATGGGAATGGTATACAAAGCCCACGACCGCATGCTGGACGAGACCGTGGCCATCAAAGTCCTGCGCAATGAGTTCGTGGGGACACCGGAGATGGCGAGGCGCTTTCGGCACGAGATCAAGCTGGCCCGCCGCGTCTCCCACCGCAACGTCTGCCGGATCCACGAGTACGGCGAGGACGGGGGGCTGCGCTTCATCTCGATGGAGTACCTGGAAGGCACCGACCTCAAGCACCTCCTGCGGGACACGGGGGGCCTGCCCGCGGACCAGGCCTTCGAGGTCGCCATCCAACTGGCGGAGGGACTCCAGGCCATCCACGACGTGGGCATCATCCACCGGGACCTCAAGACCCCGAACATCATGCGCGACGCCAAGGGGGTCATCCGTCTGATGGACTTCGGCATCGCCAAGGAGGGGAGCGAGGAGGGCACGGGCGGCAGCCTCACCGCGACCGGCCAGATCATGGGCACGCCCGAGTACATGAGCCCGGAGCAAGGCCGCGGGGAAAGGATTGACTTCCGGAGCGACATCTACGCGCTCGGGGTCGTGGACTACGAGATGTTCACCGGCCAGGTGCCGTTCCGCGGCGACACGCCGGTGGCCACGATCTTCAAGCACATCCAGGACCCGGTGCCCCTCGAGGGCGGGCTGGCCAGCCGCATCCCGGGTTCCGCCGTTCCCCTGCTCCGGAAGGCTCTGGCCAAGGACCGCACCGCCCGCTTCGCTTCCGCGGGGGAAATGGCGGAAGCCCTCCGGCAGGCGCGGGCGGCGGCGGCGGGGTCCCCGCCTCCCTTCCCGGCCGCGGGGGCGACGACCCCGAGCTTCGGCGCGGTGGCGCCTCCCCGGCGCGACAGCGAGTCCGCGGTACCCTACCGGGATCGGCGCCAGACTGGTCGCTTGGACATCTTCGTGAACCTGATCGTGCGCCGGGTCGGGACCTTGGGAACCGTCCTCCAGGAGGAACGCACCATCGCGGAGAACATCGGCCGCGGGGGGGCGCGGGTGCTGACGGGCATGGGGTCGGTCTCGACCGGGGATGTCCTCCATCTCGAAGAGGTGGGCGGCGATTTCAAGACCCGAGCCGAGGTCCGGAACGCCTACGCGGGGAAAGACAACATCCGTCGCCTCAACCTGCGCTTCCTGGACGGTCCCGCCCCCGACCGCCTGGTCCGCACGGACGGGGCGAACTAGGGCCCGGCCACCCCCCCCCCAAACGGCCCTTGAAAGAGGGCTCCACTCCTGGTACATTCTTGCGTCGTTTAGGCTGTGGTTTTCGCCCCTGGCCCCCTGCAGTCCAGGCGCGGCCACCCTCTGCTGCCGGCCGCTACGTCAGGTCGCGCGGCCCTCGTCCTGGGAGGGAAAATGCACTCTGACTCTTCGCGGTACCCTATTGGGATTGTTGTCGCCCTCGTCCTCGCCGGGGCCTGTTCCTCGGGGACGGGCCCCTCGAGCATTCCCCAGCCTTCGCCCAGCGCCACCCTTTCTCCCGCCCCCGCGCCCACGCCGACCGCGGCGAGCTGTCCCCTGGGCTACGGCAGCGGGCATTTCACGTGCCAAGGCGGCCCCGCACCCGGCCTTCTAGGCAGTGTCGATGCCGCCATCGACAAGCTGGTCCAGGCGTTGTCGCGGTAGCCGAGGGAGTTCGTCCAGGCCGCCTCCGGCCGCCGCGTGTTGACGGGCGCGTAGCCGGTGGGCCGGGGCGCTCCGGCCCCCGCGATGCGCACCGCGCCCTCGGCGAGGGCCAGCGACACCCCGACGCCCAAAAGAAGGAGCAGAGCCTCACCCGGCCGCGGGGCGATTTGCACGCGGCGGTTCAGCTCACTGCGCGGGGATAACTTGCCCGTCCAGGCAGCCCGTCTTGCCCGAAACCGTCGCGCAGAGGCTGAAGTCACCGACCGCTATTCCGTACACCAACCACTCGTTGGACATCCAATGGTCCTGGCGAGACGGCGAAGGGACGGTCGCCACGGGGGTGCAGGACACGGCCCAGCCCTTCAACTACCTGGTGTATGGCGTCAACGTCGGTACCTTCAGCGTCTGCGCGACGGTTTCGGGCATTAAGGGCTGCCTGAACGGGCAAGTCATCCCCGCGCAGTGAGCTGAACCGCCGCGTGCAAATCGCCCCGCGGCCGGGTGAGGCTCTGCTCCTCCTCCTGGGCGTGGGAGTGTCTTTGGTCATCGCCGAAGGCGCGGTGCGCTTCGCGGGGGCCGGAGCGCCCCGGCCCACCGGCTACGCGCCCGTCAACACGCGGCGGCTCGCGGGGGCCGGAGCGCCCCGGCCCACCGGCTACGCGCCCGTCAACACGCGGCGGCCGGAGGCGGCCTGGACGAACTCCCTCGGCTACCGCGACAACGAGCACCCCCTCGCCAAGCCTCCCGGCCTGCGCCGCGCCCTGGTCCTGGGCGACTCCTTCACTTGGGGGGCGCGCATCGAGTTCGAGGACGCTTATCCCCGGCGCCTGGAACGGGGTCTGGCTCGCCACCGGGGCGAGTCCTGGGAGGTCATCAGCCTGGCCCGCTCCGGCATGAACACCGTGGAGGAGGCGGAGCAATTGGCAAGCGAGGGCCTGGCCTACGACCCCGACGTCGTGGTCTTGGGCTACTGCCTGAACGACAGCGAGGACGAGAACGCGGCGGAGGCCCGGCGGGCCCGCGATTGGGAGGAAATGAGGAGAGAGCGCCGTTCCGGCGGGGACGGGCTCTTGGACCGCTCCGCGCTCTTCCGGCTGGTCAAGCGGCGGGTCTGGGCCACGGTGGAAAACCGGCGGCGGATCGCCGCCTACCGCTCGATGTACGTGCCCGACTACCCCGGCTGGATCGCGGGTCAGAAGGCCCTCCGGACCATGGCCGGGCTCTGCCGCGCGCGCACCGTGCCCTTCCTGGTCCTGATCTTTCCCCTCTTCGGCAACGCCATGGATGAGGGTTACCCCTTCACGGCGATCCACGCCGCCGTCGCGCGCGCGGCCACGGACGCGGGGGCCAGGGTGGTGGATCTGCTCCCTGCTTACCGGGGCCTGAAGTCGGACCTCCTGGTCGTGGACGGTCCCAACGACGAGCATCCCAACGAGATTGCGCACCGGATCGCCGCCGACGTGCTGCTCTCGGCCCTGGACGACGCGCTGCCCCCGCCCGCGCGGAGGGCCCCGCCGGCGGCCGGGAGCGGCTTCCCGGCCCGCGCCCGCCCGTCCCCCGCGGGCGTCCCGTAGGATACTGTTCCCGGATGGACACCCTCTACCGCAGTTCGCTCAACCGACAGGTGGCTCCCGCCGCGGGGGGGGAGTTCGAACGCCTGCGGATGGGCCCCCTCTCCGTCTGGCCGCCGGTGGTCCTGGCCCCCATGGCCGGCGTTACCAACCCTCCCTTCCGGACGCTGTGCCGCCGCTACGGGGCCGGGCTCTACGTGAGCGAAATGATCACCGCCCGCGCCCTGGTGGAGGGGAACCGCAAGACCCTCCTCCTGGCCAGCTTCGGGGAAGAGGAGACGATCCGCAGCCTTCAGCTCTACGGCGTCGATCCCTGGCACCTGGGGGAGGCGGTGCGGCTGCTGGTGGGAGAGGGGCGCGTGGATCACTTGGATCTGAACTTCGGCTGCCCGGTGCGCAAGGTCACGAGCAAGGGGGGTGGCGCCGCCATTCCCCTGAAGCCCCGCCTCCTGCGGGGCATCGTGCATGCGGCGGTGCGGGCCGCGGGCCCCGTCCCGGTGACGATCAAGTTCCGCACCGGGATCGACGACCGCTACCAAACCTATCTGGAGGCCGGCCGCATTGCCCAGGAGGAGGGCTGCGCGGGGGTGGGCCTGCACGCCCGCAGCGCGGCCCAGCTCTATGACGGGGAGGCCGACTGGGAGGCCATCGCACGCCTCAAGCAAGCGGTCGCGCGCATCCCCGTCCTCGGCAACGGGGACGTCTGGGAGGCCGAGGACGCCCTGCGCATGATGCGGACCACGGGCTGCGACGGCGTGATCGTGGGCCGGGGTTGCCTGGGGCGTCCCTGGCTCTTTCGGGATCTGGCCGACGTGTTCGAGGGCCGCTCGCCCCAGAACCCGCCGCCCCTGGGGGGGGTGGTCGAGGTCATGCTGGAGCACGCCCGCCTGCTCGTGGCCTGGCTGGGAGAGACGGGGGCCATGCGCTCCTTCCGCAAGCACAGTTCCTGGTATACGAAAGGGTTCCGGGGCGGGGCCGCGCTGCGCGAGCAGCTCATGCGCGTGACCCGTCTGGACGAGCTCGCCGCGATCCTCGCGGGCGTGGACCACACGCAGCCCTTCCCTCCCGAGGCCATGCGCGTTCCCCGGGGGAAGACGGGGGGAAGGCAGACGGTGACCCTCCCCGCCGGCTACCTCGACGACTTGGAGGATGCGACTCCGCCCGGCCCGGAGGCGGAGGCCGCCGACTCCGGCGGTTGATCAGGGAAACCGCCCCCCCGACCGCCCCGGGTGTGTGTAGAACTCCCGCATCACTTTGAGGGAGGGCTTTCCCTGGGGGGTGAAGTCCCGCTCCCGGTCCGGAGAAGGCCGCGCCCGCGAGGCGAGGGGGTGCCATTTCCAGATGAAGGTGCCTCCGAACCAGTTCCGGCTCCACACCGCCTCGAACAGGGCCCGATAGGCATCCCGCTGCAGGCCGAAGTCGGTCTTGCCGCGCGTGTCCCAGCTCCAGGGCGCGGTCAGGGTCCCGGCCACGCTCTTGTAGCCCACCTCCGTGAAGACCACGGGCCGCCCGGTACGACGGGCGAGCACCTCCAGGCGGCTCACGATGGGCAGCCAGGCCGAACGGATCTGGGCCAGGCTGGGGTGGGGGGCGTCGGAGAGAGGGTAGTAGGCCTGCACCCCAATGAACCCAATGAAGTCCAGGTCGCCCCAGAACTCGACCTGCTCCTCCTCGTTCCAGTTGGCGCAATAGGTGAGCGGACCGTGGTAGACCTCGCGCACGCGCTGAATGAGCCGGCGCCAGTCCGCGGTCCGGCGAGCGGCGCAACGCAGCTCGGCCCCCACCACCAGCCCGTTCATGTGCTCCCGCTCGGCAAGGCGCGCGTAGTGGAGGATGAAGTCCTCGTAGGAGCGGAACCATCGCTGCCAGTCCTCCTCGCTGCCCATCCGGAGGTCTCCCACCCAGCTCCCGCCCGGCACCCAGAGGTGCGGCTTCAGGAGGGTCTTGATGCCGAGGTTGCGCGCGAAGCCGGCGGTCTCGGCCAGGCCCTGGTCGCTCTCTCCCCAGTAGACATCATCGCCTGCGTTGCGCACGACTTTGGGGGCGGTGAGGGACGGGCACCAGCCGAACGGGGTTTGCGAGATCCAATCCACGCCCAGGCCGCGCAGGGGGTCCAGGGCCTCGGGGTCGACCCGCCCTCCCGCCTCCCAGCAGACCCCGCGCATCTTGGCGAGAGGGGGGGGCTGGACAGGACCCACGCTCCCGGCGGGAAGGGCGAGGAGCGCGCTCCCCAAGGCTAGGGCCAGCACGGGGCCGCCATCCTCGTGGTCAAGGAGTGCGCGCGTCCCCGCGCCGGAAGCGAAACTCCTCCTTGCTCCCGCCCTTTTCCAGGGTCACGGTGAGCCCGTCCTCATCGGTCCGGCGGTAGGTGATGCGTACCCGGCCCGTGCCCGCGTACTCGCTGCCCTCGAAGGCCGCTTCCCGGTCCGCGCGGTGCACGAGCTTGAGCACGACCGGCCGCTCCTTGTCCTCGCGCCCCACGAGCTGGGGGTTGAAGTGGCGCAGCCGCAGCTCAAGCCCTCCCTCGCCGGTCGTGATCGCCAGCAACTCGAAGATCCGGGCCCGCCCCCCGGAGACGAAGCGCCACATGCCCAGCATTGAGTCCCCGGAAGGAGCGGTCCAGACCTCTTCCGAGAGGCTGCCCGGGGAGGTGTCGAGCCAGCGCCCGGCGATCCACGCGAGATCGGCGAGGCTTGTCGGGGGCACCGCCTCTTGGTCCGCGCTTCCTGAAACGGCCAGGAGGGCGAGGCCGGCGGCCGCAGGCCGGAACGCCCGGGGGATCGTCATGTCGCTCCTTGCTAGAACGGGGCCCAATTTACTCCAAGGCGAAGACCGGGGCTAGGGGGAGGCCGCCGGAGCCCGGCGCTCGGGTGTCGAGGCCGCACGTATACTGCGTGGGTGATGGGCCGGGAGGCAAAAAACGAGGACGGGCGCGGTCTGGCCCTCATCCTCCTGAGCACGGTGGCCTATGGAGCGATGCCCATCCTCGCGAAGGTAGCTTACGGGAGCGGGGTCCGGCCCATCCCGCTCTTGGCCTGGCGGTTCCTGCTCGCCAGCCTTCTCTTCGCCCTCCTGCGGTCGGGCCCCGCCCCCCCGATCTCCGGGCGGCAGCGGCTCACGCTCTGGGCCATCGGGTGCGTGTTCGTCGTCAACGCTCTCTGCTACTTCAAGGCCCTCGAGACGGTGCCCGCCTCCACCGTCGCATTGCTCCTCTATACCTACCCCGTGATCGTCACTTTGTTTTCCGGCCTCCTCGGCTGGGAGGCACTCACGCCAAGGGGCCTCGGTTCCGCCGGTCTGGCCGGGGCGGGGTGCGCGCTGACCGCGGGCGGAACGCTCGTCGCTGGCCCCGGCGTCTTCTTCGCCCTCTTGACGGCCCTCCTCTACGCGACCTACATCATGCTGGGCAGCCGGTTCGCGGCGCAGGTCCCGGCCCAGACCGCGGCCCTCCACATCACCCAAGTCTGCGCCCTGGTCTGTGTCCCCTGGGCGATCGCCCAGGGCACCCTCCTCCTCCCCTCCGACGTCCGCGCCTGGGGAGCGGTCCTGGGGATCACCGTCCTCTCCACGGTGGTGGCGCTGCGCGCGTTCCTGGCGGGTTTGGCCCGGGTGGGGCCGGCCCGGGCCTCGGTGCTCAGCTCCTTCGAGGTGGTGGTGACCCTGGCCTTGGCCGTGATCCTGCTCGGCGAGCGCCTGGGACCGCGGCAGTGGTCGGGGGCCGCGCTCGTTCTGGGTGCGGTGGGCCTGCAGAACCTGGGCTCGCGGCGCCGTCTGGGGAACGCCCAGGGGTACTGACGCGGGGACCCGACCCGGCGCGCCCCCAGATACGTTGGGCGCCGGAGTCCGCCCGCGGTTGTCCCTCTCCCGATCTGGTGGGTTGCCGCGGCCTGAAATATGATGGACGTCTGTGAAGATCTCCCTCGCCCACAGCCCCGACAGCGACGACGCCTTCATGTTCTACGGCCTGGCCCGGGGCAAGGTCCCGACCGGCGAGCTGGAGATCGCCCACGTGCTGGCTGACATCGAGACCTTGAACCGCCAGGCCCAGGAGGGTCGGCACGAGATCACGGCCATCTCCTTTCACGCCTATCCCTACGTGGCCGACAAGTACGCGCTCATGCCCTGCGGCGGCAGCATCGGGGATGGATACGGGCCCCTCTTGGTGGCACGCGAGCCCTTGGCTCCTGCGCAGGTGGCCACGCGGACGGTGGCCGTGCCCGGCACCCTCACCACCGCCTACCTGTTCGGCGCCCACGCCTTGCACAAGGTCCTGGACCTGGGTGCGTGGTGGAAGGAGGAGACGGGTTTGCCCCTGCCCCTGGGCGGGAATGCGGTGCGTCGGGACCTCGGGCCCCCGCTCATGGCGAGGCTGACCGCGCTCGTGCGGGACACCGTGCGCTATTCGCTGGCCCACCGCCGGGAGGCCTTGGACTACGCGCTGGGCTTCGCGCGGGGGATGGACCCCGCGGTAGCGGACCGCTTCGTGGGGATGTGGGTGAACGATATGACCGTGGAGTGCGGGTCCCGCGGCCGCCAGGGCGTGCAGGCCCTCCTCGACCGCGGCCACGCCGCGGGCGTCATTCCTCGTCGCGTGACCGCCGACTTCGTCGACGCTTGACGATGCCAGGCCTTCGTCGTCAGGGTCCCTTCCCGGAGATGCCCCTGCCCGACCTCGCGGGCACGCCGCGCCCCCTCGCCGAGGCTTGGGCCACGGGCGCGGCGCTCGTCCTGATCGGCCACGGAGACTGCCAGACCACGCGCCAGGTCCTACCCTACCTGGACCGCATCCATCGGCGCCGGGGCCCCGGCTCCCGCGTGCTCTTGCTGCTCCAGGACGACGCCGACGTCGCCCGCCGGCTCGTTTCCGAGCTGAAGCTGGAGGCGCCGGTGCGCCTGGAGGCGGACCCCTACCCGCTGGCGGAGGCTCTGGGCCTGGTGGCGGTGCCCACCCTCTTCCTCCTCCGCCGCGGGGGCGCCATCGCGGGCGTCTCCGAGGGCTTCAACCGCGCCGAGCTCGAGTCCTTGGCCGTGCCCCTAGGCGTCGAGGGGCCGCTCTTCACCGCCGAGGACGGGGCCCCCGCCTTCCGCCCCGGTTGACTGCCCCGGGAAGCCTCGTCGAGGTGACATGTCCATCGCCCTTCTGACCCTGGCCCTGGTGGGCACGGTGGCGTTCGCCTGGTCCACCCTCGGGGGTTACCGCGTGCCGGGCGCCCCCTGGGAGATGCGCC
>WNFI01383465.1_pt1 | contig 13733 bp, 15 predicted proteins | sample 5400471 | NCBI WGS metagenome assembly WNFI01 (sample SAMN13153348, study PRJNA577476) | soil metagenome | isolation source: 100 cm saprolite on Douglas fir-dominated hillslope | place: USA:California | collected 2013-09-17 | reverse complement strand
AGACCGCCTCGCCGCCAGGAATCTCCCGGTCAGCGTTTTAAAGCCGTTCGAGATCAAACCGCACAATGTTGCGCCGCCTGAAAAATCCGGCGGTGCGCTCTTCTTTGGCGGCTTCATCGCCTACATTGTCGTGTTTTTATGCTTAAACGGCGGCATGCATCCTGCCATGGATCTCACCGCGGGCGAAAAAGAGCGCGGCACTATGGAAACGATTCTTTCCAGTCCAATCTCGCGCTCGCATCTTGTCCTTGGCAAGTTCCTGTTGGTTCTCACAACCGCGCTAACTACCGCTGCACTCTCAGTCATTTCGATGGGCATCTCCTTCGCCATCGCCAACGCCCTGCGTACTACTCCTATCCAGGCTGGCGAGCAGGGTGCTACCTTGCACATCGGATTTGGCGCGGCGCTTTCCGTTTTCATCATGGCGGTTCCGCTGGCGGTCCTTTTCTCGTCTGTGCTGATCACCATCTCGACTTTCGCAAAGAGCTACAAAGAAGCACAGAGCTACATCATGCCGCTCATTTTCATCGTCATCATTCCTGCGATCGCGGCGATGTTGCCTGGAGTGGAACTCAATCCCAAGCTTGCACTCGTTCCTATCCTCAACGTAAGCCTGCTCTGCAAGGAACTTGTGATTGGCACCTACCACTGGAATTACATCGCGATCATCTTTGCATCGACCTGCGTCTATGCCTCTGCCGCCCTCTTTATTGCCATCAAAATGTTCCAGCGCGAATCCGTGCTCTTCCGCTCGTAGCTCTTCTCTTTGTAGGGGCACAGCATGCTGCGCCCCTTTCGGCAATATCTCGGCGTCAGTACCGGGCTTCGACGCCGCCACCGAAACTCTTCCCTTGTGAACCCAAACACTTTGCTCCGTGCCCCTATCCTCAAACCGCAAAATAGCGCACACTAGTCCCGAGGTTAATCCCATGGTAGCCACTGCCGGTGTCTGGAAGAAAAAACGAGACGATCTGAAAAACAAGCGAAACTCGTTATTCGAGACCTACACCAAGGACCCTCAAAACTTTCATCTCGCCCGCGAAATCAAAGCCCTCGATGATGAAATCGCCGACTGCACCGTCCATGTCGAACAAGAACGCCGCGCCGAACAGCGCGCCGCCTCTCCCGCCGCCAAACTCGTTACCACTCAAAAGCAATAGGTTCTTCCTTGCATCCTTTGCCACTCTCCGGCGGCCCCGTGTATGCGATTGTCTTCTGGGCTACCTACATCTTGTGGCTTGTCCTAGAGACTATCGGCTCGCGCACCAAGCGTTCCGCCGATCCCACAAATACGAGTGATCGCGGCTCTTTTCGCCTCATCATGATTCTTCTTTGGGTCGCGATCGGATTGGTCTTCGCGCTCCCCTTTTTCCTTCCTCAAGCGACTATCCAGTGGCATCGCAGCGCGATCTTCTTCGTCGGTGTCGCCCTTATGCTCGTCGGCATGGCCTTCCGTTTTTACACCATGTCGCTGCTAGGACGCTTTTTCACCTACCAAGTGGCCGTTCATCCCGGCCAAACGGTCGTCGAAGCCGGTCCTTATCGCTACATCCGCCATCCTTCTTATTCTGGCGCGCTCATCCCCTTAGTCGGACTCGGCCTCGCCCTCGGCAATTGGGCCGGCCTGCTCGCACTCCTCGCCTGTATGGTCCCCGCCTACGCCTACCGCATCTCCGTCGAAGAAGCCGCCCTCCTCAACGCCCTCGGCGAACCGTACAAACAATACGTCCGCCGCACCCGCCGCCTCATCCCCTTTCTCTTGTAGCAGGGCGCTACAGTGTCCAGTCGCCTGATGTAAACTAGCCCCCAGGACATGTCGCCTTCGTTCAAGCGTGTCCGCAAAACACCCATGACCCAAACACAACAAATCGCCGATTCATACCGCGCCGTGACCATCAAAGGCGCCTGGTACGGACCTTCGCTCGCTGAACTGTTAGCGCAGATTTCCCCGGAACTTGCTACCACGCGGCCCGCTCCCGGAGCGCATACCATTTCGGCGCTGCTTCAGCATTTGCTGCTTTGGAATGAAAGAATCCGAAACACCTCGGAAAGAAATCCAATGCCTCGTTGGGAAGCCGAAAAGGAATGGGCCGAGCCGCCCATTCCCTGGAACGAACTCGTCTCCCGATGGAATCAAAGCCGCGACTTGCTCGAAGAAAAAATCCGCAATTTCCCCGTCGCCGATTTACCGAAACAAGTCCCCGGCCGTACCTATCCCTACGAAACCCTCCTCCCCGGCATCGTCCAACACACCATCTACCATTCCGGCCAAATCGCCATGGCTCTAAGCATGCTCCGCGCTCGATCCTTGTAACACCGGGCTTTGAAGGGCTGCGCTTGTACGAGCCTTCGAAACGCTCCCGCTTACATTGCCATGTTTCCCGTCGATGGCATCAGGTTCCATACGCGCCAGAACTCCTGCATTTCGGCCGGAGTACCGAGAGAGACGCGGATATATTTGTCCATCGCAGGAATCGGCGGAGCCACGAGAACGTTGTTTTTTTCGAGATGAGGAAGAACTTCACTAACGGGGCGGAGGGGATTGAGCAGCACGAAATTGGCGTGCGAATCGACGGCGCGAAGCATGTGGGCGTTAATTTGGTTCATGAATTCCTGGCGATCGTCGGAGTTGCGCTTGGCAGCTATGCGGACGTACGCGGTGTCCTCTAGCGCGGCGATAGCTGCCTTCACCGAAAGGATGGCCACACCATTTTGCAGCCGGAGTGCGGAGAGGCGAGCAGCAACTTCCTTTGAGGAGACGGAGTATCCGATGCGCAAGCCTGCCAGGCCGTAAATCTTGGAGAATGTGCGGGCAACGATGATACGCGGATCGTCCAGCGGAACATCGAGAAACGAGCGGTAGGCCGCCGTGGCACTCACATAGTGGTGATAAGCCTCGTCAATCAGAATCATGGCCTCCAAAGGAAGCTTGCTGATGAGAAACTCCAATTTTTTCCGCGGCGTCAGACTGCCGGTGGGATTGTTGGGATTGCAGATATAAACCAGTCCGATCGAGGAATCGGCCTTTGCGAGCATGGCTTCGGTATCGTGTTCGGACGTCCGCGTGAGAGGAATTTTCACGACTGGCACGCCGTTCGCTTCGGCATAATTGCCGAGTGAAGGATAAGTGGGATTGGGCACGAGGAGTTTTTTCTTGGGACTGAGAAAAGCGGCGCCGGTAAGTCGCAGAATCTCGGACGAACCCACGCCCAAAACAATCTGCTCAGGTTTTACTTTGTGAAGCTCCGCAAGCATAGCGCGCAAGGCATCGTATTCGCCGCGCGGGTAGCGATTGCTGGAAGTAGCGGCTTCACGTATGACCGCCAGCACTTTCTCGGAAGGACCGTAGGCGTTTTCGTTGCGATTCAGCAAGGTCGGGCCCAGAGGAGGAACGCCGGGTAACGGCGGAAGTTCGGCGTCGGCAAAAACCGCGACGGGACGCGTTCCGGCAGCAATGGCGGTGCCAGCGGCAATTCCCTGCAAGAGATTTCTCCGCGTAATCGGCATGATTCAATCCTCGTTTCCGAAAGAGAGACTGCGTACTTTCAGATTACGACACCGCGGGACTCAGGAACAAGAATTGACATTCAGAGTGTTTTTGAATTAAGCAGCAGCAAGTCAGGTCGCGGTCTTGGCGCTCATTGAGGGAGGCCGATACGACGCATAAGTTCTTGGAAGCGCGCGTCCGAGCGGAGCGGGTCGAATCCCGGCCGGAGCAGCACCCCAGGGTTAAAACGCTCCTCGTATCCTTTTTCCAGCCAATTCATGGCTTGATCCGCATCCCCAAGTGATGCGTAGATGACGGCAATCTCCGAACCATGGGAATGACCAGGGCCTGAGCGCTTCTTCAGGTCGCTCAGTAGCTTTTCTGCTTCGCTCCTTTTGCCGGAAGCGGCATCCGCCCTCGCAAGATTAGCCATGCACGTCGGCCCACCCCCGGAAAGCTGGACGGCTTTTTGAAGTTCCGCGATCGCCTCGTCCTACATATGCTTCTGGAGGTAGGCTTGGCCGAGGTGATTATGCGCGAGCCCAAAATTCTGATGAAGGCCGTGATGGGAATCACAGACGTAAATTACGTGCGGGGCCAGCAAGCGCTTGCGGTGGTGGATTCTTCGCTGGCGTGAAGATCCACTGAACAAGAATTGTCAGAAATCCAAATAAAAAAGAGAAGGAGAAGAAACATGCGGAGAGGTGTGGCTGTTGCAGTTTTGTTCTTAGCGATGGCAATGGGAATTGCGGGACTGGTCGGAGAAGTAAGAAGTTTCACGGCCAGTGCACAGCAGAAGCCTGAAACAGTGGAGGTGAAGATCGACAACTTTAGTTTTGGACCGGCAGAGCTGACCGTGGCAGTGGGGACAACCGTCACATGGACAAATCGCGACGACATTCCCCATACAGTGGTGAGCACGGACAAGGTGTTCAAATCGAAAGTGTTAGATACGGACGAGAAGTTTTCCTACACATTTACGCAGGCGGGAAGTTTTCCCTACTTCTGTTCCATTCACCCAAAAATGACCGGCAAAGTCGTGGTGAAGTGAAAAAACGATAGCGTAAATCCGTTCGACATCAAAACGGTGATCCAGCCAAGCACGCACGGCACGTGGTGCTGGTCCATTTTCCTGTCTCCGGGCCGGACCCAAAGGTAAGTGGCGCGCCAGGAGGGATTCGAACCCCCGACCCTTAGCTCCGGAGGCTAATGCTCTATCCATCTGAGCTACTGGCGCGCAGCAGGCGCTCCCCGATTCTTTCCGAGGGAGCGATCCGAAGGAACTTCAACGAACATTAGCATTCTATCCGGTATGAATCGCAGGCGCTAGGCGCATTCGCGGAGGCCAGGCGGGCTCAGCCTTTGGCGCGGGCTCTGATTTCCTTAGCCAGTTTTTCAATTTCTTCCGTCTTTCGCAACATGCCCATCGAGAGCACCTGGACGGCATCGGTCTTTTCCACTTCGGCCTTTAATTCGCTGGCAAGATCGAAAAGCTTTTCGACATTCTTCTTAATTTCTTTCTGATTGGCTTCGAGAATCAGTTTGGGATCCAGTTTGGGCGGACGCATCTCGTCGTCCTTTTGTTGTTGGGGACTCTGTTGGCCCCGGGTCCGGGCCTGCACACCGGAAAGGAGAGCGAGGATGCCGGCAGGCATGCCTACCACGATTGCAGCAGTCAAGAATTTGCGTCTAGATTTCATGGAGAGGAAACCCCCTTGTGTCCGCGCACCCCACCGGCGCCGTGGAGAATAGTTCCTCGGAGCACTTCCAATGTTATACTCCCACTCTCGTAAAAATCATGCCTAGTTCCATCACTCACTGGCTGGATTCAAATCTCTCCAACGCACTCCATCTAGCCGGAATACTTGTGATTGCGCTGGTCCTGAACAGGTTGCTTCGCGCACTGACGAATCTGGTCATCAAACAAGCATCGGGACAGGGCCGCCCGGCACAATTGCGCGAGCAGCAGACGCGCACGCTTGCGGGAGTGCTCTATGGCGCGGGGAGCAAGGTAGTCTGGTTAGTGGCGCTACTGACGGCCTTACATGAGTTCAATATCGACATCACGCCAGCGGTGACGCTGGCGGGACTCGGCAGCCTCGCGGTGGGGTTCGGAGCACAAACTCTGGTTCGCGACGTGATCACCGGTTTCTATATAGTGCTCGAAGACCAGTACGTTGTCGGAGACACGATCCAAATCGCCGATAACATCGGCCGCGTGGAGCACCTCACCTTGCGGCGGACGGTGATCCGCGATGCCCGCGGCGCGCTGGTCACCATTGCAAATGGAGAGATCCGCACCGTCAGCAACCTCAGCCGCGACTGGTCACAAACTTTTGTGGACGTGTCGCTGGCGCCGGAAAGCCCGATCGAGAAAACGCAGCAGGCGCTGGAGGCGGCCGCGGCGGCGTTGCGAGGCGATCCAGCCTGGTCGCAAGCGCTGGTGGACGGACCGCGAATTCTTGGCGTGCAGAACTTTGACCGCAATTCCTCGACGGTGCGATTGCAGGTGCGCACCGCGCCGACAAGACAGGATGAGGTGGCGCGCGAACTGCGCCGGCGCATCCAGATCGAGTTTCAAAAACAGGGTATACCCCTGTCGAACGTGCAACGCATCGAGCTAGCGGGCGTTTCCCATGCCGCGCCTGAAGCGGCGCGGCCAGACGCGGCTAGTTAGATCGAGGAGGATCGGCCGTGGCCCAGATTACCTACGACGAAGTGAACCTGATGCTGCGCTTGTACGATATGCGGCGTGAGACGCGTCTGCGCCAAGCGCGCGCCTGGTTTGTCGAACACTTCCATCCGGCATCTCCGGAAGAGATGATGCAGAAGTACCCGCAGGGGGGCGAGGAAAATACCTATATCAGGATGGTGATTAGCTACTGGGATATGGTCGCGGGGATCGTGAACCGCGGGCTAATCAACGACGAACTGTTTTTCGACAGTAATGGAGAGATTTGGGTGGTGTGGGACCGCATGCGAACGATTGTTCCCACCTGGCGGGCGGCATTCAAGAATCCGCACCTTTTCCAAAATATCGAAGAGACATGCAAGCGTCTGGAAGCCTGGCGGGAAAAGCGCGCTCCAGGATCGTCAGCGGCGATGCGGCAGATGATGGGACAAGCAAAATCGGGCGCGAAGATCGTTTAGAATTTGCGAAGCGGAAGAGCCTGGCAGGTGCGAAGGCGGAGCGACGATCAGCGGCGTACCTGGAGGGGCAGATGAGTTTGCAAGTCGGCTTCGGCAGTGAAGGGATTCGGGCTGGCGATTTTTACGCAATTGCGGCCGGCGGCCTTGGCCGCGTAGAGCGCGCCGTCGGCCTCGCGCAGCAGTTCTTCGACCGGCTGGCACCCCCATTCTTGGCTGATCAAAAGGCCGAGACTCATGGTGAGAGGAACTAGACCACTGGTCGTGGGCACGAGCCTTTGGGAGATGGATTTGCGAATTTCCTCCGCGCGGGCGAGAGCGAAAGCCGGATTGCAGTTGTTCAACACCACCAGGAACTCCTCTCCGCCGTAGCGGCCAACAAAATCATAGGATCGCACTGAAGCGAGCAGTCGCTTTGAGGTTTCTTTCAAGACATCATCGCCGGAGAGATGGCCGTAGGTATCGTTCACTTTTTTGAAGTGATCCAGATCACACATAAGAATTGAAGTGGAAACCTGCTCGCGCCGGGAACGGGCAAGCTCTCGTCCTAGCAGATCCATAATCATGCTGCGATTCCAGAGACCTGTCAGCCCGTCGTGAGTGGCCTGGAAGCGCATCGCCTCCCGGGCTTGGACCAGCCGGTCTTCGAGATCGAGGATACGCAGCCCGGTGCGCAGGCGGGCTTTCAACTCTTCGGGGTCAAAAGGCTTGGTCAGGTAATCGTCGGCTCCGGATTCAAGGCCCGCGACTACGTCTTCTTTTGACTCCTTGGAGGTCAGCAAAATCATGTAGACGTAGGATTGCTCTTTCCTTTTCCGCACTTCGCGGCAAACGCCCGGCCCATCCAATTCGGGCATGACCCAGTCTAATAAGGCAAGCCTTGGGGCATTTGCGGGGCGCAAATGGTCCGCGGCCAGGCGGCCGTTCTCTACCGCGGTCACTTCGTAACCAGCGCGCTCCAGTGTTTTCTGGAGCAACTTTCGCGACATCAATTCATCATCGGCGATGAGAATCCTCATCCGTACACCTCGACCATGCACGTATCTAACTGCAACAGGAGATCTTTGCTGATGTTCTCGAAGGAGGTGCAAGCTTCCTGAAATGCGGCCACTTCCTGTGTACGGCCCAATTGCTCGAGGCGTGCGGCGGCGCCGGCCGCCGGGCTGGCAGCCAGATTGGAGAGCATGCCCTTCAAAGTGTGGGCCTCGGTCGCGACCTTTTCGCCATCCGAGGAATCCACGGCCAGACGCAGGGCGTGTACATGACGGGGAAATTCCTCTTTGAAAATAAGCAGGAGTTCCCGCATGAGTTCGCGGTCATTTTCGACGCGCGCCAGGAGTTCCACGAGATCAATATTTGCATTCGGCATGTATTTTTCCTCTTGCTGGGCGGGCCCCGGGGTATCGGCGGGGCGTGGGTGAGCCAAGCGATCAATTTCCGCGCGAAGCAAACTAGTCCGCACTGGCTTGGAAACGTAGCCGTCCATTCCCGCCGACAAGTATTTTTCCGCATCTCCGGCCATCGCGTGCGCGGTCATGGCAATAATCGGGATATGGCCTCCGGACTGGCGCTCCGCGTCGCGAATCTTTTGCGTCGCCTCCACTCCGCCCATCACTGGCATTTGGATATCCATCAAGACCAGGTCAAAAGTATTCGGCTTTAACAACTCAAACGCTTCCCTGCCATTGACGGCGAGAGTGACTCGATGCCCCATTTTTTCAAGCAGGCGCAGCGCCAGCTTTTGATTCACGCGATTGTCTTCCACGAGCAACAACCGCAGTGCCCGGTATTTTTCCTTTTTGGCAAGTGGGTCGTGATTCTCTTTGGAGGAAACGGGCACCTTCAGCCCGTGACGAATCGCCTCATAGAGCGTTGCGCGGCGCAGCGGTTTGATGAGCGTCCTCTCGATGCCAAGCTTCTTCAGCTGTGCGGGCTCGGCCGAGGCCGGCGACGACGATAAAATGACAATGACTGGCTGGTCTTTCTTGGCCATCTGACGAATTTTTCCTGCCACCTCGTAGCCATCCATTGCGGGCATGTTTTGATCAAGCAGCACGACGGAGAAGGGTGCGCCTTCGTCGAGGCTTTTCCTGAACAGCTCCAGGCCTTCCACGCCACTCGCGGCGCACGTCGTCAACAAGCCCCATGGAGGAAGTACCTGCATCAATAAATTGCGGTTTATTTCGTTATCGTCGACGACCAAAGCCTTTTCGTTCATCAGTGGAGGCTGCGTCATCGCCGGAATTGCCGGTGGGACGCCTGTCGCTCTCAAGAATGGTACCGTGAACGCAAAAGTGCTTCCCTTCCCCGGTGTGCTTACGAGTTCAATTTCGCTCTTCATCAGCTGGATCAAGCGCGCGGAAATGGAGAGACCCAGGCCGGTACCTCCGAATTCACGCGTGGTCGAGGAATCCGCCTGCGAAAAAGCACTGAATATTTGCAGCTGTTTTTCCTCGGGGATGCCCATCCCCGTGTCGGATATAGAGATACGGATGGGGATTAACCCGTCCTTGGTTTGCAGGCGTTCAGCCCGCACGCTGACTTCCCCTTGTTTTGTGAACTTGATGGCGTTGCCCGCAAGATTGATGAGAATCTGGCGCAAGCGGGTGGGGTCGCCAATCAGGAATTCAGGAATGTCGCCCTGCAAGGCCCAGGTGACTTCCAGCCCTTTTTGCTGGGCACGAACGGCCAGAGGCTCCAAAGCGCTCTCAATACAATCCGGAAGCGAGAAGGCCACACTTTCAAGATCGAGGCGACCAGCTTCGATCTTCGAAAAATCCAAAATATCATTGATAATTCCCAGCAGAGATTCGGCGGACGAGCGCACCATGTCCAGGTACTCGCGCTGCTCGGGCTTGAGTTCCGTGTCCAGCGCGAGATCGGTCATGCCCAGGATCCCGTTCATGGGAGTACGAATTTCGTGGCTCATGTTGGCCAGAAATTCACTCTTGGCCCGGCTGGCGGCTTCGGCGGCTTCTTTGGCTTCCTTCAGGCGTTGCTCTGCCGCACGGCGCCGGGTAATGTCTTCGACAACTCCGACGTATCCCTGCAATTTCCCATCGCGTCCGACCAAAGCTCTCGTCTGCCACTGCACCCAATTCACATGGCCTTCCGGTGTGAGAAACCGGCATTGGTCTTTCAACTCTATCTGCAGGGCAAAACCACTCTCCCAGAGTTTTTCCACGACTGCCCGGTCTTCAGGATGCACAGCGTCCGCCCAGCCGGCGCGCATGGCATCCTGTGCGGTGCGGCCAGTCATTTCTTCCCATCGTTTGTTGGTGTAAAGAATCTTCCCATTTGCATCGGTATAGAAAATTCCAATGGGAGCCGCGGCGCTGACGGTGCGGAAAATCTCCTCACTTTCCTGCAATGCTTTCTGTACTCCCATCCGTTCGCTGATATCCTGATAGAGCGCCAGAACATTTTGCTCGCCACCCTCCAACGACAGTGGTACGGCCTGCACTTCTACATCCACCAGATCTCCACTCTTCTTGCGCCGCTGCACCGTTTCGTGGACGGTTTCCTGTTTGATCCTCCTACCGCGATCGCCAGCGGATTGCTGGTGATCAAAGTGTTCAGAAACACTGTTCTTTGCTGCAGCGCTTGCTCCGCGCGGCTTCGCTCTGTGACTTCCATCTCCAGCTCACCCGTGCGGGCAGCCACTCGGATTTCCAAAATATCGCGCGCTTCGTTCAGCGCGGCGTCACGCCTTTCGATTTCATCCAGCATATGATTGAAGTCCGCGCCAAGCTGCCGGAGCTCTCGCCCGGAGAGAGGCGGAGCGCGCAGCGAATAGGATTTTTCAGCAGCGATCGAACGCGCCAGAGCAGCCAGATTCTGAATTGGGCCCGTGATTCCACGCTGCAAGGCCGCCGTCAGTAGGTAAACGACCAACAAGCTACCCGTGGCGATGAACGCCGTCAGTTGCTCAAAATGCCGCAGCCGCTCCTGTAGATCCTCCAGTCCGGACTCCAAGTAAAGGGAACCTACTGGTCGCGGGCCTAAACTAACGGTCGACCAATACGTCAGTCGGTCTTTTGACCAGACCATTCCTTGTGGCAAGCCCTCGGAGGAGAGGATCCTGGACTTCAGATCGGACCGGACATACGACGCAATGTGACTTCCATCTGGCTTGTAAAGTATGCCTGCCCGGATGTCAGGCCTTGTACTGAGGGATTCCAGAAGCTTCGCCCCCGCGATTTCGTCACCAAATTCCAGCGCCGCCGTTGAATTCATCCCGAGGAGGTCTCCCGCCGAGCGAAGTTCTTGCATCTTCTCCTGGCGGGCCACATGCATGTCGTACGCCAGAAAGCCTACACATCCGAGCAAAACGCCTACGCCGCTAGTGACCACGGTTAGGAGCAACAACCGCTGGTGCAGTGAGGCTTCGCGGATAACTCGGAATCGCATGTCAGCTCTTTGCGGCTTCCATCTGGTTAACAACGTGGCGAGCCAAAGCGAGCAACCTTGAACTGATCTTGAGGTGTGCTTTATTGGCGGCCGCCAGATTCACGTCAAATTGAATCGTTCCTTGTTGGCCAAAGAAGCTGAGAATCCCTCCAGCGTCGAGGAATTCCGGTGTTTCCCCAACCGTGAGCACCATTTTGCCGCGCACGGCATCCAGCGTCTGGTTGTATCTCTTCTGTTCGGAGCGGCTGACGAACAAAATCTGGCAGGCGGCCAATTCCTGCACCTTGCGCACCCAGCGAATTTCGATTCGCCGATCGTGGACCGTGGAGCCACGAGTGATTTCCGCCAGGGAGGTTCCAAATGAGAACTCACCGGACACGCAAACTAGAAACGGCGCATTCCCCGACGGCAAGGCCTCCGGGGGCCACTCCACGAAACTAGGAAAGTTCGCCAGATAATTGGCTTTGGCGCGATATTCAGCTACGGCGGGAGCTTGCGCCGGGAGGGGAAACGGAACAATTAGCAGGGAAACTGCCACCCAAACGCGCAACAGCACCCGGGAGGGAGGGCCCGGCTTGGTGACCAAATCTCGAACCTTGTAATAAGGGTAATAAAGGCGACGCACGAGAATCCCCGAGAAGACAAGGGCACGCGAGTCTCCATGCCCCATGGCATCAATCCGGCTAGATGATTGATAAGAATAGAGTTCGGCTCAGGAACCCATCCTGATTCGGGGGGCAGAATGCCGCGATGGAACGAGACTCCAGAAATGGTTCAGTTTGAAACTCGCGGCTGATTCAACTCATTCGTAAAGGAGATTTACACAAGACTGGCGCGGGGCCTGGGCACGGACAATTCCTGCCGGGGATATTTGGTAACAGCGCGTCTGATTCCCCTCTGTCCCCGACGTTGTAGAATCTGTTGGGACCGCCGCAAGCCGCAACCTCCAGGTGGTTCGGCTAAACATGGACTTTTTCAAGTTTTCTGCTAAGACTGGTGAAGGAGTGGCCGGATCCCTGGAATCATTGGAACGCTGGCGTACCGTTTCTCGCGCATTGGCTTCGGACTCGAAATAAATGGGAACTTTGCTATCCATCATCGCACTCGGGTTTTTTCTCGGCATGCGCCACGCCACCGATCCTGACCACGTCATTGCCGTCACCACGATCGTGAGCCGCCAACGCAATATTCGCCAGGCTGCCCTCATCGGAGTTCTCTGGGGTCTGGGTCACACCATCACAATTCTCATCGTGGGCTCAGCGATCATACTTTTTGGCCTCGTGATTCCACCTAGGGTCGGTCTGACGATGGAATTGTCAGTTGGCCTGATGCTGATTCTTCTGGGGATTCTCAATCTCTCTGGAATCATGCGTTGGATTACGGAAACAGTTACACCGTTTCCGTCGAGACAACATTCGCATCCCCACGGCCACGGCGACTACGTTCACGCTCATCCGCATGGCCACGTTCCGGAAAAACACGGCCATGACGAGGAAGCGACACCAGTGGGTTGGATGGATCGCAACTTTGGCCGGTTGGGACTCTATCAAGTGGTTCGGCCCTTGGCCGTCGGCATCGTTCACGTCCCTCTTGGGCGATCTTCTATCTTCTGGTGTTCGGGCTTGGCACTGTCGCGGGAATGATGCTGGTCACGGCCGCCATTGCAGTCCCGTTCACGTTTTCCGAAAACCGTTTTGCTCGCCTCCATCGAGGCTTGGCATTGGTCTCAGGGTTAGTGAGCATCGCGTTTGGGCCTTTCATCGTCTATCAAATGGGCTTCGTTGACGGGCTCTTCGCCCGGAAACCCCTCTGGATTCCGCATTGATTATTGCTCTCCAACAACATTCCAATGATTTGAAACGGGAGGAATGGAGGCGCGGGTGGGATTCGAACCCACGAATGGAGGTTTTGCAGACCTCTCCCTTGGGCCACTTGGGTACCGCGCCGAACTTCTAAGTATAGCAAACTTGCTGGAACTCTTCGGACTTCCCGGCGGTGCTGCTACTGCCAAACTCTACTTTTTTTCTGCGATAGCGGGGAGCTTAGCTTCCCGCAAGAATCGCGCGGACTCTTCTGGCGGAGTCGGATTTATGTAGAAACCCGTGCCCCACTCGAAGCCGGCCACTTTCGTCAATTTCGGAATGATCTCGATATGCCAGTGATAGTGATCGTTGGTCTCTTCGCCGATTGGAGAGGTATGAATCATGAAGTTGAGCGCGGGCCGGTCCAGCACCTGGTCGAGCCTCATCAGCGTATCTTTCAGCATGCGCGCCAGACTGGCATAAATCGAACTCTGGTTGTTTTCGTACGATGATCCGTGCACCTTGGGCAGCAGCCACATCTCAAACGGGAAGCGCGGCGCATAAGGCGCGAGGGTGATGAAATGTTCGTTTTCCCCGATCACGCGCTCGCCGGTATCGCGCTCCTGCCGGATGATGTCGCAGAAAATACAACGTTCTTTCTCGTCGTAGTAGTGCCAGCAATTGTCGACTTCTTCCCGGACGCGCCGAGGAACAATCGGCAAGGCGATTAGCTGCGAGTGGGGGTGATCGATGGTGGCCCCGGCAGCTTCCCCGTGATTCTTGAAAATCAGAATGTAGCGGAAGCGCTTGTCATTCTTCAGGTCCAGCATGCGGTCCCGATAGCCCCAGAGCACGTCCTCCACGGCACGTTCGGGCAGAGTGGCGAG
>WNFI01135043.1_pt1 | contig 13734 bp, 14 predicted proteins | sample 5400471 | NCBI WGS metagenome assembly WNFI01 (sample SAMN13153348, study PRJNA577476) | soil metagenome | isolation source: 100 cm saprolite on Douglas fir-dominated hillslope | place: USA:California | collected 2013-09-17 | reverse complement strand
TACAGCTCGGATGGTGAGTCCACTGTCCCCATTGCTTCGAGAGGCGATATGTGCGGCATGAAGGCGCATGAGGAGGGTGAGTTCATCATTGTCTTCATGAGGCACGCCAAATACAGCGAGGAGGGTCCCGCTAGTATGAGATGGGGAAGGCATAGAAGTCTCCTTGACTATATAGATGTTGCTTTTGCCATCAGAGACAATCCAAATATCTCGATCCAGGGCTCGGAGACAAGGATATTCGGCAGTCGGAGCAACAGATCCTTGAATGGTGTGGGGGATCTCAAAGAGAAAATTGAAGCACGGTGTACCTTCCAGCCCCTACTGGGATTGCGCAGACGTGACTGGGGCCAAGGAGGGAAAGGTTTGGACGGTACTCACAAGTTGTACAAGAGTCACTATTCCATCTTTGTCGATGTAGCCCAACGTAGCTCCATCTAGTCCAACAGCCAGATGATTGAATGTAATTCGGTCTTGCACCTCTTTGAATGAAAATTGAGAGTGGGGTCCTCTGTGGATCGACTTCGATGCAGTGACTTGTGAGGCACCGCCATTTGGGAGAGGAAAAGAATTGACGCAATCGGCTTGAGAGAGGGCGTGAAGCTTGTATCCTTCAAATTTGGCATCTATTAGTGTCTTGTTAGGCACAAAAGGAGACCCTGCTTTGCTCGACATGTAACCTGCTTGATCTGTGAATACGAAGTGGACTCGGCCAAATCCGCTATATATGTACATGGCCGTGAATCTGAACAGCCAACCCATGAAGAGGGATTTAATTACTTATACCCTGAGGCCCATCTCGCCGCAGTCCGGTTGCCTAAGAGGGTCCAATCAAAAAATCAAGAACCTGCCTCATGGTCTTAGTGTCTGTTTCGTTTATCTAATGAACGCCCTGCGTACTCATGTCCCACCCTGATCTCCATCATTCCTGTTGAGTCATCGCATGTAACTTAAAAAGCTGGTCCTTTGTAGTCTGAAGGGACCATCCTAACATTGGGTCAATCCTTGGCCAACCCCTGGCACATTCGCCCTGGGCATCCATCTACGTGTCTGGAGCTAGTTCACCTTTTTCTCTTCTATTTGTATCTCCAAAGTACAAGTTATACATTCTTGAATTCCGGCGCGATAGGCCTGTTGTGATAAGGCGTCGAGAGGTGATAAATACGGAAGTCCTGTTTCAACATAACTGAGATGGAGATCGCAAGGTAGAAAATTCAGTGAGAACACAAGAGGCGTTATAGATGGTCGAATGTGTGCACAGGAGGCTTGCATGGAACATTGGGAAGCAGAGCCTGGGTCTGCTGCTGCTGCTGCTGATGACTCATTTCAATGTGCGGATTCTTGCCAGGCATATGGGAGGCACAACTAGGTCGAAATTGGACGGGTCGAGTATTGAAAGCAAGGAGAACCTCGGAGCGCAGAGTTAAGCGTTCCGTACCGGTGTGTGTTGAGTTCAACGGAGTTAACCGACTCTGTTGATTGTGGTGTGGCTGTGCAATCTGTGGCCAAATTTCACCCACTGTCGGAATCTGGATGGGTCCTCCTGTGAAGATTCGATTCAATGCGAAGGCGCGTGGATCTCAACCAGGGACATCTGGGAAGTGGGTGGGGCCCAAAACACCTAGGAATGTTTACGTTACAGATGATGTTCATTCCAACTACGGGTTCGATTCGCCGCAAGTGGAAGAATCTTTGTCGAAGAAGGAGAGCTGCCAAGTGGAGCGGCAGAAGAGAAAAGAAGAAATGAAAGCTGAGGCATGTGCGTTCCATGACTAGAGACTGATTATTCTTCTAAACTACTTCACCAAGTCTAGCTTGTCGCCAATGAACAGAAGATGTCCAGCAGGAAGAAAAAACAGTTGGACAAATACATAGCAAGTCCTGCTTTTTTTTTTTTTTTATGTATTCTTTCAACTTGGAATGGTAGGAGAAGAAATTGAAGAAAGAAGAACGCGTCCAACTCTTCCAGAGGCTCACGTATGTGACTACGATAGAATTTCAGACGTTCAGCTTATTAACTATGAAGCACAGAGAGACGCAGGCCCAAGTTTCTCCACTTGTCCTTCAATCCACGGCAACGCTCGGTTCGGGACAGCCGCAGACCCACGCCGAGAGACTAGCATTGCAGGAAGATAAAGAGGTTCGCCGTGAAATAGATGGACGCTCTTCTTCGCGTCGAAAGCGTCGAAAGCTCGCTCCCTCCGGCGCTTACGCTGACCTCCTCGACCCTGTCGAAAAGGAGGATCAAGACGAAGAGTTCTTAGAGCAGGAACCAAGAGCTGTCACCCAGTGGCCTACGTTATCAAGACCAGCTACTTTAGCCTTGGACTCTCCACAGAACGAATCTCGTGTTTCCTCGTCACATTCGTCACCCCAGCCTACTTCTCACTCACCTACTCAAAAACATCCGCCTCCTACTTTTGAAGCGGGGAACCAACTTGGTGCAGGTCTCAAACGTAACGCGGACGGAACGATTGTTGTCCCACGAGTCGTGCCAAAGAGGCCAAAGGAGAAAGAAAGACATCGAATGACGGTATGTTTGTTTTGAAATATTCGAAGCATACTCATCAATCTGCTTCCAGGCGCTGAGGGTTGGGAAATTTTTGCACCCCTCTGACGCTGATGTAGGACGCGGTGTTTCCTCCGAAGAGAATGATGACCAGAGCGATTGCTCATCCGAAGGATCGGACCGCGATTCTGACCACAGGTCTTTGGGAAGCAGTGATTCTGGCTCATCCGAGGCTAGCGGCGACGATGGAGTCGGGGAGGATGAGGCCGAATCGAAGTCGACGTCGAAACCCAGTTTCAAAGACTGGGCCAAGCACCAGATGGAGGCAATCAAAACGGCCAATAAACTCTCTGATGCACCCTCTGTGCTCCCGGACGGGTCTCTGCAGCTTGCTGAGAATCTCTTTGCACGGCCTGCCGTTCCGCAACGCGACCCCACACACGGAGAAAGCCAGGGCCTAAAGGGACCTTTGGGTGAGGAATTTCAATTGCCACAATCATCTTTTGCACAGGCTATGAACACTGCGTCGTTATCGACCGCCGCCACTTCCCACTCCGGGGTCTGCAAGAGCAACAGATATGTCACAGTAGAGCGTCTTGAGAGTATACAGGAAAAGCGCCTCCTTCTTCCCGTTGTTGCCGAAGAACAGCCCATCGTAGAATCTGTGAGGTTTAATCCAGTGGTAGTAATATGCGGGGAGACGGGTAGCGGGAAAACTACACAGGTCCCTCAATTCTTGTATGAGGCTGGCTTTGGTATCCCTGGATCAGGTGAGTTTTGTCGAACATCTGAATGCTTTTACCTTGATTATCATGGTTGTAGAAAATCCCGGCATGATAGGGGTGACGCAACCTCGTCGTGTGGCTGCAATATCAATGGCTGCTCGCGTTGCGCAAGAACTGAACCTTCCTCCGTCACGCGTTTCCTATCAAATACGTTACGATGCGACCATTTCCCCAGCTACGTCCATCAAATTCATGACAGATGGTGTTCTTCTCCGTGAACTGGCCACAGATTTCTTACTGAGCAAGTACTCAGTTATCATTGTTGACGAAGCACATGAAAGGAGTATGAATACGGATATTCTCCTTGGGGTGCTGAGTCGTGTCATAAAGCTCAGAGAGGAGCTGTGGCTTAAGAAAGAGAAGGGAGCGAAGGCAAGTTCGATATTCTCCCGCGCTATCCTGTAACGGTGCATTTCAACCGTCGTACGCCAGCGGACTACGTCACGGAATCTGTTCGTAAGGCTTCAAAGATCCATGCTCGTCTTCCTCCAGGCGGTATATTGATCTTCTTGACCGGACAAAATGAGATTCATGCCGTGTGCACGAGGCTCGAGAAGTTATACGGAAAGAGAGCATTAGAGGTCAAAAACAGTAAGCAAACACAGAAAAGGCGAGGAGGGACCTCCCCTGTAGCTAAGATATGGGTTGAGGCGGGGAGAAGCACAGAAACCGACACCCGTCGATCTGCTCGTGAGTCCTTTGTCTTCAGGCCATTTTAATAGTCACAATTTTCATTGCATGGTACAGGGCTAGAATTGGAAGGATTGGAGAGAGTGGACAATGATGTGGATGAAGGGAAGTTCGACGAGGGGAACAGTGAAGATGATCCCGATGCGCTGGATTCGTCTGACGAGAAGGATATTGAAGAGCTCACAGACGGTGGGTGAGCTTGAGAATACTCACTGCGCACGTTGTAACTCCTCTTCTCAGCGCCCATGCATATCGTTCCATTATACTCAATGCTGTCTAGCGAAAGACAGATGGAGGTGTTTGAGCCGCCCCCCGAAGGTTCACGCCTCGTGGTGGTCGCGACGAATGTGGCAGAGACATCAATCACTATTCCAAATATTCGATACGTGGTGGATTGTGGTTGTGCAAAGCAGGTATGAAGACTTGCAATAAAGATGATTAGCACCTCACATTCTTCGTCCTGTGTGTAACAGCGTCATTATGATCTTCACAGCAGTATTCAAAATTTCCAGATTGATTTTATCTCAAAAGCTTCAGCAGCACAACGAGCTGGACGTGCTGGACGTGTCGGTCCCGGTCACTGTTATCGACTGTACTCTTCTGCGGTCTTCGAGAATCACTTTGAACAATTTGCTCCGCCCGAGATTCTGAACATACCCATTGAAGGGCTAGTGCTTCAGATGAAGAGCATGCACATTGATGCAGTTGCTAATTTTCCGTTCCCAACCCCTCCAGATCGTGCAAGTCTCAAGAAAGCGGAAACAATCCTGACACACTTAGGTGCTCTAGACTCGGGTACAAAATCGACGCCATCATCTCCGCACGCAACCGGACGCATCACGGATCTAGGCAGGGCTATGTCTCTCTTCCCGGTTTCACCACGATTCTCGAAGATACTCGTCTCCGGAAGGCAGCACGGGACGTTGCCATACGCGATTGCGCTTGTGGCTATAATGTCAATTGGTAGCCCATTCTTGCGTGAGGATGTGCTGAATATGGATGCAAGTGATGACGATGATCATGACAGTGGCGATGAGAACGCCAACCCAAACATCTTCCGAAGCGAAGAGATAATGGCGAAGGAGAAAAGGAAATTGCAAAGGCGTCGATTCTTTCGAGTACAACATGTATGTGCTTCTTAGCTTCATTTCATAGTGTCTGCTGATAGCATGGAACAGGTGCACTCGCAATTAGGGGGTACCAGTGATTTCTTCCGGAGTTTATCCGTCGTAGGTGCATACGAGTATGCTGACGGAGGTGCATCATTCTGCATAGAACATTTCGTGAGACTCAAGGTGAAAGGCCTGCTAATTTGATGGACTAGTCGTAATCATGTCGTTCGCTACTAGGCTATGGAGGAGATCCATAAACTTAGGGCGCAACTGAGCAACATCGTGCATTCCAATTTCCCTGAGATCGATGCTGGCTTCTCACCGACCCTCCCTCCACCATCTGCCACTCAGGTGAGTGAATCACTCTGTTGGATGGGATGGCCAGCAGTTCATTTTGCAGCACCCTTTGAAGGTCAAAGTTTTGAGACAACTTATTGTTGCTGGCCTCATTGACCACGTTGCAGTGCGAAAGGACGTTACGGTGAAGGATTCAGGTGGGACCAAGTTCGCCAACGCAAAGAACATACCCTATGTAGCTTTGGATGTGGATGATGATGTCTTTATTCATCCTTCCTCCATCCTTTTCAACGGCCCCCCGCCAGACTATGTAGTGTATCAGGATATCATCCGGACGAGTCGTGTATGGATTAAGTGTAAGTAAGATAATCCCACGTCATTAACGTTCTAACATACATCCCCATAGCTTTAACCGTAGTAAACCCAGCATGGTTGGTGACGCTGGGACGTCCTTTGTGTACATTCTCAAAGCCCAAGGAAATACCTGCATCATTGAAGGCAGGTGCAGGTAGTGTGGTGGTACCTCGGTATGGCGGGAAATTCAATCTCCCCCCCATGCGAATATAGAGTTTCCAAGTCGGAGTATCAGGTCGATGCTATAATGGATTATAATAATCTACTATGAGGCAACGATGTGGAGGCGACTGAAGAATGATTGTGTATCTGCGTCCAATCCTGTGATTCGTTAAGTGTTTGACCGGTGGCAGTTATCTTCTTTGATGCTGTCAAGTTTGAAAGTGGGTATGAAATCGACTTTTACTGAGGCGCGCCCCTCACCTTCTTGGGGATAAATAAATTTGTGCTAGGTTTCGGTCGCTTCGCGGGTGGCAGGACTGCAGATGATGGCCACACAGGAGCTGAGGTGTTCATTGGCCCCATCTGATGTTGGGGCGGGGACACCTGTGCATCATCGGATACCTGACGCTTGGATGGGATACTCAGTACTGAGCCCTCAGTCTGAGGGACTGGTGCCTTCTCCATGGGCGCATTAGAAGCAGCTGCAGCCGAGCGGACCATGTCTTTGGGTTTCATCAACGGGATGGCAGGGGGTAACCGTGGATTAGAAGTTGTCTTTGAACCAGCTTTCGCTTTGAAAGTATCGTGGGAAAGAGCAGATATATTGCGCAAAATATTCTGTAGTCCACCAGGCCTAGTCGACTCCGTCTACCAAACAACCTCAATTATCTAGGTTTACTGATGGTGGTTGTTACTCACGATCAAACACGATCGATCTCGAGCATCCGTAACTATCTTGGCCCACATATCGTTTGAACGTTCTAAGGTTGCGGCATGTCCCAGAATGAGCAGGGAACACTTTGCACGAGTTAAGGCGACATTCATTCGCCGGATATCAACCAAGTGCCCGATTTTCTGAACGCCAGGCCCGGCTCGAACGCATGAAACGATTATGATGTCCTTCTCCTGTCCTTGAAATCCATCAACCGTTCCAAAATCAATGCGCGTTAGAATGTCGTTGGTGAATCTAGCTGCAAACTCCCTCTGAAGTTCTCGTTTCTGAGCGTCGTACATTGCAATGATACCAATACGGCGGTCAAGGTCTAACTTCGACGAGAACTCCTGGTGAAGCCGTTCGTAGAGAGTAATTGCCACCTTGACTTCTGCTCTGTTTAGCTGTGAGAATGCCCTTGATGTTTCTTCTCTTCCATCTGCGACGTCGAAGAACCGGTAGGGTTTGAATAAAGTATTGGAATGCCAGGGCATCAATCGATTCGCGGCCATGTCAGGTCCATCTTTCAGTCTCCCATCATAGAATAGTTTACTAGGTAGAGTGCTGATTTCAGGATGCATTCGGTATTGAATACTAAGCCAAAGAACACTACGTCAACGTCAGTCCGAAATGCATCTCCGGGACTCTTACCTAAGCAAGTACGCCGGCCTGCACTTATTAAGACGAACAAACAAACTTTGGTCGTACATATGTCTTGTCGCTAGAGGTGAAAGGACAGTAGGTGGCAGCTGCATTGGATCTGCCAGGCGCAGTCAATCGAAGTCTCATCAGAGAGCGAAAATGAACGGACCTCCTACTAGAATGCATTGGGTGCAACGATACTTGAGAGGAATCAAGGAACTCAATTCTATTGATTGAGCTGCCTCATCTATGATAACTGTCTCGAACAAGAATGGGGATAGAGAATTGTGTCCACTCCCGGAAAGGGTGGTGCAAATGATATCTGCCTCGTATAGAATCTGTGCCTCGAACTTGCGAATATTGCTGTCCCGAGCACGGATGATGTCAGTATTGGCATCTTTCGCGACATTTAACTCTTGTCCTAGCTTTCTGCGTTCGCCTTTCAGCTCCGTGATCTGGCGTTCGATAGTGGATCCTTCAGCCCGATTGCACTTGAGAGAATCCAATTCCTCGAGCTTCATGCGAAGTTTGTTACCGATCTCATGTAAGCTCCGTCGAATACCAGTTAGGTCAGTTGCCCTCCGCGCTGGGGCCATTTTTGTAACAACGAGCTCATTCAAAGAGATATCCTTGATTGAGGCGTTCATTTTGTCATCTGCGCCAATTCTCACAAGCTTCGGCAAGTAAACACTCCCATCTGGCCTCGGAAAACCTTGCTTCAAGCGTCGCGCAACTTCATCAATGGCAGCATTACTCGGCGCACAGATCAGGAGTTTCTTTGGTGATTCTTTGCCCTCCGAGTGAGACTCACCACCAGCGTGAATGCTAGTGGCAGGCGTTGACCGACCCGATAAGAAACTATACGCCAAAGCCACTATAGTTGACGTCTTTCCGGTTCCGGGAGGCCTGAGAAGATAGCTTAGTTAAGCACACCACAACTCGCTTCTGACCAACCCTTGGATCAGAGAAAAGCCACGACTCTGCAATGAGCCTACAATTGCATATGCCTGAGGCTCATTGACTCCGTACTTCGACATGCATTCGTGGATCCGTTCTCGAGACACCCTAGGAGGTGCTACCCTCTGGGGATGAACAATGTCTTCAAAGAGATCATAATATCCCAACCCTCGGAGTGCAGGATCGAATCATAAGTAGGTTGTCCAGTGACATGAGGGCGCTAGTGAAAGGGCTGCACCGTAGGGTGGCGGTCAAGCCGCCAGGCGCCAGCTTCGAGGAACCGACTTTACAAAGAATGCTTTTGGACCCATTAGCCTCACGTAGGAGGACTATATCGTTCTCGGTGAGATACCACCCAAATGGGATGGCTTCTAAGACAGTAACATCCAGGTCAAGCCAGTTGTCCGTACGTCGCCTTCCCGAAACTTCCGCTTCAAACGTGGCTATTTCTTCACCCTTAGATCTAATGAGCGCACTCCACGTCTCCAGCAGAATGAGGGGCTCGAAGACTTTTGAGTACACCTCCAGAGCGTTGTTGAGGGGGAAAGAATCCGGAACCTTAGCGAATTGGGGGTGAACATCTGGAGGTTCAGTGCCTGTGTGATCGTAATTCCAGTGGAGTCTATACATGGTAGTCAGCATGGTGCAAACGAAGAAGTGAGACAAACTAAACATGTGACGATGTAGGGCGGTAACATCGGGCTTGAGACGCAGCTCTGTTCTACGTGCTTCTTCCTGCTTACTCAATCTCGGACGAGCAGTGACTTGTCCAATCGACTGGTTAAGTATCTTTATTTGACGACGCTCTGCTTTCGCTACTTGCTTGGGGGAAGGACCTTTCCTACGTAAGTCATCTGGCGCTGCAGAGACCAGCGGATCAACAGAGATCGTAATATGATATCATTAAACGCACCGTTTCCATCATCACTCGAAATTTCTTCAGATGAAGAAGATTCACGTTCCGGTTCAGGGGGCTTCGGCTTCGGCTGAGCCCTAAGTGGGACCGGCGGGATAAATGAAGGGCCTGCCAGGATGCCATTGCGAGGGATTTCCTCCCTGCTTGACTGCTGCGCCTTTCTGTAATTCTGAATAGCAAGATCGGAAGGTCGCTCGGCCTTGATTGGTTTGTACGAGGGCTTCTCCTTCGACACAGTAGGCGTTCCTGATGCGGAAGAGCTCGATGTCGCAACTTTAATCATCTTCGCAGCAGTCGGAGCATCATTGGCCTTCTGAAATAAAGCATAAGTGTCATTGACAAATGACAACGAGAGATTCCGATGACACACCGTCATCAAGGGTTTAGAATCTTCCTTGGCCTTCTTAGAAAGTAGTGTTTTCCAATGTGCCTGTTGCACGCTCTTGCGTGTAGCCAGATCATTCATGCCCAAGAACTCGATCTCATCATTACTCATAGAGGAAGCCACCTTTGGGGGGTATAGCTTCTTTGGGGGAGGCTGAACAATCTGAACATCCTGATCCAAGAAAGGTTCCATAGCGACCATGAGCTCCGCTAGTTTGCTGTCATCCAGCTGCGTCCGGGTGCCTTTGGCCCGGATCGCATAGCGCTCGAGTAAAGCGATCGCAGACTGGGGAGGTTCACTCTTTGATGACGCAAAGCAGGCAAGTAAGGACTTCAGCAATTCATGAGATTGATGAAGCGTTTCTTCATCCGTCAACTTCAACCATTCGATAAGTTCGGACAGGATCACGCAGAGATCGGCCATCAGATTTGGAGTCTTCTCCGCACTGGACATCACCCGCGTGGCTGCACGGTCGGTAGCAGATTGTAGGACTTCCACGACTGCGATCATATCCCGCCCAAATATCAAAGCGTCTCGCATCCAAATAACCATCTCCTCATACGGATAGAAGGCAGACCATGACTTTACCAAACGGAAGATGATCGAAAGACCATCCGTCATTCGCTTCCAGAGTTTGGGAACGCATGCATGGAGTTGAAGATTGGCCGACTTGCCGTAATCATCGTCCAGCAAGAGACCCCACGTCGAATCTCCGAGACACGATAGGATCTCGGTCATACTCCGAACAAGATACTTCGAAGTTCCACAGGCTTCGGGCATTTCGGCTGCATAATAGTTGAATGTCGTCAGGTACGAAATGAGCCCTTGAAATGATGCGGCAGGATGACGCTCAAGGAAAGCCTTATAGCATGCAGAGCGTTCGACTGTATCATACGCATTCAGAGCCAGTGACTTTGCGGCCTCATTTAGAGAGTCGACGGGGCACAGCATGAGCTGAACAATCTCTTCTGTTATGCCCTCCCTTCCCAGAAATTCGTTCAACAAGTTAACACCTGCGAGATCAGCAAAGGATTCGAGGTGAGCTCCAAATGAGTCTCGAATGGTGCCGAGTGCATCCCAGACGCTATTGACGCATCGCACAAAGCGACTTCGCAAATTTTGATCAGTTCTGAGAAAACTGGATGAGAAACCTTCATCTGCATTCGCACGAAGATGATCGACGTGTGCTACGCGTGTGACGGCCTGAAGGACTAAAGCTATGCCATCCATATGTTTGCTATTGAGCAAATCATACACGCTTTTCCAAAGCTGTTTATGAATCACGACGCCACGAGGCAGTGGTGAACATGCTTCTATTGATGATGGCGACGGAGGCGATAAGCGAGATGTGAAGATCCTAGCAAGATCCCTGCGACTGCGACAAAGCTCGTCCAGACATTGCATAGTGGCTTCTGCGTCCCTTGTCAAAAAGCGCTTGAGAACGGCACGGGCTGCACTTCGAGGCTCCTCCCATACCGGCGTTTCATACCGAGAGCCCAAGGCAACATTTGTGATTATCGCCGGATGAGTTTCACATAACTTCAATAGTTCAAGTTGTCGCTTCGCATTCGACTCCTCAGCAGCTTGGTGGTGAAGTGCCAGTAAAGCCTGAACCGAATCATTTAGCTTTGAGCCTACAACACATGAGGTGAAACTGACGTGAAAGAGGGTTTTGAACGCATATACACGCGTTCCAATGCTTTGGGTAGAATGTTGAAGCTCCTCGCCAAGATAGACGAATACCTTCGCCGCTACGTTCGAAAAAGCCTCTGAGGACCATAAAGACTGGAGATACGGAAGTACCCAGTCTAGCGCCCACATGGCTTCAGGACTAGTCACATTCCCCAAGGCATTTGACATAGCCCTACTGTCCTTAATGGAATCCAGCACAAAACCCGGCAATTCCGGCGCATCCTCACTCCACATTGACTTGCCCAAGGCCGCGATCACTTCCAAAAAACATCGTAAAACACCTTGAAAGTCTGCACTTCTGCGTGAGTGCTATCACATCACACTAGAATTTCTTTTGACACTCACTAGGAGGATCTGATAAATGACTCAACAGAATTCGAGGGAACTGATTGCAGTATGAAGAGGTGAGAAGCTCGAAAATCGCTGATGTAGAGAATAGCTGGAATGCCTTTGGAAGGAACCTCCATAGCAATCCGCCTTTTGCAGTCGATTCAAGGAGAGAGCTAGATTGCGGCTCCACCGTCAGACCTTCCACCCCAGACAAAGAAGCCACCACATCGCTGAAAATCAATAATACAGGTCCTTCAGACTTGGTAAATTTTGGAAACAATGACTTGTTGTCCTCGAACCAATCCTGGATATGAGACCGACGATCCAAAGCGAGGAGAGGAAAAGCGCATGGAGGTTGACTTGGACGAAAAGACAACGCATTGGGGATAACTTTGGGTGTTACCAGACCCATAAGTATTTCGTTTCGAAGGAGATATGGGTTAGACATGATACGATATATAATGGGAAATGGCAGGGGAGCGTTGAGCGCTGATGCATCGTTACGATGAAGACAGGTTTCAATAGTAACATCTAATTCCCATTTGTCCACGGTATCAAAAAACTTGTCCAAAGTGGTTTCTTTATAATCAGAAAGATATCTGGCAATGGTGAAGTTAACCACACACTACTGGCGTCTCGGGAGTGAGAGCTTACGAAGTTCGACACGCGAATTTGGTGCACTGGTACGCATATGAGCAGTCACAGCACGAGTAAATCACGTCCGAGCACATCTTCTTCCATACGGGTACATGTGGGCTATTATATGCATGTAGACGGATCAAGAAGGCTGCTGACTCCTTCACAACTGGACTGGCTCGACTGCAAAACCAGTGTACCCCATCAGTATTTGGGGTATCGTCCTTTAGTTGGATTAAACATTTGTAGCCATCCCGCATAAGCTCATCGCGCGCAAGACTGGGCACAGAACCAGGGTCAAGGGCGCATGCTCGCAATCTAGCAAGCAACCCAGATCCATTAGGATCTGGGGCTTCTGACATATGTCTTGCGAAAAGCTGTTGACCCTCAATGAAGCAGAGCCCTTTATGACAAACGTCGCGTCCGTTGAGGCTATAGAAATAAAAGAATGCAAGTGGTGTTATAGCCGAGGGAGGTCGAGCTTAACGCCGAATGTTTGCACTTCGCTTATGTCATCGATCCTTCATCACGAAACGTATGTGGCCTTCGAGTAGAATAGCGGTGGTGCAATTTGACCCTCAGGTTGTTGCATTCCCTCCTTGAAGTTTTTCAATACTCAAATCACATACATATGGCAGCTTGGAAGGATTAAGGAGAATATCTCGAAAGTTGAGGCACTGATTGCCGGGTAAGCGAATTGAGATTCCTATTCCCAGATCCGAGCTGCTGATGCAACGTGGAGACTCCAGCCCGGATCGGCTGATCTTCTTTGTCTTCCCGAGATGGCACTTACAGGTTGGCCTTCCATTTTTGTTGTCAACCGCGTCGGCGAGTTCTGATTACTAGTCGGTTTTAGGCTACTGTTTCGAGGACTTCCTTGAGATTAAGCCCTACCTAGAGAACCCTTTTGACGGCCCAACCGCTAGGTTCTGCTCTTCAATCGCCAAGAGGCTTCATTGTCACGTTATTTGCGGTTATCCTGAAGAGTTGAGCGGTTATTCCGAGACCCGTGGGTCTCATGGTCTAGCAGCTAATTCTGCTATGATTGTGTCTCCAGAGGGTCTTTTATTGGGAAACTATCATAAATCTAATCTCTTCGAGTTGGACAAGCCTTGGGCTGAGTCGGGTGAGAACCCATACCGCAACAGCAAACACCATGGGGGAAATCTAATTTTTGGATTCTTCCAGGAACCGGATTCAGCACCCTTGATCTCCCAGCTCCCCTTGGGCGTACTGTTGTAGCGATCTGCATGGATCTCAACCCTTTTCCGCCAGCAGAGTGGACGAGCGCACAAGGACCATTCGAAGTTGCTGAATACGTTCACGATAAGGAGGCTGATACCCTCGTCCTTCTGTGCAACTGGATAGATTCGGGAGATGAACCGAATTGCGAATGGGATATCGGGACCCTACAGTATTGGATTACTCGGCTAAAACCCATCTGGGACGAGTGGGATGACAAAGATTTGAGCTCTGATCGAAAGCGTACCGTTGTAATTTGCAATCGAACTGGGCTCGAACGAGGTTGGGTAACGTTCCGTTCATTGCCAAACTGCTG
>WNFI01706065.1_pt1 | contig 13735 bp, 14 predicted proteins | sample 5400471 | NCBI WGS metagenome assembly WNFI01 (sample SAMN13153348, study PRJNA577476) | soil metagenome | isolation source: 100 cm saprolite on Douglas fir-dominated hillslope | place: USA:California | collected 2013-09-17 | reverse complement strand
TTCCTGTACCGCCAATACCGAACCATTGCTATCCTCGCTGTAGTAGCGGCGATCGTTCTGGCCATTGTGCTGGGCCTGCTGGGTCAGGGAAGTCAGGCCGATAAAGTCAATCTGGCCTGGCATACCGCAATCGCCTTCCTCGTCGGAGCAACCTGTTCCGGTGCCTCAGGCTTCATTGGCATGTTTATCGCGGTAAAATCCAATAGCCGCACAGCCAGTGCCGCCACGCGCAGCCTGGGTGAGGCCATGACGGTAGCTCTGCGCGGTGGTGCGGTTTCCGGTTTCCTGGTGGTAGCGCTCTCCTTGCTGGGCGTTTCGGTCCTCTTCCTGCTCTATGGCGGACTGAACAGTGCGGTTACCACCGCGGCCAATACGCCGTCGCTGATCGTGGGCTTTGGCTTTGGCGCGAGCTTTGTTGCGCTCTTTGCCCAGTTGGGCGGCGGTATCTTCACCAAGGCTGCTGATGTGGGCGCTGATCTGGTGGGCAAGGTTGAGGCCAATATCCCCGAAGACGATCCACGCAACCCGGCGGTAATTGCTGACCTGGTGGGTGATAACGTGGGCGACTGTGCTGGACGTGGTGCGGACCTCTTTGAGTCGACCGCTGCTGAGAATATTGGCGCGATGATTCTGGGTGCTACGCTGGCCCTGGCTACGCGAAATATTAGCTGGATTCTTTTCCCGCTGGTCATGAACGCGTTTGGTCTAATCGCCTCGGCTGTTGGCCTACTTTCGGTCACACCGCGCAGCGTGCCTAACCCGGACCAGGCCGGTGGGCGCGACCTGAGCGCGGTGGCCATGGGTCGCCTGAATATCGGCTATTATATTACCTGCATTCTAGCGGCGATCGGCATTTTTGTCGGTAGTGCCCTGCTTTTGAACGGCAATGGCGTAACCGGTAGCGCTGGCATTCCTCCCTGGATCTGGTACGGTCTGGCCGGTCTGGTGGGCATTGGATTGAGCCTGGCCTTTGTCTACATCACGCAGTATTATACCGCTGGAACGTGGCGGCCAGTGCGTGAAATCGCTGCCGCTTCGCTGACCGGTCCCGCGACGACAATCATCACGGGTATCGCGGTGCCTCTCCTACTTCCTGGGTAGTCAGGTGACTATCGCGGGCCTGCCCAATGTTGGCTTTAATATTACCGGCGTCTTCGGCACTGCTGTAGCAACCATGGGCATGCTCATGAGTTGCGCGTATACCCTGGCGATGGACACCTTTGGTCCAATCACCGATAACGCGGGCGGTATCGCAGAGATGAGCGGTCAGGCCGAGGCTGTGCGCGACATCACTGACGCGCTGGATGGCGTGGGCAATACGACCAAAGCCCTGACCAAGGGGTATGGCGTTGGCTCCGCCGCATTGGCCGCCTTCCTACTCTTTAGCGCGTACCTGGATGTGCTCTACAATCTGAGCACGAGTAATAGGAGCGCGGCCTTTGACATCAACCTCTCCAATCTGCCAGTCTTTATTGCCGCGCTGATTGGCCTGGCTCTGATCTTCTTCTTCAGCTCACTGGCCATTCGCGCCGTGGGTACTGCGGCCATGAGCATGATCGAAGAGGTGCGCCGCCAGTTCCGCGAGAATCCCCGGATCATGGCTGAGGACCCCGCCGACCGCGTCGATCCCGACTACGCGCGCTGTGTTGATATCAGCACGCGTGGCGCATTGCGCGCGATGGTCTTGCCGGGCGTGGTCGCTGTGTTGGTACCGATCCTGATTGGCGTCATCCTGGGACCCCAGGCCGAGGCTGGTCTGCTGATGGTCGGCACGATGGGCGGCGTCATCATGGCGCTCTTCCTGAATAACGGCGGTGGTGCCTGGGATAACGCCAAGAAGTACATCGAAGCTGGCTTCCTGCGCGTCAACGCCAAGGGCGAAGTGGTCAGTCCCAACGACCAGTCCGGCATTATTCTGGGCAAGAAGAGTGAGCCTCACAAGGCCAGCGTTGTGGGCGATACCGTGGGCGATCCTTTCAAGGATACCGCTGGTCCCTCGCTGCACATTCTGATCAAGCTGCTCAGCACGATCACCCTGGTGCTCGCCCCCCTCTACGTCGCGCTGCACCCGGTCCTGATCCGCTAAGCTATACGCGAACCAAAGAAGCATCCAGCCACACGGCCGGATGCTTCTTTTATTCATCTATACTCTATTTGGCGTGATCAATACAGTGACGCAATGAGAACCGCCCCAACGATGACATTGGGGCGGAAACTCGGTTTGGTTGATGAGGACCAGATGCCGGTCAGCGGCGGCCAGGGTAGGTTGATATGCTGGATCATTGGTAAATCTCTGTATTGAACATAACTCTGTATTTATTTGGATATTTTGCTACGTGGATATAATAGAAGAAAGAGCCTTTCATTCTACCTACTTGAAAAAATATCTATGCATGGAACATGTTGGAGTTTGTTTATGAAGCATCTAACCATATCAGCTAAATTCACCACGATTTGCTTAAAATGCCTGTGCATGATTGCTTTTTGTTGTCTGCTGGTCGGCTGTGATATCAATCTGCCCTCCGTCAGCTCAAATACAACGAGCAGTAGCGGCAGCCAGTGCCAGAGCAACTGTAGCGTTGGCACCGGAGCCAACGGCCTGGGCCTTATCGTTGAGCCGAATGCCGGGCCTAATCCAATCGTCGATGCCATTCGCGGGGCTAAAAAGTCAGTCGAGCTGGAGATGTATCTGCTGAGCAATAAGAGCGTGATTAGCGCGCTGGAAGAGGACGCGAACAGCGGCATCGATGTGCGCGTCATGCTGGAGCAGCACCCTTATGGTGGTGGCAGCATCTCTCCGCAACAAACGCTTGATAAACTGAAGGCAGCCGGGGTAAAAGCCCAGTTCAGCAATCCCACATTTGCGCTCACCCACGAGAAGGGCATGGTGATTGACCAGAGCACAGCCTATATCATGACCTCGAACTTCACCAACTCTGCCCTTGGCACTGGCAGCTACACGAAAAACCGCGAGTACGATATCGTCGATACCAACGCTCAGGATGTGCAGGCCGTGGACGCGATTTTCCAGGCCGATTGGAACCACACAACCGCCAGCTTCAACGACGCCAACCTGGTCGTCAGTCCGGTCAACGCGCGCAGTGACTTCAATACGCTGATCGGTAGTGCGAAACAAACGTTGCTAGTCACAGCCGAGGAGATGAACGACAGTGGGGTTGAGCAGGCACTGGTCAGCGCGGCCCAGCACGGAGTAAAGGTCGAGGTAATCCTGCCCGCGCCGAGCGGCTCTTCGAGCAATAGCACCAGCAGCGGAATCGCCACGATCAAGCAGGGCGGCGTTACGGTGCGCGAGGATGCGCAATTGTATATGCACGCGAAGATCATCATTGTCGATGGCAAAGAGGCCTTTGTCGGGTCAGAGAATATCTCTTCACAGTCGCTGGACCAGAACCGCGAGCTGGGGATCATCGTCTCGGATGGTGGCGTGCTGAATACACTACAACAGACATTTCAGGGGGATTGGGGACAATCTCAGGGAGCATAATAATCCCTTCCCTGTCATACGAATGTGCAGAGATCACTGAAATTGGTGCAGCCAATTTCAGTGATCTCTGCACATTCGTATGACACTCCGGCTTGTCAGCTATGATACTATAAGCACAAAAGAGGAGAATTAGCATGATTACCGAAGTCGCTCTGTTCACCGCGGTCCCCGGCAAAGAGGATGAGTTGGGACAGGCCATTTTGCGTGGCATGGATGTTATTCGCCAGCACCCCGGATGTGTCTCGGCGCGTTTGGAGCGCTGCATTGAGCAGCCCAATCAGTATATGCTGGTCAATATCTGGACCTCGCTGGAGGCACATACACAGGACTTTCGCGGCGGCCCGCTCTTTGCGCAGTGGCGTGGGCATATCACTGGCCTGTTCGCGGGCCAGCCGACGGTTTTCCATTCCCAGGTGCTAGAGAAAGAATAAGAGAACACGAAACCAATCAATAGATATACAGGAGAGCTATGATGGCTGAAGCTCAGGAGATTGCAGAAGAGGGGCTGCTGCTCGCACACACGCCAGAAAATCTGCTGGAACACGCGGGACAGAGCGATGAAGAAAAGTTGGCCGCGCACGTTGCGGATCTGCGCCACAGGATCGAAGAGGCCAACTATCAATACCATGTCCAGGACAACCCGACGCTGACCGACGCTGAGTACGATCAGTTGATGATCGAGCTACAGCGCATCGAGGCGGATCATCCAGAGCTGGTGACGCCCGATTCGCCCACCCAACGCGTTGGCGCGGGACCAGTGCAGGATGTGCCGCAACATCGTCACCCGGTGCCCATGCTCAGTCTGGCCAACGCGCGCAGCGAAGAAGAGATGCTCAACTGGCAGAAGCGCGCACAAAATATTTTACCCAACGCCACCTTTGATTATGTCTGCGAACTCAAAATTGACGGTCTCGCGATGGCCCTGACCTATGAAAAGGGCAAGCTGGTCATTGGAGCCTCGCGCGGCGACGGCACAATTGGCGAAGACTGGACGCCCAATGTGCGCACGATCCGCACCATTCCGCAAAAGCTGCGCGGCAACCGCATTCCCGACCGTGTTGAAATACGCGGCGAGATCTATATGTCGATCAAAAGTTTTGAGGCGCTGAACGCGGAGATTAGCGACGGCAAGCTCTTCGCGAACCCGCGCAACGCCGCCGCCGGTTCGCTGCGCCAGAAAGATCCGCGCATCACGTCCAGCCGCAAACTGGACTTCTTTGGCTACCAGATCGGCTATATCGAAGGCATGGAGTTCCATAGCCAGTGGGAGGGCCTGGAGCTAATCCGCGAATGGGGCTTCGCGGTCAATCCCAATATCCAGCAAGCGCACAGCCAGGACGCGGTTATGGAGTATTGCAAGCGGTGGGAGAGTGAGCGCTTCAACCTGCCTTACGAGATCGATGGCGTGGTGATTAAAATCAACGATCTCCACCACCAACAAGAGCTGGGCACGGTCGCGCGTGATCCACGCTGGGCCATCGCCTTTAAGTATCCGCCGACCCAGGTTGCCACGCGTCTGCTCGATATTCGCATCAACATCGGGCGCACCGGCGCAGTCAACCCCTGGGCATTGTTGGAGCCGGTCAACATCCGCGGCGTGATCGTCGAGCGCGCGGCCCTGCACAATGAGGGCGACATCCAACGCAAAGACCTGCGCATCGGTGACTGGGTACTGGTCCAGCGAGCGGGCGAGGTCATTCCCCAGGTCGTCAAACCAGTCATCGAGCGGCGCGAGGGAACCGCAGAAGTGTATCGCTTGCCGGAGAATTGCCCGATCTGCGGCACGCCAATCCAGCGATCTGAGAGCGTGGCCATGGCCTACTGCCCCAACCTGGCCTGCCCGGCGCGCAACCTGGAGAGCCTGCGCCACTTTGTCTCACGCAGCGCCATGGATATCGAGACGATCGGCGAACAAACCTGCGTCCAATTGGTCGAGGCCGGGCTTGTGAAGACCTTCCCCGACTTCTACGCGCTCACTCGCGAACAGTTGCTGGCACTGGAAGGCGTCAAGGAGAAAAGTGCCGACAACATGCTCAAGGCCATCGAGGCGAGCAAACATCGCCCGCTTTCACGTCTGCTCATCGCGCTGAATATCCGCTATGTGGGCGAGAAGACGGCGCAACTGGTTGCGCAACACTTCGGGCATATCGATAAAATCATGGCCGCGAGCGAAGAGGAGATCATCAATATCCCCGGCATCGGACCGATCAGCGGGCAGAGTATCTACGCCTGGTTCCAGGAAGAGGAGAACCGCCAACTGGTCACGCGGCTCAAAGAGGCCGGGCTGAACGTAGAAGAGGAGCAGCAGATCAACGAAGGCCCACTGGCCGGGCAGACCTTCCTGCTCACCGGACGCCTGACTAGCATGACGCGTCCGGCAGCGGAAGAAACGATCAAGAAGCTCGGTGGCACGATCGCCTCAGGCGTGAGCAAGAATCTAAGCCATCTGATCGTCGGCGAGGATGCTGGTTCTAAACTGACCAAGGCCCAGAAAGCTGGCGTGCCAATTCACGATGAGCAATGGTTAATCGATTTGTTTGCAGCGCATTAAACGCACGAAAAGAGCAGAAACGTATTTTCTGCTCTTTTCCACAACCTGATCGTTAAAATGGCAACCTGGCCCTCACGTATTGAGGGAGCCATTCAATATCCTGGTGAAGCACACGAGCGGCGTAGAGCGGCCAGCGGGGATTGCGCAAGAGTTCGCGAGCGAGCGCGATCAAATCAGCCTGGCCGCTCTCTACGATCTCGTTGGCCTGCTCTGGCTCGGTAATCAGGCCAACCGCCGCCGTGGGAACGCCAGCCTCGCGCCGCACCTGTTCAGCGAACGGCACCTGGTAGCCCGGGGTGAACGGCACCTTCGCCAGCACATTGCCACCCGACGAGACATCGACCAGGTCGACGCCATGCTCTTTCAACACGTTAGAAACCTCGACGGTATCGTGAATGGTCACGCCGCCCTCACTCCAATCGGTTGCGGAGAGCCGCACCAGCAGAGGCAGGTCTGCGGGCCAGATCTCGCGGGTCGCATCAACGATCTCAAGCAAGAGGCGCATGCGGTTGGTCAGCGAGCCGCCATACTCGTCGGTGCGCTGATTGGAGAGCGGCGAGAGAAATTCGTGAATCAGATAGCCGTGCGCGCCATGAATTTCAGCCACCTCAAATCCGGCCTTGAGCGCCCGTTGCGCCGCCTGCTGGAAGCTGGCAACGATGCCCTGGATCTCTGCCCCACTCAGCGCGTGAGGAAGCGGATACGTTTCGGAGAAACGCACCTCGCTCGGTCCGACCGTTTGCCAGCGCCCCTCTGCGACAGAGACTTCGCCGCTGCCACTCCAGGGACGATACGTGCTGGCCTTGCGCCCGGCGTGCGCGAGTTGGATCGCGGGTATTGCACCCTGCGCTTTGATAAACTGCGTGATGCGCGCGAGCATCTCAATATGCTCATCGCGATAGATCCCCAGATCCTGCGGGGAAATGCGCCCACGAGCCTCAACCGCCGCGGCTTCCGTCATTACCAGAGCCGCGCCACCCACGGCCAGGCCACCCAGATGGACAAGGTGCCAATCGCTGGCAAAGCCATCCTCAGATGAATACTGGCACATAGGCGCAACCATAATGCGATTGCGCAGGGTCAGGCCACGCAACTTGAGTGGACGAAAAAGCGGAGCGATTGTAGCCTGCTCCTGCTCAGTTGTTGGAAGAGTTATCGAAGGTGAGGTATGCGAATGATCCAAAAGAGGACTCCTTAGATAGAGAAATAGCCATTAAACAGCAATGCTATCTCTGCGAAGTAGCATCTATTAGCAAGAACAGACGAACCGTGGAGGATTATTCCACTCACTGATCAAGATAGCTGTAACTATCTGCGGTTGCCTGAATGAGTATATGAGTGCCTGCAGCGCGCCTGAATGGGGCTTCCTGTCCATTAAGGTAGTTAAAATACATACTATTTATTGCGCTCACTCCTCACGAAGAGGATCGTACCCACTATAAGAAAAACTGCAAACATTGCGGTCAGAATGACAAGATTCAGGAATGGCGAAACAAGCACGACCTTATCATATGCTGCGGGTTGCCCCGCATAGTAGACGGCTCGTGTCAGGTCTACCGTGTAGCGCAAGGGAGCTATTCTCGAAGCGAGATCAAGATAGATCGGAAGCCCCTTGAGTGGATTAAAGACACCTCCCAGGATAAGTTGTGGAATAATCAAGAAAGGCAGTATCTGATTTGCGGCGCGCTGGCTGCCCATGGTCGCGAGAAGGACCAGGCCAAAAGCCCCACCGACCAGACAGGTGACAAGAGCAACGAAAAGCAAGGCTGGCAGAGTCACCCAATGCACTGGTATACCAATGACGGCGCCAAAGGCGACAATCACCACTGCTTGCGCTAAAGCTACTATTGATTCGCCCAGGATTTTTCCGAAAATCAGCGAGTAGCGCGAGATGGGAGAGATAAAAATCTCCTGGGCAAAATCGTTTTCGCGATCCTCGACCAGCGAAACAATCCCAAGGGCGGTCGATTGAAAGAGTGTTTGCGCAAACACGCCCAGAAAAACGAACGTCAGATAATTGTAGCCAAGGCTTGAACCAAGAGTGGCTTGCAGTCCCTCACCAAACAGACCGACGAAGAGAACTGGTAGGACCAGCGTGGCGATCAAACGCGACGGATCACGCGTGAATTTCAGCACATCACGATAGGCAATCGTGATAATCGCATTGGCTTCTCGTACGCTTCCAAGCATCTTATTTCTCTCCCACGATTTCTAGATAGGCATCCTCAAGCGTCGGCGCGTATGTCTGAATAGAGGTAAGCGGCGTCTCGATTGTTTTCAGGGTTGCGTGCATCGCTTCCGAGTTGAGTGGGAGCTTGAACTGCGGCACTTCGGTAAATGGAAGATGGAGGCGGGTGAGTTCAGCGCGCAACGCATCGCGATTCTCTGCGTCAATCAGCAGGTATTCTTTCACGAGTTCGGTCTTGATCTGAGCTGGCGTGCCACAGGCAACAATCTTCCCTTCTCTTTACGCACCAGCCGCAGATAGTCCCAGAGATTTCTGCGACTGAATGGGTCAAGGCCAGAGGTGGGCTCATCCAGAAAGAGGACACGAGGTTGATGCAGAAGGCTACGTAAAATCTCTAATTTGCGCTTCATCCCACCGGAATATTTTTTCACTGAGCGAAAGAGATCTTCCCTGATACCCAGGACCGTGGAGAGCTTTTCGATTTGCTCGCGATAGGCGCGAGGCATCATGCGATAGGATGGGCGAAAGGGATAGAGGCCGTAGAGCGTCGCGTGGAAGCGAATATTCTCTTCGGCGGTCAGATTCAGATCCAGGCTTGGTTTCTGAAAGATAATGCCAACCGTATCACGGACTGCTTTGGCCTGTTTCGAGACATCATAGCCCGCGATCAAAACATTGCCAGAGGTTGGGGTGAGCGTAGTAGTCAGGATCGAGATGGTCGTTGTTTTCCCCGCGCCGTTGGGCCCGAGCAGCGCGAAGAGCGAACCAGGGGCCACGGTGAAGGAAATATCATCAACCGCATTGATTTCTTCGCGTTTATAACGCTTGACCAGGTGCTCAACCGTAATCATTGGCGGCACTGCTGCTTGTCGCAGTTGATGTTGTGAAAGAAGTGCTCCGCTTATGTATCGCATGTAGCCCTCGTATTGCCAGTCACAGAATTATTTGTCGCACTCTCTCTACGATTAGAGGGGGAGATGTGTTGTAGAGTAGGAGATAATCCCAATGGATAATGTCCCTTACCTCTCATTATGTTGCGCGTTTCGCTGCAAAAGCACGTTGTTATAAATCGTCGCCAAGCGTCCAGTCTTTGGCCCAGCGCTGATCGATATCATCGTCGATACGTTGGAAGCGAATGTCGGTAGAAAGCCTGATCCGGCTCAAGGGATCGTTGTTCTGGGTGGCGGCATGAATCATATAGGGGCTGTGGATCACCATATCCCCGGCCTCGTAGTCAGCGACCAGCCAGCGGCTCTGGAAGCGCTCAACCATATCTACAAGGTTGGTGCTGATCCAGCCATTTTCACGCATGTTGCGGTTATAGGCACTGATGCGCTCTTCAGGAGGGAGATCAGCGTTTTTTACGCGAAACTCGGCCTCCATCCGGCGTCCCACTGCGTCTGAATGCTCCAGGTAGATCACGCCTCCCATTTCGATCGGGATATCCCCCAGCGGTATCCAGCTAGTGCAGAGCTGGTCGGTTCCGGCGCGCAAATAAATCAGGTCGTAGTGGCCGCCAGTGCAGTGGTCCTCGCCAGGGTGGTTGAAACGGATGAGCTTGCGCTTGTGCAAGTAAGGTTGTCCCTGCAGAAACTCCTGGTAGAAGGTCCAGAGACGGGGCATGGTGCAAAAATCCTGGTATTCTTGCGAACTGATGACCTCAAAGAACGCTTGAGGGCCGCGAGAAAAAATGGTCGCGAAGAAATACTGCTGAAAGTTCAAAACGACGTCGCGTTCAAAAAAACCTTTTAGCCAGAGATAGCCGCGTTGGCGATACTTTTCTCGTAACTCCTCCATTGGGAGGTTGGGATCGGTTGGTTCGAGCCAGCCCAGTCTCTCCTGGGTCATTTCTAATGCGTAGCCATTGCTGACCAGTGGATCTATCAGAGGTCTCATAGGATTGTATTCCTTCCTCCTGATAGCGAAGGTCTCGCCGCTTTGCCTCGCGGGAGACCTTCGCAAGAAATACTTGTATATATATATTAGCTCAAGAGATATATTACACGCTACGAGCTCGCCCCGCAAGCTCGTAGCGCCAACCCAACAGATGCTCCGATCCGGCCTCGTCAGAGAGGGGCGAGGTCGGAGCAGAGCAGCAAAAGGGCTGAAGCAAACCCTGAGACTAATCGCGGGGCCGCCCAGAATATTCCAGACGCTCGCGCATCTGATCGAACGTGGTGCCATCGATCTCGCCGCGCGCATAGCGACGGCGCAGGATCTCCAGCGCGTCCAGATTAAAAGATCCATCAAAAGGTCTATGCTGGTTTCTCCAGCCGAACCAGCGGCTAGCATTGCAGCAGAGCCATACAATCAACCCTATCCAGAGCAATGGAAACAACGGCCAGAAGCCAATTCCCCAATGCATAAGTAATCTCCTTTGGTATCTCTATTCACGTTTTCCTGTTTTCCACCTGCACATTGCATGCGTGTGTAGCCATAGTATAGATGTGAAGGATGACAGGGACATGAATTTTTTGCCCCTATTTTGTCATCGATTTGTCATAAACTCTCTCCGCTGTTCAGCAGCGGCAGGCGCACCTCAAAGAGCGAACCAGTTCCGATTTTGCTTTCCACGCGTATCTGGCCACCGTGGGCCTGGACAATCCACTGCACAATGGACAGGCCGAGCCCGGTGCCTCCAGGTTCAGTAGTTCCTGGTTTACTGCTCTTCTGGCTGGATGAGCGCGCCTTATCCACGCGATAGAAGCGCTCAAATAGCGAGGGCAGGTGCTCCTCAGAGATGCCGGGACCATCATCCTGCACGCGCACGACGCCCCAACGTTTCTCTTCACAAGCCAGTTCCACGTGCACACGTTTCCCGATACCACTGGTATATTTGATCCCATTCTCGATCAGATTGGTCAGCATCTGTCCCAGATACTGTGGATCACCACGCACCAGCACTTCCGGCAGATCGCCGGTCGCCAGGGTCACGTGACTCTGGCGAGCCAGCGGGAGCAGGCGTTCTACGCTGGCCAAAGCGAGATCGCTTAGATCAACATCCTGGAGATTCAGCTTCATCTGCCCTGTATCAGCTCGCGCCAGGATCAGCAAACTGTTCACAATTGCCGCCATCTGCGCATTCTCGGCCTGGATCTGTTCCAGTACTTGCCGATATTCTTCTGGTCGTTCAAGTTGCGTCAGCGCGCGGTTGATCTCCAGGTCGATAATGGTGAGCGGGGTGCGCAACTCATGACTGGCATCGGTGGTAAACTGCGCCTGGCGTTTGAAAGCGGCCTCCAGGCGCGCCAGCATTTGATCAAAGGTGGCAGCCAGCTCGCCGAACTCGTCCCTGCGCCGTAAATGCAGGCGACGGCGCAAATCGGTCGCGCTGATCTCGTTAGCCGTCCGCGTAATCATTTTCACTGGGCGCAGCGCTTTGCCAGCCAGCCAATAACCCCCGATCGTAGCGAAAATCAACGCAGCAGTTCCACAAAAAAGCCAGATGGCCAGGAAGGAGACGGTGTCCTGGAGAGGCAAGCCTACCACCAGGGTCGCGACACGCGCGTTCTGGTTCAGCACGGGCGTAATCAGGACGCGATAGGTCGTATTTGTGGAGTGTGATCCCCACCAGCCCCAGCTATGAGCGTGGGTCTGGGCCTGGGGAACAGAGAGATCGATTATCCCTGAGTTCTGCCCGGCTTTGGCCTGCAACTGCTGGATCTGGGTACTCGTCAAAGGACCACGCGCGTCCAGCACGCTGCCATCGGGATGCAGCAGCAAGACCATCTCCTGTGAAGATAGGTTGAGATTGAGAGCCGTGGGCGCCTGATGACCCAGCAGGGCTGACTTGTAGATACTCGCGAATTGCGGGCTATCCCGGTACAATTGCGTCTCTACCCTGCGAGCGGCCATACCGGCATTCAGGAAGGTCTGTGTTGCATAGAGGCTCCCACCAAAGAGGAAGATGATAAACGCCATGACGGCCAGGTACCAAAGGGTCAGGCGCGTCCGCACGCTTTGAGCCAGGGAAACGCGGAACTGATGCGGTGCCGATCGTTTCTTCATAGGTTACCCTTGCTCTGGTGGCGGTTGCAGGCGATAGCCGACGCCACGAACGGTGGTCAGCAATTTGACTCTAAATGGGTCATCAATTTTGCGCCGCAGTCGGCGGACATACACATCAATCACATTCGATTCACATTCAAAGTCATAGTTCCAGATGTGTTGCTCGATCATCTCGCGAGTGACGACCTGGTTTGGATGATACATCAAGTATTCGAGCAACGCGAACTCTTTCGGCGTGAGATCAATCGATTGTCCTCCACGCTCAACAGTGTGAGTGACCGGGTCAATCACCAGATTCCCCATCTCCAGGCGTCCCTGTTTAGAGGGCTGCTGGCGACGCAAGAGCGCGCGCAAACGCGCCAACAGTTCACGCACCGCAAACGGCTTCACCAGGTAATCATCGGCCCCACAATCCAGGCCCTGGACACGGTCATCAACAGTATCGCGCGCGGTGAGCAGGAGAATCGGAGTATGAATTCGGCGCCGGCGCAGGTCACGACAGACCTCCAGCCCATCTTTTTTAGGCAACATAATGTCCAGAATAATCAGGTCATAAGAGGTCATCTCAGCGAGATCCTGGCCCTCCTGCCCATCGTAGGCGCTATCGATACTATAGCCTTCATGAGCGAGGCTCGATGCCAGTGAACTATTGAGACGATGATTATCCTCTACCACAAGAATACGCATGGCAAAGTTTCTCCCAGTCTTTCTTCAACGATACATGCTTTTCTCTGATTATCACATATCAAGATGACAAATCAATGACAAAAAGCGATGGAAAAGTTCATGTTCTTGCCATCCCGGTCGCTTATAAAGCAAGCCTTATAATAAAAGACACTGCATCTACGTGACACTCTGCTTCGGCTAAAGCCGAGCAGCTTCTCGCTGTCGCCAACGAGCTACGCAGACATGCGACGCAAATCGTATGCCTGTGGGGGGTGCCATCGCCCCGACAACGTGGGGGACACCAAACTCCCCACGATACTTCCACCTGATGTTCATTGCTCCGACTGCGTCCCGATGGCCACGATAGCCACATTTCCCGCAGACAAAGTTTCTGCCTGTGGGACTGCTTTTTTTGCGGTGTCCACACGCCGGGCAGGTCCGGCTGGTGTAGCGTTCTTCTTGCAGTATGACCTGCATCCCCATTCGCTCCGCTTTGTAGCTCAGCAGATGGCGGGTGTGACCATGAGACCACTGATGCAGGCGCTGGTTATTGGTGGGGCCGACATCCAGGTTCTGGCGAATATCGCGCACATCACCAATCACCACGGTTTGCACGCCCTCCTCATACAGCGTGGAAATCAGATGCGTGGTCTGCTTGTGCTCGATATCATTCACTTGGAATTGTATCTTCTTGAGTTGTTTCTGCTTTGAGCGAGTGAGTTTTCTCCGCCGCCGCGAGCCTTTTTTCTTCCGATCAATCTTCTTTGCCAGGTGTTCCTTGAGCTTGTTCTGGTATTGCTTCTTTGCTCGCAGGAGT
>WNFI01068877.1_pt4 | contig 13736 bp, 15 predicted proteins | sample 5400471 | NCBI WGS metagenome assembly WNFI01 (sample SAMN13153348, study PRJNA577476) | soil metagenome | isolation source: 100 cm saprolite on Douglas fir-dominated hillslope | place: USA:California | collected 2013-09-17 | reverse complement strand
CTTCGATTCTCGATTGAAGGTCAGCATCCTTGGGCGACCTGAGGCGCAGGTCGAATTTCCCGACCTGGGGGGACGCTTTGCTCCCTACCTCGGCTGGTTGGATCAGGACGCTGTTTTGAAGATCCACTTTGAAGATTTGGTCAACGATCGGCTAGAGACACTGAATCGGATCATCGATCACTTGCTCTCCCGGGTGGGGACCGAATCGATCCCGATAGACCGTGAGGGGATTCTCGCCTACCTTGAGTCCTCCATCAACCCCAGTCGTTCACCGACATTCCGATCCGGAAAGACGGGTGAGTGGAGGAATTATTTCACCGCGGAACACAAGCGGATTTTCAAAGAAACCGCAGGTGAGCTGGTGATTCGATTGGGATATGAAAAGAATAATGACTGGTGATGTCCAACTCGATCGATATCGCAACCCTCAGAATATATAGAGGGGACTTAGGGGAAACATTAAGATGAGAGAGATTGTTTAATGCTCAATTGAAGCCGAAGAGAAAAACAAAGAAAATATGGTTTTATGATTCGGGAATCGATCGTCAAGTGCGGACTTGAACAGAAAATGGTCCTTTGACCTCGAAGTTCACAGCTCAAGCCCTCTTGCCATGCGAATCGGTATAATCAGAGGAGGCCAACAAATCTTCTGAAAATCTTGTGGAAAGGCAACCACACTCGGAATGAATAAGAAGTTTTTTCCTGATAATCGACTGGAAGCCCTTCTGATGCAGGCTGCAAATGATCCGGGGGTGCGCCCGGAGTTCTACCACCAGCTTCTCGAGAGCGATCTCTTTGTGTTGATCGTTCCGTCCGGACTTGAAGCCGGCCAACACACTGCCAGGCAGGGGGATCATCTCATGATCAAAGGGATCGCGGTCGAGGGGAGAAAACTGATACCGGTATTCACCTCTGAACTCCGGTTGCGGGAATACCTCCAACAACAGGATCACTTGGCCCAACTGAAGGGTCGGGCGCTCCTGCCTATGATTGCGGAACAAAATAATGGGATGCTTCTCAACCCGGCTTCAAATTATGGAAAAGAATTTACCCCCACCGAAGTGGCAGCGCTTGTGGACGGTTCCATTTTTCAACAATTTGAAAAAACCACTTTATCGCAAAATCAAAAAGCGATCATCGGTCAGGCCAAGGAATATCCAGACAAATTGGCAGCTGCCTTGAAGTCCTTCTTTGAGAGAGATTCCAAGGTTCATAAAGATACTCTCGGACCGGGCCAATTTGTCGATCTAATGCCATTGCGCGGCAGCAATTTCGAACACGACTTTGAAAAAATCACGCCTTTTTATCAAAAATGATCTACGAGAACGCGGCCCTGAAAAGCCTTGCCGATACCGGAATAGGAGTCTTCGATGAAAACTAAGACCATCGTCTTCGTGCATGGGATGTTTATGACCCCCCTTTGCTGGGAACACTGGATCGACCGCTTCCAGACCAAAGGATATCGTTGTTTGGCGCCTGCATGGCCGGGGCGAGACAAGCCTATCGTCGTTCAACGCAGCATTCATCCGGACCCCGAGCTGGGGAAACTGAAATTACGGGATGTCATCGAAAGTATGGCAGATGCGATCCGGGATTTGAATGAAAAACCGGTCTTGATCGGTCATTCGATGGGGGGGTTGGTTGTCCAGTTGTTACTCCAGAGGGACCTGGCGTTGGCGGGTGTTGCGATTGACCCCGCCCCGCCGCAGGGAGTCTTTACCGCTGCATGGTCGTTTTTGAGGGCAAATTTTCCCGTGATCAATCCTTTGATTCCGGTCACCACTCCGGCTCAGATGTCCTTCGAGCAATTCCAGTACGCATTTGTCAACACGCTTCCGGTCGAGGACCAACATGCTGCGTACGACCGCTATGCGGTCCCTGAGTCACGCGGAGTGCCCACTCAGAGCCTCACCTCCGTCGCGAAGATCGATTTCCAGAAGCCGCATCCGCCGCTTTTGATCACAGCAGGGGAGAGGGATCATCTCGTTCCTGCCTCGCTCAATCGGACCAATTTCAATCGATACAAAGGCTCGTCCATCACGGAGTTCAGAGTCGCCTGAAATTGCAAACATAGCGCGAGATCATGACGAACGTTGAAAAGCTGGTCGCGAGGGTCAAAAAGACAGAGCGTGGCTTTACAGATATTCAGAGGGCCGCGGATGAAGTCGTGCATGAGAACGATCCAAAGGTCAGTCTGCAGATCGCCAGGAAGCTTATTGCCTCCAACGTACACCAGGCCCGCATGGCGGCCAGCTTTATTTATGGCCGTCTGGCAGCCAGCTCGAAGGAAGCCCTACGGGAACTCAAAGTCCGTGTGTCGAAAGATGGGGATTGGCGCGTGCAGGAGATCCTGGCTCAGGCTTTCACCCGCTTTTGTATGGATCGCGGGATAGAAGAGTCTTTGCCATCGATCCGGGAATGGCTTTCCGATCCGTCCCCGAATGTGAGACGTGCGGTAACAGAAGGATTGCGGATCTGGACCACTCGTCCATATTTCCGCGAGCACCCCGCTGTTGCGGTGGAGTTATTGGCAAAATTAAGAAACGATCGCAGCGACTATGTCCGCAGGTCCGTGGGAAATGCCCTGCGGGATATTAGTCGAAAGCACAAGGAACTGATCCGCCGAGAGCTGCGGGAGTGGGATCGCTCCGATCCACTCACCGAACAAACCTACAAACTAGCCTCCAGATTTTTAGCGTAAAGTATCGCGACAAGTCGATTCGGTATAATGGAGTTTCGATGACCCGAATCGCGGCTCTTGTCCCTATGCGCCATCACAGCCAGCGCGTCCCTGGAAAAAACTATCGCACGCTGGCCGGAAAACCGCTCTTTCATCACATTCTCGGTACCCTTCAAGCTGTCGGGAGCATTGACGACATTGTTGTAGACACCGACTCCGAGCCCGTGATCGAATCTTTACGCGAGAGCTTTCCAAAGGTACGGATCCTGGATCGTCCGGAGCACTTGCGGGCGGATACTGTTTCCATGAATGAGATCCTGGAGTATGACACCGCTCAGGTCTCGGCTGAATATTATCTGCAGACCCATAGCACCAACCCTTTGCTCCGCTCGGAAACCGTCACGCGCGCGATCGAGGCCTTTCTGGGCCAGATCGCAAAATATGATTCGCTATTCTCGGTGACGCGTCTCCAATCGCGGCTCTATTATGCGGATGGCAAACCGATCAATCACGATCCGTCTGAGCTGATTCAGACCCAGGATTTGCCCCCCATATTTGAGGAGAATTCGTGCTTGTACCTATTTACCCGGAAGGATCTCGTCGAACGGCACCACCGGATCGGAGTTCATCCTCTGATGTTTCAAATCGACGCCGACGAGGCGTGGGATATCGATGAGGAAATTGATTTTGATATCTGTGACTTCCTGCTGCGGAGACGACTAAAGCATGCTTGACGTGAAAAAACTCCATGTGCCGGAAGGCTGGGTCTCTTCCTTGCTACTGAGCCTGACGACACTCGTGACCTATGGACCGCTGATCAGCCAGCTTGGGTTCTATCACGACGACTGGTATTTCCTGTGGACCGGTCAGGCGCAGGGAGTGTCCGGCATTATCGCGCTCTTTCAGACAGACCGTCCGCTCATCGGCTGGATCTATGCGTTGAATTATATGTTGCTGCCTGCCACGCCTCTGGCCTGGCAGATCTATGGACTGGGGGAACGCCTGCTTGGGGTATTGGGATTTTTCTGGCTCCTGCGCTTGTTATGGCGCGATCGAAAAGTTGAAACGACGCTGATGGCACTGCTCTTTGCGATCTATCCCGGGTACTTCCAGCAGCCGGATGCCACTACGTTCAGCAATCTGCTGCTGGCCGAAGCAGCCGTGCTCTTTTCCTTTGCTTGTACCGTAAAGGCGTTGCGGTCCAATTCTCTGTGGGGAAAACTCGGCTTTACCTTCCTGTCTGCATTGCTGGCACTCTTATATCTGGGCATCTATGAGGTCATGATAGGTCTCGAGGTCGTGCGTGTATTCATTATCTGGCTGGAACGACGTGAGCCAAGTCCGATCGCATGGCGGGTCAGCTTGAAAAAAACGCTCGTGGCTGCTCTTCCCTATTTGCTGATCACCCTCGTTTTTCTGGTCTGGCGATTGTTCATATTTAAAAGCACGCGGCATTCTACGAATGTGGACCTTTTGTTCGGCACCTATGCCGCAGAGCAATGGCACGCGCCGCTCGCCATTTTTTTGGGGTCATTCAATGACATGTTCAAAACCGCGGTCCTGGCGTGGTTTGTCCCCTTCTATCAACTCACGGTCGGGGATACGTTTCGCGATCTGGGCATCAGCGTGGTGTTAGCCGCCGGGGTAACGGTTCCGGTTTATTTTTATATCCGCAGCCGCCGGCAGGAAATGGACCTCGTGCCCGAACCGCAGCATTTGGAGTTCCTTTGGCTGGGTGTTCTGATTCTGTTCGTGACTCTTTTTCCGGTCGAGGCGGCAGGCCGCCGGGTATTATTCGCCAATCAATGGGATCGCTATACGTTTCATGCCTCCATCGGCGTCTCATTCCTCGTGATCGGCGCCTTGTTTTTTGCGTTGCGCGGTAGGGCGCGCTGGATCGTTCTGCTCACTTTGATCGCGATGAGCGTCATCACCCAATTTCACAGCGCGGTCTTCTATCGCGATTACTGGAAATCCACCCGCAATCTCTGGTGGCAGATGGCCTGGCGCACGCCGCAGATCAAACCGGAAACCATGCTGTTTGCCGTCGTGCCGGCCGGGGCCTTCGCGGAAGGATACGAAATTTATGGGCCTGCGAATATCATCTACAATCCACACGGGGAATTGATCTTTGGGGCCAATGTGTTGAATGCCGACACCCTGACGAAGATCATCAAACAAAACCCTGGCTCCCATACCGACCGAAGTTTGCTGGTTCCCGATCATTATGAAAATTCGCTGATCATGGTCGTCCCGACCCCAACTTCGTGTGTGCATGTGCTGGATAACCGGAAGATCGAATTGCCTGGATATGTGGAGGATTCGCTTGTCGTTCACGCCGCGGCATTCTCGAAAATTGACCGTTTGGATGTGACGGCCACGCCCGCCGTTCCTCCGCAAAGTATTTTTGGGGTCGAGCCTGCCCATGCCTGGTGTTATTACTACGAGAAGATCGACCTGGCGCGTCAGCGAGGAGATTGGACAGGGGCGGTCGCGCTGGCGAACCAAGCCGCCGCGCATGGCCTGACCCCTGACGATCTCTCGGAATGGATGCCGGTCCTCGAAGCGTACGCCACCACCGGCGATGTCAAGAGCGCGAAACATGCTGCGGCGATACTGCGCAGCAATGAGAATACACACGTCTTTTTATGCCAGCAGCTGGGTCGAGGTCCGGTATACCCGGCCCCCTATAACTACTCGCTCGTCGATCAATTGTTGTGCGGGGTTCCCTGATGCGAAGCATATTGCTGACCGCTCCATATATGATTCCATTTCCAGATCGCTTCAAGCCGCTCCTCACCCGAAACGGGTTGGAGCTGATAACGCCTGCGGTTCAGGAGCGGATGGAGGAGGGGGACCTTTTGAAGTACGCCGGCCAGTTCGACGGCGCCATCTGCGGTGACGACCGCTACACCGCCCGGGTACTGAATGCCTGCGCTCCGCGTCTGAAGGTCATTTCGAAATGGGGCACCGGGATCGATTCGATCGATTCCCAGGCCGCGGCCCGACTAGGCATCCGTGTGCTGCGCACTCTGGATGCCTTTACGATGCCCGTGTCAGACTCCGTCCTGGGTTATATATTGGCCTTTGCAAGACAACAACCCTGGATGGACGATGAAATGAAGGCGGGCAGCTGGAAAAAGATACCGGGGAGGTCCTTGAGCGAGAATACTTTGGGTGTAGTCGGGGTTGGTGCCATCGGCAAGGCGGTTACTCGCCGCGCCCGGGCGTTTGGAATGAAGGTCCTTGGGAATGATATTGTTGAGATTGCCGCGTCCTTCATCACAGAAACCGGAATCGAGATGACCTCGCTCGATGCTTTGCTTTCCCGGTCCGATTTTGTGTGCCTGACCTGCGATCTGAATCCGGGCAGTCATCATCTGATCAACGCCCGCACGATCGCGAAGATGAAACCCCAGGCGATCTTGATCAACACCTCACGCGGCTCCATTGTGGACGAGGGTGTCCTGGTCGAGGCCCTGCAGGCGCACCGGCTGGCCGGTGCTGCCCTGGACGTATTCGAAGTCGAACCGCTTCCCTCCGACAGCCCGCTCTTGCGCATGGAGAATGTTCTGCTCGCGCCGCACAATTCCAATTCCAGCCCCAGGGCCTGGGAGCATGTCCATCAAAACACGATCCGGAACCTGCTGGATGGCCTCGAGATCCCTCACGACGACCTGAACTTCTAAAAATGCTGAAATCGCAAATCGATCCGCCTGGAGGGCAGAGACCGATCGGGACGCGGATCAATCTGATCTACGCGGTCATTCTGATCGTATTTGGTTTGAGTGTCCTGTCTGCAGCCTCGCCGTCGGTCGAACCGTTGCCGGGGCGTGACCAGGGTGTCTATCTCTACATCGGCCGGGGGATCCTACAAGGTGGGATCCCCTATCGAGACTTCTGGGATCACAAGGGTCCGCTCATCTACTATATCAACGCCCTGGGGCTGCTGCTGGCGGGGACGTCCTATTGGGGAGTCTGGTTTCTGGAGATTCTCGCGCTGGCGGTCGCCGCGACGCTCAGTTTCCGACTGTTACAGAAAACCTTTGGAAACGAACCGGCTTTTTGGGGAACGATGGTCTGGCTGGCTGGCTTGTCTGCTGTGCTGAGCATGGGCAACACGGTCGAAGAATTTGCGCTGCCGTTGGAATTTTTGCAAATCTACCTGGTTCTCACCTCCCTGCGGGCTGAGCGGGCAGTCCCGAGATACTTTCTGATCGGAGCGGTTGCCGGCCTGGCATTTCTCCTCCGCCCGAATATTGTTGGGATCTTTCTCTCGATTTGCATCTTATCCGCCTGGGAATTTCTTAGCCTGGGCGCAAAACAAAAAATGGATATTGCTTTAAATTTGATCGCGGCAGCGGCCGGAATGGGATCCATGTTTTTGATCGCCTACGGCTATCTGGCGACTCAAAATGCAGGCGGACAATTCCTGGACGCCGCCTTTACTTATAATTTTGTGTACTCCGCCCTGGAAAAGAAAACGTGGGGGGCGTTCCTATCCGCTTTGGACCGCTTACCGGTACTGACGACCCTCGCTTTTGGAAGCTGGGCCGGCGGCTTTGCATCCTTGCTGGCTCGAGGAGAGGAGAATCCTGAAAGGCGATTCATTCGCCTGCTCGTCATCGCACTGCCCGTCCAATTGTTCTTTTCCCTTACCTCCGGCCGCGACTACCTGCACTATTTTATTTCCTGGTTGCCGGTGATGGGCCTGCTGGCCGGCCTGTTCGCATCGTATTTTCTGCGCGGCTTTGAGACGCTCCTGCAAGGTCGATCATGGCTCTATGCGATGCTGCTGGGGATATGTTTCTTGCCGTTTTCTGCGAGCCTCGGGGGTGTTCGTCTCCTGGCGGCAGATCTCGTCAAACATGGGGGACTGCCCGATCCCAACTTTAATCGCTCGCCTTCTGTACGACTGATCCAATCTCTTCAACAAGCATCCCTCGACCATCAGTATTTTCTCTTCTGGGGGAATGAGGTCGAATACAACTTCATTCTGGACCGGAAGGCTCCTTCCCGGTTTCTTTATCTAACACCCCTGTTTACACCCTCGTATGCGACCCCCGCCATGGCCAATGCATTCCTGCTCGATATCCAAATGCACCAACCGCTGATCGTGGTCGATTCCGGTGATTCCAGTGCACGGGCATTTCCGTTTGTCCAATCCTCCGTTGACTGGACCCAATATCCGGCCATGCTGCCCGTCATGGACTACCTGAAACAACATTACCGCGTCGGCGGAAAAATTGACGTGTACGAAATTTTCGAGCCTGTCCCATGACGGATTTCTCATTTACCAGTAAAGGGGCGCAATGAATAAACCAAAAATTGTTCTCATTACCGGCGCGGCAGGCGGCATCGGCCGCGCGACAGTCACGCACTTCTCAGCGGCAGGCGATTCGATCTTCGAAAAAGTTCGTAGCTTTAGCCCGAGTCTCGATGCACTGGTGAACAATGCCGCACTGCAAATTGCAAAACCTCTGATCGAAACGACGGTACAGGAATGGGACGAGGTCATGGCGTCTAATCTGCGCGCAGTCTTTCTGAGCGTGAAACTGGCCCATCCATTTTTGAAATTGCACGGAGGAGCGGTGGTCAATGTTTCCTCGGTGCATGCCGTTCAAACCTCCACCAATATTGCGGCCTATGCAGCTTCCAAAGGCGGCCTCCTGGCGCTGACGCGGGCCATGGCGATCGAGTTCGCCCCGGATGATATCCGAGTCAACGCGATTTTGCCGGGTGCCGTGGACACCCCCATGCTGCGGGCGGGCTTGGACCGCGGACATGCCGGTAGCGGCGGGATTGAGGAACGGCTCGATAACCTGGCCCGCAAGACAGTCAGCGGTAAGATTGGCAGGCCGGAAGAGATTGCCCATGCGATCTATTTTCTGGCGGACAGCGAACAATCCTCCTTTATGACCGGCCAGGCATTGGTGGTCGATGGGGGCGCGACAGCCAGGCTAAGTACGGAATGAGGCAGGCACTCCGGCGTCTGACCCCGCCTCCGCTGCTCGAGTTTGTAAAGAACACCTACGATGCCCTCGCTCGGCTGCCGCAACTTCCGGGTGCATACATGCATCCCTGGCGAAGGGAGAGTCGACGCAGGATCCTCAGATTCAGGAATGCACACCGGGGCGAGCGCTGTTTCATTATCGGCAACGGGCCTAGCCTGAAGCAGACCGACCTGACCAAACTTCGAGGGGAGGCTACCTTTGGGATGAACCGGATCTATTTGCTGTTTCCCCGGCTAGGTTTCAACACCACGTATTTTGTTTCGATCAACGATCTGGTCATCGAACAGTGCGCGCCCGATATCGCAGCCCTGTCAATGCCGAAGTTTATCGCCTGGCGTTCCAGGCGTCATTTTCAGCGCCTTCCCCTGGAGATGCAGTTTCTCTACACAAGCTATACGGGTCGGAAATTCACAGCGGATATGACCGGCCGGATCTGGGAAGGCGCGACCGTCACCAACGTGGCGCTTCAACTTGCCTTCTATATGGGATTTGAGAAAGTGTACTTGATCGGCGTGGATCACAATTTTTCGAATGCAGGCCAAGCCAATCAAACCATCGTCTCCAACGGAGACGACCGCGATCATTTTTCGGCGAATTACTTTGGCAAAGGATTCCGCTGGCAGCTTCCAGACCTGCATACCTCCGAGATTGCCTATCGGATGGCACAGAACGCTTATCAAGCCGAGGGTCGTGAGATCCTGGACGCGACGGTGGGCGGCAAGCTGACGGTCTTCCCTAAAGTCGACTACAATTCCCTCTTCGAATGAGACCGCGGCTCCTCTCCCGGATCCCCTACTGGCTTCCGATCCTGGTTCTCCTGCTTGTTCTCGGTGCCGGGCGCCGATCCACAAAAGCGGGCTCTGGCGGATTCCTTCCAGCGCGCGGTGGGACAGTACGAACCACCCATCACGGAGTCGATTGTCGCTTCCACGTATTTGCTTACCGGGGGCGAGAGTTTTGCGATTCCCCGCATATATGGGACTATTTTTTGGCTGTTGGCGGGCCTCGCCCTCTTTGATCTGGCGCGCCGGATCAGTTCTCCCGCCGCGGCACTGATTTCGCTGGCATATTTTCTCGTACTCCCTTTCGCCGTTCAGGCCAGTCGTTCGTTTCAACCCGACCCATTAATGACAGCCTCCTTCGTGATCGGTATCTACTTCCTATATCGCTGGATGGAGGAGAAAAGTTGGAAGTGGGCGATCCTGGCCGGCTTGTTCTCCGGTTTTGCGGTGCTGGTAAAAATTGTGATCGCCTTCCTGGTTGGCACAGCTGCGGCTGCTGGCGTCCTAGTCGCCCTGGGACCACGCTTTTGGAAGTCTGCGCAGGTTTGGGCGATGGCCGCGTTGATGGCCGTGCCTGCGTTCGGATACTACGTGTTGGGACATCCCGCGCGTTCGACCGAATATTTCTTTGCCTGGAGTGTGGAATTGGTGAACTTGATCACCAGTGTCCACTTTTATGCCAACTGGCTGAGCTTCGTCGGCGGCCTGCTGGGTCTGACCATTCTGTTCCCATAGTTATTACCATATCCAGCTCATCCCCCTGGTGGCGCTCGGACTGGCCCCCATCGCGCAGGCGCTGATCGTACAGGCCTCCTCGCTCGGCAGGTTCTGGAAGGGTGCGCTGGTCGCGGTCCTGGCGGTGATGATTGGGTATCAATCCTGGGTGGCGCGATCCATACTCATCGCGGAAAATTTCAGCGCCGATCCCCCCTTCTGGAAGGCGATCGGCAGAGCGATTCCATCCGACGGCGTGGTGATCGGCCTCACACAGGATTATGGTTATGACCTCATGTACTGGGGCTGGCACAAAGTGGATCTGTGGCCCTACAGCACAGACCTCTCGAGCGCGCGCGGCAATCAGGGTGTTTCAGCCTCCGACTTTAGCTCATTCACTGCCGGCAAGGACTATTTTCTGGTTACCGCCTTCAATCAGCTGGATCGACAGCCGGATCTGAAAAAGATCCTGGACGGTTATGCGATCGCCGTGCAGGGAAATGGTTACATTCTGTATGACCTGCGCCGGTCGAAATGACGCTGGTCTCGATCGTTACACCCTCCTACCAACAGTCTGCTTTTTTGGAACAAACCCTCCTCTCCGTGCTCCAACAAGATGATGCGGAGATCGAATACCTCGTGGTAGACGGCGGGTCCACCGACGGCAGCCAGGAGATCATCCAGAAATATGCAAACCGGCTGGCGTGGTGGGTTAGTGAAAAGGATCAGGGTCAGGCCGACGCGCTGAACAAGGGTTTTGCCCATGCGCATGGGGAGATCGTGGCATGGCTGAATTCGGATGATACGTATCTGCCCGGTGCCGTGGCTGCTGCCGTCCGGGCCTTTGAGGCATACCCGCAGGCTGCTCTGGTGTACGGCGACACCATCGCGATGGATGAAGAGGGCCAGATGATCAATATATTGCAGTATCGCCAGCTCACGTTGGAGGATCTGCTCTGCTTTCAGATCATTGGTCAACCTGCCGTCTTCATGCGCCGGGGTGCCTTTGAAGATGCCGGGGGTCTGGACACTTCGTTTCACTTTCTGCTGGACCATCAACTTTGGATCAAGATCGCCCAACGGGGCAAAATGATAAAGATCGATCAGACCTGGGCCAGGGCCCGTTACCATTCCCTGGCGAAAAACCGTATTCAAGCGGCCGAGTTTGGCCGGGATGCGTTCCGGATCCTCGATTGGGCCGCTGGACAATCGGCCCTGCAACCAGTCCTGGCAAAAGTTGCCCGACGCGCTCGGGCTTCTGCGTATCGTCTGGATGCGCGCTATCTGCTCGACAGCGGACAGCCATCGCATGCGCTTGCCGCCTGGCTTCATGCCTTTGCAATTCATCCGCCGACTGCCCTGGCGCGTTTGAACCTGGCGGGCGGCGCCCTGCTGCAATTGCTGGGCCTGGGACGCGTCCGCGAGATCATTCTCGAGCGCAGACGTCAGCGCCTCAATCCGTAAAACGGGATCGATCCCGCGCGGCGTGGACCGCCGCCATCTGCGGCCTTCACTTACCCCTTAGCAAGAGGTGTTAGAATTCGCCCCCGATGAACGCTGCATTGAACGAACGAAACTTTTTTGCGCCCCGCTGGTTTCTCATCTCCACACTGGTATTTTTGTTCGGCCTGGGTCTTGCGCTCCGTCTCTATGATCTCACCAACCTCCCGCTTGACTTTCAACCAACGCGGCAGCTGTTGAGCGCGCTCAAGACACGCGGCATTTATGAACAGACCGCGCCCGGGATTCCCGAGTGGCAGCGCGCAATGTCCCTGCAGCAATGGCGAACCAGAGCCGAAGTGGAGCCGGAGATCGTCGAGCACCTGGTCGCGTTCACCTGGCGATTCACCGGGGAGCAGTTATGGGTCGGCCGCATTTATTCCTCGCTCTTCTGGATGATCGGCGGGCTCTTTCTCTTTTTCCTCATTCGGAATCTCGTCTCGACAGACGCCGCGGTGGTCGCGACCGGCTTTTATCTTTTCAATCCCTTCGCGGTCATCGCCAGTCGTTCCATCCAACCCGATCCGTTCATGGTCATGGTGATCATCTTGTTCTGGTGGGCCTTCCACCGCTGGACAAAGAGACAGACGTGGGCCTTTGCGATCCTGGCCGGACTTCTGGGCGGGTTTGCGATTTTTATTAAATTTGTCGCTGCGTTTTTTGTGATCGGTGCTGCGTTGGGTGAGGCTCTGGGCCAATCCAACATACGAAGCCTGCTTCGCAATCGCCAGGTCTGGTTGATCACCCTGCTGGGTGCCCTCCCGGGCGCCGCATATCTTTTCTACGGCATTGTATTGAATGGATTCCTCGGAAAACAATTCAGCGGTCGATTTATCCCCGCTCTGCTGCTGAGTCCGATCAACTATATCAGCTGGGCCTCAGAAGCGAATATGGCGGCCGGCGCAGTGATGATCGTGCTGGCCCTGCTGGGTCTGGTCATCGTCCGGGATCGAAGCCTGCGCATCCATCTGTTCGGATTATGGGGTGCATACATCCTGTACGGACTGTATTTTGATTATCATATCGCCACCCATGATTATTATCAGCTGCCGTTCATCCCGTTGGTGGCGATCTCGATCGCGCCGGTCGTAGCCTGGGTCATGGGGCGGCTGGCAGAGATCACCACCGGGCGCGTCAGCCGGCTGACCGCTACAGGGGTCCTGATGTATGGAGTTTTGGCAACCGCCTGGGAGGTGCGCGGCCAGATCAAGGCGGTGGATTATCGGCCTGAGGCGGCGCGCTGGGCTCAGATCGGGAACCTGCTGGGCCATGGCACGAATGTGGTCGCCTTGACCCAGGATTATGGGCAACGATTGAATTACTGGGGCTGGCAGAATGCGATCATTTGGCCGAATTCGAATGATATTGATTATCATGACTTGCGCGGCACATCGATCAATTCCAGAACCAGCTTCGCCAACGTGACCAAAGGTAAGACCTACTTCCTCGTGACGGATTTTGGCGAGCTCGACCGGCAGAGCGTCCTCAAAGCGGATCTGGCCGGACTGCCGGTATTTGCGCAAGGAGATGGGTTCATTATTTACGATCTGCGCAAGCAGACCACCCCGTAAGGATCATCGCTGCATGTCAGTTTTTGATTTTACAAAGCCTCAGGCTGCACTCTTTCGCATCGCGCTCGCGCTGGGCATGGCTGCCCTGACACTCTCCTTGGCCGCCTTTGCCTATCTGGGCACCTTTACGCGCTATTTGGCGGATGATTACTGTGAGGCTGTTCTCGTCACGAAGTCTTCCCCCTTTAGCGCCGTGATCAACCGGTACGTGGACAGCCAGTGGAGGGCGGCCGATCGATACTCGAATCTGCTCCTTGATGGTCTGAGTGAGCGGCTGATCCCGGGCAATGTGTGGGCGGTACCCGCCATCATGATTCTGCTCTGGACGGCTGCGCTGACGTGGCTTGCGTACGAACTCCGGCGCATGACACACCTGAGCGGGTCACTCTTGATTGACTTCTTCCTGGGGGCAATGCTGGCCTTCTTTACCATTTTGCAGACCCCGAATCGCTTTCAAACGATCTATTGGCGCTCT
>WNFI01284303.1_pt1 | contig 13739 bp, 11 predicted proteins | sample 5400471 | NCBI WGS metagenome assembly WNFI01 (sample SAMN13153348, study PRJNA577476) | soil metagenome | isolation source: 100 cm saprolite on Douglas fir-dominated hillslope | place: USA:California | collected 2013-09-17 | reverse complement strand
AGCTCGAGGAGCAGATCGGGCGCCGCGCCGAAGTCGAGACGCTGCGCAGCCAGATCGACGGCGTGGCGATCGAGGTGACCGACGCGCAGCAGAAGCTCGGAGGCGTGACCGCCGTTCAGGACAAGCTGCTGCCGCTCATTGCTCAGTTGTCGACGCTCAAGAGCCAGATCGAGAACGTGCACGCGCGGTTCGTCGCCTCGCAGCAGGAAGAGGCGACGCTCGCCGACCAGGAGAAGCGCCTGGCGGAGATGCTGGCCGCGAGCCGCAACGCGACGGGGGAGGCGGCCGAGCGCCTGAAGCAAGTGCAGGGCCTGGCCGAGGAAGTCGGACGGTCGGCGGTCATCAAGGACGAGCTCGTGCAGGAGCTGGCGCGGGTCCAGGGACGTCAGCGTGACGTCGCCGCGCAGCTGGAGTCGTCCGAGGATCAGCTCAAGCGCCTCGAGGCGGCGTCGAAGCAGCTCGAGCAGCGCCGGTCGCAGCTGGCGTTCTCGGAGAAGCGTATCGCCGCCTTCGAAGCGCGCGCCGGCGAGCTGGCGCAGATGACCGAGGAGATCGACGCCAAGATCGCGGCCATCGTCAAGCGAGATGCGATCGTCGAGGCAGTCCGCCAGGAAGTCGCCAGCATCCACGAGGTGAGCGCGCGCAGCAAGTCCGATCTCCAGTACGTCGAGGCGCACCGGAACGACGTCGCCGCGCTGCGCGAGCGGGTGGACGAGGTCCTGTCGATGGCCGGCGAGACCGAAACGCAGGTCGCCTCGATCGAGTCACGCAAGAATCTGGTCGACGAGGTGCAGCACAAGACCAACGTCATCACCAACATGCTCGAAGACGTCCGCCTCAACCTCGAGACCCTCGGAGAACAGAAGGCGGTCGTCGATCACATGATGGACAACTTCACGCGGCTGACGGAGAAGGTTCAGGAGGCGCAGACGACGCTGCGATCGCTTCAGGCGGAGCGCGAGCTGGCCGAGCGCATCGAGCGGGGAATCAAGCAGCTGCGGAGGACCTCGGCGCCCAAGGAGAAGCAGAAGCTTGCCTGAGCGTCAGTCGTTCTGATTCGCATAGATCGCGGCCGCGCCACATGACTAGACCTTCTTTCGGAAGTACTCCAGCGTCTTCGTGAGGCCGTCTTCGAGCTTCACCTTGGGCTCCCAGCCCAGGAGGGTCCTGGCGCGGGTAATGTCGGGCTGGCGTACCTTCGGGTCGTCCTCCGGCAGCGGCCGGTAGACAATCTGGCTCTTCGACCCGGTCATCTTGATGATCGTCCGCGCGATGGCCTCGACTGTCATTTCGTGCGGATTGCCGATGTTAACGGGGTCATTCTCTTTCGAGTCTGCCAGCCGCAGGATGCCGTCGACCAGATCGCTGACGTAGCAGAAGCTGCGCGTCTGCTTGCCGCTCCCGAATATCGTGACATCCTCGCCCCGCAGCGCCTGGCTCATAAAGGCGGGGACCGCGCGGCCGTCGTTGAGGCGCATGCGCGGACCGTAGGTATTGAAGATCCGTACGATCTTCGTGTTCACCCCGTGATAACGGTGGTACGCCATCGTCATCGCCTCGGCGAACCGCTTGGCTTCGTCGTAGACACCGCGTGGGCCGACCGGGTTGACGTTGCCCCAGTAGGTCTCTTTCTGCGGGTGCTCCAGCGGATCGCCGTAGACCTCCGACGTCGACGCGATGACAAAGCGCGCGTTCTTGGCTTTGGCCAGGCCCAGCGCCTTGTGCGTCCCCAGCGCGCCGACCTTCAGCGTCGGAATCGGCAGCTCGAGGTAGTCGATCGGGCTCGCCGGGCTCGCCCAGTGGAGCACGAGGTCCACAGGGCCGTCGACGTAGATGTAATTGGTGACGTCATGCTTCACGAACATGAAGTTCGGTTTAGAACGCGGGACGCTGGAGTCCGCGAACCAGCGTGAGCCACATAATCTTGATGTCGAGGCCCACCGACCAGTTCTCGATGTAGTAGAGGTCGTACTCGATTCGCTTCTCGAGCGATGTGTTGCCGCGCCAGCCATTCACCTGCGCCCAGCCTGTGATGCCTGCCTTGACCTTGTGGCGGAGCATGTACTGCGGAATGCGGTGTTTGAACTGCTCGACGAAATAAGGACGCTCGGGCCGCGGACCGACGATCGACATGTCGCCGCGCAGCACGTTCCAGAGCTGCGGCAGCTCGTCGACGTCGAAGCGGCGCAGCCATCTGCCGACCGACGTGGCGCGGGGGTCGTCGTCACGCGCCCACACGGGACCGGTGTCGTCCTCCGCCCCATCGGTCATCGAGCGGAACTTATAGACGTTGAACGCCTTGCCATCGAGCCCCATGCGCTCCTGCGTGTAGAAGACCGAGCCCGGCGAGGCCCGCTTGATGAGCAGCGCGATGATGGCAAAGGGGACGGCCATGACCGACAGCGCGCAGGCCGAGATACCGATGTCGATCGCCCGCTTGAGGAGGCTGTTGAACCCGCGCAGCGGAACGTCGTTCAGGCTGATGATCGGGACGCCGTCGAGGTTCTCGAGCCTGGCGCGGAGGGCGATGAACTGCAGCAGGTCGGGGACGACGTGGACGTCCACCCCTTCCCGGTTTGTCGTTTCGACAAGCCCCAGCATCTTGACGTGCTCGTCGAGCGGGAGGGCCACGTAAAGATGATCGACGTGTTCGCGCCGGATCACATCGTCCGCATCCGACAGCGTGCCGAGCAGCGGAATCCCGCGGTAGCCGATGTGGTCCCCCATGCGGTCGTCGAGAAATCCGACGATCTTGAATCCCAGCTCGCGATGCTCGAGGACCTTGTCGGCGACGACGCGGCCGAGGTCCCCCGCGCCGGCGATCAGGACGCGCTTGAGGCCGATGCCCGCCCGCCAGCGGCGCTCGAGCGCCTCGCGCACGAGCTCGCGCGACGAGTACGAAAAGGCGACGTTCAGGGTGAGGAACAGCAGCCAGACCCACTGGGAGACTTCGTACAGGCCGACGTCCTTCAAGGGCTCGGCCGTGTAGTAGGTCTGGTAGTAGAGCGTGCCGCCGAGGCCGAGGACGACGGCGAGGATGGTGCCGACGAACACGCCAAAGAAGTCGTCCACGCGCGAGCGTCCGCGGCGCAGCCGGTACAACCCCTGGACCTGGAAGGCGATCGGCACGAGCAGTCCGATGAAGGGCGCAATCCGCAGGTATTGCCCGAACGGCGGTACACCCTTGTGCACGGGCAGCAGGCTGTGGAGGATTTCGAAGCGGAGCAGGTAGGCGACGAGAAACGCCGTCAAACCGAGGAGCGTGTCACCGACGACGAAGAACAGGACGAGCAGCCTGTTGTATCGCCTCATCATTGCTCGGTCTCGCGAACGGCAGGGTTGCCGCCACCTTGCTGGTACCTTGCGGCGTCCGTTCGCTGCTCGGTCTCGCGAACGGCAGGGTTGCCGCCACCTTGCTGGTACCTTGCGGCGTCCGTTCGCGGCTCGGTCTCGCGAACGGCAGAGTTGCGGCGACGTTGCGGGTACCTTGCGGCACTTCTTCGATCGCCGCTGAGATCGTCGTCATCCGATCTCTCGCCCTCGCTGCCGAGAAGGGTGACGACTAAGGTACGGAACTGTTCCTGGAAACGGGCCTTGGAGAACACCTCGGCGTGGCGGCGGATGGCGGCGCTGTCGAATTCACGTGAAGACACGTCGCGCAGGGCAGCGGCAAACGCCTCGACCGAGGGATCTTGCACGAGCACGCCAGTGACGCCGTCCACCACGCTTTCGACCGCTCCTCCTTCTGCCAGGGCGACGACGGGCCGGCCGCACGCCTGAGCTTCGACCGGCACCATCCCGAAATCCTCGATCCCCGGCATCAGGACCGCCCGGCTGCGCTGGTACAGTTCGCGAATCTGCTCATCCTCGAGCCAGCCCGAAAATTCCACGTCGGCTCCGACCGTCTCCGCCAGCCGGCGGAGACGACCTTGTTCAGGCCCTTTACCAACGATCTTCAGCGCCGTCCCCGCTGCCGCACACGCCCGAATCGCGATATCCAGCCGCTTGTAGGGCACCAGCGCTGAGACGATGAGAAAGAACGGCTCCTGGCTCCGGACTGGGTCTGGCCGGTAGAAGGTTGTATCAATAGGGGGATACACGACGGTCGACTCGCGATTATAGTATCGGGCGATTCTCCCCGCAACATAATGAGAATTCGCCACATAGCGGTCTACGCGCCCCGCCGTGGCGGCATCCCACCGGGCAAGCCTCGCCAGGACCGGCCTCAACAGGCGTGCGGCCGTCCGTCCCACCTGGGCGGGACCAAAATACGAGTCGAACTGGTCCCATGCGTAGCGCATCGGGGAGTGGCAGTAGCAGACGTGGCGGGCCCGCCCCGGGACGACGACCGATTTGGCCGCGCAATGGCTCGTACTGATCACCAGATCGTACGGGTCGAAGTCGTCGCCGAGCTCTTCCCTGATGCCACGATGCACACGCTGCTCCACGTGCGCGGATCGGTTTCGGCGCCGCTCGAACGACCGCCGCTGCCGGTGGCGTTCGAGCGGCGCCGAAACCGATCCGCGCACGTGGAGCAGCGTGTGCATCGTGGCATCAGGGAAGAGCTCGGCGATGGCCTCGAGCACTTTCTCGCCGCCACGCATGCCAGTGAGCCAGTCGTGGACGAGCGCGACTCGGGTCACTGCATGACCTCGTCGTAGATCTCTCGAACCCTCTTGATGGACCGCTCCCAGGAGAATTCGCGCGCCCGGGCGAGGCCGCGGGTGCGGAGGTCGGCGCGGAGCGCAGAATCCGTCAGGACGCGTTCCATTGCCTCGGCGATTGCCTGGGGCTCGTATGGGTCGATCATGAGCGCGGCGTCGCCGACCACTTCAGGAAGCGACGACACGTTCGACGCGATCACCGGCGTGCCACTCGCCATCGCTTCGAGCGGTGGCAGTCCGAAGCCTTCGTAGAGCGACGGGAACACGAACACGTCCGCGAGCCGGTAGAGCGCCGCGAGCGTCTGGTCCGGCACGAAGCCGAAGAACCGCACGTGCTTGTGCAGCTTGTGGCGGTGCACGGCGCGTCTGAGCGTCGCATACTTCGAGATTTCGTCTCCGATGATCAGAAGCTGGCCAGAAGCGATCGTCGATGGCGTTGTAGATGACGTCGATGCGCGATTCGGGCACGCGGAAGTAGCGCAGGATGTCGCGCTTCGACGCCTCCGAGACCGTGATCACGCGCGCCGCGCGGTGGGTCGCCGTCCACATCTGCGTCCTGGCGTACGCGTATCCCAGCTTGCTCGGCAGGTACTGGGGAAACCTCAGGTGAATGCAGTCGTGGATGGTGACGACGCTGCGGCACGGCGTCAGCGGCGGCAGTACGTAATGCGGCGCATGGAAGAGCTCGGCCCCGACGCGGCGGAGCGCCGCCGGCAGCGTGAACTGCTCCGCGATGGAATACGTGTCGGCCGTCTCGGTGATCGCCCGGAACCGCGATCCCAGTTCTTCGATCGCGTCGCAGTCGTGCTCGCGGCAAAAGACGACGTACTCGTTCGTCGTATCCTGCCGCCCGAGCTGGCGCAGCAGGTTGCGCACGTACGTGCCGATGCCGTAGTCGCGAAGCTTGCGGCCGTCGATGGCTATGCGCATCTGAGGGTTGAAGTTTATAGTCTACAGTTCACAGTTCACAGTTCACAGTTGACCTTCCCCTTTGACGCGGAGGTACAGGCGAAGAAACGGCGCGTAGATGGGGTGATGCTTTTCGTAGAACGCCACCTGACTTGCCCGGTAGGCTTTTCGGCTGGCGGCGGGCTGTGAAGCGCGCGAGCGGCCGCGCAGGTGGGTGATCTCGGCCGCCGCCGTGAACAGGACCTTGCGCCCCCGTTGACGGACCGCATGGCAGAAGTCCACGTCCTCGGTATAGAGAAAGAAGCGCTCGTCGAGGAGCCCGGCGGCGTCCGCGTCCGCGCGCCGCACGAGAAGGCAAGCGCCGCTGACCCAGTCCACGAACTGCTCGCGGGCGGTCTCTCTCGCGATCCATTCCGCGGTGCGGTGCTTCTGACGGAATTCATTGAGCGGCGAGATCATGCGGCCGAACGACAGCTCGGGCCGGCCCTCGGCGTCCACGATCCGCGGGCCGGCAATCGCCGCCCCTTCCGTCGCGAGGAGGCGCCCGGCCAGACGATCCAGCGCGCCGGGTGGCACCAGGGTGTCGCCGTTGAGCAGGAGCACGAGATCGCCGCGGCTCTCGCGGATCCCCGCGTTGTTGGCCGCGGAAAAGCCGGCGTTGCGGCCCATCCGGATCACCCGCACGCCGGGAATGCGCTCGGCCGCCTCGGCGCTGCCGTCAACCGAGTCGTTGTCCACCACGATGATTTCGTGGCTGGCTATCGGCGCCACCGGCGGCGCCTTCTCGAGCGACAGCAGACAGGCCTGCAGCTCGGTGCGCGCGTTGAAGCTGACGATGACGATCGACAGCACGCTCACCGCCCCGCGATCCCTTCGATGTCTGCGAGCGTCTGCTCGGCCGCGCTGTCCCACGAGTAGCGGGCCAGCACTTCCGGCGCGGCCGCCAGCATCGGCGCGGCGCTCCCCGGATTCTCGAGCAGCGTGCGGAGGGCATTGGTCGCGTTCCGGAGCTCGCCGTCGCGCGACACGTACCACGCCGCCTCGCCGTAAACCTCCCGCGCGATCGGCGTGTCGAGGACGATGATGGGGACGCTGGCGGAGAGCGCTTCGAGCGGAGTCAGCCCGAACCCCTCGTACTCCGACAGGAACACGAAGACGGCCGCCCGGGCATAGAGCGACTCGAGCTCCGCCTCGGTCACGTAGTTCTTGATCTCCACGCGTCCGCCGACGCCAGCCTCGGCGGCGAGCCCCGGCAGGTCGAGCGCCGGGTAACTGCGGTCGGCGCCGGCGATGACCAGCCGGGCGTCGGGGCGCGCCGCCGTCGCCGCGGCGAACGCGGTGATCAGTGTCGGCAGGCGGCGCCGGTTGAAGATCGATCCGACGAACAGCACGAGCGGTTCGCGCCGGGCGCCGCCGGGCGTACGCCGGGTGACGCCGGGAGCGATCACCCGCACGCGATCGGAGGAGACCGACAGGCGTTCCACGATCTCGCCGCGCGAGAACTCGGAGTCGGTGAAGACGACGGCCGCCGCGCGGGCGGCCTGGCGCGTCAGCAGCCGCCGCCGCGCACCCTCACGCGGCCGGAACCATTCCGGCCGCGCCGCAAACGAGACGTCGTGGATCGTGACCGCCAGCGGCACGCCCAGCGCCAGCGGCGCAGTGTAGGCGCCGGCGAAGAACACGTCGGGAGGATCCGAGCGGACCGCCCGGCGGAGGTGCGTCTGCTCCCACCACGTCCCGCGTCCGCTGCCGGCGACGACCTCGCGGATGTTCGCCGTCCCGGGGACGGTGCGCAGAAAGGGCAGCGGCTCCGGGGTATAGAGGATGAGCCGACGCGACGCGGCGTCGGTACGCGCGGTCCACCGGCGCAGCAGCTCGCCCAAGTATCGGCCGACGCCTGTCGGCTCGCCGAGCAGCTCGCGCGCGTCGATGCCGATGGTGAGCGGGTCCGGCGCCGTCATACCGCCAGGATGCGGCCGTAGGCCGCGAGCAGGGTCCGCGCGCTGGCGTCCCAGGTGTACCGGCGGGCGCGCCGCAAGCCCCTCTCGGTTGCGGCGAGGGCTGTGGCCGGCTCCTCGAGATAGCGCCTCATCGCCCGCGCGAGCCCCGGCGGGTCGTCCGGCTCCACGACTTGCCCGGCATCGCCAGCGACCTCGGGGAGTGCGCCGCGCCGACTCACGATGACCGGCACGCCAACGGTCATCGCCTCCACGACGGGAATGCCGAAGCCTTCGAGGTGCGAGGGCAGTACCAGCATCGAGGCCTGCGCATAGAGATCGTAGCGGCGCTCGCTCGCCACGTACCCGAGATGCTCGACGTGTCCGGCGAGCGGGGGCTCGGCGATGGCGCGGAGCCACGGCGCGGCTGCCGCTGTCGCGCCGCCCGCGAGCCACAATGGCGGCGCGTCTGGCATCATCTCGAGCAAAGCGGCATACGCCTCGAGGAGCACCCCGACATTCTTTCTCGGCTCCAGCGTACCCATGAACAGAATCGGACCGCGCGGCACGGGCGCCGGCCGGGCGGGCCAGGCGGGCGCCCCCGGCGAGCAGAGGACGATCCGGTCGCGCGGAACGCCGAGGTGCCGCTCGATCTCGCCAGCGGTGAAGGTGGAGATGGTCACAACGGCCGCGGCCCGTCGTGCGTGCTCCGGCGCAAGGCCCCCGTAGTCGCGGCGGATCTCCGCGCGGGTCCGCTCCGGGTGATCGAGGAAGTCGAGATCGTAGATGGTGACAATCTGTTTAGCGGTTCGGGACGGCATCAGAAGCGGGTGCGTCGAGTGGGCGATGTCGGCCGGGCCTGCGAAGCGCTCGACCGGTGGCCACTCGAGCCGGTGCCAGGCCAGGTTGAGGACCACGACCGGTACCCTCGCATCGACGACCCGGGCGCCCGGCACGCGGCCGGAGGCCAGCCTGTCCTTCCATGAGCTCGAGAAGAGGGTCAGCGAATCGGATGCTCCAAGCTGACGCGTGAGGGCAACGGCGATTTCATGAACATACTCGCCAACCCCCGTACGCTCGCGCAGCGCCGGCCGATAGTCGAGCAGGATACGCAAAACCGGGCCATGGTAGCACAACCTATTGTGGCGACAACTCCTTATACCTCTATTAATTGACACGATTTTTACGATCGTGTTAGCTTTAGGGGTTTCCTTCTCTGACTGGAGCACGCCCTCATGAAAATTGCGGTTGTTGGGACGGGGTACGTCGGTCTGGTGGCCGGCGCCTGCCTCGCCGAAAACGGGAACGACGTCATCTGCGTGGACAAGGACGCGGCGAAAGTCCGCGCCCTCCAGCGCGGCCGGATTCCCATCTACGAGCCGGGGCTCGAGGAGCTCGTCCGCCGCAATCGCGCCGAGAAGCGGTTGACCTTCACGACCGACCTGCCGAAGGGAGTCCGCGCCTCGCAGATCATTTTCATCGCCGTCGGCACTCCGACGGGGGAGGACGGCTCGGCGGATCTCCGGCACGTCCTCGAAGTGGCGCGGCAGATCGGCAAGTCGATGAACGGCTATAAGGTCGTCGTCGACAAGAGTACGGTGCCGGTCGGAACCAGCGAGAAGGTGCGCGAGGTCATCAAGAAAGAGACGTCGCACCCGTTCAGCGTGGTGAGCAACCCCGAATTCCTGTACGCCCCTTTCACCCGGACTGGCGCGCCGATCATGATGATGGACTGCGCCAGCGCGGAGCTCTGCAAATACGCCGCGAACGCGATGCTGGCCACGCGCATCTCGTTCATGAACGAAGTGGCGAACGTCTGCGAGGTCGTAGGGGCCGACGTCGACCACGTCCGGCGCGCCGTCGCGTCAGATCGGCGGATCGGTCCCGCGTTCCTCTTTCCCGGCGTCGGCTACGGCGGGAGCTGCTTCCCGAAAGACGTCAAAGCGATCATGCAGTTCGCCGCCGCGAAGAACTACGACTTCCAGATCCTGAAGGCGGTCGAGGGCGTCAACGAGCGCCAGAAGGTCCGTCTCCTCGCGAAGATGAAGCAGCATTTCGGCTCGCTGAAGGGCAAGCGCATCGCCGTCTGGGGCCTGGCGTTCAAGCCGAAGACCGACGATATGCGTGAGGCGCCGGCGGTGCCGCTCATTACCGCGCTCCTGGACGCTGGGGCCGCCGTCATCGCGTACGATCCGGAAGCCATGAAGGTGGCGCGCGACATTTTCGGTCCGCGCCTGGAGCTCGCCGACAAGAGCTACGAGGCAGTGTCGGGAGCCGACGCCCTCGCGATCGTGACGGAGTGGTCCGAGTTCCGCGAGCCCGACTGGAACAAGATGAAGAAGCTGATGCGGACGCCGACCATCTTCGACGGCCGGAACCTCTACAACCCGGATCAGCTGCGCGGGCTCGGCTTCACCTACCTGTCGATGGGCCGCCGGTGAGCGTCCTGGTCACGGGGGGCGCAGGCTACATCGGCAGCCACACCGTGAAGGCGCTGCGCGCCGCCGGGCAAGACGTCGTCATCTACGACAACCTCAGCGCCGGTCACCGCGCCGCCGCGGCCGGCGCGGGCGCGCCGCTCGAGATTGGCGAAATCCAGGACGTGCCGCGGCTTCTCCAGGTCATGAAGGCGCATCAGGTGGACGCCGTCATGCATTTCGCGGCGTGGCTGTCGGTCCCCGAGTCCGTCAAGGAGCCGATCGCCTACTATGAAAACAACGTCGGCGGAGCCTTGGCCGTGCTCCGGGCGATGGTCGAGAGCGGCGTGCCGCACTTCATCTTTTCCTCGACCTGCGCGACGTTCGGTGAGCCGGTCGAGACGCCGATCACCGAAGGCCATGTGCAGCGGCCGATTAACGCGTACGGCGAGACGAAGCTGGCCATCGAGCGCGCGCTCCCGCATCTGGAACGGGCGCACGGGCTGCGCTCCGTCACGCTGCGCTACTTCAACGCCGCCGGGGCCGATCCAGACGGGGTGCTCGGCGAGGACCATCACCCCGAGATTCACGTCATCCCGCGCGCGATTGACGCCGCTCTGGGGCGAGACTCATTTGCGATCTACGGTCACGACTACGAGACGGCGGACGGCACTTGCCTCCGCGACTACATTCACGTGTCGGATCTGGCGTCGGCCCACCTGCTCTCACTGCAATCGCTGCGCGCGGGCGGGGAGTCGGCGGCATACAATCTCGGCAACGGCCGTCCCACCTCGGTCCGCGAGGTCGTGGAGGCCGTCGAGCGGGTCACGGGCCGCAAGGTCCCGGTGACGATCGGGCCGCGGCGGCCGGGGGACCCGGGCGTCCTGTTCGCGTCAAGCGACAAGATCCGCAAAGCGCTCGGATGGTTGCCCAGCTTCGAGGCGATCGACGTGATCGTGGAGACCGCCTGGCGGTGGCGCGCGGCGCATCCCCAGGGTTATGCAACGGGCCCTGGGTCCCTGGGTCCCTCGTCGGGGGTCCCTGGGTCCGGGGGTCCCTCCTTTGGGACCGGCGACCAAGCGACCAGCGACTGAGGAATCGAGGGACCGAAAATCCGTTGAACGAAAACCCCCTACGGCGGTTATTGAGCTACGCGCGGCCGTACCGCGGGCGGTTCATCGTGGCCCTGCTCGCGATGCTCCTCTATGCGGGGGCGCAGGCCGGGGTGGGGGCGCTGGTGGCGCCGATCATCGGGCGCGTCCTGCCTGGGAAGTCAGACACTGCTTTCAGGTTCTGGGCCGCCGCGATCATCGTCGCCTATCTGGCGAAGGGACTTGGCTCGTACTTCTCGACCTACCTGATGACGGACATCGGACAACGGGTCGTCCGCGACGTCCGCCACCAGCTGTTCGGACACATCCTCAACCAGTCGGCGGCGTTCTTCAGCCGCCGCACGACCGGCCAGCTGATGTCGCGCATCACCAACGATGTCGGGCAGGTGCAGCAGGTCGTGTCGGAAACGCTGGGAGACCTGCTGCGCGAGAGTCTCACTGTCACCGGCTTCGCGATTCTGATGTTCTGGTATGACTGGAAGCTGTCACTCGTCGCCTTTACCAGCGCACCGCTCGTCGTGTATCCGCTCGTTCGTCTCGGGCAGCGCGTCCGGCGATCGACGCGGCGCAGCCAGGAACAGCTCGAGCATCTGTCGCATTTGACCGCGGAGGCGTTCGCCGGCCACCGCATCGTCAAGGCCTTCGGCGGCGAGCGTCATGAAGCGGCGCGATTCGGCGCGGCGTCGGAGCGGCTCTATCGCACGAACCTCAAGATCACCAGCACGGTCTCGCTCCTTCCCCCGATTATGGAGTTCCTGGGAGGAGTCGCGATCGTCGCCCTGCTCTGGTATGGCCGCCGCCGCATCGCGGCGCACACGATGGGCCAGGGTGAGTTCATGGGCTTTATCTTCGCGGCGTTCATGATGTACACGCCGATCAAGCGGCTCAGCCGGGTGAACGCCAACATCCAGCAGGCGATGGCGGCGGCGGCCCGGATCTTCGAGATGCTCGACACGCACTCGGAAGTGCTGGAGCGCCCGGACGCGCGCCCGCTCGTCCCGTTGACGCGCGGCATCGAATTCAAGGACGTCAGCTTCGCGTACGACGATGGGATCGGGAAGGCGGTTCTCAAGAACGTCTCGTTCGGTGCGCGAGCCGGCCAGGTGATCGCGCTGGTGGGATTGAGCGGGGCGGGCAAGACCACGCTGGTCAACCTGCTGCCGCGGTTCTACGACGTCACCGGTGGCGGCATCTACATCGACGGCGTCGACATTCGCGACATCACGCTGACGTCGCTGCGGCAGCAGATCGGGATCGTCACGCAGGAGACCGTCCTCTTCGACGACACGATCGCGAACAACATTGCGTACGGCTTGCCCAGCTCGACCCCGCAGGCAATCGAGGAGGCCGCGCGCGCGGCGCACGCCCACGAGTTCATCCAGACGCTGCCAGCGAAGTACGAGACGCAGATCGGCGAGCGCGGCCAGCGGCTGTCGGGGGGGCAGCGGCAGCGGCTGGCCATTGCCCGCGCCCTGCTGAAGAACTCGCCGATCCTGATTCTCGACGAGGCCACTTCCTCGCTGGACGCCGAGTCAGAGCTGCTGGTGCAGGACGCGCTGGCGAACCTGATGCGGAACCGCACGGCGTTCGTCATCGCGCACCGGCTGTCGACCGTCCGCCGCGCCGACGCGATCGTGGCGCTGGAGCGGGGCCGCGTCGCCGAGATCGGCCGTCACGAGGAGCTGCTGGCGAAGCCCGCCGGCGTCTATGCGAAGTTATATGCCCTGCAGATTTTCGATCGGAGGCGAGACGCCGCTGATGCCGGCCGGGTCTCGTAAGTGAGCGCACGTTTGTCACGGCCGGTCTCACGCAAAGCTCGCAGAGGAGCGGAGCGCGCGGAGAGTCTTTCTTTACGTAGTTGCTCTCCGCGGCCTCTGCTCCTCCGCGAGCTCTGCGTGAGATCGTCCGCGAGATCGTCCGCGAGATCGTCCGTGAGATCGGCCGTGACGGGGACATGATCAAATCCATGACGGGCTTCGCCTCGCTGACGCGGGACGAAGCATCGGCGACGATCGGGGTAACGATCCGGGCAGTGAATCACCGGTTCCTGGACGTCCAGCTGCGCACTCCCTCGTCGCTGTCGGCGATTGAGGCGCGGCTGCGCGCGATCGTGCAGGCGCACGTGGCGCGGGGCCGCGTCGAAGTCGCGATCTCGGTGCAGTCGCGGGCCGGGCAGCCGATGGTCGACGTCACGGTCAACGAGGCGGTCATCGAAGCGCTGTCGAGCGCGCTCGAGCGTGCGCGCGAGCGCGGACTGGTCGTCGGCGGGCTGACGCCCGGCGATCTGCTGCGCTTTCCGCAAGCTATCAGCATCACGGATCGGAAGGATGAGTCTCCCGACGCGGTCATCCCGCCGGCCGTCGAACTGGCGCTGGCCGCGGCGCTCACCGACCTCGACCAGATGCGGACGGCTGAGGGGGCGCACTTGCGCGCGGAGCTCGACGGCCGGCGCGCGCTGCTCGGGGAACTGTTCGATCGGGCAGCCGAGGCGGCGCGGGCGGGCGCCGAGGCCATGCGCGCGCGGCTCGCGGAACGCGTCAAGGAAATGCAGGCCGACACGGGCGTCGACGAGTCCGTCATCGCGCAGGAGATCGTCCGCTGCGCGAACCGGTCCGACATCACCGAGGAAACGGTGCGCTTCCGGGCGCATCTCGAGCACTGGCGCGCGCTCTCGGATTCGCCCGAGCCCTGCGGCCGCAA
>WNFI01207959.1_pt1 | contig 13739 bp, 19 predicted proteins | sample 5400471 | NCBI WGS metagenome assembly WNFI01 (sample SAMN13153348, study PRJNA577476) | soil metagenome | isolation source: 100 cm saprolite on Douglas fir-dominated hillslope | place: USA:California | collected 2013-09-17 | reverse complement strand
GCCATGGCACTCCGAACGTTTCATTCTGGAGGGTCGAGGGGGGACCGCCCGAGCGGTGCTATATCATAGCACTGACAAACGAGGGATAAACACGATAGCAGGTTTTGATCCGACGGACGAGTTGATTAAAGTGGATCGCTGGTATGGAAGCACAAAAGAACCCATCACACCCTGAATCTGGTACGGTGAAATTCAAAATACAGCAGAAGAACTTTTTGTCTTAGCCTTCACTACGGGCAAAGGAAACAAGGGAAGCAGCTATGTCATGAGGATTGCATCGCAAAGGGATCATCCGGTATACTCGTATCCAGTACAATATCTCCGCCTAGGATACCATCAGCCGTCTGCAACTGCGCCAGATCGCCAGCAGCACCGAACGCGGTCCCATCTGGACCAAGTTGCGACAAGTCCAGATCAACCAAGTCAGTAGCACCCAACGGATCCGCCACATCCACCTGGCCGGTCAGCCCGTCCTCCAGGCCCTGCAGCGCGCCGCTGAGACCATCATCGGCTTGTTCTGGCGCCAGATCCGGTGCAAACGATATGGACAATGGATGGGGTTTCGGCGAAGAGACTTTGGATGGTAGTTCTTCTTTAAGAAGGACAGGTTCAGACACATCCCGCGATACAGTCTCTGTTGGGGCGGAATGCGTCGGGTCTTCCTGTTCCACGTCCTCGTCTCCTTCAGCCACCTCGGGCTCATCTGGGAGAGGTGCCAGGGGCTCGTTGACATCCCCTTCGTCGTCACTGAACTGCTGTTACCATCGCTCATCATTGAGCATGTGCATATGCGCCATCAGAGCCTGGAAGTACCTGAACTTTATAGGTTTTTACCCATTTGAGGACTTTGAGGGTGGATCCTGGCGCCGCCTTTTCTGGTACCACCCAGACCTTCTCCCAACATGAGACTGGTTGCATAAGCTGACGGCGAGCCGCCTCAGTAGTCGCAGTGCTAATGCCTATTCTCCGACGTAAAGCCATGTTTTGAGTGGCAGTGACACTGGTGTTCGTAACGTCTTGACTGGTTGGAGGGAACCAAGACTTGGTAACTCAACTCTGGTTAGGGTCACTTAAGTTCCGCCATTTCCTCAATTGGTCAAGGCACAAAACAGAGTGCGGGGCAGACTACAAATACAAAAATTACTATGACAACTGCCAATCGCTCACAGTTCCTCTGCCCAGCGTGCGATATCATCCACAGGCAACAACGGGAATGGGGTCGCCTATGGTGAGCGTGAGACCACAGACTCGGAAGAAATTTCTCCGGATAAAAATAAACGTACCTCAATAGTGGGCGCAGGAACACCATTTCCTGTCTATCAAACAAGCTCCCGGTTACAAATTGCATGAGAAAGTTTGAAGACAAGTACCTGTTCTGATGGTGGTGGTTGAATCGAATTCTGCTTAGTCATATCGCGCAACTGGGCGAGTTGCGCCTCCAATGAGTCACACTTCCTGTGTGTGCATCATTCAATTATGAAGCCTCGAGTCTTCAATGAAGGACTTGCAAGAACTTACTCATGGACAGCCCTCGTCTCTTCCCTCCGAAGCTCCAGTTGACGCTTCATCATGAGCTCGAGGCTCGCGCGTGCCTGGCACGAAACCTCAATATCATACACACTCACATAGACCATTGTTATGCGAACCTGAACCGGTCGTAGATCATTCGCGGCAGCCATGATGTTTTGTGCGAGGACTGTAATCCACTCCACTTGGCGATGCCATTCTGGAGGCGTGTCCGACGCAGCACCCGGTGGCGGGGCGAGTAGCGCACCCAGAAAGGAAGAATACGTGACGAGCATAGATTTCAGAATGGTCAAGAGTGCGACGCGTCGATCTGTCCAAAAGTTTTGGGTTGAGATCGGAAGCTGATGGACGGAGCGTTGACAATGATCACCGTACCTGCAGCGGAGTCCTCTGGGTACAGCTGATGACCGCCTACCTCTCCAAGAGAGGGGATAGTCTCTTTGAGCTAGAGGGCGCGAGAGTCATGACACTTACAATGGAATATTGAGCCATGCGTACAAACCACGTATCACCGAATACATTGTAAGACCCCTCCTCTCGTATCCAATCTACACGCGGTTTCTCTAACGAGGTTAGAGGCCACTCTGGCACATCTTGTTGATCGGAAAGTATCTCGGCTTGCGTTAATTCTGTTTCGCCCTCCGTGCGTTCTTTGAGTAATGACAAGAGTCGGAGATTGTGTGAAGTATAATTTGTGTAGTGGGAGGGCGGTGATGGGAAGGGGTTGCGTAACTCGGCCTCCTGTTCATCCTCCATAGTCTGAGTTGCAGTCACCCGTGGACAACTCGGTGATGCGTACTCGTTACAGTTGCGATACCACCAAGAGGCGATGCTTAGTCATCGACTTTCTAACCACGCTCGGTATTCAGTTGTACAAATAAAACAAGGTAAGGAACATCTAAAAATCACGACAAATACCAAACGGAAATAATCGAGATACCCGCAGCGGTCAACACCCTAGATCATTGTCATGGTCTCCCCTTCCAGTTCTATTTGTAATCATGATCAGTGACGGTTGTCACGTTCGTGAAAACTTTGAATGTCGGTGTCCGTGGCATCTGAGACTCTTGCTGAGACTCTTGCTGCGACGAGTGGAGCTCAATAGACTCTACTCCATGCACTTCCCTTGTAAGCCCCAGATGAGCGGTGATCAAAGTCTGTGAGATGCCCTAAGACTGTGTGTGAAATAGAGCTCTAACGGTGCGGGATTGAAGAGATCGCTTACGAAGAAATCGGGTATGATATTAAGTATAACAGTTCCCATATTTTGGTTCGTCTACGTGGCTCCCTTCAGTGACCACCCACGAACCAGAACAAAAAAAATAGGGCGTACGGTGATGTGGCCCGTTGGTGCGAGCAACCCAATCTCACAGAGGACGACACCAATCCAGGTCACAACAGCAGACTCGATGACCCCGCCTGTCATCAGAGAATTGGTGATGAACATGGACCAGCCCCAGGCCACTGTTATATCAAGTGTGACCGGCAACAACGTCTTCTCGTAGTATTCTTCGTGGGAATAGGCGGCCAGGTGTTGGCCATCCGCAGACCAGCAGAGAACTTCATTGGGCGCGTAAGCTAAGACCTGTCAGATACGCAAGCTACTCACGAGCATTCACGGCGACCGCAGTTGCAGGAAGATAGAGAGCCCACTTCTGCTTGTTATAGACGACGTAGAAGCGCCATGCTAGAGTCCCATCTGATAGAAGGCCCTAAACAGGATATGTCTTGAGTATAAAGGGGAAGAAACAAAACATATTTGAGGCTTACAGCAATGGTCGTCGTGACACTTGAAATGCGCACGCAGACACACATCAATATCTGTGAGAAGCGGTCATATTCAGACAACTCACTTGGTAATAACCGTCAGAGGAATTCCCCATTTGAGAAATTCCTTGTTCGAATCATCCAAACGTCGTGCCCGCGCGAACTGAAGGGAGTGTGAGATGAAATTAATCAAGAGATCTATGAAACTAAGGAGAATGGTGAGACACACAAAACTGCAACGCCGCGCATACATACAGTGCGATAGTGACCCATCTTAGTCTCTTCGATGATGCTGGGGTTTGTCGGTACGTTGCCCAGATAGCAATGGCAAAGATCACTACATATACCCCTGATTATTACAGTAAGTAATCAGGCTCAGTACTGGCGCGTGATTAGCAGAACCTTGAGGACTCACCGAACAAGCCCGTCAAACAGGCTAAGGAGATTGCAGCAATCTGAAACGTCTGTAGGGCCTCTGGCGATGGAGATGCCATTGTGACCAATCTGGTGGATGAGGTGGTGATGCATCAAAGTAGTCGGATTCGTATCGGCGCTTCACCCGCCGGCATTGTTACTGGTCATGTGGAATCAAGAAAACGGCATCTCCATGGAGTTATTGAATGCCAAGGTCGATTGTATAGGTGTGCAGGTATGCAGAGCTCGTGTATGTAGGTCATGCGCTAAAATTCAGGTTTGGATGAATCCGACATGACCTAAGTTAATATATCAAAGTGAGAAGTTTGTAGTTACCCAACCAGGAAAGGTGCACTCAACTGCTTGGACGGCCCTAGGTTCCATATTATCTTGGGTGATCCAATCGACGGAAGAGAACCGGAAAGGTTAAAAGCAGACGTTGGATATCCACCACCGGCACCCGTTGAACGCTGTAATTGTCAGACTCGGAAAGCCCCGGAGTTTCTCTCGAGCACTTTTTCATACGGTTGGCCTTTGGAGTCGAATCTTTGAGGGGACAGAAGGGAATAGGACGTGTGTAAACGTGGGCGAGCCTGAGCCTTCAGTCGGATAATTACCAACAGTCGTCATGATGATGCTCGCATGATGATTCTCGACCCTTGATGTCTGATGCTGTTCGGCCCGTGTGGGCTTGGCCAGAGAGTCGGAGGGGCGGCTCCATGCCAGGAACATATACAAGTCAAGTGGCGGTCGCGGCTCAACCACAAGCCATCACGCATCACGAGTTCCGAGGCCTAAAGTCCAGAAAGAGCTTGGAAGAGGACTTAGCCAGCCACTCCGGGTCCGAGCCGAATGGAACGACTCGTAACTGTCACTGATGTTCATCGTATTTTTCACTCGTATGGATCTGAATTGTCACGGTAAATTCAGCTCCGACAAAGCCTGAAGGACAAAGTGATGCTTATCTTTATCGTTCAAGTTCACCCTGCAGAAGACTCGGATAGTCATTCTGCCATGGATTAAGATCGGTTAAAAACACCATGGCTGGGCATTATACTGGTGCTACCCACCGGAACAGGAGCGCAGTGAACACGTGTATCTACGGATGTGTGGACACCGATTACACACCCGCCGGACCTACACTTCTAGCACTAGCTTTTAGCTCACATCAATTCGCCACCAATCAGTCATTCATATATCGTAATCGCCTTCCCCGCTTCCCAATTAATTGTGCATGCATCTACTGCCAGTGAGAGATGACCCCTGGTGCACATACTCAAACTTACATCGGCCCTCAATTGCAATACCACGCAATACCACCAAATGGACTCTTCCACTCAATTAAATAACCTAAGGATCAGATAGCGCTCAAATATCGACATAAGGAGCTGTGGCGATGTTCGGACATCGCTACATTCAACAACCTACAACACTGTCATGGTCTTGGATTCCTCCATCTCTACTTGAAAATCGTGAGAATCGGTGATAGTGGTCACGTTCGTGAAAACTTTGAGTGCGGGCACGGTCATTAGCCGTTGGCCGTCTGACGGCGACGAGTAGTAATCAATTGTATCTATATCACGGGTCTCCCTTACAATTCCCAGACGAGCCGTGATCAAGCACTGTGAAATGCCCTAAGACGGAATCACAGAGAGAACTCTAATGATACAGTAGGCGATCAAAAGAGAAATTCTTACGAAGAATATGGGCATGATCGCAAGCACAACGTATCCGACATTTTTATCTGTCTAGGAGGCTTCGTCTCAGTGCTCTGCTGTGACTCAAAAAGTAGAACCTACAGTAACATGGCCCGGTGATGCGAGTAACCCGATCTCAAAGAGGAGGATGCCAACCCAGGTCACGAGAGCAGACTCGATGACTCCACGAAGAGCAGTGGTATATTTACGAGTTTTCTTTCTTCCACTCTGGCGTAAACTCTGTACGGTCCGCTCGGCCCACCTAAGTTGTTGCACCAGCGGTTAGAGCCTCCCCACGCACTAGAAATTAATCATATTACATGATCTTGTATATGATCCCACCCGTCATCAGTGAATTGGCGAAGAACATGGACCAGCCCCAAGCCACTGTAATCTTAAGGGTGACTGGCAACAGTGTTTTCTTGTAGAATTCTTCATTGGAGTAGATGGCCAAGTGCTGTCCGTCGGCAGACCAGCATAGCACTGTGTTGAAATCCGGTGAGCTGAACGCCAGCCAACGCCCAAGAGACTTACAAGCATTCAGAACGACCGAGGCTGTGGGAAGGTAGAGAGCCCATTTTTTCTTACCAAACACGACGTAGAAGCGCCATGCCAGGGTCCCATCTGAGAGAGAGGCCTGAAAAAAAAGGGACGAGCTGGATATAAATGGGAAAAGACAGCACACGCTTGGGCTCACAGCAATGGTGGTAGTGACACTGGGAATACGTACGCATCGATATACATCAATACGTGTGATGAGTGGTGACACCCAGGCAACTTACTTTCCAACAACCGTCAGAGGGATTGACCACCTAAGCAATTCTTCGTTCGTATTTCTCATGAGTCGTGCACGCGCGAACTGAAGAGAGCACGTGATGAAATGGGCCAAAAGATCTAAAAACCTACGCAGGAGGATAAGACGCATTAAACAGAAACGCCACATGCACATACAGGGCGATAGTGACCCATCTCAGTCTCTTTGATGACACTGTAGCGCGCCGGTACGTGGCCCATATCGCAAGCACAACAAGTACAACATATACGCCTGTTCGTTAAAGGAGCTTAGTATCGGCGGGCGGTAGCAGAACGATGAGGCTCACCGAACAAACCTGACAAACAGGCCAATGTGATCGCAGCGATCTGCAACGTCTGCAAAGTCTCAGTGGACATTATCACGGGTCTGGTAGAGTCAGGGAAGTTCTGCGTCCATAGTTCTTAAATGCGAGGAGAGCCAGATGATGATATCAATGATTTTTGATGTCTTTCCCAAAGTAGCAGAGACTTTGCGCAACGTCGTCGTGTATGAAGATGACAGTTGTAGCCCCTAGTACACCAAGATCTAATTGGAGTGAAACTGAAACTTTACGTAACACTGGCATCCGATAATGTCTAAGAAATTGAGAAATGCATCGTGGAGTCCTCCAGAAGTTTCATATATGCGGAATTTAATGGGCCCACGATCCGAATTATCAACAAAAGCCGTCTGGGGTTTTTTGGGGACTTGTCTGTATACTATCAAGACAGAAGCCTTTCGGAGTCAGTGAGAGAAAAAGTGTTCATAGGCGCTGCGATGGTTCTCGGTTTCTCCTTTGTGAGATCTAATCGCCTCTAGCGTAACTTGAAAAGTACTTTTCTCATCATGAAGAAATTTGGGTAAAACCCAGTGGACTGTAGGGGGTTTCTAACTAGTTTAGGCACTGTTCCAGCCAATGTAAGACCAAGTAAAAAGCTCACCTTTCATCAACTAGAAAGTTCGGAAATGATGAACTCTATGTCTTGAAGCTCCAACTCCAGCTCCAATTCGATCGAGGGTGCCACTTCGACTGGGATGAATTGTCCTCGGGGGCGTCTGAGTCCTGGATGATAGCCGCCCAATGTACGTGAAGGCGAGGAAGTTGTGCTTCGTTTCGTAATTGTATGACCTCATTCGAGCACAGGACTTCTTTTACGAAGCTAAAGGTTGCCCAGAATAGTTCGCCGAAGATAATAACATGTTCAAAGATTTCACACGTAATGGAGGACGAGCAGCTGGAATTAATTGAGATGATAGCATACAGCTGGAGCCTGCAGTGGCAGTGGTGGAGTGGCAGTAGTGGAGTGGCAGTGGAGGCAGTGGAGTGAGTCTAGTTGTGGTTGTTTACCTTTCCGTACTAACATGTTCTCACGCTAAACGCAAATCAATAAATTCGTGTATGGGATCTCTCCATATACAACGTGATTTCTCTGTGGTGACAAGTTAGTTTCACTTCAGCATCAGCGCCCCCTTTTATTCCTTCCACAGGTCTGTATTGAGAATCTCAACCCCAGGCGATCCAACCACCTCGCCAATGGTATAAACTTCCCCCTGGCCTACCTTCCCAAGCGCCTCAATAGCAGCACCTACCTTCTCCCGGGGCACAACGAGCACCATCCCAATCCCGCAATTAAACGTGCGCACCATCTCACTCGGGACGATCGCGCCTGCGCGCATCACCCAGCGGAAAACGGGGGGCAGTGTCCACTTCGCGACATCAATGCGCGCACCGAGGGACTTGGGCAACACACGTGGCACGTTTTCTACGAACCCACCGCCAGTGATGTGGGCCATGGCTTTGATGAAGCCAGCACGCGCCAAAGGGAGGACTGGGCGCGCGTAGAGCGCCGTCGGTGTTAGTAGCGCCTGGCCTAGAGTCGTGTGCGCGTCCCATGGACATGGTGCGGCGTAGGATGTGCCCGTGCGCGCGACGGCTGCGCGGACGAGGGAGAAGCCGTTTGAGTGCAGACCTGTTGAGGGCAGGCCGAGTAGCACGTCGCCTTGGACGATGTCATCACGTGGTAGGAGCTGGGCGCGCTCGACCGCACCGACCGCGAATCCTGCAAGATCATAGTCGCCTGTGGCAGCCACGGTAGTAGGTGTAGTAGTAAGAGTAGCCGATAAAGCGTTGGTAATGGATAAGTATCCCTTTTTATGCAATGCGCACCTGACTGGTACATCCCGGGCATCTCAGCTGTCTCTCCGCCGATGAGGGCACAGCCCGCTTGTTGACAGCCCACAGCGATTCCCTTCACCACCTCAGCAGCGACCGCGACGTCGAGTTTTCCGCAGCCATAGTAATCAAGGAAGTAGAGCGGCTCAGCACCCTGCACGACCAGATCGTTGACGGACATGGCCACTAAGTCAATGCCTGTTGCAAACCTTTCTCAGTAACCCGCGAAGGGGGATTGGTGTCAGCACGTACCGACAGTATCGTGCACACCCGCATCAATCGCGATACGGAGTTTTGTGCCAACGCCGTCAGTGCCACTGACGAGTAGTGGATCGGTGTATCCGGCGGCCTTGAGGTCAAAGACACCACCGAAACCTCCAATTTCTGCATCCGCGCCGGGGCGACGCGTCGAGCGCACATGTGGTTTGATCGCATCAACGAGCGCGTTCCCTGCATCAACGGAGACGCCTGCCTGCGCATAGGTGAGACTTGGTGCTGCTGAGGCTGCTGCTTTTAGCCCTCTTCATATCGAATTTCTTTTAATTCAACGGCAGGGCTGTGATAACGGTTCCTTGACAGACGTACCGATGAGCGATGTCTCGACGATACACTTTCCCATCGAAGTTTACTTGCCCCACACCTTGATATGCGCGGTCAAGAGCTTCCTGCAACGATGGGGCGTAGGCTGACACGGCAACGACGCGGCCACCAGAGGTCTGCACCACGTCCTTTGTTTTAACAGTCCCTGCGTGGAAGACAACCACATCTGAAAAAGAATATCAGTGCTGCGACGAGAGGAAGAGCTTGTATGGGTATACCGGACGGAACCTCTCCGACTGTGATGGTCTTCCCTTTTTCAAAACTGCCAGGATACCCTGAGGATGCTAAAACGACGGAAACGGCAAATCCTTGTCGGGTGGTTATTGCCGCAGAATCTAAACGTCGTTCAACACAGGCCTACACAAGGGGGTAAATGCACGGTCATGGCATGAGTCAGATAAGAATAGCTCCGTACCAGAATGACTGCAGCCAGGTCAGTGTCCTCGCTGAGAAGTAACATCAATGCCTGCGTCTCTGGGTCTCCGAAGCGAACGTTGTACTCCAGCACTTTTGGTCCTGAGTCCGTCAGCATAAGACCTGTAAACAAAAGGCCGACGAAAGGATAGCCTATTTCAAATGGTTTTCAGCTTGTCAAAGCGAAAAGAAGTCAGTAACGAACCTTCTCTCCGCATCCCATCAATCGTTGGTTTCAGCGTCTCGCGTGTGATTTGGTTCATGATGGCAGGGGTTGCCACTGGGGCAGGCGTATATGCACCCATTCCACCTGTATTGAGCCCTGTATCACCCTCCCCGATCCGTTTGTGATCCTGCGCTGCTGGGAGTGGGACGACGGTATATCCGTCGGAGAATGCGAGGACAGAGATCTCTGGTCCAACCAGCAATTCTTCTATGACGACCTCATCGCCTGTAAATTGGTGCAGATCGTCCGGATGTCACGCGATGGGTGGACAAGAGGTAGTCAAAGGTGACATACCCGCGGACCCAAACACGCGTGAGACCATTATTTCTTTCAGACCGGCTATCGCATCTTCGGTAGTCTCGGGAATGAGGACACCCTTGCCCGACGCGAGCCCGCTCGCTTTGAGCACCACCTTATGCCTGCATGTCTTAACGTAGTCAAGCGCCTCGTCAACTTGCGAGGAAGTGAAGACGCGGAATGCGGCAGTGGGGATGGCATGTCGCGTCATGAAAGCCTTGGAGAAGGCCTTGGACCCTTCCATCCGTGCAGCGAGGGCGCTTGGGCCGAATACAGGGATTCCGACTATAGCATATATGTAGCATAAGTCCCGGAGGATAATAGATGGATTAGTAGGAACGCCTGGAAGGCACCTTTGCGGAAATAAGACTCCACTCCGTCTACTAATGGTTGTTCTGGGCCTGGGATGACGAGGTTGATCTTTGATGGGATTTTCAGTACATCAGTTGCAAGAACCAACCCAACTCACATCATTTGCGACGGCCCACTGGGACAAGTTTTGAAAGGTTGGATTTGGGACGTTCACGTTGGTTACTTTGGGAGAGAGCTCGGTGCCCCCATTGCCCGGGCAGACGAAGATATGGTCCACGAGGCTTGACTGATGGAGCTTCCACACCAATGCGTGCTCCCGGCCTCCTCCGCCGAGTACCAAGATTCGAAGCGCCATGACTCGGGAGAGGTGATCTTGACTTGGAATCGACTGGCCACATCACATCAAGATTGTAGATAAGGAGATGAGATAAGACACAATTCTCCCGAGCCTCTCGGTTCGAGAATTGGCTCGCAGTAAGCGACAGCGCGTTTAGCCTCTGATTTTCCATCTCGTACGCAGTATCGTAAGATGCTATAAGGGCATAAGGAGCTGTAATTAGGGGCCGGGTTCTAGCCTCTCAAGTGAATCACCTGCGCCACACCGCGTGCTCCAATGTGACGGATCCATAGTCATATCAACCAGCTCCTCCCCTTCGTGTCCCATGAGAAGGCTGACCACATCCCTAGCAACTCTTAGCGTTGTTCTATTATTGACAGCGAGAAGGAACAACATTCTTACAATTACAGAAAATGGAGAAGGGATGAGACCTCTCGAAGTGTCCAAGTAACCATGCAGTACGCAGTGCTACCCGTGCAGACGACTTCCTCGTGCAGGTTCAAGAGGCCACCGCATCGTGGAGCTGTCGTAGATGCCGATGAGCCGACGTCTAAGCCCAATCAATGATTCAGGATCAAAAACACGCACTCGCGGTCCCGTTTAGAGGACTTGGGTTGTCTGGTGGATCCAAATCGCAGGGTACACCAAAATGGTCTTGAAAATGGCGGTGAAACTAGAGAATGAGTGGCCAACACGAGAAAGAGTCATCACGTCTGTCAGGAAGACAGCCTAGGGGGAATCGTGCAGGAGCAGTGTAGGAGCTTTTGTGAAACCGGGGACAAGGTCTCCGACACGAGACATGGGTAAGGCAATCGGTTCGGTTCAAAAACTGGTTTATTCCGTGAGCTGCTGGATTTGGGAGAAGACTTGGCGCAGGGAGATGTCTATAGTTAGCCTCGGGACCTAATAAGAGGGGACGTTATCAAGTCATGGGACCTGCTCTGTCCTCCACCCTTTCCTCAATCGCAGAAGAATGCAGACGACGTGGAAACATCAGGTGTATGGGCTTGAGCCTTATGAAGAGGTGTGTTGGCGGTGGTTCGAACTGTTACCACGTTTTTAGCCGGAAATGAAATGAATTAATTGCTGACGCCCGGTTGCTTTCTCGCCCCAGTTGCAATCAGGTTTTGTGTCTGTCGAGGGAGACTCGCAAGCCGATGCTCTTGTTCCTCCACCTCCTGGCATGATCCCTTCTTCTTCCCAAGTCTCAAAATCTCCCAGGAAATCCCTTTTTTCTCGCAAACCCGTAAGGAGAACAAGCACAGACACACCTCCTCCCTCTTCAACACCCAGCGCTCTTCCTCCCGACCAACCTTCCGCTCACGACTCTCTGACAGAGACTGTACATACGCCCGGCCCCATTTCCAGAGAGCCCTCATCAGACCTCCCACCATTCAATACTAATCGTTCCATCATCCCCGAGTCTCTTAAGGAGTTACCCTCTTGGTATCACACTGAAGGCGAACTGCCCGCCTCTGTATTCTCTCCTGCTTTCCCCCCAATGTCAACCGAGCCTCCTTCGACAGCTAGCCCCAGTCGTCCCCCCTCTGGCACACCCCTCCCTACCCCCAGTTCCTCTGAGGCACGTATCCCAGACCCCACCGGCAAAGGGCGCACCCGGAAAATATCCAATGCTGCTGACAACGTCGACCTTCTCGACGCCTCGGATCCACACGGAACCAATTGGCACCACGAGTCTCCCTACGACGGGCTAGGCTTGAACGGAGACCGGAACCCGGTGTCCCCAGATGCACCAGATGTACGTGATTTTATTAGTTTTATGAATTGTACTGAGTGAGTGACCTCAGGCGCGCCCTTCCCCACGGAGCCGTTCGCGCATGTCCGCTCAAGCCCCAGGTACACATCATCGGGCCACTACGCCTTCACCCTTATCTCAATCGACTTCTGCGGTTCATCTCCACTCTGCTGATCAGGATGCACCACCACCCGTCGCCATCACGCGTAGGCCCACTAAGCAGCGGAAGCCATTTGAAGGCATCTTTGGTTCCTCTTCTTCATCACCGGCTCCCGAGACCCCCTCTAGGACGCCTTCCGTCAGATCTTCCCAAACTGTGACGAGCAAAATTTTCAAGCGTCAAAGCATATTCAAGTCGGCTTCGACATCTTCCATTGCTCAGACCATCTCGTCTGTCGTTCCCTCCGAGAAGAGGCAGAAACATTCCTCCCTGTTTGGCCGTTTTGCCCATCAGAGAATCGCCAGAGCACACGCGTGCCGCCGCCTCCGGCAAGGACAACCCCGTCTCTGGACTCCCCACCACTTGGAACGCCGGAGGATGAGCGAGCAGGAGCTGGAGAAAAGACACAAGATGAAAATCGTGACTCCCTGTCGTCTCTAGAGGTTTCTTACTCTATCGGACGCCTCACCGTCGTCAACCCTGATGCGCCCAGTTCGGTTGATAACTCTCCACCCAACCAAAATTACCCTCTCCCTGCGAGTAGGACCGCCCAGGCTCCACCGCCGTTGCCTCCTCAGGCTAAGGAGAAACCGCTCCCCCCTCCTGTGCCGCCGTCATCTCCTGTCTTCTTGGAGGTCCCAAAGTTTGAGTCGCTGTCAGCTTTAATACATCCTCCCAACGGAGCCACGACAAGGATGAGCCCGGCATCTCTGACAACACGAGCGACACCGGGAGAAGATGGACAAAAGTTGCAGCCCACCCTCCCATCTTCTCTTCCCGTTCCGATACCCCGGGCCGTTCCAAAAGGTGAAAAACGCGCCACTGCTTCTTCACCGTCCTCTGCCAAGCCCGTTCCTGCGTCAGTGCCTGTATCGCCACCGACCCATCCCACGACAGGGCGGTTTTCCGTGTCAGCACCACCTGCAATTGATGACTCTCCACTTTCTCGTGCCTCGATCATTGCAAACCCACCAACGCCATACGTAGAGCCTACTTGTATTAACAATCCCCCTGTGAAGGAACAGACTACGGAATCCCCTTCCATTCACCGGTCAATCCCATCACCCGTTATCACCCCGATTGTTTCGTCACCCCACGCCCCGTCCCCACGTGAATCTCAGACGCCTCCCTCGCATGAGTCGTCACAGATAAAGAATGAAGTATCGCGTGCAAACAGCTCCGTGCGTAGTCGTGAGACTGAGACGTTCCACCTCGTACGGAATCCAAGCACAGGAGCTGTGCTATCGACAGGTCAAAGTATTATTG